>Ga0209316_100176_pt1 | contig 24361 bp, 20 predicted proteins | sample 3C3metaG_FD_184150 | JGI IMG/M metagenome (GOLD analysis project Ga0209316, IMG submission 184150) | Freshwater bacterial and archeal communities from Indian Creek, Illinois, USA - 3C3 metaG (SPAdes) (version 3) | ecosystem: Environmental > Aquatic > Freshwater > Unclassified | place: USA: Indian... | reverse complement strand
TTCTACTTTAAGAAGTACATTGTTTTCCATTTCAATCACCTCAGCTGTATAACCAGCACTTAACTTTATGTCCGTCGCTTACATCGAATAAGTTCGGTTCCTCCGAACATCTTTTAAAGCGTGAAGGACATCGCTCCGCAAAACGACAACCACGAGGAGGTTCAATTAAGCTTGGAGGTTGCCCTTTTATAAACTCGAGTTCTTTATCTTTACGTAAAGTCGGAACACTTGCCATAAGTTTTTTTGAGTATGGATGATACGGTTCACGATAAAAAAGAGAAGCATTGCAGACTTCGACTATTTGTCCGGCATACATTATTGCCGCGTCATCAGCTATTTCGCTTGAAGTTGCAATGTCGTGAGTTACTAAAATAAAACTCGTATCAATCTCTCGCTTTATTCTTTTTAAGACATTCATAATATTTGCCTGAGTCAAAACGTCAAGCGCTGATGTCGGTTCATCAAGCAGTACCAATTCCGGCTTGGTTACAAGCGCCATCGCAATGGCGGCTCGTTGGCGCATCCCTCCTGACAACTCAAAAGGATATCTATCTAAAAAATCAACAGGAAGCCCTACTTGCTGGCAGGCTTTCATTGCCAATTCACGAGCTATTCCATTTTGCGTTGCAATACCATGTACGAGCAAAGGCTCAGCAACCTGAACCCCTACCTTTATTACAGGATTAAGAGAATTCATGGCAGCCTGAGGAACCATCGCAATTCTTTTCCATCTTATCTCACGCCTGAATTGCTCATCGCTTAGCGTCATTATGTCCGTTCCGTTCAATAAAACACGTCCGGTATAGGTATGCACATTTCTTGGGAGCAGCCTCAAAATGGATTTCCCAAATGAAGTCTTTCCGCTTCCTGACTCACCCACGATCACCATCGATCTTCCCTTTTTAAGGTTAAGGCTAACATTGTCAACCGCTTGTACCAATCCGGCTCCGGTACGGAAATATAATCTAATATTTTCTACTTCTAATAATATATCTTTGTTCGTCATATCTGTCTTAACCTCGGATTAAAAACTCTATCAAGCGTATAACCAACCATGGCAAAAGCAACACCCATCACAAGCAAAATAATGCCAGGTAAGATCATCCAATATGCTTGTCCATTAAAAATCGCCGCATTAGAATGAGCATCATGTATAATTTTCCCCAGAGTAGGAAGATGAAGGTCACCTAGACCCAAAACCGAAATAGTAGCCTCTAAAAAAACGTACGCTGGGATTATTGAAACAAATTGCGGCAGAAGTACGGGTATAATCTTGGGCATCAAGTATTTAAAAATTATTCTTGCATCACCGGCTCCATAAGCTTTTGCAGCTTCAATATAAGATGCTCCTTTAATCTGTAAAAACATCGCCCGCAATACAAAATAATAACTGCCAAAAATACTCAAAATAATAACCGAACCTAATATCACCCAAATGCTTCGCGAAAAAAACATACCTATCATAATGAGCAGAGGCAGTATCGGTAAAATAAGGTTCACCTGCGTTAACCACCTGAAAATGCCATCTAGCCATTTTCCATACCATACACCAATGGCTGCAAGCATAAATGTGTTTAATTGTGCTCCTATCGCAGCTAAAAATCCAAACGCCAATGCTACAGGTATTCCCCAAAACAACCCTATCGACAAGTCCCTTCTTAAGTGATCAGTTCCGGCCAAACCATGTACTTGTCCATAAACCACCAATCTCACATCAAGATTATCCTCCTCAGCAAACATCCATCCGTTAAGCTTAAGCTTGTATTCACCTTTCAGAGGTCTGTTGTCGTCAGTATCAAGGAACAATCCTTTATGAGCAGGCCTTCCATCTAATTTCCGGGTCAACTCATCATCTATTGATAAGCGATGCGCGCCTCTGCCTTCAATTGTGCCTATTTTTAGTTCTTGTCCTTTCGGATTTATCCAAGTCAACTCTATATGTGGAGGACGCTCTCCATATACGCTCTGGAAAAACAATGTCAGTTCTGTAGGGAATCCATCATAATGAAATTGAAACGGTAGTTCTATCTCTATCTCGCTTATCCCTTCGCCTAAAGCTCGTACATCTTTGGTTCCGGTTTCTTCACTTGATAAAACTTGCGTTGTTGATCTGTTCTCCCACGGTAAAATATTTATCCATTCAGGCCAAGCTGTTCTAGGGCTTTCCTGCCATGTTTCGGCGTCCCCTCTCCAAAGGCGTATGGCTTCGCTGTACGGAATCGTGATAACCGTGATTATCGAGAGTGTAATCAAAAAGAATATTATCAACACTCCTGCAACAGCAGCCGGATACCGAATTAAAAGTTTTAAGCTATTCATCATATTACGCGTTCCCCCCGGTTCCAATCTTAACGCGCGGATCGATTAACGCAAATATTATATCTGTTATGAATAATGTAGCCCCCAACAGATATGCATATATAATTGTCGTCCCTAGTATCACAGCGGTTTCGCCACGACCAATCGCCTCAAAAAATAAAGTTCCTAACCCAGGCCAAACAAAAACGCTTTCCAGAACGATTCCGCCCATCCACATGGTTATAACCGTTAAAGCAAAGCTCATTATTATCGGAGGTAAAGTAGGCCTCAATACATACTTTCTTTCGATCATGCGCGAAGGTAGCCCTTTTGCTTTCGCCATCTCTACATAATCCTCACTTGAGTGAATCAGAAAAAAAGTTCGCCAGCTGTAAGTGCTGACAAAAATAGCACTTAATAGTATAGCAAGCACTGGTAAAACCAAATGTTCAATCAAACTTAAAGCATAACCCAATGTCGTTAGAGGAGGTGGTGCTGCAACCATTCCTCCAAAAGGGAGAACCGGAAAAATTATTGCAAAAAACAGGATTAAAAATATTCCATAAAACCATGCCGGCGCCGCAGATGCAGGAGCAAGGGCGATTATTATCTTGTCAAGTGTACTGCCATAACGGCGCGACAAAAATAAAGCTAAAAATAAAGCGGTAAAAAAAAGGAACAATTGCGCTGTACCAAAGAGGACTAATGTTGCCGGAAGCCTTTCTAGAATAATAAGACGCACCTCCCTTGATCCTGATGGACTAGTCATCGTTGGAGCCCATCCAAAATTTAAAGTTAGTGCGCTAATTAGATATCCGGGAGTGCGAGTTAAAAAAGGCCTGTCGAGTCCCATCCGTCTTTCTTGAATCGCAATCATTTCTTGAATTACTTTTGTGCGCTCATCTGCAGGTAAATCTCGGAGTGCCGGATTTTCACGAACAGATATCCCCACCTGCTCTGCGATGGTTGCCTTTTTGATCTCGTCCAGATATCCACCCCAATTAGCAATAAAGATGGTCAATATTATCCCTACAACTACCGCAATCCCAATTGTGAACAGCCTTGTAAGCATATATTTAAAAATCCGTGCAAAAGATTTGTTAAAAAACTTTTGTGATGCGGATTCATTGGCAAGTTCAGTTATATTTTCCTGTTCCTCAGGAATTTCTATATTGCTCACTTATATTAACCTCCTTGCGATTTAAGGCGAGGGGTATTACCCCTCGCCACGCAAAACCTTTAATTATTATTATTCTTACGGCAGCACTACGAATGTTGCTGTACTAAATGATGGAATAGCCACAACATTGGGCGAAACCACAACTTCAAGCCTTGTTGAGCCTGCCACGATACCTTCTGTCAAATCGGCGTCCAACACAACTCTCCAAAGTCCATCACTAACCGCTTGACCTTCCCCTACATGGACTATCTCGCCTCTTGCGTCAAGCACAAGGTATGTGACAAAATTTACATCATCAACCGGATATGGTTGATCTTCAAATGTCACATTCACGTCGAATGTGACTTCCTCTCCTGACGTAACTACCGTAGGTCCTGTGATCTCAAGCTCAGCAATTTTAGGTGCTGCGAATCCAACCCATTTTTCTGCAGGATCCGGGAAATCAGCAAATCTCCTAAGATGAACTATTCTTTCAATGAGATGTGCCGCCTCAAGGTAGAAAGGTCCCGTGCCTATCCAGAAATGTCCCTTATCTTCAAACCATGTCATAAGAGCTTCATAACGTGCCGAAGCTTCTTCAGCTGTTATGAATTGCCCCAGTGTCGGCTCGAAAGGTATAAATCCCTGAGCTTGGGCTTCGCTAAGATGCCTCTCAAGAATCGGAATGCTCGGCCCTGCAATATAGCTCATCCAATCAACCTCAAGTTCCGCTGCCTTCGATGTTGAGAATGCTAATTCTCTATTTTGCTCAGCAAGTATTCCTAAAGTCAAATTATGCCATGCGCCGGGTCCTTGAGCGTACAACGGTATGGATGGGAACCATGTCCAACCGGTTGCAATCACTTCCGCATCAAGAAATGTCATATTCGTATATGATTCTATAATAAGCGGATCTTCGCTAATAATTCTTACTCCTCTGAAATGGTCCATGAAAGTCGTAAATGCCGGCACAGCAGAAGCATCATAAATTGGGCTTTGTTCTTTTGCCCGATCAAAGCCAAGAATCATACCCATTACAATGTCAGACAAATCCATAGGACTACCATCGTGCCATTTTACTGTGTCAAAAAAATCAGCCGGATAATGAATTCTAACCCTCACATCAGCTGTGGATCTTGCTGCATCCCATCCCTCTACGGCTGACGCCTGATCTAAAGTAATAAATTCCTGTGCCACGGGATCCCAATCAACCCAGGCATCCCCGGGAACATCCATGCTTGCCGGCTCGAACTGCAAATCTACCCAATCGTGAGTAACTCCGACAGGAGTTCCCTCAACTACAGAAATCTCAGCCCGCTCAATACGCTGCGGATGAGTAAGTCCCGTGAAAGGATCCCTCAAAGTACCGAAATCCGCGGTTGCACGAATGAACATATTATCAAATATCCAGACTGAACCTGCTATCGGATTCCACGGATCGGTTAATAAATCAGGCATTGCTATAGTCGCTGTGCCGCCCTCGATAGGCTCGCCTGTTGCTGGGTCTTCAAATCTTGAGGTTAACGCCCAAAGATAAGCGCCGGATATACCGCCAGCAAGATCGGCCGCTACGGCAAAATGCTCGCTGCGGGGCATAAAACCCACTGAGTTAACTACAAAAATGCGATGCGAATCCTGCATCGCAAGCTCCAATGCCCTTTCGAACATATCTTCGCGTTCTTCAAGATCGGCAAAATCGCTGCGTGCCAATCTATCCGCCAGTTCATAGAATTCAGCGGTCGGCTTAGTAGCCTGCCACAATGGATCCGGAAACCCTCTATTAGTATAAAAGAAATTGAATTCGCCACCTTGATCCCTCGCAATAGCAGTCGATATCCAACCACCCGTGTAGATGTGGAATGAACCATTATAAGGATCGCCGCGAAGCCAAAGGGGTGCTGCCTCGGCAGAAGTTTTTAACAACTCAGTGGTTTGAAATCCTAAAGTCTGCATCTGCCGCGTCATATATTGTCCTAAAGGAAGTCTTGCATCTTCGACTCGGATAAGCAGAATAATTTCTACAGGCTCCCCTTCATAGTGCCAAATACCGTCGACAAGCTCAGCTCCTAATTTTTGCATTTCCTCGGTCACTACCTGTTTTGCCCTCTCGGGATTATACGCATAATAAAGCTCAAGTCTTCTTGCTACATCAATATATCTTGCGTAGTCCGGAAACGCAGGATGAATAGGCAGATACCTTGGAACAGCCATCCCTCCGTATATTTCCTCAGCGACATGAGTGCGGTCAACCAGCCAGTTCATTGCTTCCCTGATGCGGGGTATGGCAAACGGATTGAGTCTGCCGTCTCTAAAGTAGGGTGCTTCCGGAGTACCTGCGGGATTTAGGGTTAATTCGGTAAAAACACCGAACAATTTCTCGTATCCCACTTCAGGATGCTCCACAACCCTTGCAAAAAGTTCCGGATCGGTAACATCATCGGCGAAAGCATGCAGATCTCCAGCCTCAATCTGAGGTATAGCGAGATTGTGATCCGCCACCACAGCGACTATTTCATCTAGCCATGCTCCCATTCGGCCTACCGGCTGAGCAACAGGCGGCGGTGCCGGTTGTACTACAGGCACTTCTGCCACCGGTTCTTCTTGTTCCTCTACAGCCGGTTCCGGCCAAAATGCAACAAAAAGAATAGCAACCAAAACCAATAATGCTGCTACACCAATCATTAATGTTTTCTTGTTCATTCCTGAATCCTCCTTATTTTCAATACCGCTATAATACTCAATAGTTAAAAGCTAATCCCATACTACACCATCAAAACTGATCACACAATACCCAAAATCCCTCTACGCACCGGGTCTGTGACGAACTATTTCTCCTCGGTTTTGATACTTAAGATCATTTGATAAAGTCGCATACCGACTGACTGTTGGATATTCTTCCACATCTCCTGCTGCAGTACTGAGCGGACTGTTTCCATCTCAAATTCATGCAAAGATACCAAACTATTTCTTCCCTCCCATATAACGTCAAAATAGCTGTTTCGAAGGAATCGATCGTTTCCTTGAATATTTGTTTTGACATAAACTTTTTCGTACTTTTTAGTCCGTCACCGCCCTCGCTTTTTCTGTACCTCCGATTCTTTCTATGCTACAGCATAGGCCTTTGTACGTGTGATTATGGTGATATCCTTCGAACCTGATTCATCGTTCAGCCTGTTTACAACATTAAATGCATCCCCACTTGCAAAGTACGCGTCCATTAAAATAATGGCTTTCCCTACTTTCGACTTCACAAAACGGCAAGCCATTTGGATCATCTTCATGATACTGTTGTTTTCATCAGATAAATTCTGATTTCCCTGCATTTTCCGAGGCTTAATGAGGTTTCTTCACCCTCGTCATATATCGTGCCTCCTCGGACACCTTAATATGGTCACCTATTAGCATGACGTACCCATCCATCATAACCGAATTAATATACTCAAGAACGATATCATGCCATTTGCTTTTTATGCGCTCCAAATGATACGCTTTTGAGCGGAAGAAGTGCAGCATTGCTTCGTTGCAACTGGGTTCAGGACAAAGAGGTCCTATAATTGTTGTAATACCCCTCATCTCCGTTCTCAGCAACATTCCTACCACTATTATGACAAACCAGCCAAGTATTTCTTTTCTCTTGAAACACGTTCGTAATTGTGTAACACAATTTGTTGTTATTATATTTTACTTAACTTTGACGTAACCCTGTGAGAAAATGATCATCCCCTTGACATTTTGCCAACTTCACAGCATAATGAATAGCACTTATCATTGAAGCATCTGAGGCAATTCCCTTGCCGGCAATATCAAATGCTGTTCCGTGATCTACGGAAACTCTAATAATGGGTAAACCGACTGTAATGTTTACTCCACTGACGGAATCCCACTGCTGCTCTTTATCATTCCATTTAAAACCTAAAAGCTTAATCGGAATATGGCCTTGATCATGATACATACAAACGCATATATCGTAAAACCTGCCATTTAGTTTAGGGAAAATGGTATCGGGAGGTATAGGACCCTCCACATCAATGCCTAACATCAAAGCCTCTCTTATGGCAGGTATAATCTCTTCGATTTCCTCCCTACCAAATAGACCATTTTCTCCTGCGTGCGGATTTAATCCCGCAACACCTATTTTCGGCCTATTAATTGCTAATTTCCTGCATGCTTCGTCTGCAAACTTTATTACCTGCAATATCCTTTGTTTTTTAATATTTTCGCATGCATTTCTTAAGGAAACATGCGTAGAAACATGAATAACCCTGAAATGTTCGTGAGCCAATATCATTGCGTAGTCCTTTGAATTTGTCAAATGAGCGAATATTTCGGTATGACCTGAAAATTTGTGTCCAGCCATATTTATGGCTTCCTTGTTTATCGGAGCGGTAACTGTAGCATCTACTAATTTATTTAAAGCCATCTCTATGGCCTTCTTAACGTATTGAAACGATGCATTACCAGATATTTCGTTTGCTTTCCCGACAGGCGGTAAACTGTCAAACAAATTTAAGTCCAACACATCAATTGTCCCAAATTCGAACAACATATCCTTTATTGACTTTGCTTTATTTATGCTAAATCCGTCTATATTAAAACCCGACAGCACAAGCATGTCACCAATCAGAAAAGGTCGGCAAATCTCATAGATTACACTGTTTTTAAGCGCTTTCAGGGATATTTCCGCCCCTATACCAGAAGGATCCCCAGTTGAAATTGCAATAATAGGTCTATAGGCCATTTTCATCCTCACCTCTTAACGTGCTAAATATTCGGAATAAAGTAGTTTCTTGTCCAAATCCACCGGCTTTAGTGACTACAGGCATGCCCGAAAAACTTCCGCCTATCAACTTGCCATACGGTATATATGGTTCAATTTGACCGAGAATTTCTATTCCTTTTACACCTAATCGTGTAAGAGCTACAAAAGCTGTATCCCCGCCAAATATTACAAGTCCACCAAACGCCTTATTTGAGAGGACATGATACGTTATCTCAGCTATAGATTTGCTTATTAATGTGAGTTCATCCTTGATATTTATGTGATCTGCTGTTACAGTTTCCTTATCTAGTCCTGCAAAATCTAAGACAACATTATCTTCTGCTTCGAGGGAAAACAATATTTTTTCAGCGATTACTCTCCATTCTTCAGAAATCGCTTTATCTATCAGAGATGAAACGTCGAATTTAAAAATTTTAATATTTCCTCCAGATTTAGCAACATATTCTAACTGTTTTTTCGACATGCTAGCATAACTCCCTGATATTGCCAAAATCGGATTCTTCTCAATCACACCTTTTAAATTCCTGTTCGAAATAGGATCTCCCATCTTAATATTGTAAACTATATCAAAATATTTAAAAAGACCTGCCGAACCGCATAAAACTTTTTTGCCTCTGTATAACTTCAACCCATGCGCAATTGTCTTCAGATCGCATTCTTCAACAGCATCAGCTATGATGACTTTGATACCGCTTTTGACCAACTTGTCTATTTCTTCACAAACAGCCAGACTGCTTTCTCTTATCAATTTCAAATCGATAAGCCCGATTTGAGTATTGTACTCTTCTCTTATGTTATCGCTTATTGCAGAGCTTTTAATCGGTGTAAAGGGGTCTTTTGCATATTCGGTATCAGAAAGTCTGACATTATCAACATAGTGTATACCATCAATTGTGAACCTTCTATTAAGAGGCAATGCTGGTGCGAGTATGCAGCAGTCAAACAATTCGGAGTCTAGTATGGCCTTTAATTCCACACCAATATGCCCTCTTAATGTTGAATCTATTTTTTTGTAAAAGACATTACAACCTTTCTTAAAAAGTTGGCAAAAAGTATTTTTTGTTTTAGAATATGCCTCTTTTGCGCAACCATTTCTTGTCTGCATGTTTACAACAACTACATCAGAACCATGTATTACCTCATCTAATTTATCATGACACAGAGCAACTTTGATTATTCCTTTGCCAAGCATTTGCATTCCAGCATCCATAGCGCCTGTCAAATCATCTGCGATTACTCCCAAAAAACTCACACCATACCTCCACTGTATTGTTATTATAGTTTGATTATACACCAAAAAGTCGGGATATTTAGCAAGCAAATTTCATTTTAGCAGTAAAAATTGCTGCAACTGTTCCTTGATAATTAAATACTTCATACAAATTGTTGATAAGTTTAGACGTTAAGGGATCTTTGATGGCATTAATTCTGCTCTTTACGAATCTCTTGCAGTTTATGGCATCAATTTTAAAGCCTAACCAGACTACGGAAATTTGTAAGCGAGTTCTTGGATATCGGTTGTTCTTTAAAGCTGGTTGTATGCAATGCATACTTATATCGCATATCCAACATCAGAGAATCCAAGCATTCTTCATCTGACTGGGTAAAGATTTCTTTGAGAATTGAAAGTCCAATATATACATTTACAGGATTATTAGGACGAGTAGCTGGATTATCGCTATAAATAACTGGGAAGCGATCCTCATTGATGAGGGGGAAGATCTCTTTTCTGAACTGTTCAGACCATGAATTCTTAAGGTGCTTAAGTTCTCTTTCAGTCAGTTGATTTGTTGAATCAAAAAGGTTTATTTGTTGTGAAGTATTTCGGCAAAAAGACATTGAAATCACTCGCTTATCATAAGTTTTTATGAGTGTATTATACCGTAGAAAGGTTAATTTAGCAAGCATTTTAGACACTTTTTGTACTTATTTTTAAGATTAAGTCTGCTTCAAAATTACAATTTTTGCTAGCTTTTTGGGTAGCAATCGTAGTTTGGTTTTAATCTATAACAAAATATTATTCTTATATTTCAGCGGTTATAGGTGAAGCCTCAATTGACAAAAACTTATGTTGCAAAGATTAGCACGAAAGAAACAATAAAACAATCTGGCATATGACCACATTTGTCCATTTTGGCAAATTTTTATATATTTTTCTAAGAATAACTCCTGATAGCTCTTTATAACTCAAGTTCATACGTATTTTCCGTGACTTCGGTAGCAGCAAAATTGGTTTAAAACCGAGAAACCGGCACAGCATAAAGATTTTGCGGGTTAATTTATTTGTCAAATTTATGCCATTAATTGTTACACAGTGATGCGCAGCGTGTTATACCCGAGTTTAGCAGTTTAGTATAAACAAAATCTCCTGAAGTCCTTGATATTACAGGAGATTTTGGCTAATTAGCGTTGAGTACAATCCTTGTCACATGCCGCTCTTTTTATCGAAGCTGTATTTGAATTGTCTTAACCCAAGTTTCGATTTTCCAGCTCAAAAAGTACTAAAAACTATAAAAAATCTCTCTTAACGCTAGGATAATCGCTTAAACTCAGGGGATATGTGTTAAAAAAGCCCAATCCTGTCATCGAAGAGAAGAATGAATTGACTGAACTAGTCGATTCTTTGATGCAACATCTTCATTTCAAGGAGAAGAAGCGTGAAGAAATAATTATCGAGCAAAGCAGAGAGGATTTGACCCCTTTAAACTTAGATACTGTAAGTATAGCCATCTCGAGAACTTTGGGTCCCGAGATTGTCGCAAATACTATATGGGAGCGATTGGGTATGAACGAAATATTAAAAGAATGTAGATTTCAACCAAAACAAGTCTCCATAGCAAAAGCTCTTATACTTGGTAGACTTATCAGTCCGGGAAGCGAACTAAAACCTTGGCGATAGTTTAATACTACCAACACCTGGAGATATACAAAGCACTTAAAGTTAGAGATCCTCTTAAACGAAATAAGCAAAGTATACATTTGAGATTGTAGTGACCATTTAAATTTCAAAAGTGCTCATTTAGACGGATTTTTGGAACTACAAGCCAAAACTTGGATTAATTTATTATATATATTTTGGTCGACATCTGCAATAAAAAATCGCCTAAAAATTAACTTTTTAACAGTATCTCCGGCGATTTTAATGCTTACAGTATTTAAATAAGGGTAAATTCTAGATGGATTAAACAACTTGGGGTATGCTAAATTAATAAACTAAACTTCTTAGGTTGACATCATTATCTGAATAGACACGATTTTTAGGTCTCTAATGTTTTTCCTTAACATATTAACTTGTACTTCCCCTTATGACAAGTTCCGGCACAATAACAGTTTTTGGTGAAGCCTCCTTGTTGTTGAGCACCTGAAAAAGAGTTCTGGCAGCTAAAACAGCGATCGTTTCAACCTTACTGTCTATGCTTGATAATTCCGGATTAGTACACAACGCGATATTTGAATTGTTGTGACCGAAAACAACAACATTACGGGGAACAGATTTCCCAATTTCGACTAACTTTTTTATAGCCCCAGCCGCTATTATGTCTTCACTTGCAAGAAGAGCTGAATATGGGATTTCGTATTGATCCAAAATTTCAACACCCTTATACCCTCCGGCCACGCTCTGCTCAACTCTAACTATTCCGAAAGGATGAATCGAAAGCCCTAAAGAAGCCATAGCTTCTCTGAAACCCTCAACCTTTGATATTCCTGCAAAACTTAGCACATCATAAAAATACACCATGTTCCTGTGCCCTTTTTCATAAAGCCATTTAACCGCCTGTACTACTCCATAACCATCGTCGCACACAACGGAATAAACATTTTCTCCTGGCAAAAAGCTGTTCAACATTACTATCGGCACACTTGCGGCGGCGTTGTAAACATGACTGTTATTATCCTTTTCTTTGAAAACAGAGCCTACAAGTATAATACCGTCCACCTTTTTCTGCAAAAGTATCTTCAGGTATTCTCTCTTGTCCTTAAGTTCAGTGCCTGTATTGCACAATATGACGTTATAACCAAGTCTCTTTAATTCTTGTTCAATCGTATATATCGCCGCAGAATAATAAGAGTCGCGGACATTGGTGGTCAAAACGCCTATTGTCTTAGTTTCATTAGTAGCAAGACTGCGGGCTATGTGATTTGGAAGATACTCGATCTCTCTCAGCACAGCTTTGACCTTTTCCCTGGTCTCCTGTTTAACGCTGGGATTATTATTTATAACCCGCGACACCGTAGCAATGGACACTCCGGCCATTTTGGCAATTTTATAAATATTCATTCGTATGTTATCTCCTTCAGTAGTATCTATCGCCAACACATGACCCAAGCGTACATCTTAAAATATCCTGAGCAAAAATGTGTATCACTATAATAATCTTCATATAATGCTTAGACAAGCCTTGAAGTTTTAAACTCCGGCGAAAGCTAAGAATCCTCCGTCTATCGGAATTACAGCACCATTAACAAAGGATGACGCGTCAGACGCAAGCCAGATTACAGCTCCAACCAGTTCGTCAGGGCTTCCATACCTGCCCATTGGAGTGTGTTGTTTAATAAGTTTCCCCCTGTCAGTATCATTGCCGTTTTTGATATCTACCAATAGAAATCGGTTTTGTTCGGTCAGCAAAAAACCGGGTGCTATAGCATTAACCCTGATATTGCAAGAATAATGGTGATTAAAATACACCGCCATCCACTGGGTAAAGTTGTTAATCGCGGCTTTTGATGCGGAATAGCTCATCACTTTGGTAAGTGGAGTATATGCCGCCATCGAAGAAATATTTATAACGCTGCCACTGCCCTGCTTTGCCATAACCTCACCAAAAACCTGAGTCGGCAAAACCGTACCCATAAAATTTAGGTCCATAACCCAGCGCATAGCATCGACAGTCAAATCAAAAAAACTCAATTCATCCGTGACCGTCGCTTCTTTTTTGTTACCTCCGGCGCCGTTAATTAAAATGTCCACTCTACCGAAAGCTTTTAAAACTTCATCTTTTGCCGCCTTAATGCTTTCTTTGTCTAAAACATCAGCTTTTACGCCTATGGCGGTTCCTCCTGCGACTGCTATTTCATCCGCTACCTCATGAGCATTATCAAGGTAAAGATCAAGAACCGCTACTTTTACACCTATTGCTCCCAACTGTTTTGACATTTCGCTGCATAAAACACCGGCTCCTCCGGTTATAACAGCAACATTACCAGCCAAATCAAAACTTACTTTCATATCTGGAAAACCCCCATCTTATGTAATCACTTATAATTAAGCCTGTCTTTTATAAGCTTTTGAGCACATACAAGATTTCATATGCCAAATCATTGTAAGCGCTTACAACAAATTGTAATGCAATATAATTTAACAGTCAACAAATATTTTTTATTTAACATTTGACTATTCGCCATTCAAATGTTAAAATTATGTTCGAAATGTAAGCGCTTACTTGACTGCCGTTGTAGGTTTTTGGATCGTTTCACTATTACTTAGAAGGTTAAATGCCGAATCCCGATTTCTTACGGCTTTTGAAACATAACACGTATTTTACACACTTGTCACGCAATATATTCCCCAAATATTAAAAGGAGGTTTTTGTTCATATGAAAGTTTTAGTAATAGGCGGAAAAGGCATGATTAGCCGCCAAATAGTAAACCAATTACTCATTGCAAACCATGAAGTCACCATATTTGACAAGGACACCGCCTCAACCACTTCACGCACTGAAGTCAGGCAGATTTCCGGCGATAAATTCAGACGTCATGAATTTGAAAGCTCAATGCGGAAAGAAAAATTCGATGTGGTAATCGATATGCTTTGCTTTAATAAGGAAGACGCGATATCGGTCATTAACGCTTTCAGAGACAATATCGAGCAGTTAATAATAACTTCCTCGGTCGCTGCGTATAATCGCCCGACCAATTCCATGCCGATACGAGAGGAATCAGAGGAACTGAACAAACAATCCTTATGGGCATACGGGATACAAAAAGCAGATGTTGAGAGATATCTCGCTGAAGTGACAAAAAACGAGAATTATCCGATCACTATTGTAAGACCATCCATTACATACGGCGTCGGAGCGGTCAATGTAGGAGTATTAAGACAAAACTACGGGATAGTTGACAGGATAAGAAAAGGCAAGCCGCTTGTAATGTTTGGGGACGGTAAGACTCCTTGGAGCTTTACTTTCGCCCCTGATCTTGCAAAAGGCTTCGTAAGTCTTGTTGGTCAGAAAAAAGCATATGGCGAAGCTTTTCATGTGTCGAACGAGGACAAGAGGGTTTGGGAGGATCTTTATTTAGAATTCGGTAAGATTCTTGGCATCGAGCCAAATATTGTTTACATACCTTCCTCAATTTTATATAAAGCTGCTCCATCTTTGTGCGATCACATATATTTCGAGAAGTGTTACGCAGGGCTCTATGACAATTCCAAAATGAGAACGATTAATCCGGGCTATAGGGCCAGTATAGCTTTAAACGAAGGATTGCAAATGCTTCTTGAGTATTTTGAAAGAGATAATCCCGTAGTTGAACCACGCAAAGACAAGCTCGAGGATGACTTAGCTTCACTATATTCTATATGGTCCGAAAAAGCCCATAATTTGTACATCTGATAAACTTTTGGCGGCGATTTTAGCCGGGTCAAGGCACAGGTCAGAGAGTTGCCTCCTCTTTTAGCCCAAATTTCGACTTGTAGTTCCAAAAACCAATCTAAATGAGCATTTTTGAAACTTAAATGGTCACTACAATCTCAAGTGTATACTTTACATATTTCGTTTAAGAGGATCTTTAACTTTAAGTGCATTATATATCTCCAGGTATAGGGATTCAGGTGTGCCTGAATCCCTTATATGCCAAGTCATATCTTTCCCCGACATGACAACTGTATAACGTACATGCGTATTTAACACCTCTTTCTATTGAAAATCTGGAAAGAGGTGTTAAATAAAGTAATGACTGACACATAAATATAATTAATTGAACTAAGATAATAATCGAGGCATATATGAATTCTCAAGTATATAAATGTCTCGCTTTTTCATTTTTAAAACCATTCATTTTATGTAATCCACAAGCCACACCACTGTTGACTTTACCGCAAAAGCAGGTTAAACTTTTAAGCATCAACGGTAACCCAAGTATTTTTCAGGAGGTCGCATGGATACCATCATTGTAAATTTAGGAGAAAAATCATATTCCATTAATATTTCCACAGACGGATGGAATAATCTCCGAAATGTGATTCCGGAAAAATATAAAACACGATCGATTTTAATAGTGTCGGATAAAAACATACATCCCATTTATTTTGAGAATATGCAACACCTGCTTGAATCTTTCGGAGCGAAGGTGTTTTCGGTCGTTATAGCGGCAGGCGAAAGCTCAAAAAACCTGAATGTTTATGAAAATATCGTCTCAAAAGCCTTACAGTACGGTTTAAACAGAAAATCCGCAATAATCGCGTTAGGCGGAGGGGTCGCAGGTGATCTCGCCGGATTTGTTGCTGCCACATACATGCGCGGAATTGATTTTATACAGTTACCGACATCCTTACTCGCGATGGTTGATAGCAGCGTAGGCGGCAAGGTTGCTGTGAATCATTCGCTTGCAAAAAATATAATCGGGGCTTTTTATCAGCCTGAATTTGTATACATAAATGTACGTACTCTCTCCACTTTGCCTAAACGAGAATTCTCATCCGGAATGGCGGAACTAATAAAGCACGGCTTCATATACGACAAGAATTTCTTAAATAGCCTTATTGCAAACATGAACAAACTGATGTCGCTTGATTTTGATGAATTGGCAGAGGCTATAACAACTTCTTGCCGAATCAAAGCTCAGATCGTTGAACAAGACGAAAAAGAAACCGGTATTCGCGCAATTCTTAATTTTGGACATACAATAGGTCATGCAATCGAAGCGGTCGCAGGTTACGACAAATTTATGCACGGCGAAGCCGTAAGTGTCGGCATGGTTTATGAAAGCTTAATAGCAAAAGAAATGGGTCTTGTCGATTACGATTATATTGAGCTCTTAAGAACAACTCTTGAACGAGCCAAGCTACCAACGGAAATAAAAGGCATAGATACCGAAAAGCTTATCCAGAAAATGTTTCATGATAAGAAAAATGAGAACAATGGGATCACTTTTGTATTACCCACAGATTATGGGAAAGTAGACATTTTTAAGAATATAGATACTGCCCTAATCAAAAGAATATTGAATAAACCTAGAGGAGAGTGATTGAGATTGCTAGAGCAAAGAAGAGTACTGACTCAAATCCACCCATATATCCCCGGCAAACCTATTAGCCATGTTCAAAGGGAACTTGGACTAAGCTATGTTAGCAAAATGGCGTCCAATGAGAATCCGTTGGGCTGCTCCCCGAAAGCAACCGAAGCGGTTCGCAGGTGGGCCGACAACATGGCGCTTTATCCTGACGGAAGTTGCTCTGAACTTAATGCAGCCGTATCATCAAAGCTTGGAATTAAGCAGGAACAGCTTCTGTTCGGAGCAGGCTCGGATCAAATAGTTGAGATGATCGCGCAAGCTTATATAAATCCTGACGATGAAGCCATTATGCCAATCCCAAGTTTTCCGCGATATGAAACCGTAACGCGCATAATGGACGGTAAACCTGTTGAAATAAAACTTGACAGCAATTTTAGACTTGACCTGTCCGCTTATGCCGCTTCGTTCACGAACAAAACGCGTATTGTTTGGATATGTAATCCTAACAACCCCACAGGAACGATTATAACTTTTAATGAGCAGCAATCTTTTCTTAAAGATGTCCCTGAATCTGTGCTAGTTGTGCTTGATGAGGCATATTACGAATATGCAAGAGGGGAAAACTATCCCGAAAGTATTAATCTTTTAGAAAAGCATTCGAACATAATCATACTGAGAACTTTTTCAAAAGTGTTCGGTCTTGCAGGCTTAAGAGTCGGATATGCTATTTCTTCGCCTGAAATCATATCAAATCTCAATAAAGTCCGTGCCCCTTTTAATGTTAATACCGCCGCTCAAGTCGCGGCGCTTGCAGCTTTAACGGATGAGGACTTCCTTAACAAAAGCATCGAAACCAATCGTACAGGCAAGCTGTACTTATATGAAGCGTTCAACGATTTAGGATTATCATATATACCAACTCATGCTAATTTTGTAATGGTAAATTTGAGTTGTAACAGTCAGGATGTATTCAACACACTTCTTCGGGAAGGCATAATAGTACGTCCCGGAATACCGTTCGGGATGCCAGGGTGGATAAGATTAACAATAGGTACTCCCGAAGAAAACAGGCGCTTTATAGAAGCATTAAGAAAAATAATGAAGAGGTAACAAATTATGATAATTGTAATGAAAACCGGAGCCAGTCAGCCACAGATTGATGGAATTGAAAAATTTTTAAGAGATTCGGGATTTGGAGTACACATATCAGTCGGGACAGAAAGAACAATAATCGGCGCCATAGGCGACGAGCGAATTTTGGCTGTATCCCCGCTTGAAGTTATGCCGGGCGTTGATAAGGTGATGCCTGTAGTTGAGACTTACAAACTAGCAAGTCGCAATTTTAAACCCGAATCAACGGTGATTAAGGTTAAGGATCAAGAAATAGGCGCAGATAAAATCGCCATTATGGCAGGACCGTGTTCGGTTGAAAGCCCCGAGCAGATCCTTGAAACAGCGCTTCATCTTAAAGCCAATGGAGCGAATTTTCTTAGAGGCGGCGCATATAAACCCCGCACTTCCCCTTACTCGTTTCAAGGCCTTGAAGAGGAAGGCTTCAGAATGCTCGCCGAGGCAGGCCGCGAGGCGGGTCTTCCGGTAATTTCTGAGGTTGTTTCATCCGTATCACTTGAGCAGGCATTAAAGCATGTCGATATAGTTCAGATCGGAACAAGAAACATGCAAAACTTCCATCTGCTCAAAGAAATAGGCAAACTAAAAGTCCCGGTGCTGTTAAAACGCGGCCTTGCGTCAACGATTGAGGAATGGCTGAATGCAGCCGAGCACATAATGAGTGGCGGCAATTACAACGTTATACTTTGCGAAAGAGGAATCCGCACCTTTGAGGTCGCAACGCGATTTACACTTGACTTAAGCGCGGTTCCAATAATCAAGGAACTGAGTCATCTCCCCGTTTTGGTCGACCCAAGCCACGGTACGGGTAAATCCAAACTGGTCGCTCCTATGAGTCGCGCGGCTATCGCAGCCGGAGCGGACGGACTCATGATTGAGGTACATCCCAATCCAAAGGCAGCCCTTTCAGACGGTCCTCAATCTTTGGATTTTCAGGCGTTTGATTCTCTGATGGCCGATATATCCCAAATAGTTAGGATAGTCGGCAGGAAAATTTAAATGATAAATGTCTCAAAAGTAAGCATAATCGGTTTGGGACTAATCGGGGGTTCTCTCGCGAAAGCTTTAAGGCGCGCCCATCCCAAACTCCATATTGCAGGTATGGATTTCAACGCAAATTATCTGAAAGCAGCACTTGATAATTCTATTTTGAACACTGCTTCCGACTGCTTAAATCAGGTTGTTGAAAATGCTCAGGTAATCTTTTTGTGCACTCCTGTTACAAATATTTTGAGTTGTATTGATGACTTGGTTTCTATTGTTAAAAACGGCACGATTTTAACCGATGCCGGAAGCACCAAACTTGAGATAATGGAAAAAGCGCAAAAAACATTGTCTTCAGATACCCATTTTATCGGTGGACATCCCATGACAGGTTCGGAACACTCGGGATACCATTCAAGCGTTCCGCATCTTTTTGAGAACGCTTATTATGTGCTTACTCCTAGCCCGTCGATTTCACCGGATGTACTAAACCTTCTTATATCACTTGTATCATCAACCGGCGCGATACCAATCGTAATGGACGCAAACCTTCACGATAATGTGGTAGGATCCATAAGCCATCTGCCCCATGTTTTGGCAGCTTCGCTTGTAAACACAATAAGCGGAATACACGATCCCCAACAATATAGATTAAAACTTGCCGCAGGCGGATTTAAGGACATTACGAGGATCGCTTCGTCTAATCCCGAAATGTGGCGCGATATATCCTTATCCAATAAAAAGCATCTGACAGCTTTAATCGGCAAGCTGATTTGCGAGCTCAATTCTTTCAGACGCCTGCTTGATGAAGGCGCATCAGATAGCATCGAATCATACTTCAGAAATGCCAAGGAATTTCGTGACAAGCTTAAACCTTCCCATATACCTTCTCTTCCCGCTTATTGCGATCTTTACGTTGATATTGAGGATCGGCCTGGAATTATTGGAAAAATAACTACGCTTCTGGGAGAGCACGGTATAAACATAAAGAATCTAAGGATAATTCACAGCCGCGAAGACGAACCGGAAGGCTGTCTTGTCATTTCATTTGCAAACCCGGAATCGGTTGTAAAATCAAAAATTATACTTACTTCAGACGGCTATAAAAGTTTTGAAAGGTAAGGTGACTTATTCTGAACTTTACTATTTCCCCTATTAGATATCTTAAAGGCGAGCTTTCCGTTCCGGGTGACAAATCTGTTTCACACCGCAGCATAATGCTCGGATCAATTGCAAAGGGCAAAAGCCATATAAATAATTTTTTGACTGGCGACGATTGTATGACGACCATTTCCGCTTTCAGGCAAATGGGGATACAAGTTGATTTTATTGCCCCTTCTAACATTGTTGTGCATGGACGAGGATTAAACGGACTTCTCCAGCCGAAATCAACTATTGACGCAGGAAACTCGGGCACTACCGCGCGACTCTTACTGGGGCTTTTAAGCGGCCAGAACTTCCAAACCTCCATTACAGGGGACTCATCGCTCTTACGCCGTCCAATGAAAAGAGTAACAGAGCCTTTAAGATTGATGAACGCCTCGATCGAAGGCCCCCACGACGGCGGATATCTACCGCTTCAAATTAATCAGAGCAATCTTTCGGGGATTGAATACCATTTGCCGGTCGCTAGCGCACAGGTCAAATCAGCGCTTATCTTGGCCACGCTTTACGCCGCTTCTCCCTCTGTAATATACGAGCCTGCCTTAAGCCGCAACCACACCGAAATGATGCTTAAATCTTTCGGTGCTTCAATTGAAGTGACAGGCAACAAAATCACCGTTTGCCCTGTAAAAGAGCTTTATGCGCAAGACTGCAACGTTCCCGGGGATATTTCATCAGCGGCCTTTTTTATCACCGCCGCCCTACTCGCACCGAATTCAATCCTTACCCTAAAACAGGTCGGTCTTAATCCTACCAGAACAGGCATACTCGACATATACCGTAAAATGGGTGCCGATATTTTAATTGAAAATGAATCTTCATCGGGAGGCGAGCTTAAAGGTGACATTACTGTCAAATATTCGCCGCTAAAAGCCATAACAATCGAAGGTTCAATGATACCACGCCTGATAGATGAAATCCCAATCATAGCGCTTGCGGCGACACAAGCAGTCGGTACAACAATAATCCGTGACGCTCAGGAATTAAAGGTAAAAGAGTCCGACCGGATAGGCAGCGTAGTATCTATGCTCCAAGCATTCGGAGCACATATCGAAGCTACCGGCGATGGAATGATAATCCATGGCCCTATAACGCTCGAAGGCGCTTTAATTGACAGTCGCACGGATCACAGAATAGCCATGACTGCTGCCATAGGTGGACTTATTGCCAGAGGAGAAACGACTGTGACGGGATGGGAATGGGTAAATATCTCCTTTCCCGGTTTTTACGAAACAATAAAAAAGCTCACACACTAAATATTGGGGACGGTTCTATCGATGGGACAGATCTGCTGATTGCAATGGTATTCCAGCACAATGACATATTGTATCGAAAGAAAGCAATTTATCCTACAAAAATTACTTATCCCTTCTTTCTTACTTTTAACAGAGCTTCTCGGTAATCCTTATACCATTCGATTTCTTCCCAGGTTGTAAGCATACCCATTTCCAATGTGAAAGTTTTGGTACTTCCAGGCTCAAGCTTATCAAGCCATCCTTTTTCTTTAGAGGCTTTTCTGCCGATCGGCAAACAATTCCCAGGTTCAATACCTACAACGTAATCCTGTTGCCCCATCATCTTCCATTCAGTTAAAAAAGGCAACTCTTTCTGATTATAGCAGATATAGAATCCCAGCTCCATTTGTTCGTTTATGATACCCGCGAACGTTAAACCCTGCTCGTCCTCCCCAAGCTTATGAAAAAACACTTGCTCTTTATAACCGGGAGTTGGCTTCTCAAAGAGTTTGTAGTTTTCTATCCCCTTATCGGCTTCTTCGTCCCTTCCGCGCGTATTTGTTATAGGAGCTAAAAGAAGGCTTCCTTCATCAACCACAGGATATCCTATGTTCGCATGATAAAGCAGCATAAAGTCTATACTTTCAAATCCATGGTTCTGAATTTCATCATGGATTATTAGTTTGTTTTCTCCTCCCTTTGCGGTGATAGTCCTTGTAAGGGTAAGATTCTCAAAAAAGATCGATGTTTCTCTCATAGTGCCCTTAACAGTCATTATTAGCTCATCGCCTTCCCAGCGTGTGGAGTGTGAAACTTCTGTTGCAGGCGTATTCGAAATTCTGCCATGCTGCCCTAAGTCCCATATACCTTCTTTTTCCGGCGGTCCGGCATTTATAAGCCCGCAAGTAGTTAAAACCCCGGCATAAAAGCTTCGAAGCCACTCATACCCACATGCGCCATAATAACTTGAATGTGTTATTCCACCCTTACCTATAAAACCCGCAGGTCTGCCGTTATGCTCCATCCATGCAATATCCAGCGCCCTTCCCGGCAAAACGGTAAAACAAAACCCTGAACCGGTTTTTACATCAAGCGCCTTGACACCTTGCGCATAGCCATCCTCAAGCACATATGGCTTTATACCAGCAATTTGGGATATGTCGCCAATCCTTTGCCTGAGATCGTCTTTTGAAAATTCTTTCCCAAAAATACGCATATATTCCCTCCTTAAAAGATAGCATAGATGTGTTTGTGCAGGCAAAAACAACGAATATTCCGTTTGTGAAAAAACGGAAGCTTGAAATACAAGCACAATTGTATCATAATTCCAAAAAAGTATAAACAGAAGATTTAAGCCTAAATCCCTGCCCGCCCGTGCGTATTGATTTTGCCTCCCGAAGCGGTTAAACTTAAATCATAAGTAGAATCACAACAGTTATAAGTAAAATAAGTGCCCAAACAAGCAATTTCTTGCGAATCTAAAAAATCTTCAAAATAATCCATCTCCCCGTCTTAACATATTTAGGTCTGGAGAGTTTTAGAAAAACATTTGTGTGCTATCGTTGATTAAATATAAGAACGAAGAACCGGCTGTCAGGTTTTTAAGGAATTGATCCTCTTTTTAAGTTTATGCGCCGTATGCTTAAGCACTCCTTTTACGGCGCTCGAATTATCCTCGCGCACATGCGGCAATAAAAAGATTAGAGCAAAGAGGCGAATTACTACAGCCGATACAAATAATATATGATAATTATAAATGTTGAAGCCAAGAACATTCAAATTAAGATCCGCCGTCATTTGCATAAGCAATCCGCCTGCAACAAATGGTAAAATACTCCCTAGAAGCGAAGAAATCACTGAGAAATTAGCTATATAAACCGACCGATTTTTGTCAGGAGACAATCCCATCATAAGATTTGCGGAAGTAAGCTCTATCCCTCCCCAAAACATTCCCGCCAGTATATGAATTATAACTAAGGGAACATGGTGAGCACCCGGAAGCGCTGCAAACCATACAAGCGGCAAAAAGCCAATGACAGTGGAACATATATAAAGCACCGGCCTATTAGCAAATCTATCGATAATTGAGCCCCATATCCTACCAAACAATATGATGAAAATATTTGTTATAGCGACATAAACAGCTATTTCAACGAAGCTTATCTTAAGAAACTCAAGCATGAAGGTTATAAAAAATGGTCCGGGCATAGCGATGCCAAAAATCCAAACTGCCCAGAATATTGTGTATCTCATGAAATTGCGGTTCAGAAACACTTCTTTCCATATTTGAAAAAATGGCACATTTTCTTCGGATTTTTTGAAAGGTGGATCTTTTACCTTCAAAAAACATGCAATATCAAGAAGCGCCATAACCGTAACCATTATAAATACCACTGCGAAACCTGTAAAACCTCCGATAGTATCCAATAAAAAGCTCACCAAAAACCCGCCCAGCATTCCGGCTAAATAAAGTATCATCTGCCTTTGGCCGAAAAAACGGCCTCTTATATCTATGGGTATAAAAGCTGCCATCCACGAAAAAAACGAAACACCGTTGAAAGCCGCTCCAAAAGCAGAAATACCTAAAAAGAAGAACATGGCAGCAAACATGACATGTTCCATTCCCTTGGGGACAAACAGGGGCAACAACACAACCGGAATTATCAACGATCTCTGAAATATACCGCTAATCAAAAATATCTTTTTAATTTTTCCTGTACGCTCAAGAAAATACGAAGCAAACAACTGGAATATGCCTCCCATTGCAGGCATCGCCATCATAACGCTGTACATTAGGTCTGACACGCCCAGTTCCCTCAGAAATCCCGCAAAAGGCGCGCCGCCTAAAGCCACAAAAAAAATAAAACCCAAGCTTGATCCCCAAACTATGCGGTTCAAATCAATCCTGAATTCCTTGGTTATTGACAAATTCCCAAACAACAAGAATCTTTCATCCATACGGAAGAATTGTCTCCTTAATGCGTAAATACTCCATATCATTTTATCTACAGTCCAAATTTATGTCCAGCGCAATATTGGGGACGGTTCTATCGATGGGACAGATCTGTATGCCTCCTAGTACTCAAACATAACGAAATATGCTAAAATAAACGCAAAGGTGACAATTTGCCGAAAGGAACATTTCATATATATTTATTTAGATATATTTCCGCATAAGAAATTCCAAAAAGGCATTTTTGGAGTTTTGCACACTTCATTTTAATTCGAGAATTACTCTCGCTCCCTTAACCGATCCTTATCCTTAACAAAAAGCAGAACCACAAAAGCTATCAACGCAAAGAAAGCACCATAAAGGAAAGAAACTTCCGGGCTTATTCTTTCCCAGATAAGACCGATGACAAATGCTGCCGGCAGCG
>Ga0209316_100172_pt1 | contig 24556 bp, 24 predicted proteins | sample 3C3metaG_FD_184150 | JGI IMG/M metagenome (GOLD analysis project Ga0209316, IMG submission 184150) | Freshwater bacterial and archeal communities from Indian Creek, Illinois, USA - 3C3 metaG (SPAdes) (version 3) | ecosystem: Environmental > Aquatic > Freshwater > Unclassified | place: USA: Indian... | reverse complement strand
AGAGGTTTTTTTTCAGTGTTATTATTATAAACCGGCATATCCTCATGTATGTGCATTGACACATCGTACAACCTCATAGTTAAAGCACCTCCATATATATTCGTTCCATTGACGTCCATCCCTGAGCAAAAGTTCGTCGGCAGCCGGTGGTCCCCATGTGCCGGCGGCATAATTCGGAAAGCCCGAAACTTTATCATCCCAACTCTTTATAACATTATCTATATATTTCCACGAGTGCTCTACTTCCTCCCAGCTCGCAAACAATGTGGAATCTCCTCTTAACACATCATATAACAGTCTTTCGTAAGCATCGGTAGAAATTGCTCCCACAGAACAATTCTGGCAAAAGCCCATCGAAATCGGAATGATTTCATTTAAAGAACCCGGTTTCTTGCCGTTTAGCCATATTGTCAACGCTTCCTGAGGTTGAACCTTTATTATCAAAGTATTAGCGTTTATTGAGGAGTATCTCTCTAAACCTTCAGGAAAAGTTGCGCATTTGAAAACTACCGCAATTTCAGTTGTCTTATATGGCATTCTTTTACCTGTTCTCAGATAAAAAGGCACTCCGTCCCAACGCTTAGTATCTATATCAACTCGCATGGCCACATAGGTTTCAGTTTCAGATTGCGGATCAACGCCCGTTTCGCATCTGTAAGCAGGTAGATTTTTATCAGATACAAAACCCTCGTCATACTGCCCGCGAACGACTACCTTGTCCGCGGCATCACCATTTATCGGCCGTATTGCTTTTAATATTTTCAATTTCTCACAACGCACATATTGGGCGTCTATCTTTAAAGGAGCGTCCATCGCAGTAAGCATAAGCAGCTGAAGCATATGATTCTGCATCATATCACGGATAGCACCCGATTTTTCGTAGTAAGCTCCCCGATTTTCTACGCCTACCGTTTCACTTGAAGTTATCTGAATATGATCTATATATCGTTTATCCCACAATGGTTCAAAAACCATATTCGCAAACCTTATCGCCATAATGTTCTGAAGCATTTCCTTGCCTAAATAATGGTCAATCCTATATATATCCTTTTCTCCGAAAACATTGCGTAATATTACATTAAGATTAGATGCGGAATTAAAGTCGCTGCCAAAAGGCTTTTCTATAACAAGACGTCTTATGGGTTTTTCATCGTTTAAAGCCATACCTGCTTTGTGAAGCCCGTCGACTATAGGCAAAAAGTTTTCGGGAGATACAGCCATATAATAAATCCTGTTGCCAGAAGATGAATAAACTTCATCCAATTCGCTCAAAAATAACTTTAAATCAAAGTAAGATGCTTCATTTATAAAATTGAGATTGTAATAAAAAAACCGAGAAAGCACTTGTCGCAGGCTCTTAAAATCGTCAGAATTCGTCCTTGAGAATTTTTTGATATTTTCTTCTGTTTCATTTCTAAAGGTTTCGTCACTTTTTTCTTTTCGCCCAACGCAAACAACAGCAAATCCATCCGGTAAATTGCCGGCAACATATAAATTATATATTGCGGGATAAAGCTTTCTGTTAGCTAGATCCCCTGTTCCCCCGAATATTACCATCAAACAATTCATCGCAATCATCTATCTCCAGCCGTTTGTTGTTTTTGCCCTCAAACGCTCCGTATATGGCTTTAACGGCACTTTCGAAATCCTTGCCTTCAACGCCTATAATAATATTGATCTCACTTGGCCCCTGGTCAATCATTCGTACGTTTATACCTTGCTCAGCTAAAGCGGCAAAAAGCCTTGAAGCCATGCCCGGCGTATAAGCCATCCCTTGACCTACCGTGGCAACAAGGGCTATATTAGCAAAAACTTCAATTTTATCCGGATTAAGTTCTTTTTTTATTTCAAAAATAACCTCGTCCAATTTGCTGTTTAATTGTGAATCCGCAATCACAAGCGATATGGTATCAATTCCTGACGGCATATGCTCAAAAGATATTCCCTTGTTTTCAATGATAGAAAGCAGTCTTCTGCCAAAACCCAGTTCCATATTCATATAAGTCTTCTCAAGTGCGATAACGGTGAAGTCTTTTCTTCCGGCTATTCCGGTTATACCTCCCGTATGCGTCACAGGTTCCGCTTCTTGTACAATCAATGTGCCGGTTTCGCAAGGTGAGTTTGTATTCTTTATATTAATCGGTATACCCGCTCTTTGCACCGGATAAATTGAATCCTCGTGCAGCACGGAAGCGCCCATATATGAAAGCTCTCTTAACTCTTTGTACGTTACTTTGCTTATAAGCCTCGGGTTGTCTATTATCCTCGGATCAGCCACCAAAAACCCTGAAACATCAGTCCAGTTCTCATAAACCTCGGCAGCCACACCACGAGCGATCACAGCTCCGGATATGTCCGAACCCCCTCGCGGAAATGTCTTGATCTGCCCGTTTGGCATAGAACCGTAAAAACCGGGAATGACAGCCGTTGTATAATTGGCAAGCTTTGATGATACCGCCTGTTGTGTGGTTTCATCTTCGAATTTTCCGCATTCATTGAAAAAAATCATCTCAGCAGGGTCTACAAAATCGAACCCTAAAAAAGACGCAAGAATTATGCCGCTTAAATATTCACCGCGACTCGCCGCATAATCGGCGGAAGCGCCTCCTTCAATATCAAGCCTTATCCTCTCAAGATATGGCTTTATATCAAGCGATATACTCAATTCATCAATTATATCTGCAAAACGTTCAAGAATCAGATTGAAAATATCGTCTAAAAATAAATTATTAGTTACTTTCGAATGAAATAAATATAACAGATCGGTTATCTTCTTGTCGGCGGGATAACGTTTCCCCGGCGCGGAAGGCACAATATAACGGCGACGAGAATCCGAATCGACGATCGCTTTGACCTTTCTAAATTGTGCTGCATCAGCCAAAGAAGTCCCGCCAAATTTAGCAACTACTATCCCCATTAAATGTCTATCTCCTCACAAATATGTTCACCACAAACATTATAATTTCGTAAGTATCGAAAGTCAAGTCGACAGGCCAAAAATGCCCAAGCTTTAGGACAGAATCATAGATATCTTTGCAATTGTAAACTTGTATATGTATTTCAGTTTACAATAGCTCTTTAAAATGATATCATAACAAAAAATCCAAATGGAGGAACTTATCAATGAAAAATATCACAACCCGCGAACTCGTTCTTGCTTCACTTTTTGCCGCACTGACTGCCGCACTATCCTATGTTTCGATTCCTGTCCCCTTAAGCCCTGTCCCGATAACAGGGCAGACATTTGGCGTAATGCTTTCAGGCGCTCTACTAGGCTCAAAACTCGGAGCGCTTAGTCAGATAGTCTATCTTCTGCTAGGGGTTATAGGATTGCCCGTGTTTGCTTTCGGAGCCTCAGGTATTGCTACTTTACTTGGTCCAAGCGGAGGATTTTTGTTCGGATTTCCGATTGCCGCTTACATAACAGGTTTGATGCTTGAGAAAAAGAAAAATGCGTCGGTTTTTTATATGGCTGTAGCTATAGCCGTCGGAGGAATACCGGTCGTATATTTGCCGGGGATAGCACAACTCAGCCGATTCGTGGAAGGTGGTATCATAGGCGCTTTCATGATGATGGTGCTGTATATACCGGGCGATATAATAAAGGTGTTGGTCGGCACGATAATTCTTAAGGCTTTTAAGACAAGAGGGCTACTGAGTTTATTGAAAAAACAGTAAAAACTAAACATTAAAAAATCAACTTGACAAATCTTTTTTCTATGTATATATTTTAACCAAATCCAAAAATTATAAATCTGGAAGGGGGATACTCAAAATGTGGGAAAATATTTTGAACTGGATTGCCACTAATCTATTGGGGCAGGTTAGCATTCTCATTGGTCTTATCGCTTTAGTCGGTCTAATTCTCCAGGGAAAAAAGTTTGAGGAAGTCGTCCTTGGCACAGTAAAAGCAATTGCCGGTGTTCTCATTATGATAATCGGCATTGATGCTTTTATCGGCGGTCTTATATCCTTTCAGACAATCGTTTCATCGGCATTTGGCATAACCCCTCTTGTTCCGGAGCGAACTCTGGCTGATTTTACCCAAGCTTACGGCGGAGTTGCGGTTATGGGGTTAACGGTTGGTTTCTTCATTCATTTATTGCTTACATCTTTGCTTGGAATCAAACTTGTTTACCTAACCGGCCATCTCATGTACTGGATCTCAATTGTCACTACCGCAGCTTTAGTACAGGTGTTCCCCGATCTGTCAAACTGGGCAATTATACTGCTCGTAGCTCTGATCGTTTCGGTATACTGGACGATTCAACCTTGGTATATCGATAAGATTCTCAAAAAGGTCACTAATAGCAATGATTTCGGATATGGACACACATCTTCCGCAGCGGGATACTTAGCTGCCTTGTTGGGACGTTTTGCAGGAAAGCCTGAAGAGGGCTCAGAAACAGTCAAAATCCCTTCAAGGATATCCTTCTTTAAGGATATTACGGTAAGTACTGCCGTAGTTATCGGTATAGTCATGGTAATATCAGCTCTCTTTGCCGACAGGGCTTTAGTCGCCCAACAGGCAGGAGATCTCAATTTCGTTGTTTGGGCTTTGTTACAGGGTTTAAGATTTGCAGCCGGTATCACGGTATTGCTTTTCGGAGTACGCATGTTCTTAGGTGAGATTGTACCCGCATTCAGAGGAATCTCAACCAAAATCATCCCCGGAGCAAGACCGGCGCTGGATGCACCTGTGATTTTCCCATATGCTCCGACAGCCGTTATAATCGGTTTCATTTCGGCGACTGTCGTCTTTATGATTTGCATGCTGATATTCGGAGCCATTGGATGGGCTGCAATAGTTCCCCCCATGATAATGCTTTTCTTCCCCGGAGGCGCTGCCGGAGTATTCGGCAATGCGTTTGGCGGTTGGAAGGGCGCTGTTTTAGGCGGTGGTATCAATGGTTTGTTCTTGGCGTTCGGTCAGGCCATCACTTGGCCATTGCTTGCCGATACAGCCCCGGAACTGGCAACGTTGGCTGATCCCGATTGGTTTATACTTATATGGATCATCCTCGGCATAGGTCGCATAATAAGAGCGATATTCGGAGGTTAGGAGGATACAAGTTGAAACAAATAAAACCGAAATTCAAAGTTATAACCGTATGTGGCGTCGGTATGGGCAGCAGCCTTATTCTTAAGATGACGGCGGAAGATGCTTTCCGGGAAGCAAAGATCGATGCAACTGTTGAACACTCTGATCTGTCGAGTGCAAAAACTATGAATGCTGATATTGTCATTGTTCAGAGTCTTCATGCGGCTGAAGTTGTAGGTTTTGCTCCCATTATAATAGTTATCAAAAACTTTCTTGATAAGGATTTTATAAAACAGGAAACATTACGCTCACTTAAAGATAAAGGTTGGCTATCGGATTAAAAAAATAGCAGCAAAAAGGGAGACGGCTGAAAAGCTTTCTCCCTTTTATTTTACATATGCTTTTTACGCTTCTATAAAAAGACTCACTTCTTCTACAGTCTTTGCATCTCGCAATTTATCAAGAATTCCTTCTTTCGCTAAAAACAAAGCTAATCCCCTAATCATACCCATGTGGCTTTTACTGTCAACAGCAGAAAAAGCTATTACAAAATCCACCGGATCATTGTGGCTTCCAAAATTCACCGGGTTTTTAAGCCTCAAAAGTACCATACCTACTTTGACACTACCCTTGTCAGGATGCGCATGCGGCATAGCCACACCGGGCACGATAACAGCATATGGTCCTAGAGTCTTGATAACTTCGACCATGCCATCTATGTATGAATGAAGAACCAAACCAAGCTGAACCATTAACTGCCCGGCTTTTCTCACCGCTTCCACCCAATCTGAAGCTTCCACATCCAATAGTATATTCTCTTGTTTTAAAGCATTCTTAAGTTCCATAGACCGAATTCTCCTTCATTTCCTTTTGGCTGTCAATGTTTTTTGCAATCTAACTTAACGATGATTACAACCCGATAAGTCAGTTTTTAAGAAGTGATGCAGTATTTGCTGTGCATTATAACTTCATATGCTCTTTTAGCATACACCTGTCCATAACAACAAGTAATCCTGCTTCTTCCGCCCTCTTACCCGCTGTCTCATTTACTACTCCCTCTTGCATCCATACCGCTTTGGCACCTATTTTGATCGCTTCCTCAACAATTGTCCCGACAGCATCCGAACGACGGAAAATATCCACTATATCAGGCTTGTTTTCAATCGACAAAAGATCCGGATAGCATTTCTCCCCCATTATTTCTTCAACTGAAGGATTGACAGGGATTATCGTATAACCCTGTTGTTTTAAGTAATTTGCAACTCTAAAGCTTGGTCGTGAAGCATCGGGGGAAAGCCCCACAACAGCGACGGTCTTGCCTATATTTAAAATGTCTTTTTCAATACCCATATTACGAGCTCCTTAATTTATTCTATGTTTTTCAAAAGATCTACCATTTCAATTGCTGCTAAAGCCGCATCCCAGCCTTTATTGCCCGATTTTGTGCCGGCGCGTTCTATTGCTTGCTCTATTGTATCCGTAGTTAAAACTCCGAATATAACAGGGACACCGGTTTCTAATGAAACTGACGCTACTCCCTTTGACACCTCCGCCGCTACATAATCAAAATGCGGCGTAGCTCCGCGAATAACCGCGCCTAAGCAAATGATAGCGTCATATTTTTGAGATTGTGCCATTTTCATGGCAACCAGAGGTATTTCAAATGAACCCGGCACCCACGCGGTCTCAATATCTGAATCTAAAACTCCATGCCGAATAAGACAGTCACAAGCCCCTCCGAGAAGCTTACTTCCAATAAACTCGTTAAACCTTGCTACAACCATTCCAATTCTCATACCCTGCCCTGATAAATTACCGCTTAAAATCTTCACTTTTTCATCCTCCTCATAGTTTTAACTCAGGTTAAATGCCCTAAAATGTGTCCCATTTTGTTTTTTTTCGTTTCAAGATAAAACGAATTGTCGCTTGTTTTACCTACTTCAATCGGTATCCTGTCAACAATGCTTAATCCATATCCGGACAATCCCGATATTTTCTTCGGATTGTTTGTCAAAAGGCGCATATTGGTCACGCCTAAATCAGCTAAAATCTGTGCTCCTATACCATAACTTCTTAGATCATCTGGAAATCCCAAAGCCAGATTTGCTTCTACCGTATCTTTACCCTGGTCCTGAAGTTCATAGGCTCTAATCTTATTCAGAAGGCCGATTCCGCGTCCCTCCTGCCTCATGTACAAAAGAATTCCACTACCCTCTTCAGCTATTTTTTTCATAGCGTACCTGAATTGTTCTCCGCAGTCACATCGTTCGGACCCAAACGCATCTCCTGTCAAACACTCCGAATGAACTCTAACGAGTACACTATCTTTCTCCTTCACATCACCTTTAACTAAGGCAACGTGATGCTCGCCGGATACTGTATTTTCATATGCCACTAAAACAAAATCTCCATAACTCGTAGGCATCGAAGCGGAAGCTACTCGTCTTATGAGCTTCTCCGTTTTTCTCCTGTACTCAATTAAACTTGCTATGGTTAAAAGCTTTAAGTTGTGATGTTTTGCATATTCAACGAGGCGAGGCAACCGTGCCATGGAGCCATCCTCATCCATTATTTCACAAATCACCCCTGCCGGTTTAAGTCCCGCTAATCTCGCCAAGTCAACGGCAGCTTCGGTGTGTCCCGCTCTTACTAAAACCCCTCCCTCTTTGGCTCTCAGCGGGAAAATGTGTCCCGGACGTACCAGATCTGATGATTTCGCATCAACTTTTATGCATGTCTTGACCGTGTGCGCTCGCTCATGCGCAGAAATCCCTGTAATACAATCTTTTGCGTCTACCGATACAGTAAAAGCCGTCTTGTAACTATCCTGATTATTTTGTACCATTGACGGAATATCAAGTTTATCAAGTAAATAACCTTCTGCAGGCATACATATCAATCCACGGCCATATTTAGCCATGAAATTAACAGCCTCAGCAGTTACAGTTTCAGCCGCCATCAACAGATCCCCTTCATTTTCCCTGTTCTCATCGTCAACCACAACCAGGATTTTCCCTTGCGAAACATCCTTGATCGCTTCCTCAACACTGCAAAATTCCATAAGTCCTCCCTCGTTATGCAAATCCATGCTCCCTAAGCAGCGACAAAGTGAGCCCATCTTCTTTTTTCCCACCATGCGCATTGACCAATTTCTCAATGTATTTACCTATAATGTCTGTCTCAATGTTAACCGGATCACCAACCTTTTTATCACCTACCACAGTTTCATTTGCGGTAAAAGGTATTAATGACACACTGAATGATGAGATGTCAGTTTTTGCAACCGTAAGGCTAACCCCATCCAAAGCCACTGAACCCTTTTCTACAATCTGGTGCAGAATACCAGCCTGGGCTTCAATAGACATCCAAACAGCATTCTCATCTCTTGATATGGATATAATCTTGCCTACACCGTCTATATGCCCGGTTACTATGTGTCCGCCCATTTCATCGCCCAGCCTTAAGGCAGGTTCCAAATTAACAACACTTCCCGGTTTTAATGATGAAAGATTAGTTCTTCTGACGGTTTCCGGCATAACATCAGCTTCAAAAACATCCCCGTCGATCTTTGTAACCGTTAAACACACACCGTTAACTGAGATACTGCTTCCAATGACGGCTTTTTTTGAAGCTTTACATCCTTTTACAGCTATTTTTACAGAATGTGAAGCATGCGAAATTCTTACTATATTTCCTTTTTCAATTACAATACCGGTAAATATCGCTTTCAGTCCTTCCTGTTCTTTTCGTTCAGATAACCTTCAATACAAATATCCTCACCTATCCGGCGAACAGACATTAAGCGGACAGAAATAGCATCCTTCATAACGTCAATACCTTTTCCGCCAACCGGAGTTAAGGCATTTTCCCCACCTAGAATTTTCGGCGCAAGGTACATAATAACCTTGTCAATCACACCTGCCTCAAAGCATGAAGCATTAAGCATGCTTCCGCCTTCAAGTAACACGCTATCCAAACCCATAGAGTGTAAATTCTGTAAAAGAGCTTTCACATCGACTCTACCGTGTAAAGAAGGCAGCTTCATCAAAACTACTCCTTTGTCAAGCATAGCTTTCTCACAAGATTCATCGATAAGCTCCGTAGTAGCAATAAGAGTAGGTATTTCCTGAGCTGTCCTTACAATGTAAGAATCAAGAGGCGTTTTTCCGGTGCTGTCGACCACGACCCTCAATGGATTCCTGGTTTCTTCCCTTGGCACTCGTACTGTTAGCCTAGGATTATCATTTATGACAGTATTTACGCCAACCATTATCGCAGCTACGCGTCTTCGCAAATATTGGGCTTCGTTTCTTGCTTCTTCTCCGCTTACCCAAAAAGAATCACCGTTTTCACAAGCTATCTTCCCATCTAGTGTCATAGCCGATTTCATTATTACGAAAGGAAAGTCCTTTGAGATATATTTTACGAAAATCTCGTTTAATTTAGCTGCTTCTTCTTCAAGCACACCCACAATCACTTCAATTCCCGCCTGTCTTAAAGCGTCAAAACCCTTCCCATTAACCTTAGGGTTTGGATCCTTCATAGCCGCTACCACCTTGGCTATGCCCTTCTCCTTTATAACAGAAACGCATGGCGGTGTTTTGCCATAATGACAGCACGGTTCAAGGTTAACATAAAGCGTTGCACCAATGGCCTCATCAGTCAAATCGCACAACGCTTCCATCTCAGCATGCATTTCTCCCGGTCCTTTGTGATATCCTCTGCCAATGACATGACCGTCTTTGACAACCACCGCACCAACCAAAGGATTAGGATTAGTCGCTCCCCAACCCATCTTTGCCATAGCTAGGGCTAATTCCATATACTTCTTATCTAACGCATCTAAGTGTTCCATCCTACTCCTCCCTCCTTAAAAGTATAAGACCCCTGAGCTTTAAGCATTCAGGGGCATAATTATCTTCGCCAACAAAAATCTTCTTTTATCCGGACTGTAACCGTCGGCTCCGGAATTTCGCCGGATCAACCACAAAGGGCTGGTGGGCTTTACCACCGATAAGGAATTACACCTTACCCTGAAGATCTACCGCTTCTTTACAATGTGATTATATTATCATCCTCATCTTTAGTCAATAGTGCCTTTCACTACAAAAACTTCTCTCGTTCTTCCAAAGCCAAGCTTTTTCGCCCACGTTGTCGGATATAGCCTTAATTCTTTTTCTGTCAACATATTAACTTTCAAAAGATTAAATCCGCAGGCAGCATAACTTTTTGCAAGGCTACCATCTATATAATCCATCGTTATGATGGGCAATTCTCTTTTTGAAATCTCATTAGCTTCGTGCAGCACATCATATGTAAAACAAAACTCAAATTCAGCCTGGCACTTTGCGATATCGGCTAAATTCTCAAGTATATGCTGATTTCCTTTAATGATACCTTCAAGCAAACTTCCCCACGGAAGCGTTACATAGATCTTATCTGCGATATTTGATAATTCCTCCGGAATATCCTCAACTGCGGCTACAATATACAAGACATTGGATACTCCGCCCCGCGCAGGCTTTTGCGCTGATTTTGCAGCATACTCAAACATGTTTTCAGCAACGGGATCTATTCCTATATAAAAAATGTCAGAATTTTTTTTCGCCTGATTATATACAAAACGTCCGTCACCGGTTCCGATATCCACCTCAACGCACTCAAAATTCTCGGTAAGTTTTTCAAGCGAATCCGCACTCCTAATCTTTTTGCCATCTAAAATTCTCAACATCTACATATCTCACTCAATTCCCTGTATAGCGCCCGTTGGGCAGGCCTTAACGCACGCCATACAATTTACACATTTTTCGTAGTTAACCTTCGCCAGATTATCAGAAAATATAATTGCGTCATATTTGCATGCTTTAACACAAAGCTTGCAGGCTATGCAACCTATCTTGCAGTTTTCGCTCACTTTCTTGCCCCGTTCTTTGGACATACAAAGCACATGTGCTTTCATGTCTGCAGGTACAAGTTCAATTATTTTTTTCGGACACGCCTTGACACACATCCCGCACGAGGTGCATTTGGAAGGGTCAACTACCGATATGTTTTTATCATTTATATGGATAGCGTCAAAAGCACAAGCTCGCACACATGTACCCATACCAAGACAACCATAACGGCATCCTTTAGGGCCTCCTCCTAATCTCGCGGCAATTGTGCAATCCCGAACCCCGTTATAGATATATTTATTAATTGCCCTGTCGCTTCCACCCTGGCACAATACTTTGGCATGTTTACGCACTTGTTCGTATACGTCAACCCCTAAGATTCCCGCAACCCTTTGCGCAACATGGGTACCCCCAACCACGCAACCTCCGACCGCTGCCTTTTTTGCCACAACCGCAACGGCAAAAGCCTCACACTTTGGATAGCCGCAGCCCCCGCAATTAATTCCGGGCAATGCATCCATAATAGATTCTACCATAGGATCTTTTTCATACGCAAATTTCTTAGAAGCATAAGCAAGCGCAACCCCAAAAATCAGCCCCATACCGCCTATGCTCAATATTGGCCACAAAATCGCATCTATCATTTAGATATCCCTCTTCTGCTCATTTGATAAGTCCATAAAATCCTAAAAAAGCTACGGACATAAGTCCCGCTGTAATAAGCGCTATCGGGAAACCGCGAAGCGACCTTGGCAAGTCAAATGAAAGCTCCAATCTTTCGCGTATTCCGGCAAAAAGCACAATTGCCAGAGCAAAACCCACGGCCGCGCCTACCCCGTTAAAAAGCGTCTCTATAAGCCCATACTCTTCTCTGATATTAAGAATTGCCACGCCAAGCACTGCGCAGTTGGTAGTTATAAGCGGTAAATACACCCCTAAAGCTTTATAAAGAGTAGGGCTGCTTTTACTGATTACCATCTCGACAAATTGCACAAGTGTAGCTATAACCAATATAAAAGCTATCGTTTGGGCGTATTCAATGTTAAGCGGCCTTAATAAGAGGTACTCTACTCCAAATGTAATAACCGACGATAAAGCCATTACAAAAATCACTGCCAACCCCATTCCGACAGCCGTTTCGATCTTTCTTGATATACCTAAAAAAGGACATATACCTAAAAATCTCGAAAGCACGAAATTGTTAACCAAAATCGAACTCAGGATAATTAAAAAAACTTCACCTGCAAATTCCATATCTTACTCCTCCACACGCCCGGTAAATTTATTCAGTAAAGCCATCATTAAGCCTAACGCTATAAATGCCCCAGGTGGTAAAAGCATTATGATTGCAGGTTCAAATAAAGCTACTGAGACATTAAAGCCGAGCCAGCTTCCCGATCCCAGTATTTCTCTAACTGATGCAAGAAGTAGAAGCGCCAGAGTAAAACCGGCGCCCATCCCCAAAGCATCCATCACTGAGGCTGCCACTGAATTTTTCGACGCAAAGATTTCAATTCGCGCAAGCACTATGCAATTTACAACAATAAGGGGAATGAAAATCCCTAATGTCTGGTAGATTTCCGGAACAAACGCCTGCATTACCATGCCTACGATTGTTACAAAGGTTGCAACGATAACGATGTACGCAGGAATACGCACCTTTGAAGGAATAAAGTTTCTCAAAAGGGATGTTACAAGGTTAGATCCAAAGAGCACAAATATAGTTGCAACGCCCATACCGATCCCGCTGGCAACAGATGTCGTCACTGCCAATGTAGGGCACATGCCCAAAACAAGCCTGAAAGTCGGGTTCTCATTCAAAACCCCATTGGAAAAAACCTTTGAAAGTTTCATCTGTTATGTTCACCTTCCTTAATCAGTAAAGCATAAAACTCGATCGCAGCGTTAACGGCGTTAACAACAGCTGCTGAACTGATCGTAGCACCGCTTATCGCTTGTATTTCGTTTACGGCAGGTTTAGCTTTAACCAAATCAAAAATACTTTGTGTCTGCTTACCCTCAAATTGCCCGGTATATGCTGTAGCCGTGGCTCTTGTGCCCAGCCCCGGGGTCTCTCGTTGATAAACCACGTTTACGCCTGAAATGCGGCCTGAAGCGTCTATGCCGACATAAAGCTCCATTTGCGCAAAACCTCGTGAAAGCACTCTGAAAGTGTACCCTTCCGATTGACCATTGGCAATTCCCTCATGCACCTCAAGCACCATTGGATGTAAGTCGTTGTATTCTTTAATATCAAGCTTTTGAAAATCCAACGCTTGCGGTAGAACTTGAGATTTTGCCTCTATTCGGGCTATTATCGCTTGCTCCTCTATGCGGCTTGCGGTTGCGGCATTAGTTAAACCCAAGGCAAAAGCGGCAACGGCTGTGATCATAAAAAGCCTTAAGCCTGTTTTTACTATATCTCCCATCTTTTTTTCTCCTCTCCGAACACACGGGGTACGGTATATCTATCAATCAGAGGAACGACCAGATTCATAAGTAAAATGGCGTACGTAACACCTTCAGGATAACCCCCATAAAGCCTTATAACGACAGTTAATATTCCGCAGCCTACTCCCATAATTATTTTCCCTTTAGGCGTCATCGGAGAGGAAACGTAATCCGTAGCCATAAAAAATGCTCCGAGCACGAGTCCTCCTAAGAAAATACTATAAATACCTTTACCGGTAAATAACCCTTCCTGCCCTAAAATCCAGGTTAAAAGTCCGACAGTTCCGATGAAAGAAAATGGTATTCTCCAGTTTATAACCTTTTTGTATAAAAGATAAGCCGCTCCCAAAAGAAGCGCCAACGCGGATGTTTCTCCCAACGAGCCGCCAATATTACCCACAAATGCGTTCCAAAGCGATGGTAGTTCACTTTCTCCGGCTTTAAGTATCGCCAATGGAGTAGCGGTCGTCATCCCGTCAACACCGGGCATAGCATACATTATCATGTGTATCGGCCATGCGGCAAAAAGTATTGCTCTTGCAGCAAGGGCAGGGTTCATGAAATTCTGTCCTAATCCGCCGAACGCTTGTTTAACCAAAGCTATCGCTGTAAACGAACCAATGGCAGGTATCCACAACGGTACTGTTGACGGCAAGGTGTATGAGAGCAAAAGACCCGTTACCACAGCGCTTAAATCACTAACGGTAACCGGTTTTTTTCTAATCAGCTGAATTATTGACTCGGTAAAAACAGCCGAAACAACCGATATGGCCATAATCAAAAGCACTCTTAATCCAAAAAAATATGTCGATGCAATCGCTGCCGGTATTAATGCCAAAATCACATCCAACATAACTTTTGATACCGTATTTTTACCCCAAATGTGTGGTGAAGGTGAAACAGTAAATTTTTCTGTCAAAACAATCCTCCTAAGGTCAGATAATGGGGATGATGCTATCAACGTGACAGACCTGCCAAACAAAACGTCCCGGTGGTTGGTCTGTCCCGGTGGTTGGTCATTTTAACCTGTTTTTAGCTGCAATGATTGACTGCAAAAGCGGTATCTTTGCCGGACAACCATATGAACAACAACCGCACTCAATACAATCCATTGCTCTATATTTTTGTGCGGCTTCATAGTTACCCTTAAAGGAATAAGCATGTATCATCATCGGCATCAAATATGCGGGGCAAACCTTCATACAGTTCGCACAGCGAATGCACGGCAACTCGGCAGGATATGGATTTTCTCCTTTTTTAAAGACGAGGATCCCTGTCGTGCCTTTGATCACAGGCGCTTTCAAGGTAAATTGGGATATACCCATCATAGGTCCTCCTGAAATCACCTTTCCGATTGTGCCATTGATCCCTCCGCAATGTTTTATTACTTCCTCAAAAGATGTGCCAATCCTGACGAGAAGATTTTTAGGTTCTGTGATCCCGCTGCCGGAAACAGTCAGTCCTCTTTCAATAAGCGGCATTCCGGTTGTAATTGCGGTTGCGACAGCCACAGCGGTCGCAACATTATTTACCACCACGCCAACATCCATCGGCAAACCTCTTGATGGGACTTCTCTGCCTAGAGCGGATTTAATTACCTGTTTTTCGGCTCCTTGTGAATACTTTGTCTTTAACGCCACCACATCTATTCCCGAAATTCTTGCGGTTGCCCTAAGCATAGACTCAACAGCATCGTTTTTGTTATCTTCTATAGCTACAAAACCTTTTGTAACGCCTAAAGCTTTCATCAACGCTTGCATGCCGAACACAATTCTATCCGGTTCTTCAAGCATCAGTCTGTGATCAGCCGTCAAATACGGCTCGCACTCAGTTCCGTTTATAATAAATGTGTCGATTACTTTCCCTTTAGCCGGAGCTAATTTTACATGAGTCGGAAACGTCGCTCCTCCCATTCCTACAATTCCCGCTTCAAGTATTATACCCTTTATATCCTCAGCAGATAGTTCATCAAAATTCTTAGGCATCACGCCTTCATCGAGTTCATCTAAAAAGTCGTTCTCAATGAGAACAGCCAAACTTTCTCCAAACAAGGGATGAGGGAAATTACCTATTTCTTTTATATTTCCTGAAACACTGGAATGAACGGGCGAACTTACAAAGCCGGCGGGTTGTCCGATTTTTTGTCCCATTTTGACGCGATCTCCTACTTTTACTAAAGGCTTGCAAGGCGCTCCTATGTGCTGTTGCATAGGAATTGTTACTGTGTTTGGAATATTACATTTTGTAAATGATTTATCATCGGTTAAGTGCTTTTGATATGGGGGATATACCCCTCCTTTAAGCCTTAATAGCTGCTTTACAAGACCCAATAATCTTGCTCCTTTCAGATAAATTATTCCGTGTCAAACCGCAAAGTATTTTCAGTTAAAAATTTAACATAAACTTAACAATATGCAACAATCAACTAATTTAAAATATACCGTGATTGTATCACTACATTCGCCAAATTCAAAGCTTTTTTTACATAACCTTGGATAAATTTTTCACAAATAGATAGTTAAATACATAACAAAAATTATGTTATAAATGATTAATAAAAATGATTTCAGCTAAAGCCCAATTATGAATGTCTTTAGCCGGAAAAAAGGATAATAATTGTATTTAATCCTATTGACTTTGCCCTATACTTCTTGAAGATATTACATTTACTCCTGTATCCGAAATATTTTTCAACAAAATCATCCCCGCCTTAACCGGTGCACAAACCTCTATTCTATTTATCTCTCGCATACAAGTCTTTATCAGTGCTTTTGGAATCGGTAAATCCGTTCTGACCGGCAATCTCTTTAAATGCGAATTTTTCAACTTGACTGTCGTAGTAAGTAATCTGGTGGGGTTTGTCATTTCTTTGATGCCATATTCTTTACCAAGCTTGCATTTATTTCCACTCACACTAAAGCCGCTTACGCTTTCATCCTTAAATACTTCAATATTACATCCCAGCGGACAGGATATACAAATCATCTTCCTTCTCTCCATGCTATGCTCCTTCTTTTTGTACTTCGACCGTTATACTCGACACCGCTTTGTCTTTTAGCATTTTTGCTTTTATTTTTATATGCTCAATTTCTCCCGGGACAAGGCGTTTTTTCTTTATTGTCGCCAATACTTCATCATCAAGCTTAACTATGACATTCTTTTCTTTGTACACATCATCAACTCTCATAAAAAGCTCTAAAGTATCTTTAAGATTATCGACATTCACAAAATGCGGAACTACATAACGAATACCCTGTCCCGCTCTTACACTTATGCCGGTTCTTTTGCGCGGTAACAACTCTTTGACATATTGAGCCGCACTCGCTCCTGCCCTTTGGGCTTCAAGAGTCACATAATCCGCCAGATCATGAACATGGACAACGTTTCCGCAAGCGAATATTCCATCAACACCGGTTTCCAACGACTCGTTAACTATCGGTCCTTTAGTCGCAGGATCAATCTTAATATCCGCAGCTTTAGACAGCTCGTTCTCCGGTATTAATCCGACTGAAAGTAGCAATGTGTCACATTCAATATAAAATTCCGTGTCCTCAACCGGTTGTCTATTAACATCCACTCCGGCTATGTAAACGCCTTCGAGTCGCTTCTTTCCTTCTATTCTTGTTATGGTATGACTCAAATACAAAGGAATCCCAAAGTCCTCAAGGCATTGCACTATATTTCTTGTAAGCCCGCTTGAGAAAGGCAATAATTCCACTACCGCCAACACTTTAGCGCCCTCAAGCGTCAAGCGTCTTGCCATAATTAACCCAATATCACCCGACCCCAATATGACAACTCTCTTTCCGGGCATGTAGCCTTCCATGTTAACAAACCGCTGGGCCGTTCCTGCTGTAAATATCCCGGACGGACGTGTGCCGGGAATATTCAGCGCTCCTCTTGTTCTCTCCCTGCAACCCATCGCAAGCACAATTGCCCTAGCTTGGACTGTCATCAATCCATCCCTTGAATTAACCATTGTAACAACTCTGTCTTTTGTCAAATCAATAACCATGGTTTCAAGTTTGTATTCAATGCGTAACTCTATGAGCTCATTTATAAATCTTTCGGCGTACTCGGGTCCGGTCAGTTCCTCTTTAAAATAATGCAGACCAAAGCCATTGTGAATGCATTGCTGTAAAATACCTCCAAGCTCTCTGTCACGTTCTACGATCAAAACACTTTCAATGCCATTTTTTTTTGCTTCTATAGCTGCTGCTAACCCCGCAGGACCTGCTCCTATCACGACAATATCATATTCTGCTTGCATCGGTCACACTCTCCTAAGTTAATAATCCGGAATCATCTGAGTTATCAATATCTAATTCTTTAGTCTGAGCCGTAAGTATGTATGACTCGGGATGATCCTTTACAACTCTTGCAATATCGATCCCGAGTTCTCTGGCAATTATCTCCATGACTCTCGGGCTACAGAAACCACCCTGGCATCTCCCCGATCCCGGTCTCACGCGACGTTTAACGCCATCTAACGTTCTTGCCCCTGCGTTTCTGTGAATCGAGTCAACTATTTCACCTTCGGTTACAGTCTCACAACGGCAGATAATCTTCCCGTATCGCGAATCCTGCTCAATAAGCCTTTGTTTTTCGGCATTTGTCAGTTCATTAAAACGAACAACCGAGCGTCTCTTTTTTATAAAATCCGGTTTTTCAACCATTTCAACTTGCATTTTCTTAAGAATATCCAGAACATAATCAGCTATGGCAGGTGCGGCAGTCAATCCAGGGGATTCTATTCCGGCAACATTTATAAATCCCGCTGCTCCGGGGGCTTCTTCGATAATAAAGTCGCCTCTTTCGCACCTTGCCCTTAAGCCTGCGAATGCAGTTATGACAAAACCGGCAGGAAGCCTTTTAACGGAACGCAATGCGGTTTCATAAATGTATTTCAGACCCTCCTTTGTAGTTTCAAAATCATCCTTTTCATTGATATCTTCTGAATTAGGTCCTATAAGTAAGTTACCATGCACTGTAGGTGAAACAAGCACACCTTTGCCAAGTTTGGAGGGACATTGGAATACAACCGTATTGACAAGCTTCCCTACGCTTTTGTCCATAATATTATACTCACCGCGCCTTGGCATAATTTGAAAGTTTGGAGCGGCAACCATATTATTGATCTCATCAGCGTGAAGTCCCGCACAGTTTATAACATACTTAGCATAAATATTTCTTTCATTTACGAACAAGACATACCCGTTTTCGACCTTTATGATATTTTCCACTTCGGAGTTAAGCAGAATTTCAACACCGTTGTCTACAGCATTTTCAGCCAAAGCAACAGCCAATTCCCACGGTCCAATAATACCGCAAGTCGGTGCGTACAGTGCCGCTTGCGCATCATCATTGATGTTGGGCTCAATTTGTCTTAATTCGTCCGGTCCCATTATTTTCATCGCGGGAACCCCATTATTTTTGCCTTGCTCATGTAATTTATAGATTGTAGGAATTTCATCATCTTTCAAAGCAACGACCAAAGAACCCGTTCTTTTGAATGGAACGTCAAGGTCTTGGCACAATTCATCAAAAGCCGCGTTTCCCAACACGTTCAATTTAGCCTTAAGTGTGCCTGGCTTAGCGTCGAAGCCGGCATGTATGATCGCGCTGTTAGCTTTAGTAGTACAATTAGCTACATCCGGTTCCTTTTCTATCAGCACAGTTTTCAGCCGATACTTCGAAAGAGCCCTGGCTATGGAACAACCGATGATTCCCGCTCCTATGACAGCAATATCATACATAACTTCTTATCTCCGCTTCGAATTTATTAAATCAAACACAAAAGCCACACCACAAGTCCTATATGCTCTATAGAACTTGAAGTGTGGCTCTCAAAATCTCCAGCCTCAAATATTTGATTGCTTAAAATATAACATGGTTAAGAGGCCCAGTCAATAGCATATGAGAAATTTCAATCCTTGCGATCAATGTGTAACCTTATGCGAAATAATCATATGCTTAAATATGGAATAACAAGGCTAAGACGGAAAACTTATAACCACTTCAAAATGGTATCCCCCCGCATGCACTTTATGCTTATCGTGCAATTCCGTCGACCACGCCATATCCCCCCCAATACCCGCCATTGCTCCATCTAAATAAATGTAAACCTCTTTACGGCGATAAAGTTCGTGTTCGTGACGCGCATTCCAGTAGTCCTCTACCGTATTGTGGTGTACATCAAACGAAAACTGTGCACCGCTGAACATGATTTTACCCACATTTTTGTTTTCAAGCGTGAACCATCTTGTATCAGAATGACTACCATTATGACTTACCGGTACAAAAGGAAAATGAGTTGACTCCACAGTTGAGTTGTATTTACCAACGTTAGCGGCAAGCTTTCTGTCACAATAGCTCTCATGCGGACCTCTCCCATACCAGCACAATTCATTAAAACCTTCAGCCGCTACAAATCCCAGTCCAATGCGTGGAACATGGACAAATGCACTGTCAATGTCTAAAGTGGCATCAACTTTAATGCTACCATCGGTATAAATGCCATAAGACAGACGAGAGTATATTACAGCCTTATCAATTGAAATCTCATTTGTAAATATTATTCGGGCAATATCTGAACTATCCAAGAATCCGTAAATAGCATCGCAGGGTTTGCGGATTAGCTTCCCAGGCATGAAGCGATCCCAGAGCTCGTTAGCTTCGCCCCACCATCTTTCCCCTAGATGGAGTCCCGTTCTGCCGCGGATAAAATTTTCAGCGCCACTGTTCAATAGATACTGCTTACCGTTTTTTTCATAACCGCAAAGAAGGTTCTGTGCACAGTCGAAACGCACATTGAAGTCTGATCCGCTTACCGTAACAATATTACCTGTCCTATCAAGTTTAAGAGCTTTACCCGATGAACTTTTAAAAGAGATAGGCGCACGTCCTTTAAGTTCGAATTGGAATGTAGCTAGCTCATGTCCTTTGTCCGCCCATGGAAAATCGACCGCTGTTTTTACTTTGATGTTCAGGTAAACTTCGTGTGAAAAAGATGATGCAGCGGAGAGATCCAAAGCAAAAAGCAATTCGTTATCTGAAAGTTCAATCGGTGATGCATAGAGCCCACCCTCTGAATTGCCATAGAGTTGCATTAATGCTTTCTCGGTATACAACCCTGCATATTCGTCCATAGTGATACTTTTTCCAAATATCTTCTCACCATTGACGGCAATTTCATAGTCAATCAGCATCGAATCAAAACTAAGAGCATGGGTGCGATTTTTCAGCAGAAAATAGTTATTTTTCTTATGAACTCGCTCTACTATGACAGGCGCATGACCTTGCTTTATTTCCCACAAACAGGGCTTAGGCGTAAGATCAGCTAACACTACACCATTAGCGCACATAAATTCGGGGCACACCCAGTCGATTATATCTTCATTCCAGTCGCCGCCAAAGCCGAAGAATGTTTCTCCATTCTCATTTACCGCCGGTAAACATTTATCTTGCCAATCCCATACAAAACCACCCTGAAAAATTTCGTATTTTTCAGCAAGACGATTAAACTGTTCATAATTTCCGGTAGAATTTGCAATTTGATAGGCATATTCCACCAATACTATAGGGCGGCGATCCTTGTTATCAGCAATCATAGACTCCAAAAGATGCATAGGCGGATACATGGAGCATTTTATATCACTTGCAATGAGTTCGGGATCATTACTTTCATATTGCACCAGCCGGGTACTATCGTATTCCCGGATCCAATTAGCCATCGCTGCATGTCCGGGACCATACCCCGATTCATTTCCAAGAGACCAGGATACTATGCAGGGGTGATTTTTATGTGTGAGTACCATACGACGGGCACGTTCCAGCATTGCTTCCGCCCATTCCGGGTTATTTGTAATACTGCCTGCTATACCGTGAGTTTCAAGATTTGCCTCACAAACGACAAGTAGTCCGTACTCATCACATAAGTCGTACCACATAGAATCATTTGGATAGTGGCTTGTTCTCACTGCATTGAAATTGAGCTGCTTCATAAGTTTAATTTCCTTTATCATATGCTCCCGGCTTACTGTGCGTCCGGTAGGCCAAGCGAACTCATGGCGGTTGACACCTCTGAATACAATGCGTTTACCATTCAGTTTTATTACATTGTTATCAATGCATATTTTTCTAAACCCTATGCGGCAGCTTTCAAAATCAGTCTCATTTCCATCGGAATCAAGAAGAATTAGCACAACAGTGTAAAGGTGCGGTTTATCAAAGCTCCAAGGTAAAACATCGTCCGATTTAAGCTCGAAGCCTGCAGAACCGCTTATCCGGCGCATACCTTTGAATCCCCGACTCAAGCCCATCCCCAGAATCGGTGTAGAGATATCAATCGGCTTTTCCGATTGTGCAACAAGATCTCCATCCGGACTATAAAGACAAATTTTTACACGATAATCGGCAAAGCCCTCCGAGCGGTTAACAAAACAACGCGCCTTGAGTACTCCTTCTCTGTTATTTAGTTCCGCATCCACCTTGAAGTCCTGTATATGAATCGGTGGCTTTGCAACAATTTCAACTGAACGGAATATCCCGGAAAGATGAAAATAATCCTGATCTTCCATCCAGGTGCCATCGCAAAATCGCAATACGACTAATGTTATTATGTTCTCGCCGGGAATGAGATACTCTGTGATCTCAAATTCAGAGGGAAGTTTGCTATCCTGTGAATAGCCTACCGGTTGTCCGTTTACCCAAAGGTAATAGGCTGACTCAACTCCATTAAAATAGATAAATATGCGTCGTCCGTCAAAAGAGGAAGGAATCGTAAAACTTCTTCGATAAATTCCGCAAGCGTTCTCCTCAGGTACATAAGGAGGATTATACTTACTGTAGATGTCGAATTGCTTTTTCTTGCTGATTTCTAAAAGGTAGTTTTCCTTTACTCCGTCCTTGAAAGGGTACAATGTGTTGACATAAACCGGCTTGCCATAGCCTTGCAGTTCCCAATTGCCCGGAACGGAAATTTTCCCCCATCTGGAGAGATCTACATTTCGATCTGCAAACCCTTCAGGAAGATTATCTGGGCTGGAAGTGTAGAAAAACTTCCATTCTCCGTCAAGTGAGAGTCGGTAATTTGAGGGCAACTGAAGTTTGGCCTGAATCTCAGACTCGTAAGCACCCCATGGTGAATGGGAAGGCTGACGGTTTATATGTGTTATATACTGATTTTGGTAATCCGGCTTTTTATGAAAGTCTTTAAATGCTTCTAACATATGCTTTTTACTCCCTTATCTTTTTAACATACTTCACTAAATATCACATTCCCAATCCATAGCTCTACTAACTGCCTTTTTCCAGGAGGTATACTTTTTCGTTCTATCACTTTCGGGCATATCAGGAACAAATGTACGACCAACCTTCCATTTTTTCGCTATTTCATCCTTAGATGACCAGTAGCCAACAGCAAGCCCCGCTAGATTAGCCGCGCCAAGGGCTGTTGTCTCCGTAATAACAGGTCTGTCTACCGGAACACCTAAGATGTCGGCTTGGAACTGCATCAAAAATGAATTAGCCACAGCTCCTCCATCAACTTTTAAGCTTGTAAGCTTGATACCGGAATCTTCCTGCATGACTTCAAGTACATCTCTTGTCTGATATGCGATCGACTCAAGAGTCGCTCTCACCAAATGATTTCGGTTAGCTCCTCTCGTTAAGCCCAATACAGCGCCTCTTGCATACATATCCCAATACGGAGCTCCTAAGCCGACAAAAGCAGGAACAACATAAACACCGTTGGTATCAGCCACTGATAAGGCTATATCTTCACTATCCGCAACACTGTCAATGAACTTCATCTCATCTCTTAGCCACTGTACAGCTGCACCTGCTACAAAAATACTTCCCTCAAGAGCATACTCAACTTTGTCGTTTAATCCCCACGCAATGGTCGTAAGCAAGCCGTTATCGGAATTAACAATCTTATCGCCGGTGTTCATAAGCATAAAGCAACCGGTTCCATAGGTATTCTTCGCCATTCCCGGCGCAAAACACGCCTGTCCGAAAAGGGCTGCCTGTTGATCTCCCGCTGCACCGGATATAGGTATTTTTGCGCCGAATAATTCCTTTAAAGTGTGTCCATAAAGGCAACTTGAGGGTTTTACCGTAGGCAGCATAGACTCGGGGATATCGAGTTCAGCAAGTATATCCATATCCCATTTCAGATCGTTTATATTAAAAAGCATTGTTCTTGATGCGTTTGAATAGTCGGTGATATGGACTGCTCCACCGGTCATATTCCAAATAAGCCAGGTATCTATGTTGCCAAATAGCAATTCTCCCGTTTGAGCTTTTTGCCTTGCTCCGTCCACATTATCCAATATCCATTTGATTTTGGTGCCGGAAAAGTACGCATCCAATACTAAGCCCGTTTTCTTCTTAATGGAATCAGCAAATCCTTTTTCTTTAAGACTGTCACATATAGGAGCAGTTCTTCTGCACTGCCATACAATCGCATTGTATATTGGCTTACCGGTTGTTTTATCCCACACAACCGTGGTTTCTCGTTGATTGGTGATCCCGATGGCAGCTATATCAGTAGTCTTTACACCGCATCTATCAATTACTTCATGTGCAACGCCGCTTTGTGTGCCCCATATTTCCATAGGATCATGCTCAACCCAACCTGGCTTCGGATAAATTTGGGTAAGTTCCTTTTGGGCAATTCCGACGATAGAGCCGGAATTGTCGAATATTATGGCTCTGGAACTCGTAGTTCCCTGATCTAATGCCAGAATAAACTTACTCATAGCGTTTTCTCCTTTAGACTCTACGTTTCAACTTTTTTCTCTGCTTGAAAACAGCTCCAAGCATCCTACAACCAGAAGGAATATTCCAAAACCCTTCCTTAGAGCATTCGATGGAACAGCAATAGCTATATGCGCACCGCAAAAAGCACCTAAAGCGCCCATAAGGCTTAAATAGGCAGCCATTTTATAATTAATCCGCTTATTCTTTATATGTACCCACAGAGCAGAAATCGCAACAGGCATAAATACCACCAGATTTATCCCTTGTGCCGCATGCTGACCCAAGTTTCGACTTGTAGTTCCAAAAACCCATCCAAATAAGCACTTTTGAAATTTAAATGGTCACTACAATCTCAAATGAATGCTTTGTTTATTTCTTTTAAGAGGATCTTTAACTTTAAGTGCAT
>Ga0209316_100171_pt1 | contig 24607 bp, 25 predicted proteins | sample 3C3metaG_FD_184150 | JGI IMG/M metagenome (GOLD analysis project Ga0209316, IMG submission 184150) | Freshwater bacterial and archeal communities from Indian Creek, Illinois, USA - 3C3 metaG (SPAdes) (version 3) | ecosystem: Environmental > Aquatic > Freshwater > Unclassified | place: USA: Indian... | reverse complement strand
ATGTGCTTTCACTTTTAGCAGGACGCATATATGAGGTTTTTTACGTAATCTGTCTTGATTCGCAAAATAAAGTAAACCATGCCGCATTGGTGCACGAAGGAACAATAAACGAAGCGGCGGTTTATCCAAGACTCATCGTCGAAGCCGCATTAAGACATAAAGCGGTAAGTGTTATATTAGCGCACAATCATCCCGGGGGAGGGATGCAACCATCTAAGGCGGACATTGAGGTTACGCTCAAGATAAAAGAAGCTTTGAAGGCTATATCAATAGGCACTGTTGATCATGTTATTGCGGCGGGTGATAAATATTACAGTTTTGCAGAGAATAATCTATTGTGATACTAAAATATCCGTCCCTTATTGGTGCTTGACACGGAATGTATCCACAAATATAATTGTTTAGATTGCGGTCGGGGTGATAATATTGTTTATTAGTATTTCGGGCATTTTGAAAGAGGAAGAATCATCTCTTGATTTTCAGGGGGAGCAGGTTCTTGAGGACATCGATTTTCAGGGGGAGCGTGTGGAGTTTTCTGCTCCTGTAAAGTTAAAGGGTACGATATCCAATACCGGGCAAATGCTTTTAGCGCACATCTCACTTGAAGGCTGCATGAAACTCCAATGTGGCGCATGCGCAGGGATGTACGACCATAATGTCGAGCTTTCTTTTGAGGCTGTTTACAAAAGATTCATGGATCCTGAGGATCCTGACGCTTTTATTTATCAAAATGACAGAATCGATTTTAAGGATGCAGTACTGGAGTATATACTTTTAGATTTACCGACCCGGAAAAGATGCAAAGAGGATTGCATGGGTTTATGCCCCGTTTGTGGCATGGATTTGAATCTTGACCAATGTCGGTGTTAATCATTTAAGCCATGAGCTGAGATTGGCAGCTATCAGAAAATTGATTGTTTATGCAACGAGGAGGTGTTATCGTGGCTGTACCAAAGAAGAAAACATCCAAAGCCAGGAGGAATAAAAGGAGAGCTCAATGGAAGCTTGAAATGCCTGGCATAACCAAATGTCCGCAATGCGGCAATATAAAGCTTCAACACAGGGCATGCAGAAAATGCGGACAATACAACAAAAGACAAGTTTTGAAATCTGCAGTAGCAGAAAAGGGAAAGTAATTATCTCAATGTCTTTTAACTTAATAAACATATGAACGGGGGAGTCCGAAGAAGTTATTGCCGGATATCCCCTGTTTCTTTTCCAAAAAAACGTTGCATAAGCTAACAATATTTTGTATACTTGTAATTAGCAACAGGTATTAGTAACAGATGATAAATTATTGGAGGAGCTTGATGGCAAGACAGGGGTTAACAAAAAAAGATAGACAAAGACAACTGCTGGTACAGCTTTCAAGTGTTCCTTTTTCAACTGATGAGGAATTGGGGGACTTGTTTCAAGTCAGCGTACAGACTATCAGATTGGATAGATTGGAGCTTGGAATACCGGAGCTTAGAGAACGCGTAAGAGATGTAGCCGAGAACAACTATAAAAAGCTTAGGTCTATAGAAGGCAAAGAAGTTGTCGGAGAATTGGTGGACATTGAGCTTGGCAAAAGCGGAATATCAATTTTCGCTGTTAATAATGATATGTTGTTTGAAAAATCCAAAGTAGTTCGCGGACATTTTATCTTTGCTCAGGCTGAATCGTTGGCTATTGCTGTCATCGATGCTAAAGCCGCTTTGACAGGAGTAGCTAACATTAAGTATAAACTTCCTGTTCAAGCTAACGATAAACTTGTAGCAAAAGCAGAGGTTATGCGGCGAAGAGGTAACAAATATTTCGTTTGGGTGACGACCTGGGTCAGGCAACAGCAGGTTTTTCGAGGCAAGTTCATATTAGTATCTTTGGATGATAAAGATTGACGGAGGAAGCAGCTTTGAAATTAATAGTTGATGCTATGGGAGGAGATAATGCTCCTCAGGCGATCGTACAAGGTTGCATTGATGCGGCTCATGAGTATGGAACAAAGATTACATTGGTAGGTGTGAGTGATATATTGGGAAGGGAATTAAACGCCCGTAACGCTCCAAAAGAAAACTTTGAAATAATCCATGCAGATGAAGTAATCGGCGCTGATGAATCCCCTGTTATGGCGATAAGACGCAAAAAGAACTCATCTATGGTTAAAGCAGTAGAACTCCTTAAAGAATATCGCGATGGTGTTGTCATATCAGCCGGCAATACAGGCGCTTTGATGGCGTCAGGATTGCTCAAAGCAGGAAGAATAGAGGGAATAGACAGACCGGCGTTAGCCCCTCTTGTACCCACCAGAAATATGCGGGGAACGCTTCTTCTGGATGCGGGAGCGAACACTGACTGCACCAGTGATAATTTAATGCAATTTGCTTTGATGGGTTCGATATATATGGAAAAAGTTATGGGGAGGAATAATCCTTCCATTGCTTTGCTGAACATAGGTCACGAAGAAACAAAAGGCAACGAACTGGCGAAAGAAACTTATAGGCGTATGAAAGAAATGAAAAATATCAACTTCATTGGAAATGTGGAACCTCGGGATATTGTGGAAGGTGCGGCGGATGTTTTAGTATGTGATGGATTCGTTGGCAATGTAGTCCTAAAACTCATTGAAGGGGTGGCGTTGAGCCTGTTTGGAATGCTAAAGCAAGAGTTCATGGCTACCACAGTTTCTAAACTTGGTGCTCTTATGTTGAAGCCAAGGCTCAAAAATATAAAGGCTAAAATGGATTATGCCGAACATGGGGGAGCTCCTTTATTGGGCATTAACGGAGGGATTATCAAAGCACATGGGAGTTCAGATTCTAAAGCTATAAAAAATGCAATACGTCAGGGAAAGATTTTCATAGAGCAGGAAGTTCTCGAAAATATCAGAAATTTTGCCCACATTAAGTCTTGAAATCAGTATGAGAGGAGTAATGCATGAATTTGACTTATCGCGGAGGTATAGTAGGAACGGGGAGTTTTCTACCAGAGCGGATACTGACTAATCAGGATCTTGAGAAAATGGTGGACACAAGCGACGACTGGATAACTACAAGAACAGGAATAAAAGAAAGACGGATAGCCGATAAAGATACCGCCACTTCGGATCTGGCAACAAAAGCGGCTCAAAATGCGCTTTTAAAAGCTGGTATGGAAGCATCGGAAATAGATCTTATAATCGTAGCAACTATCACTCCGGACATGAATTTTCCTTCAACCGCCTGCATCGTACAGAGCAATATCAAGGCTTGCAATGCTGTTGCCTTCGATCTGGGCGCTGCCTGCACAGGTTTTATATATGCGATTGTAACGGCCAATCAGTTTATTTCGTCCGGATTATATAAAAATATATTGGTAATAGGCGCTGAAACGTTGAGTAAATTTGTAGACTGGCAAGACAGAAACACCTGCGTATTATTCGGTGATGGCGCAGGAGCAGTAATAATGAGTAGAGTAAAAGAAGGTTACGGCGTATTGGCGCAGTATTTAGGGGCGGACGGAACAGGTGGTAACGCGCTTGCCATTGATGGCGGGGGGTCCAGAAATCCAGCTTCTATTGAAACAATAAGCCGAAAGATGCACTACATACGAATGGATGGAAATGATGTTTTTAAGTTTGCGGTCAGGGTAATGGCTTCTGCAGCAGAAGAAGCAGTAAAGATTGCCGGGCTTGATAAATCAGATGTTGATTATTTAGTGCCTCATCAGGCAAACATAAGAATAATTGAAGCGGCAAGAAAGCGGATGGGATTATCTGAAGATCGCGTATATGTTAATTTACAAAAATATGGAAACATGTCTGCGGCATCGATCCCTGTCGCTTTAGATGAAGCAGTGAGTTTTGGAGCGATAAAAAAGGATGACAACCTGATTCTGGTTGGGTTTGGAGCAGGATTGACATGGGGATCATGTCTTTTGAAATGGGGCTTATAGCATTTACCTAATTAAAGGAGTTGAACACATGACAAAAATTGCTTTTGTTTTTCCGGGACAAGGGGCTCAATATGTAGGTATGGGCAAGACTTTATATGAGAATTTTAGCGAAGCCAGACAGCTTTTTAATGCGGCAAGTAAACGACTTAGACAGGATATTGCCGGATTGTGTTTTGAGGGACCTGAAGAGGAACTTAAGAAAACAGAAAATACCCAACCGGCTATTTTAACGCTTAGCCTTGCGGCTGCAAAAGTCTTGACAACACAAGGAATAAAGGCTGATATGCTTGCGGGTTTAAGCTTGGGAGAGTATAGTGCACTGGTTTTTTCACAAGCGATTGGATTTAATGATGCTATTGCGATTGTCAGAAAGAGAGCACAACTTATGCAGCAAGCTGTCCCTATTGGCGAGGGAGGGATGGCGGTAATTGTTGGCCTTGACAAAAAGCAGGTTGAAGAGTGTTGCGCTATCGGTTCATCTGTAGGAATTGTAGAGCCGTCAAACTATAACTCTCTGCAACAGATTGCGATATCAGGACACATCGGAGCAATTGAAAAAGCTTGTGAACACTCAAGGATATTAGGAGCTAAACAAGTGATAAAATTACCTGTAAGCGCTCCTTTTCATTCGTCACTGTTGGCGAAAGCAGGAGATGAACTATATAATCGCTTGGTTAATGCTGATTTTAAATTGCCAAACATCCCTGTTATGTCAAATGTGGTTGCACGACCGTACAGCAGCGTCGATGAAATACCAAAGCTTTTACGCGATCAGGTCAGTAATGCAGTAAGATGGGAAGAATGCGTTCGATATATGATAGCGCAGGGAATAGGAGTATTTATTGAGCTTGGGCCCGGTAGGGTTCTTTCGGGGCTTATCAGAAAAATTTCAAGCACTGCAAAGACATATAATGTCGAAGATGAAGTATCTTTAAAATACACCATTGATAGTCTGAAAAAAGGTGCGGCATGAGGCTTGATAACAGAACAGCCTTGATAACCGGTGCATCAAAAGGGATTGGAAAGGCGACAGCTCTTAAGTTCGCAGAGCTAGGAGCTTTTGTGATTGTAAATTATTCAAGCAGCGCTGAGGAAGCAGCAAAGGTCGTTGATATCATAGTCAACAATGGCGGTAAAGCTTTTGCTTTAAAAGCTGATGTATCGAAGAAAACTGAAGTAGATGCTATGTTTGAAAATATTACCGGTATGTGCGACAGACTTGATATACTAGTCAACAATGCAGGAGTAACAAAAGACGGGTTATTGATGAGAATGACCGAAAACGATTGGGATAAAGTTATAGACGTGAACCTTAAAGGGGTTTACAACTGCACTAAAGAGGCATCGAAAATAATGATTAAAAACCGCTATGGCAAAATTATAAACATATCCTCCGTAGTTGGTTTAGCTGGGAATGCAGGACAGTCCAATTATGCAGCAGCCAAAGCCGGTATAATAGGTTTTTCAAAATCTATTGCCAAGGAGCTTGCATCAAGGGGAATCAATGTTAACGTCATAGCCCCGGGTTTTATTGATACAGATATGACGGGCAAGTTATCCGAACAGATGAAGATTAAGATATTATCGAACATACCTTTAGGTAAATACGGAAACGCTGAAGATGTCGCAAATTTAGTTTCTTTTTTGGCATCTGATCTGAGCGCTTACATAACAGGTCAGGTATTCAATGTTGACGGTGGAATGGTAATCTGATTATATCATATAATTGTGTGCATACCGCAAGTCCTATAGGGACACATCGCAAGCATCCTTCTAACGAAGCAGCGATGTGCCGCTCTACCCTAACCCCCCTGAAGCAGCGGTATGTCCCCATGTATATAAAACTTTTCTGAAAGGAGGTGTTAGCATTGGTATACGAAAAAGTCAAAGAAATAGTAGTCGAGCAATTAGGAGTTAAGCCTGAGGACTTAAGCATGCAATCTTCGCTTATTGATGATTTAGGTGCTGATTCGCTTGATATGGTCGAACTAATAATGGCGCTTGAAGAAGAATTCAACTTGGAAATTTCCGACGAGGATGCAGAGAAGATCAGTACTGTTGGAGATGTGGTCGATTATATAAAAAAACATTCTTAGGTAGCAGAGAATACCTGCTAAGAGCGGTTAAAATGAAGTGATAACGATTCCGTAGCAAATTCATTTCTTGCTATGGAATCGTAATATCCTTAAGTGGATGCATACCGCAAAGACTCTATAAGGGACACACCGTAAAATTTATTGTGCGATGCAGCGGTGTAACCCAATACCTTAATAAGTGGGAGGTTTAAAACCTATGCACGAAAGGGTTGTTGTCACGGGGATGGGTGTTATTTCACCCTTAGGATGTAGTGTGCAGGAGTTATGGAATGGTTTGTGTGCGGGAAAAAGCGGCATAGATGATATAGACAAATTTGATGTAAAGGACTTTCCGACGCAGATTGCCGGGTGTATTAAAGGGTTTATACCGGAAGATTACATCGAAAAAAAAGAAGCAAGAAGAATGGACAGATTTACGCAATTTGCGGTGGCTGCCTGCAAGGAAGCTCTTAAAGACGCAAAGCTAATTTTGGATGATGTTGATAAAGAGCGCTTTGGTGTCATTTTGGGAACAGGCATAGGTGGGATAGAAATTCTTGAAAGCCAGGTCAATGTTTTTCATAACAAGGGGCCATCAAGGGTAAGTCCTTTCTTGATTCCTATGATGATAGCCAATATGGCAGCCGGTCAGATTTCCATCGACACCGGAGCTAAAGGGATAAATTTCACTATAGTTACAGCTTGCGCCGCAAGTGCCAATGCGTTGGGTGAAGCGTTTAAAACAATACAAGCAGGACTTGCGGATGTTATTATAAGCGGCGGCAGTGAGGCACCTATAACTCCTACTGCTTTGGCTGGTTTTTGTTCTATGAAGGCAATGTCTACCGCTAATGATATTCCACACGCTGCCAGCAAGCCCTTTGATGCTAAACGCGATGGTTTTGTCATGGCGGAAGGAGCGGGGATTCTTATTCTTGAGAGCTATTCGCATGCTACTGCGAGAGGTGCCGGCATATTGGCCGAAATAGTCGGATACGGAGTGACAGCCGATGCTTACCATATAACTGCTCCTTCCCCTGAAGGCGAAGGCGGAGCAAGAGCCATGAGAGATGCACTTTATAATGCAAAAGTTGCACCTTCTTCGGTAGGATATATAAATGCGCATGGCACTTCTACCCCTTACAATGACAAATATGAAACTTGCGCAATCAAAAGCGTGTTCGGAGATCATGCTTTTAGTATACCGATAAGCTCAACAAAATCAATGACAGGTCATCTGTTGGGCGCTGCAGGGGGGATTGAGGCGATAATATCAATAAAAACACTTATAGATCAATTTGCACCTCCGACTATTAATTATACAACACCTGATCCGGAATGCGATTTGGATTATATTCCGAACAAAGGAAGAAAGATATCCACTGATTATGCTCTTTCAAATTCATTTGGTTTTGGAGGACATAACGCTTCTTTATTGTTTAAAAAGTAATGATGGGGACGGTTCTATCGAGGGGACAGATCTGCTGGTGAGGTTGATACTTGATAATAGATTATTATTTGAATTGAAAGGAACCAATGCATGATTGAACGCGAAAAGAGATTGACGGAACTACAGGAAGTAATTGGATGCACCATGACCTGCGTTGAACTTTTAAATACTGCATTGACCCACAGTTCCTATGCCAATGAAAGGAAAGGAAAATTTCATCATAACGAAAGGCTTGAATTTCTGGGGGATTCTATATTAAGCCTTATAGTGAGCGAATATCTTTTTCTTGAATTACCTGATGTTTCGGAAGGAAATCTTACCAAACTAAGAGCCAGCGTAGTTTCCGAGCGTTCACTTGTAAATATTGCATCGTCCATTGATTTAGGGAAGTATATTTTACTCGGCAAAGGGGAGGAGGGTACCGGAGGCAGAAAGAGAGCATCGATTCTGGCTGATGCATTTGAATCTTTGATAGCTGCGATTTATTTAGATAGAGGTATTGAGCAGGCTAAGGCTTTTGTGTTAAAGTATATTAAGGAATCTATTGAATGGGGCTTGAATGGAAAGGGCTTCAGAGACTATAAAACAGATCTACAGGAGATTTTGCAACAGGAATCCGATAAGGAGATCGATTATCGGATAGTCGAAGAATGTGGTCCTGATCACGACAAAGCTTTCGTTGCAAAAGTTTATTATGGCGGTGTGGCAATAGGAAGCGGTTTTGGAAAAAGTAAGAAGGAGGCTGAGCAACAAGCTGCATGCAGTGCATTGAATGCAAAGCAGCTATGATGCTAAATTGAATACTTGTACATAAAAAGCCTTGATATATATGGTTTTAAGTCGTTTGCGGACAGAATACACATGGATTTTAACCCGGGGATTACAGCAATCGTCGGACCAAACGGTTGCGGTAAGAGCAATGTCGCCGACGCTATAAGATGGGTTTTAGGAGAACAAAGCCCCAAGACACTTAGGGGCGGGAAAATGCAGGATGTAATTTTTTCAGGCACACAACTTCGCAAGGCGCTAGGTCTTGCGGAAGTATCTTTGCTTATCGACAATTCAAACGGAGTATTGCCGAGTGATGACTCTGAAGTAATCATAACCAGAAGAGTTCTCCGTTCGGGTGAAAATGAGTATTTTATAAATAAATCGCAATCTAGGCTTAAAGATATTACAGACTTTTTTCTTGATACCGGGCTTGGAAGAGAAGGTTACAGTATAATCGGACAAGGCAGAATAGATGAGATCTTAAGCATTCATCCAGGTGAAAGAAGACAAGTTTTTGAGCAGGCCGCAGGCATCGGAAAATATAAGATGCGCAAAGAGGAAGCGGAAATAAAACTTCAAAAAACCAGGGAAAATATAATCAGGATAGAAGATATTATATATGAAATTGGACAACAGCTTACAAATCTGAAATTCCAAAGCGATCGCGCACTTAAGTTTAATGTAATGAAGCATGATCTAAAAATCGCCGAAATTAACAAATTTCTGCGTCTTTACAAAAGATGCATTGAAAAAAATGAGCAACTGAGTATTCAGTTAAAATCGCAGGCCCAAGATCTTGTCAGTCAGTGTTCTCAGCTATCTGTTTTCGAGTGTACTTGTAAAGAAAAGAAGCAAAGCTTAAACGATATTTTAAAAGAGATAGAAGCTGTAAAAGATGAAAGACATGAAAAAATCACACTACAAGAAAGACTAAAAGGTGAAAACGATCTTATTCTTGATAAACTTAAAAGGTTTAATGAGGAAAACGATTTGCTTGAGAGAGAAACTGCTAGAGATGATAGCATTCTGACGGATAGCCGGGTTAACATTTCAAAGGCAAATGAAATGCTTTTATCCAGGGAATTGCTGATCAGTGAAAAAAGAGTGATTTTAGGCGAAATCGAGCATAAATTATGCCATATTACAAAACAATCGATCATAGACTTTAAAAACGTTGAGCAGAACAAAAGAGATATGGCCGGATTATCAGATGAAATTGCTGACTTTAAGGCTTCTTTAGCAAAGCATGAAATACTTTCTGAAAGGTTAACAAGTGAAAGAACCGAACTGAATCACCGTTCACTTGTCGGAATTGAATCCAACAAAATTCTTTTAGACGGCATAAAAGCTTTAAATAGGGAAATTGATAAAGAAACGAAAGATTTACATATCTTAAGGTCTAAAAGAATTACGGATGAATCATCTCTAAGTGCAAAGAACTTAACTATCCGAGAATGTGAGCATACTATAAACAATATAAAACAGAAGATTGAAGTCCAAAAATCCAAATTGGATATTCTTGAAAGTATGCATGCCAATTTTGAAGGATACAGCTCGGGTGTCAAAAATATTTTTAGAGCAAAAAGTGAAGGTAAACTTCATGGTTTGAAAATTTGTGGAGTAGTAGCTGATCTCATTGAGATAGATAAAGACTTTAGGATTGCCATTGAGTCTGCATTAGGAAGCAGCATGCAATATGTTATAACAGAAGACGAAGAAGACGCAAAAGGAATCATTGAATTCTTAAGAGCAAATAAATTTGGAAGAGCAACCTTTTTACCTATTACTTCTGTTAAGTCAAAAATGCTTAGCAGAGTAGAATCAGGCGCATTGCTTCTTGATGGTTCTTTGGGAGTGGCATCCCGTATAGTTAAATTTGACGAAAACTATCGCGGCATAATTGAAAACCTGCTGGGGCGCACAGTAATAACAAAGACTATCGAGCAAGCGATTTTAATGGCTAAAAGATTCGGATATTCTTTCAAAATAGTTACTATTAAGGCAGATGTACTTAGTCCGGGCGGTTCTATAACCGGAGGCGATAACATTCGTAAATCAAGTATGTTAGTCGGAAGAAAGCAAGAAATAAACGAGCTAAGAGCAGAGTTGCAAAATTTGCTTGAAAACTTAACTCAGGAAAAACAAATTCTTAATAATTTAAGTAATGAACTTAATACAAAAAAAGCGGATCTTAAAATCACTACCGATAAAATACGGGAAAGCGAAATACATCTAGCAATTCTTAAGCAAAAACTTGAATCGATGCTTTCGGAAAATAAAAAACTCAAGTCCGAAATAGAAACATTAGATAACAGAAAAACAAAACTTGACATTGACATTAATGAGATCAGTTTGGCATTGAAATTACTCACCGACAAGCTTGTTGTGCTCGAAAAATCAAAAATTCATATTCTTTCGGAAGCGCAAAAGTCTGAGGCTGTGATCCAGAGTGTATCTGCTCAAAAGAATGAATTGGAAAAACAGATAATCTCCATTAAAAACGAGATTTCTTCTTATGAGCGTGAAATAAGCGGTTTAGATGAGAGAATAAGGTTTTTGACTGTAGATATTGAAAGATATACTGAATTAAGCGAGAAAAGAAGACATAGAATACATCAAAATATGCTTGCTATAGTTGAACTGGAAGAAAAAGCGGCTCTGAAAAATCATGAAGCGGAAAAATTGACAGGTTCAATCGGACTGTTGAACAATGAACTATACCTAAAAGATGATGAAAAACAAAATTTGAGCAAACACTTGATAGCCATTGAATCAAGCATCGAGAAGTCAAGGCAGCTCATATCTCAAATTAAAGATTTAGAGCATAAAACTGAATTAAAGATTTCCAGACTTGAATCAGAAATGGATCATATTGCTCAAACCATATGGGATGAATATCAGATTTCATACGGTAATGCGATGGATTATCTGGATAATTCTTTGGATTTGAACCAGATCGAGAGTAAAATATCCTCCTTAAAAACATGCATTGATGATTTAGGCGAAGTAAACCTAAAATCAATTGATGATTATCAAAGGCTTAAGATTCGATATGATTCACTATGTATACAAAAGCAGGATCTTTTAGAGGCTAAGCGTAATCTTGATAAAGTTATAGAAGAAATGACCATTTCCATGACGAAGGAATTTTGTGTTGAATTTGAGATAATAAACGGTTATTTCAGTACTGTATTTTCAAAGTTGTTTGGCGGGGGGAAAGCACAACTTGTTTTGGAGGATGAGTCTCGTCCGCTTGAGTGCGGTATTGAAATTGCAGCACAGCCACCGGGGAAAAAATTACAAAGCTTATCGCTGCTGTCGGGCGGAGAAAAAGCTCTCACAGCTTCGGCTATCCTATTTGCTATACTAAAAAGGAAGCCGACCATGTTTTGTGTTCTAGACGAAATCGATGCCGTTCTCGATGAAAGCAATCTTTACAATCTCGGGGATTTCTTAAGAGAATTTTCAAGTAGCACTCAATTCATTGTTATTACTCATAGAAAAGTAACAATGGAGATGTGTGATACTCTCTACGGTGTTGTAATGGAGGAAAAAGGAATTTCTAAGCTCGTTTCTGTAAAACTAGAAGGTATTGCCGTTTGATCAAGGAGGATTTTTGTGGATAAAAAAGGTTTTTTTTCAAAACTAAGAAATGGTCTTATAAAAACCAGGGCCAATATTTCAAATAGGATGGATGAGCTGTTCAAATACTATACCGAAGTAAATGACAAGCTTTTTGATGACATGGAAGAGACGTTGATTATGGCTGACGTTGGGGTAAATGCATCAGAGAGATTAATCTCTTCCATTAGAAACAGGGTGAAAGAAGAGAAGATTGGTAATATTAGCAAGATAAGAACTTTGCTAAAAGAAGAAATTTTCCGTATTCTAAAGACTGAATCAGAGGATACACCAACGAAGTGGCCGAAAGTTTTCCTCATAACGGGTGTGAACGGCGTTGGAAAAACAACTGCGATAGGAAAGCTGGCGGCTCATTACAAGGCACAGGGCAAGAAAGTATTGATTGCGGCAGGAGATACTTTTCGGGCGGCTGCAATTGATCAACTCGAAGTTTGGGCTAACAGGGCAGGCGTCGATATCGTAAAGCACGAACAAGGCTCAGATGCGGGAGCTGTGGTCTTTGACGCCCTAAATGCTGCCAAATCAAGAAAAGTTGATCTTCTTATTTGCGATACGGCAGGTAGATTGCACAATAAGAAAAACCTTATGAGCGAGCTTTCAAAATTAAACCGCATAATAGACAGAGAATTTAAGGAAGCTCAAAAAGAAATATTTCTTGTTTTGGATGCAACTACAGGCCAAAATGCCATTTCGCAAGCAAAAATATTCAATGAAGCCGCCAATCTTACCGGTATAATAATCACAAAGCTTGACGGTACGGCAAAGGGCGGAGTTGCAATTGCAGTTAAATCGGAACTTAATATTCCTATAAAATATATAGGAATAGGAGAGGGAATAGATGATTTGCAGCCATTTGAACCCAATGATTTTGTGGAAGCGCTGCTTGAACCTTAATTCCAATTTTATATTTGCGCAGACGGATGCTTTGTTATATAATATTTCGAATGCTTAGGTATTGCATGATAATTGTGCGGGAATTTAAGCCTAAGTTTATAATTCTTGATGGAGTAAGATTGCATGTTTGAAGGCTTAGCGGAAAAACTTCAATTGACACTCAAAAAGCTAACCGGAAAAGGAAAGCTCTCTGAGAAAGATATAAACGATGCCATGCGGGAAGTAAAGATGGCTTTACTTGAAGCTGATGTAAGTTTTATGGTTGTAAAAGATCTGACCAAGAGTGTCACTGAACGGGCATTAGGACATGAAATAATGCAAAGCCTTACTCCGGGGCAACAGGTTATAAAGATCGTCAATGAAGAGCTTACTAAGCTAATGGGAGGCTCGGTTAGCAAACTCAATTTTTCTGTTACTCCGCCAACCGTAATAATGATGGTCGGTTTGCAAGGCTCTGGGAAAACTACGACTGCCGGAAAATTAGCCGGTTACTTAAAAAAACAAAACAAAAACCCGCTTCTGGTTGCCTGTGACATATACAGACCTGCAGCAATAAAGCAGCTCCAGGTTTTAGGCGAATCGCTTAAGATTCATGTATTTGAACGCGGTACTAAGGATCCGGTTTTAACGGCAAAAGAGGCTTTCGATTATGCAAAAAATGAGCAGTTTGATGTAATAATTCTTGATACGGCGGGAAGATTGCATATTAACCAGGAAATGATGGATGAACTTACAAGGATTAAAACGTTTTTAAAACCTCATGAAATCATTCTGGCAGTAGATGCGATGACCGGTCAGGATGCAGTAAATGTAGCCAAAACATTTGACGAAAGGCTTGATTTGACGGGCATCATACTGACAAAGATGGATGGTGATGCAAGAGGGGGAGCGGCTTTATCTGTTAAAGCAATTACAGGAAAGAGCGTTAAATTTGTTGGTGTAGGTGAAAAAACAGCTGATTTAGAGCCCTTTTATCCCGATCGCATGGCCTCAAGAATATTGGGGATGGGAGATGTGCTTTCTTTAATTGAGAAGGCTCAGAATGCCTTCGATGAGAAAAAAGCTCAGGAGATGGAAAAAAAGCTCCGAAGCCATCACTTCACTTTAAATGATTTTTTGGATCAACTCCGGCAAATCAAAAACATGGGTTCTTTGGGTGAAATAATGAGTATGATTCCGGGCTTTAACGCTCAAAAGCTAGCCGGAATGGAGCTCAACGACAAAGAATTAGTAAAGACTGAGGCTGTAATCTGCTCCATGACATCTAAAGAAAGAGAAGATCCATCAATTGTAAACGGAAGCCGTAGAAGAAGGATTGCAAACGGCAGCGGTACCACAATACAGGATGTAAATAAGTTGCTCAAGTCATTTGAGGAATTCAAAAGAATGATGAAGCAGATGCAAGGATTAGGAGCAGGAAAAGTTGCAAAACGCGGAAAATTCAAATTCCCATTTATGTAGTGGGATATTTTGACAGGAGGTGATAAAATGGCGGTAAAGATAAAATTAAGAAGGATAGGCACAAAAAAAACTCCTCACTATCGGGTGGTTGTCGCTGACTCGAGATCTCCGAGAGACGGAAGACTTATTGATGACATTGGTTACTATAAACCACTTTCGAATCCAGCTTTGATCAAAATAGATTCTGACAAAGCCGGTACTTGGTTAAAGAATGGAGCTCAGCCTACCGATACTGTTCAAATATTGCTTAAAAAAGCCGGTGTAATCCTATAGGTAATATGATGTTATCCGGTGGAGGTAGTAAGTATGGTGGAATTAGTCAAATTTATAGCGCAATCATTAGTAGATCGGCCTGATCAGGTTGTTGTTGGTGAAGTTGATAAACTCGAATTAACTGTAATCGAACTGCGAGTTGCACCCGAAGATATGGGTAAAGTAATCGGTAAGCAGGGACGCATCGCAAAGGCTATCAGAATAGTTGTAAAGGCTGCTTCTGTGACAACTAAAAAAAGGGTGACGGTAGAGATTTTGTAAGGGGTTGATCAATCGACCCCCTTATTTTTCTGCTTTTTTAGGCAGATGTTTGGGAGAAGAATGCAAGTTAAATATTTTACTGTAGGGCAAGTTTTAAAACCTCAAGGACTAAAAGGTGAAGTCAAGGTTAAACCGCTGACTGATAGCCTGGATAGATTTGATGAGCTTAATAAAGTCTTTTTAAAAGAACAAGACGGCTTGTTTCGGACGGTTAACATTTTAAACAGAAGATACATGAATGGATCGGTAATCCTTCTTCTTGAGGGATTTCACGATAAAGATCTCGCTGAGTCCTTAAGGGGAAAATCGCTTTGGATTCCGAGAAGCATGGCAAAACCATTAGCAAAGGATGCTTTTTTTATAGCTGACATAATCGGATGCAAAGTGGAGTCACTGGAAGGGAAATATTTAGGAGTGATTTCAGACGTTATTAAAACAGGAAGCAATGATGTTTTTGCAGTCTGTAACGAAGAAAAAAACATGCTTGTGCCTGCTTTAAAAAAGATTATAATTCAGGTGGATATTGTTTTGGAAAGAATTATAATTGACTTGAATGAGATCAAGGAGCTAATATACGATGAAAATTGACGTTTTAACCATTTTCCCGGAAATGTTCGAAGTAATTATTAAAGCCAGCATTTTCGGAAAAGCGGTTGAAAAAGGAATTATCCGGGTAAAAATACATGATATTAGGGAATATGCGACAAACAAGCATAAGCAAGTCGATGACTATCCTTATGGCGGAGGCCATGGGATGGTGATGTCACCACAACCTTTGTTTGATGCGATGTATTCTATTTTAGATCAAGACTCCTCCGGCAAAAGACAAGTGATTTATTTTTCTCCAAGAGGAACTGTCCTAAATCAGCATATAGCCGCAAGTTTCACGAACTGCGAGCATATGATCCTGATTTGTGGCCATTACGAAGGCATTGATCAAAGAGTCATAGATCGTTTCGTGGATCATGAGGTTTCGATAGGTGATTATGTGCTCACAGGTGGAGAGTTGCCTGCAATGGTTTTTATGGACTGCGTATGCCGCCTTCTACCGGGAGTGCTTGGAAACCCTTTATCTGCCAATGACGAGTCGTTTTCAAGGGGACTTCTTGAGTATCCTCAATATACTCGTCCTCAAACATATGAGGGTTTGGAAGTACCCGAAGTGTTGTTGTCCGGAAATCATAAACAGATTGAACGTTTCAAGACAACTGAGAGTATTAAAGTAACACTAAGCAGACGTCCTGACTTAATATGCTCAGCTACTTTAACTTCTTCAGAAAAGATTTGTTTAGAAGATATTATGAAAGACCAATATACTTAGCACATCTCCGGTTTTGAATTTTTACGAATTGCAGCAATTTGGCATAAAAAGTTTAGTTGCGAGAATATGCTGATAAAGAATTGATTCGGAGGTTTAGTCTCATGAAAATATTCTTCATCAGCAAAAGATTACTTATCTCTATGTGGATTGTAATCGGAGTAATTTTACTTTTGATTTATGAAACAAGGGATATTCAAAATGTGCCGACTGCGGTAATGGTTGCTCAATTAGAAGGTAAAACTATTGTCCTTGATGCGGGTCATGGCGGATTCGATCCGGGTGCTGTGAGTGAAAGAGGAACTAAAGAAGCTGAGATTAATCTTTTTATAGCGCAAAAACTGCAAAAACTGCTTGAAACCCGTGGAGCGGCGGTAGTTATGACCAGAACTGAACAAAAAGCGCTTGCCTCGACAAAGCGGGAAGACATGCGCAAACGAATAGAGGTTTTGCGCGAAAGTAATGCTGATATAGCGATAAGCATACATCTGAATAAATTCAAACAACCTCAATATTTCGGAGCGCAAACCTTTTATATGAGCGGCAGTTATGAAGGTGAAAAGCTTGCTCAGAACATACAGCGACAATTAATACAAGTCTTAGGACGCGGCAATAGGAGAGAGATAAAACCCGTTAAAGATTTTCTTATTCTAAAGGCAGTCAGTTTGCCGACAGTTCTAGTTGAATGCGGATTTTTGTCAAATCCTGACGAGGAACAACTTCTTTTGACAGATCAGTATCAAGAACTCGTGGCATGGGCGATACTCTTAGGTATTCTTGATTATTTTAGCAACTAAATTCACATCGTATTTACAAAAAAACAACTCTTATTCTCCTGCGAACAGTGTTAAAAATAGTAAAGAAGAATCATGTAATTATAACATAATTGTGATATGCTTATTCTAAAATAAGCATATGGAGGTGTGTATCGATGGCTGATATAATGGGTGTTTATCTTATGCCCCATCCTCCTGTTATTATCCCTGAGGTGGGGAAAGGTGCGGAAAAACGAGTTCAAAAAACTATAGACGCATTATATGAATGCTGCGAAGAAATTGCGTTACAGGCACCAAAAACGATTGTCATTATAACTCCTCACGGACCTTTGATAAACGATTGCCTGACTGTTATGTCAAAAGAAAAGCTTGAAGGCAATTTGTCAAGATTTGGCGCTCCTATGGTTTCAGCATCTCTTGACATTGATACGATCCTAACTAACGAGATTGTTTACTATGCTAATTTAAGAAAGATACCATGTTTAGGATTGGATGATGAGCTTGCTTTTGAATATGGAATATCTACTTCACTGGATTGGGGCGCTTTAGTTCCCTTATATTTCATTTTAAAAAAGTATCGCGAGTTTAAACTTGTACATGTAACAGTTCCGATGCTTTCCAATGAAGTGCTGTATAAATTCGGGATGGCTATACAAGAAGCAATAAAATCTAAAGATAGCGGATATAATTTGATTATAGTTTGTAGTGGCGATTTGTCTCATGTATTATCAGTTAATGGGCCGTACGGATATCACCCAAAGGGTCATGTGCTTGATCGAGAAGTAATTGAATTAATAAAAGCCGGGAATGTGAAGGGTTTGCTTGAATTGGACAAGGATTTAGTGGAAGAAGGGAAGGAGTGCGGATTAAGATCACTCATAATTGGTATGGGTACACTTGAAGGATACAATTTCATTTCCAGGGTATTGTCATACGAGGGGCCCTTTGGAGTAGGATACGCAGTCGCAAGCGTTAAGCCGAAAATTAAATCGTCATACGAAAGCATATCGGGTAAACTATCGGTTAAAAATAACGACAAGCACGATAGCAACAAAACTGATAATCCCTATGTGTTACTTGCTAGAAAGTCGTTAGAATATTACTTAATGACAAAAAAAATCCTTAAAGTGGATGCTCAGGGACTTGAAAGCGATATGCTGACAAAAAGAGCAGGAGTATTTGTTTCAATAAAAAAGGGCGGGAAGCTTCGCGGTTGTATCGGTACAATTACCGCAACGAGAAAGAATATAGCGGAAGAAATAATTTATAATTCGGTGAGTTCAGGGACAGAAGATACTCGTTTTAAACCGATAGAGATGAATGAACTGGAGGAACTCGTCTTTTCAGTCGATGTTTTGAGTGAGTCTTATCCGGTTAAAACACTTAAAGATTTAGACGCAAAAAGGTATGGAGTCATAGTAAGAAGCGGCCAAAGGACGGGGCTTTTGTTACCCGATATTGAAGGAGTCAATACACCTGAAGAACAAGTAGAAATAGCAGTAGAAAAAGCAGGCATAAAAGCGGATGAATCTTATACGATTGAACGTTTTGAAATTAAAAGGCACAAGTAGTTTGTTTGAGAAAGTTTAGAAAGAAAATTTTAGAGTATTTCCAGGAATGTTCATGACGGGAATTCAACATTCATTCTATTATGCGGTTCAATAGTAATTCAGAGATCTGCAATTGTATTAGTAGTTGGTTTTATTAAAGTATACTACGACAATTTTGGATTAAGAACTAAAGCAATAAAAAGGCGCTTTTGAAAATGGCGATTGATGGTGTATAATATTGTATGCTTTATGTTGGTCTGAAGGCTAAAAATTGTAGTGAATCAAGAGGTGAGCGGAATGTGGGCATGGCTATCCAATCTCATTTGGTACCTGGAACCATATTTACTTTTTCCAGATATTATAAGACATGTGTTTGATATCGCAATTGTTGCTTATTTACTTTACAGGTTGTTGCTTTTGATTCGTGAGACTCGGGCTGAGCAGGTTTTAAAAGGTCTGGCAATATTGCTTTTTGCTACATGGCTTAGCGGTATATTGAGATTTAATGCGATACATATGATTTTAAGAAACACGGCTGAGCTAGGAGTTATAGCTTTGCTTATAGTTTTTCAGCCTGAATTAAGGCGTGCGCTAGAAAAGATTGGTAGAGGAAGTATAATTGACAAAGCAATGTTTATGCAAGCCGAGAAAGATAAAAAGGCAATGTTTGAGGAAATTGTAAAGGCTGTTCAAAAGCTCGCAAAATCAAAACTCGGAGCATTAATTGTGATTGAGAGAAAAACCGGTCTTAATGACGTAGTCGAGACAGGTGTAAAGATTGATGCAAAAGTAACCGAAGAGCTTTTGGAAAACATTTTTATACCAAATACTCCGCTGCACGATGGAGCAGTCATAATAAGAGATGATAGAATAGCCGCTGCGGGTTGTTTTCTGCCGCTTACCGAAAATCCAAATACCGGCAAACAGCTGGGCACGCGTCACAGAGCGGCGTTAGGAATATCGGAATTATCGGACTCGTTGAGCTTGGTTGTGTCAGAGGAAACAAGCGTAATATCTCTCGCAGTTGATGGAAAGCTTATAAGGCATCTCGAGCCTAAAACTCTTATGGATATGCTTGAAAAACTCCACAACGGCGAGAAAGAAACCCGTTCTTTCAACTTGATGCGCTGGAGGTCAAAAAATGGATAACGTCCTAAACAGAAATCTGATATTAAAGATCGTTTCGGTGTTTGTTGCAGTTATTCTATGGTTTATTGCAATCAGAGATCATAATCCTGAAATCACAAGAAGATTTGACGATATAAAGGTTACGGTTGAGAATGAAGACAAACTTGAGCCTAATGGGTTGACGCTGACTCAGCATATAGCAATTGAGACGGATATACAGGTTAGAGGTAGGGCACATGATTTTATTGATGTTGATACTGATATCTTTACTGGACATGTAGACCTTGCAAAAGTCACTGCGCCGGGTGAGCAGTATCTGCCTGTGGAGATAAAAGGATTGCCAACGGGAATGACTCTTCAAAAGACTCCACAGATATGGGCTTCAATAGACATTCTGGATTCAAAGGAAATACCAGTAACTCTTGATATGGATGTCAGCGAAGCTAATGGATTCAGGCTTCACCCATACACGTTAAGTCCTGAAGGCAATGTAAGAGTATTAGGTCCTTCAGGCTTACTGGATCGAATTAAAAAAGCCACCGTATCATTGCACGTAAATGAAGCATCACAAACTATTGAAAGATCTCTTTCGGTTAGTTTAGTCGACGAAAACGGACAAGTGGTGCAACACGAATTTGTCAGGGCTATTCCGGGTTTTTTTATTGTCACCATACCGGTTTATCCCGTAAGAACGCTTCCTGTCGCAACTCCTTTAGCCGGAACTCCCGCTTATGGTTATGAGGTTAAGGAAATAGAAGTTTATCCTGCCGAGATAACTGTCAGCGGAGAAACTAAAGTTCTTGACGTGATGCGGGAATTTACGACAGAGGTATTGGATGTGCAGAATGCAATGACCGATGTCAGACGTACGATCAGATTTAAAAATCATGAAGGTATTCGAATAGTTCCGGGTCAGCCGGTAAATGTGGATGCAGTTGTAAGGATAGGCGAAATAATTGAAGAGAAAGTTGTTACAATAAGCAACATTGAATTTAGAAATTTGCCGGAAAATCGACGCATACGTATAGAGGAAGAAAATTTTGAAGTCACTTTGCGTGGTAGTAAGCTTGCTCTAGAGATGTTAACTGACGAAGACATTGGATTATATCTTGATCTTTCGGAAATAACAAGAGGAGATCATGATTTGTCATTGTTCGCGGAAGTTCCTGCCGGTATCGAATTGGTTACGGTATCGCCGCAGGTAGCAACTGTAACGGTGAACTGATCAAAAGAATTTTCTTACTCCGGTTTCGATTTCTAGTTTGGCGCGGATTAGCACCTGGTTTATCTCATCAGCTCTGACAGGCTTTAGTATGTAGTCATAAGCCCCTACTTTCATAGCTTGGCGAAGATATTCGAAGTTATCATAATTGCTTACTATTACGTACTTTATGTTAGGCCAACGCTTCTTAGCTGCTTCAATGAAGCTAATCCCATCCATTCGGGGCATTCTAATTTCGGTAAAAATCACATGAGGCGAAACATGAGACAACAAGGACAAAGCCTCTTCACCGTTATTAGCTTCTCCCGCAAGCTCGAAGTCGTTCTGTACCCATCGTACTTTGTTATCAATATCTCTTCTGGCATTGTAGTTACTGTCTACAATGACCACTTTCAATATCATAAAGTCATTCCTTTCGCAAAGCTTTCATATGAAGTTTCATATGAAGTTTCATTGGTCACATATGCCATTGTTTACATTCTAGCAAAATATTGAACCTGAGTCAAAAGTTTTATCTTATGTTATTCGGATAATTGCAAATAGCATATAGATCAGAAAATAAATTTATGCTATAATTCAAAGTATAGGTTAAGTTTATTTTTGCGTCTGTAGCTCAGCGGATAGAGCTTTCGACTCCGACTCGAAAGGCCGCAGGTTCGATCCCTGTCAGGCGCACCACTTTTAATTGCCGATAGTGATTGAAAACTAATCGGCAATTTTTATTTCGAAATCATACAGAATGGACTGACATTACACTTGCATTTACACTAAAGGATACTCACACCTATGAATCATTATTTCTGAAACTCAATGGGATAAGGGAGTTAATATCAAAATGTTCTTTCAACATAGAAAGGAATTTGGGTTTGTCGTTTTCAAAGGATTCGAGGCAACCTGCGAAAATATCATTGAGTGATAGTTGTTTCGGTTTCATAATTAGCTTATAACTTCTTGCTTATTTGTTGATATATTACATAACAACCATATTATACCATAAAAAGCAAGGAGTCATATAGATATATAACCTCAAAAACGTTGATTATTAGCGGATTATGGGGTTTAGCAATTAACCATCATCAATAAAGGTTGAAAGCATCAGGATGGGACATATGGGATTATAGCCAGCATCGAATATCTTCCTGCTGTACTTGGCGGCGATCTCTGCATTTTCAGTCGGGTCAACACTCCAGGAAGCTGTCATATAAGCGAGAGGCCTTTTCATTTCGAGGTACTCCTTTCAAGTTAATACTCTTTTGAATATTTGATAATCATGCTTGTTTCGATAATGATATGTGCACGAAAGTCAAAACAACTTGATTTATATGCAAATTCGGTATACGATATTAGCACAGAAATCAAAATTGGAGGTGGTAGCATGGCAATGCCCAGTGAAATTCAATCAGTACTTAAGCAAAATGGCGGAATCGTTACTACCGCTCAAGCAAATGAAGTTGGAGTTTCTAACGAAAGGTTGCGCCTGCTCGTACATTCAGGTGATTTGGAAAGAGTAACTACCGGGGTTTATATTTTGCCTGATGAATTTGTTGACAAGATGTATATCAACCAACTTCGGCGTCCAAAAATTATCTACTCTCATGAAACGGCACTGTTTCTGCACGAACTGACAGACCGTGATCCGATCAGCTATATGGTTACAGTTCCAACAGGCTATAATCCAACACGGCTTCAAGCGGATGGCCTCACAGTTTTCACAATCAAGCGGGAACTACACAAAATCGGAGTTACAAAACTTACGACGATGTTTGGAAACGTGGTCACGGTTTATGATTTTGAACGAACAATTTGTGACTGCCTGAGAAGTCGGAACTATTTAGACATCGCCGTTGTGACTGATGCAATCAAGCGTTATTCCAAGCGTAAAGAAAAAAATCTGAACACACTCATGCAAATGGCAGAAACCTTCAAAGTCACGAAGCAGCTCAGAAGTTACATGGAGGTATTGTTATGAGAACATCCACAGAGTTAAAAGCTCTCATCCGAAACCTTTCCAAGGAATCGAATGTGGAGGCTGAAATACTGCTTCGTAATTTTATGATGGAGCGCTTTTTGGAGCGTATATCCATGTCAAATTACAAACATAATTTCATTCTAAAAGGAGGCATGCTCATTGCTGCATTGGTTGGCATTGACATGCGCACCACAATGGATATGGATGCAACGATCAAAGGAAAGACCCATTCTAAGAATGATATCACTGCAATCATTGAGGAAATTCTGAAAGTTCAGATTGATGATGGTGCTAAATTTTCATTTCAAAGGATTGAGGAAATAAGAGAGGAAGTGGATTATCCGGGGTATCGCGTATCAATCGGAGCAAACTTTGATAAAACGCGCCAAATGCTAAAGATAGACATTACAACTGGAGACTCTGTAACACCCAGGGAAATTGAGTATCACTTCAAATTGATGTTTGAGGTTAGAACAATCAGCATTATGGCATATAACTTGGAAACGGTTCTGGCAGAAAAATTTGAAACGATCATTACTCGTAGCGTGACGAATACCCGAATGAGGGATTTCTACGATGTTTATATTCTGACGAATACACACACCTTTGACGCAAACACGTTCAAGGCAGCTTTAAATAAGACGGCAGAAAAGCGCCAAACTACCCTTCAGATGTCGGGTGGAATTGAAGATACTATCGCAATCATTATGGAAAACGTGACAATGGTGGATCTCTGGCAAAAATATCAGAAAAAATATTTTTATGCGGCAGACATTTCGTGGTCTATGGTTATTAATGCAGTAAAGGCACTAGCTGAGAATGCCCTGAGTTAATAACCACATCCGATCCAGGACACAATATTATCATTCATTGCACTTTATCAGACTACTGAGATCTTGATAGAAGTATACCTCGTCCGACTCGAAAGGTCGCAGGTTCGACTCCTGTCAGGCGCACCACTCTTAATTGCCGATAGTAATTGAAAACTAATCGGCAATTTTTATTTCGAAATCATACAGAATGGACTGACATTACACTTGCATTTACACTTATCATGACATATAATATTACCAATAAATGAAGTTGGAGGGATATGTCATGAAGACAAAGGATTTAGTCATCGGGGGTCTGTTAGCTGCTATCTCTGTTATGATACCCATGTTTTTCGCAGGAACGCCATTATCGATTGTTATACCACCGTTTTCGGCAACAATTGCTTCACGGAGCGTGACAAGGGGACGGGGGTGGTGACACAATTGTGTCACCACCCCCGTCCCCTTGTCACGCTCCGTCTCCATAAAGCTTTGAAATCTCAGTAAAAGCAAGTTTTGGTTCCCAAAAATCACCATCAGGTTTTGCATTCAAATCTATCGAGCGACGTTTTACAATTCCATAACTAGCCATATCCAAATCCATCAAAGCATCAGGTGAATAAGGATAACTTGGCTCAATAAATTCAAAAACAAATGCACCATAAACATTCTCAGAGTCAAATATCTTAAGCAAATCAATCACATAATCCGCCTGTACCATCTCATTTCTTTTATATGTCTTTTTAAGCTTTGGAGGAAGTTTGCTCCAATCTACTATATCGTCTCCTGAGCCACCTTTCATATCAGCTCCTTCATAACAGCAGCATCCAAATTCGGTTATGACTATCGGTTTATTAAATCGATGGAAACTTCTTAGATCATTAACATAAGTCTTTTGATTTGAGGCTTCCCGGTAATAGTTTAAGCCGACAAAGTCAAATCCCCTCCAATCTATGTCCTCCCAAATGTTCCCAATCACTTTAAATCGGAATATATAGCCCATTAGAATCAAAATAATCCGGAATAACGAACTAATTCTTGTGAGAAAGCAGGATTTTTTGTTTTTATGGGGAATTTTCTTAAAGAAACGAGA
>Ga0209316_100170_pt1 | contig 24613 bp, 26 predicted proteins | sample 3C3metaG_FD_184150 | JGI IMG/M metagenome (GOLD analysis project Ga0209316, IMG submission 184150) | Freshwater bacterial and archeal communities from Indian Creek, Illinois, USA - 3C3 metaG (SPAdes) (version 3) | ecosystem: Environmental > Aquatic > Freshwater > Unclassified | place: USA: Indian... | reverse complement strand
AGAGCAATGAGCTCCCAACAGACGAATGGTGACAATATCTCAGTCCGACAACAATGGTACAGAAAATCGCTTGACGGGGGGGATAACGGGTGATATTATGTCTATGAAAGTGATATAGATTATCAATCAAAAAGGCACACGAGCGAAACATTCCCTGCTTAAGGCTGGACACCGCGATTCCGGCCACGCATCTTGTGAACCTGTACAGGTCCGAGGGCTATACCATCATCGATGAAGTGCAGTGGGAGGGGAAGACCTACCGTAGCTATATTATGGAGAAACGACTTTGACTTACAAACTCGCCCTGACGTGAGGACTCGATGGCCCGTCCTATAAAAGGGTTTTGGAGGGGATTTTATTTTGCAAGTAGTAATTGTTGCGGGCACTCCGGCCTCGGGGAAAACATCGGTTATGCTGTACACTCTGCGCCACATCTTGGCTGAAAACATCCGCGTGGCGGTTTGCAAGATTGACTGTCTTGAAACGACAGACGATTTGGCGTACCGGCGCCTTGGCATTCCTGTGACGGTAGGGTTGAGCGACTACATATGCCCCGACCATTTTTATGTGTCCAATCTGGAAGAAGTATATGCGTGGGGAAAAGAACAAATGGCAGAAATATTGGTCCTCGAGACAGCAGGATTATGCCACCGCTGTGCGCCGGGCATTAAGGATTGTCTGTCAATCTGCGTTATTGACAACTTAAGCGGTATTGATACCCCCAAAAAGGTCGGGCCCATCTTGACAACTGCGGATGTGATTGTGGTCACAAAAGGCGATATCGTTTCGCAAGCGGAACGGGAAGTGTTCCGCAGGAGAATTGAGATGGTTAACCCTGCTGCGGAGGTCTTAGATGTCAATGGTCTGACGGGGCAGGGGACTCTACGGTTAAAGAAGTACGTGTTGGCCAGCCCCGCAGTAGCAGGGCTGAGCGGAAAAGAACTACGCTACCCCATGCCGGCTGCAGTTTGTTCTTACTGCAATGGCGAGACGATAATCGGCAGTCGCTATCAAATGGGGAATGTGAAGAAGATTGACTTTGGGAGGCTTGATGTTGATTTCGAAGATAACAGTCATGGGAGGGCTTAACAAGAACGGGGATCTCGAGACCATTCCAATGGTTGAGATTTTTTCCGGCGAGATTGTAGCAGTAGTTGGGCCTACGGGTTCTGGGAAAAGTCAATTGATTTCTGACATTGAATACTGGGCCGACAAAGACACGCCATCCAAGCGACAGATCCTGATCAATGGCCTACTCCCGGAATCATATGCCACTCAGACAACCTTGCGTCGACTCGTAGCGGAAATATCCCAAAACATGAACTTTGTCATAGACATGCCAGTCCGGGAGTTTCTGATTTTACATGCTCAAAGTCGGGGGATTGAAAGTGCCGAAATCATAGCGCAAGAGGTGTGTGACTGCGCTAATCAACTTACCGGAGAACCTATAAGGATGGAGCATAATCTAACGTCGCTAAGCGGGGGACAATCGCGGGCTCTTATGGTAGCGGACGTCGCGCTGTTGAGCAATGCCCCCATCGTGTTAATCGACGAAATTGAGAACGCTGGTATTAACCGCCTGCAGGCTCTACAGCTGCTTGCCGGTCAAAAGAAAGTAGTACTAGTAGTTACTCATGATCCCATGCTTGCTCTAATTGCCGGCAAAAGGATCGTGATGAAGCATGGCGGCATCACTAAGTTCGTAACTGCCAGCCCGGCTGACAAAGCGATGCTAAGCCAATTGCTACAAGTGGACAAGGTAATGTGCGAGCTACGGGAAAGAATCCGCCAAGGTGAAGACTTAAGTCACGTAACGATCAGGGAGGCGTTTGTATATCAGTAACGTGTTTCTGCATAGTCCTTTAAACATCAACCTCACTCTAGTGGACATGGTGAGAAGAGCCGCCCGCGAGATTGCCACCCGGAACGAAACGACGATCGATGTTATGTCGGAGACGTGCTACCAACGCGAGAACGGGCTGCTGAATCTAAGTGACTGCCAACTCGAGGACATGGTTATTACCTATGGCAGCGATTTTTCGCAGTTCGGCAGAGAGGGAGCACGAGAGATGCTTTGCTCTTGCCCAGCACGCTTCCCGCTTCGCACTGAGCTCGATTCCAGAGGCTTTTCTGATCCGGAAGGGCACTTTCACCCCATCTTTCTCATACCTCTCCTCATAATCTACAACCGCGACATGCTTTCCGAGGAGCAGGCGCCTCGTAGCTGGGAAGACTTGCTGGACGAGAAGTGGCGTGGGTGTATACTGTTCCCAGAGCGAAATCTACCTGCTAGCCGAGCGATCCTAGCTTTGATGCAGCATCTCTGGCCTGACCGTTTTTTAGATTTTTTGGGAAACGTAGTGTTTAAGGGCTCACCGGTGGACGTGAAGAGTGCTGTTGATGAGGGGCAATACCCTATAGGCATCAACAAAGTTTCATTTGCTAGATATGCCCGCCACAAAAGGGTGAGCATGATTTGGCCTGTCGAAGGAGCATTTTGTCTGCCCAATGTTATGGTATGGAAGCAGGGTGCAGATCAGGCTTTGTTTGAACTAGGCGAGTACCTGCGATCGACTCCGGTACAAGATTTTTTTCTTAGGCAAGGCTATATCCCTGTGAGCGAGAGAGTCCCTATGCTGCCGGAAGCCGCTCTTAACGATTGCCGTTTTATGTGGAGGGGGTGGGACTGGTTTTTCAAGATCGCCAAGTCGGCCATGGCGCTTTAACCGAAAGTTACATTTTAAAAGGAGATAAAGTTTATGTTTAGCAAGCGAGTGCTAAAGATACTGGCAGTGTTTTTAGCTGTGGTTTTGCTGTTAACTGTATCAGGCAAAACGGATGTGGCAGCCGGCAGGGAGATTGCCGTGAGAGTGGACGGGAGGCCGGTACTGTTTGATGTGCCCCCGCAAATTCTCAGGGGGAGGACAATGGTGCCGTTGCGTGCGATTGCCGAGCTCACTGGGGCTACTGTGGATTGGGATGAGGCGCGGCAAACAGTTACAGTAAGCAAGGGCGGTGGCAGGATTGTACTGACCGTCGGGGCGAGTACCGCTAACCTAAATGGTGTGCGTGCGACACTCGACTCGCCACCAATCATTGTAGGCGGACGTACGTTAGTCCCACTGCGATTTATATCTGAATCCTTAGGGTACTGGGTAGAGTGGGACGGTAACGCGAGAAGGGTTTCTCTGATTAGCAGACTGGAGCGACTAAACCTTGTGGGGCCGATTGCGCCGATGACTTTCCCCTTTTTTCGTTTACAAGAAACCATCGCCTTGCGCAGTATGACTCACCACACCCAGGTGAGCATAGCCCGCACGGTCGACATGCTGCGCGCTCAAGCCTTATCCGGAGAAATGCACTTTGCGGCTATGCCGACTCATGTGGCGGCCAATCTCTACAATAGAGGGGTCAATCTTAAGTTGGTGAATGTTGCTGTATGGGGTAACCTCTATATTGTGGGAGAGGGAGGAGCGCCGGTCAGGTCGTTAGAGGATCTAAGGGGACAAAGGTTGGTCATTCCTTCACGGGGCGACACCCCGGACCTTATTTTCCGTTTTTTGGCAACACAGAAGGGCCTGGATTTAACTAGGGATGTGCGTATTGAATATGTGCCGTCTCCAATGGAAGCAGCAGCTCTGTTGGCAACCGGTAGGGCTAGGTTTGCGGTGTTATCAGAGCCGGCTGCGACATCAGCCGTGCTTAGAGCCCAGCAGGAGGGCAGAACACTAGAGAGACTGATTGCTTTGCGCAAAGTCTGGGGCGAGGTCACGGGCGGTCCCGACAGGATACCTCAAGCCGGCATAGTTGCTTTGCCTGCGGTGATGGATCGAAATGACTTGATTCGCATTTTCGCTGAAGCCTATAGCGAAGCCACTGCTTGGGCGGTGTCAAACCCTGATGCCTCTGGTGTTCTGGCAGCAAGAGGGATTGAGGGGGTAAGTGCCCCCGCTGCCTCGCTCTCTCTGAGTTTCTCCGAGTTACGAGTGGTTCCCGCGATAGAGGTTAGACAGGAGCTAGAGCTCTACTTTCGCAAGCTACAGGAGTTAGCACCCGATATACTTGGTGGGAGATTGCCAGATGCGGGCTTCTATTGGCAGCCTGAGTAAGCCGCTTTACCTAGTTGGGATACTAATTGTGCTGCTTGTCTGGGAGCTTTTAGCCGCAGGGTTTGCCGTCGGCGTCTTGCCTCGTCTCAAAGAGGTCTTGCATAGCCTGCTCTCTCTCGCCGAAAGTGGCGAGTTGTGGCGACATCTTTCGGTTTCTTTGTATAGGTCGTGGGCTGGGTTTACTGTTGGTGCAGCGTTAGGCTTTTTAACTGGCGCTGTCGCCGGATTTAGTCCCATCCTGTACGCCCTGCTGAAGCCCTTAGTCGGATTGTTGCTGAGCTTCCCTGCCGTAGTAATAGTAATGTTAGCGATGGTATGGTTTGGGATAGGGGAGGGAGTAGCCGTTTTCACTACTGCCCTCTTCACGTTTCCTATCATGTATGTCAGCGTCGTGGAAGGAACCAAGCAGTTGGACGCGCAACTATTGGAAATGGCGGAAGTGTACAAGATCGCCAAATGGTACTTGTGGTGGAATTTTTACTTACCTGCTTTGGCCACAGCTATTTTAGCCGGGTTTAGCTTTGCTGCCGGAACCGCCTTTCGCAAGACAGTAATGGCCGAACTACTAGGGAGTAATGACGGCGTGGGCTACGCCATGGCCATGACGCGGTTTAATTTCGACGCAGCCGGGCTTTTTGCTTGGGTGGTGGTGTGTTTGCTGATCGTGGCTCTAGTGGACTGGATACTGGTAAAGCCAGTGGCAGGATACTCTCGCTTGTGGGGCCTATCGGCCAAAACATCCAGCGCAGGTCCAGGCGAATGAGCAATTTAACCAAATTAACCAGGGTTTCGTTATGGTTGTGGTCGACGCTCGGCGTACTAAGTCTAGTGGCTGTGTGGCAATGGATGTCGCATCTCTACAGTCCGGTGTTCGTGCCATCCCCGCGAGAAACCATCGTCGCTATGGTTGGTCTATTGCGTGCACCAGAGAACAGAACGCATGTTTACAGCTCTTTTTATCGGATACTGCTGTCGCTGACCATTATGTCAGTTACCAGTATTGCTTTAGGAGTAATGTCTGGTTTTAACCCCTGGATTCAACAACTCCTTAAACCACTTAAGGATATCTTGCTGGCAATTCCTCCCGTAGCTTTAAGCTTATTGGTTATTTTTATCTTCGGTGTCGGAACCGTTCAGACGGTGACGATAGCGGTAATGCTGGCGTTCCCCTTGCTGTATGGCGCGGTACTCAGCGCCGTGAGATCGGTCGACAGAGATATGCTGGAGATGCTCAGGGCTTTTGAAGTTGGCAAGACTTTGCAGCTACGCGAGGCATATCTGCCTGCCGTATTGTCCGCGGTGATGCCCAGCATGGTGCTAGCTGCGGGACTCACAGTGCGGCTAATGATCATGGCCGAGATTATAGTGGGTATGGGGACGGGGATTGGGCATGCCTTGAGCCTAGCTCGCGTGCATATGGCGACTGACGACATCTTTGCTTGGATGATAGTGATGATTGTGGCCGTATTGACAATAGAAGGAGGCCTGCTTTACTTGGTTAAGAAATATCTGTTGACATGGCAGGCTGGGAGATAACTAATTATGTTGGAATTTACACAAGTCACTAAGTCTTTTAGCAAGCGGGTCATTTTGGATAATATATCGTTCCGGTTGGAGAACAGCCGCGTCTTAGCCATACTTGGCCCTTCGGGAATTGGCAAAACCACGATTCTTCGACTTGCTGCCGGTACGCTTAAGTCAGACACCGGCGCAGTGCTCTCGGACCACCAGAGAGTGGGCTACATTTTTCAAGAGCCGAGGTTGCTCCCTTGGAGGTCAGCGTTGGCTAACGTTGCGCTTGTGCTCAAAGGGAGCAAGGTGCTTACTGGTAAAGATCAGGTAGAACGAGCAATGCTGATGCTTAAGAGGCTGGGGCTAGAAGGGTTTGAAAACCATTACCCAGCACAGTTGAGCGGAGGAATGCGACAACGAGTGGCAATCGCCCGGGCCTTCGTAATCGAACCGGGCCTGCTGCTGATGGATGAGCCTTTCACGGGACTAGATCTGGGACTCAAAGCCTCTTTGCAGCAGATGCTGCTGGAGCTGCTGGCGTGGCGTCCCACGGCCATGATTTATGTTACCCATGACCCAATGGACGCTGTTCTCCTGGCCGATGCTGCAATCATTCTCACCGGAGCGCCAGGGAGAATCACCGCTAGGATAAACTTTGACCTTCCCCGGGAGCATAGAGATCAACTCTACATCCATGATCAAGCCATGAAACTTACGCGAATACTTGTGGAATCGCCCGACCCTTTCGCAAAGCAACTGCCAATTGACTAAAAACAAAGCTGGCTGGGGCTCCTGTAGTTAGAGCACGTGGGGAAAACTACCACCTCATCAGGGCGGTTAAGTCGCGCACGCACTCCTACAACAATAAAGAAGACCCCGGGGTAGGGGTCTTCTTCTAGTCTTTTGGGGGACTTGCCTCAAGCAGCAGATGACATACGGAGCGCAGAAAAGAACGAGTTGACAATGATGTGCCTAGCTTCATCGTACTGCGCAAAGGTGTGCAATGCGCTATCCAAATTATCATACACCTTCCAATATTTACAGGCCAAAGCGCCTTGTCCACCGTATTCAATGTACGCCTTCACGTCTGCCAAGGGAATGCCTAAGAACACGCCCACTTCATGCGGGCACAGGCTTGCGAATCCTGACTTTAACATTTCTAGGCACTTCGCGATATCCATGCTTTTTGGGTATCCTAGGTCCGCGAGAAACTGCGACGTTTCCCTATGGTGTAGGTGCACGCTGAGAATATTGCGCCTGTAAAACAGCACAAGGCGGCTGCTGCCTTCGTTGCGCAGCTCGATATACTCGAGCCCGAGAATAGTGCTGACACTGACCTTGAATTGTTCCCAGAGCAGATAGAAGTTGCGCGAGCCTTGACTAAAAGACATGAGAGTAGATGGTTTTCTGTCAAGAATTGTCGGAGCAGCGCTGTAAGCAACTCTTGTCAGAAGAAATTCCATATCTCCTAGATTGTCAGTGGTCGCCATAAACTTAGCTAGTAGACTCATTCTCATGTCGTCTAAAGTGAACCAGCCAACTTCGCTCCCAATGATTGACAAAGCTTAGAAGATTCAGTCGAGGGCTCATTGCGGACAATTAGACCCTCTGCGATAAGGTTAAATGCACAACCGGTCATTCTCTTTTCCCAGTCACGCATCCATTCTCCGCCGCCCCAATCGTAGGAGCCGAACAAAGCAAGCGGTTTGCTGGCATGTGCAGTTCGCTCAAGCTCTGCTATGAAGGGCTCCATGTATGTTTCTTCGAGCACTTCAGCCCCCATAGACGGGCAACCCAAAGCTACCGCGCTAGCGTTAATAATGTCTGCGACAGAGGCATCCTCAACACCTACGAGCCTGACCTCGATTCCCTGTGACTTTACCCCCTCTGCCACTGCTTCAGCCATTTTCTTGGTATTGCCGGTTCCGCTCCAGTAGACAACATAAATATGCTTCACTGTACATTCCCCCAGTTCCGTATCTTCATGACTAGCCTATCACTATTGAGACTGATTGTCAATATCAATAGTGAAAAGCGTCGTCGGACTGAGAAATAGTCACCCTGTAAGCGGACTACGAAAACATCACGTGGCAGAGAACAGCGACTATGCTGTAACGACTAGGTGCTCAGTCAAGTGTAGAAACTCCTCGATGTCTCTTTCGATAATCCCGAGAGACTTCAGCCAAAACTCCTTCGAGGTTGTATCGATATTCATCGTGGCGGCTACTTCTTTGGCTGGCATCCGCGTGGTGTTGTTTAGGAGTTGGTCGTAGGCAGCATGGAAATTTTCCTGCCCGTCAAGATATTGGGCGTAAAGGCCTTTGCCAAAGAGCAAGCCAAAGGCATAGGGGTAGTTGTAGAAGTTAAATCCGGCTGAGTAGTAGTGCGACTTACACAGCCACATGTAGGAGTGCAGGGTGTTTTCATCTAGGCCATCGCCGTAGGCTTCCTTTTGTGCTTCGAGCATCAAGTGCTTGACGCGGTTTACCGATAGGGGAGCCTCTTTGCGCTCTGCGAAAACATTCGATTCAAAGATAAAGCGTGAAAGAATGTCGACAATGAGTTGGGTGTGGCCTGCGAGGGATTTCTCTAGAATATCGATTTTATCTTGGTCGGCGACTTCCTTGAGCGCGGCATCAATGACAATAGTTTCGCAGAAGATAGAGGCTGTTTCGGCTACTGGCATGGGGTAGTCAGAGTTAAGCACGGATTCACAGAACACTTGGTCATTGTGGTAGCCATGCCCAAGCTCATGGGCTAGGGTCGATACATCAGAAAAACTGCCGGTGTAGTTCATGAGAATGCGGCTTTCTTTGATGGGGTGCACGCTAGCACAGAATGCCCCGCCGACCTTGCCCTGGCGGGGCAGGGCGTCGACCCAATTTCCGGCAAATACCTTTTCGGCATAGTCGGCAAGCTCTGGTGAGTAGCTCGTAAAATGCCTAATGATGAAAGCAGTGCCTTCCTCCCAGGTGAATTTAAGCGAGCTTGAGGTAATAGGGGCAAACAAGTCGTAAAAAGGCAGGCCATTCTTATGTCCGAGGATTTCGCCCTTGCGCCGCAGATACTTTCTAAAAGCGGGTAATTTGTCGCGCATCGCGCTAATCATAGCGTTTAGCGAATCCATGTCAAGGCGCGCAGTCGCTGCGCTCTGCGCCAGAGGGGAGGGGTAGCCCCGTAGTTTGGCGACTGTTAGCACTTCACCCTTGATGCAATTAAGAGCAGCGGCGATGGACTCGTCAATGTTTTCGTAGGCCTTTAGCTCAGCTAGGTAGGCAGATTTACGGATTTCGGCAGACTCGACTTTGGCCAGGTTACGCACCATGGAGAGAGGCAGGGTTTTTTGCTCACCCAGGACATCTAGGGTGATCATTAAGCCTGCGGTAAGTTTGCTTTGCAAGATGCTCCAGGCGCTAGAGCCAGTGGTTTGCAGCAAGGACAACAAGACCTCCTCGCTGTCGCTTAGCATGTATTTAGCTTTTTCCAGTTGGTCTTTAATCAAGAAGCTGTGCTCAACGAGCAATGGCGATGAGGCTAAGTGTTTGTCGAGATCGGGGAGCGTCGTTAAGTAACGGCGAAACTTGACAGTGGGTTCAGTCAGCTCTGTCGCCAACATATCTAGTTGGTCGACATAACGCATAGCCGCCTCGTCAGTGGTATCAGCTTGAAATGTCAGGCCGGCATAATTTTGCAAGAGGACTAGGCGCGACATTAGTGCGTCTAGATCTTGGAGATACGATTCCATCTCCGCCGCGGGGTCCTTTACATCGTCCCAAGTGTAGCGTTCTTTTAAGTCGGCCAACTCTGTTGCCATCGTCTGGACATCGCTTTGAAAAGCATCTGAGGCAAAGCTTGGGTATAGGGGAGCAAGGTCCCATCGTAAATCCATTAAAGACACCTCCAAATATGTTTCATAGTAAGATTTGCTTTAAGCGGTCACAGGGCTCCCGCGTCGCGAAAAACAATGTCTGACTTTATGTAGCGCTCAAACATTCTTTTCTTAAGGCGCAGCTCATTGCCATTGAAGAAGAAAAGTGAACAACCCTCCCAAAGTATCCACCAGCCGCCGATAAACATACCCTCCACCACTATCTTGTGCATAAGGGCAAGCTCTAGTAGACTCGGCAAAGTGTAGGCTAACGTCAATAAGACTGCCGACACGGCAACATAGGTGAAAAATCTCCGGTAGATATTACGCAAAGCCCGTTTAACGAACAAGTGCTGCACGCGGAAATTGTTTTGGATTGCCGCTTTCGTGGTCAGCTCTTTTTCGGGGTCGCGTCGCTGCGCTCGGACGTCAAAACACAGCTCAATAGTTTCCCTTATAGGGATCTCACTGCCTGCTTGTTCCAAGTAGTCCATTAACTCAGGCTCAATCTCCTTGCGACGCAGTGGGGAGGCATCCCACCCGTTAAAGATTTCGGAGTAGTCATCGATTGACACCTCGACCACATAGGCCTGTGTGCTAGGGTTAATGTGGTACAGATTTAAGTACTCCGGGTTTAGTTTTGGGTGACCTACGGCTGACATCATATCTAATCCTTTCTACAGCGGCTGTCTCTATGTTAGCACTCCTCGGCACGAAGGACAATTGTAGCGCATAATAAAACCTCCCCCACGGCTCTGCTGGTCAGAGCAGCTCATGAGGGAGTGCATCCCCCAAGGCTGAGGGATTTGGGAGTGTCTTCTATGCGCGGCCTTTTTGAATCCAAGAGGCAACTTCAACAAGGCGCTTGGCTTGATGCGCCACAGCGTCCTTGGCATCCTCAACTGGCTTGCCATCCTGTCCCTGCGTGACAGAAGTGCCGTAAGGATTGCCGCCCGCCTTAAATATGGTCGCATCGGTGTATCCCGGTGCCACAATCACAGTTCCCCAGTGCATCAGGGAAGTGTAGAGGGACAGAATGGTAGCCTCCTGGCCGCCATGTGGGTTTTGTGCCGAAGTCATGGCACTGACTGCTTTGTTTGCCAATTTTCCCTGCGCCCAGAGTCCACCTTGCTTGTCAATAAAGGTCTTCATTTGAGCGGACATTGTGCCGAAGCGAGTAGGGCCACTGAAGAGGATCGCATCGGCCCAAGCGAGGTCATCTGAAGTTGCGATAGGGATGTGCTTGGTAGCTTCCGCATGGGCCTGCCAATGGGGATTTGATTCTACGACCGTTTGAGGGAGAGTTTCTTCGACTTTTACCAGCCTTACCTCAGCACCGATTGCGATTGCTGCTTCCTCCGCCCAAGTAGCGAGTTGGTAATTGACGCCCGATGCACTGTAGTAGACGATTGCCAATTTAACATTTGACATTTTACATCCCCCTTTAATTGTTGTTTTGTTCTTGGGCAACTGTTCTCTGGGAATAACGGTTGGTTAAAGCCCCATCATACATGGTTTCGGCTGATTGTTCTGCGCCCTTCGGTAGAGGTACATCATGGGCAACAGTGTAGCATTGGTCTTTGCGCTTCTTAATCTACTCTAATAACCCGCACAAGGTCAGCGGTGTTAAAAGCATCTGTTTCCGCGCGATGGATGCGGTAATTGTCTATGGCAATTGTCGCCCTGCCTGATTTTGCAATGGCGCCAAAGGCATCTAGGGCTTTGTCTTGGTTGTTAAATACGAACCAGACGTCGCGGTCGGTATCGCCTTTCATTCTGGGGAGCTTGCCAATTGACTCTTCGTCTACGTGAAACTGTACCCAAGTCCGCGGGTCCGCATCCACAACCACTCTATAGACTCCGCTCACCGTTGCCCGACCTGAAAATTGAACGATTCCAGACGGACCAAATGGTGCCAAAAGCTGGATATCGTTAATAGCAATTTCCATGCCAACTATCACATCTCCGGCACGCGCCGTGATGGCGTCAAACATGTGGGTGGGCGCCGTAGAATCGGAGGCCCTCTGGGACCACACGGAGTAGTAAGTAAAAATGCCGTAGCCGGCAAGAATCAGCAGCAGAACTGCCAGTAAAATTGCCTGCGGTCTTTTCATGAATTTCACTCCCCTTATCATTTTTATTAGCCTCTGCGCTCCTTTGCCTGATGTACGTTGGTCCCTTTCGTGTGGTAAGGCCTGAAGGGGCGTTTTTTAGTTTTTGGAGGGGTGGCGTGTTTCTTGCTGTACCTCGAGACCAGCGAAGACCGCGCAAGTTATAGGTGTGCTGTTGCACAGCAGGGCTTAGAGCGGTTTGGCCTCACGCTCCGCAAGGCCGCCGAAGTGCTTGCGACATCGCATACCAAAGTGTACCGGACGCAGCAGAACAACTAACTTACGAATGGAGGGGCTGGTTAGTTTCCACTAAGAACCGTCCCTTTTGTTTCTTTGCCTGAGGCCTTGCCATCGACTAAGAACAGTCTTACTAGCTTCCCGCTCATGATCTAACTCCTCTCTTAGCAGTAGTCAGCAGATGGGTTAACGCCTATGATCACCCCCTCGTACAGTAAACGCATAGAGCCTTTATGGGGATTGGTGCCACAGGGACAAGCCCGGCAAGGTTGACTCACACAACTATTAGTGCCGGAAGTCATCCGTAACTCCATAAAGCCTTCGATACTCTGCCATTGCATAAGCATCAGTCATGCCGGAAATGTAGTCACACACAGTCCGTGCAAGGGCCGATCTGAAGTGCGGGCTCGGGCCATTTCGCATTCGCTTGATTTCCGACCTAACGGATGCAATCTCTTCTGAATTAACCTCTGACTTCTTGGCGGGGTTAGGCATGTTAGCATTGCGATGAAGCCTTAACATCGTCTTGTCCGAGAGTTGTTGTGGATTCGTCATGTAAGCCTCAAAGATCTTCCTTATCACGTAGGTGGCTCTACCATCCATTAGCTGGACCTCATGGGACTGCAGAATTCGCTCTCTCAGGAACTTTCCCACGTTATCTTGCCATTCATGGACCTCGGTTGAGAAGCCAATTGGTTGACGAAGTGAGCGAGATCCCATCTGGGACAGAACATGACGAAGGTCTTCCGCAGTGCTGATAGCCTCTTCGGTGCAGAACGTCTTCAGAAGAACAGTGCTGGTCTTCACCAAGTCGTCGACCAAGAGGCCAACTACATATCGGGAGACTTCACTTCGGAAAGCATCGTCACTGGTCCTAAGCGACTGATCTACTTTCTGGATACCAGTCGGTCTCTTACTCAGCTTGGTTAACCAACCTCGCACTTCATCCTTGGCAATAAGTCCAGCAACCAAACCGTCTTCCAAGTCGTGATGCCGCTGGGCGATTTCATCTGCATAGGCAACTATATGGGCCTCTATACTCCAACTAGATCTCGAAGGCCCAGATATCGTATGGACATAGCGGTCATAAAACGGGACGATGAGTCCGGTTGCATTCATGCAACTCTTGTTAAGAAGCGGCATGTTGCATCGGTGGCCATGTTGATCCGAGCATTTGAAATCACACGAGCTCTTTTTGCCCCAGTCCCGCCCCGTATGTGCAAGTATCCCGTACAGTGTGGTGTGCGTGAGATTCAGGCCATAGTCTTCGTGCCCAGACTCCAGATCTTCGCAGACCCTTAGACCTTGGAGATTGTGCTTGAACCCACGCTCCGCGGAAGGCTCCATGTGTGCATACTCAAAGCACCCGTTCATCAGATGGTTCAACACTCGCTCGCCGACATGACCAAACGGGGTGTGCCCGAGGTCGTGTCCCAGAGCTATTGCTTCGGCCAAGTCTTCATCAAGTGCCCACTGCCGACATATCGTTCGTGCAATCTGTGCAACCTCTAGGGTGTGGGTCAGCCTCGTCCTTGCATGGTCATCATAGTTAGTCACGAAGATCTGAGTCTTGCCGCTCAGTCGTCGAAAAGCCTTCGAGTAAAGAATCCGATCTCTGTCTCTCATAAACGGCGTCCTATATTCATGTTCAGGCTCTTTCTGGGTCCTTCTGACGCTGGCCAAATCGGCAGCTAGGTGAGGAAAACGTGTTCCTCGTTTTATGTGTCTCATACGGTCACCCCCCCCACCCAGTCCTCACACAGCGTCTCAGCCTGCTCTATTATCGTCCTCACAGCGCTCTCCTGCTTGTCTGGTGGGTATCCGTTCAGTCGCAACACTCGCTTCACCATGCGACGTATGTTAGCCCTTACGCTCTCCCGGGATGTCCAGTCAATGGTAGTATTCTTACGCACCGTCTCGGTCAGGTCTTTGGCTATCTTGGCCAGTTTTTCGTCACCTAGTATGGCCACAGCGCTGTCGTTGACTTCCAGGGCGTCATAGAAGGCCAGCTCGTCCTCTGTTAGACCCAACGCCTTGCCCCGGTCGGCCGCCTCCCGCATCTCACGGCTCAGCTCCACTAACAGGTTAATGATGTCCGTCACGCTGAGAAAGCGGTTCTCATACTTCTGCACTGCGTCATGGAGTTTCTCGCTGAACTTCTTGGCTTGGGTACGGTTTTTCTGTCCCCGGGCTTTAATTTCATCTGCCAACAGCTTCTTTAGCAACTCCACGGCCAGGTTCCTATGAGGCATCTCCTTAACCTTCTCCAGGAACTCCTCCGATAGTATCGAGACATCCGGCCTGCTGAGCCCGGCAGCGGCAAAAATGTCTACCACACCTTCTGCTACCACCGCACGGGATACTATCTGGCGTATGGCTTGGTCCAGCTCCAGCTCAGTCTTGCCGTTGGCAGGAGCACGTGCGGTCAAAGCTATCTTCACTGCCTCAAAGAACTGCACGTCCCCGGTGATCTCATTTGCTTTCTTGTGGGTGATGGCCAGTGCGTAGGCCTTCTTCAGAGCCATCACAGTGTCCACCCAGACGCTCCTTGCCTTTCTCCTGCGCCAGAATGTACTCCTGCGCTTCTGGCAGCACCTGTAGCTTCTCTGTGGCGCTACCGGTGAAGAAACGGGTGTAGTCAAAGCCATGAAACATGTCGCGACATATTTCGTACTTCTCCATCATGATAGCCACAGCCTGGTCTATGTCTAAGGTAGTGTTGCCCCTTCCGCCGCCTCTGGTGTAAGCAGCCAACGCCTTCTTCAGTTCATCGGCCAGACCCAAGTAGTCCACAATCAGGCCACCCGGCTTGTCTCTAAAGACCCTGTTTACTCTGGCAATCGCCTACATCAGGCCGTGCCCCTGCATGGGCTTGTCTATGTACATGGTGTGCAGACACGGTGCATCAAAACCTGTCAGCCACATGTCCCGCACGATAACTATGCGGAAAGGGTCGTCGGCCTTCTTAAAGCGCTTGGCCAGCTCGTCCCTGCGGGCCTTACTGCGAACATGGCGCTGCATGCTCACTTCGTCGCTGGCAGAGCCGGTCATCACTATCTTTATACTGCCCTGGCTGTCGTCGTCGCTGTGCCACTCGGGGCGCAGGGCCACAATGGCATCATAAAGCGAAACACAAATGCGCCGGCTCATGGCCACTACCATTGCCTTGCCCTCCAGCACCTCTGTACGAGTCTCAAAGTGGGTAACCAGGTCCCGGGCTATCTTCTCTATGCGTTGCTCAGCACCCACTACGGCCTCCAGACGGCCCCAGCGCGACTTCATCTTCTCCCGCGTGGATTCTTCCTCGGTCTCAGTCACTTCCTCAAACTCGTCGTCTACTGCCGACAACTCTATCTCCGGCAGCTCCAGCTTGGCGTAGCGGGCCTCGTAGTAAATGGGCACGGTGGAACCGTCGGCTACAGCCTGCTCGATGTCGTAGATGCTGATGTAGTCGCCGAACACCGCTTGGGTGTTGCGGTCGGACAGCTCTACCGGGGTACCGGTAAAGCCAATGAAAGAAGCGTTAGGCAGAGCCTGGCGGATGTTGTAGGCGAAGCCGTCTATAAAGTCGTACTGGCTGCGGTGTGCCTCGTCGGCCATCACCACGATGTTGCGCCGCTGCGAGAGAAGCGGGAACCGGCCATCTTCGGAGAGGAACTTCTGGATGGTGGTAAAGACCACGCCGCCAGATTCCACCTTCAGCAGGTTCACTAGGTCAGCTCTGCTGTCGGCCTGCACCGGGTTTTGTCGCAGTAGTTCGTTGCAAAGGGCAAAGTTGCCGAAGAGCTGGTTGTCTAGGTCGTTGCGGTCGGTGAGCACCACTATGGTGGGGTTCTCCATCTTGGGGTGTAGCACCACCTTGCCGGTAAAGAAGGCCATAGTAAGGCTCTTGCCGGAACCCTGTGTATGCCACACCACGCCAATGCGTTTGTCTCCTCCGCTACTGGATGCGGTGAGGGTGGCTTTTACCGCGGCGTTCACGGCGTGGAACTGGTGGTAGCCGGCCATCTTCTTAATGATGACAGGTCCGTCTTGCTCAAAGACAATAAAATGGCGCACGTAATCCAGGAAGCGGCGCCGCTCAAACAGGCCTTGCAGCACTACCTGTAATTGCGGTAGCGTGGCCGGAGCGGGCTCTTCTCCCTCGATGGTGCGCCAGGGCAAAAACCATTCCCGGGTGGCGGTCAGGGTGCCAACCCGGGCCTGGTTGCCGTTAGATATCATGAGGAGTGCGTTATGGGTAAACAGGCTTGGTACCTGCGTCTTGTAGGTCTGCAGCTGGTTATAGGCGCTCCAGATGTCAGCCTTATCGGTGGCGGCGTTCTTTAGTTCTAGCACCGCCAGGGGCATGCCGTTAATGAACGCCACTACGTCGGCGCGGCGATTGTGCACGCCTTCCTGCACGGTGAACTGGTTGACGGCTAGCCAGTCGTTGTTGTAGGGGTTGTCCCAATCGGCCAGCACGGCTCTGTCACCCACCAGGCGACCGTCTCGCATGTACTCTACCTCAACGCCGTTCACCAGCATGCGGTGGAAGGCGCGGTTGTTGACAATGAGAGCGGGGCTCTGAGGGGTAACCACCTTGCGCAGGGCTTCCTCCACGGCTACCTCGGGCAGGTGGGGGTTAAGGCGGTAGAGGGCGTCCCGTAGCCTGCCCTTAAGCACCACCTCGTTGTAGCTGCCCCGCTCAGCGGTTGCTTCGCCGGGGGCTATGCGGCCGCCGTGCAGCACCGTGTAGCCAAGCTCCCTCAGCCAGTCTAGAGCGGCCTGCTCAACGTCGGTTTCCGTCATAATGGGGGTCATAGCACTTCCTCCAGTATGTCCTCGGCTTCGGGGACGCGGATTTCGCCGGACATGAGTTTCGGTAGAAGGGTGTCGCGGAGAGTAACTAAGTTCGCGTTCTCATCTTCAAGGTTAATCTGCATTTCTGTGAGGGCTCCAACCCTGTCTCCGAATGCCGATAAGGCTCTGCTACCAGGCAGCATCACGGGGATGCTTTTCATCGCAGACCCCGAGATCTCTTTGAAGGTCGAGCCTACCGCCCGAGCGTCTATGAGCTCGCGAGACTGATTAAGTGTGTTGTACACGAACTCAGTACCTATCCCCTCGCCCGGTATGATCGATTTGAACCCTTGGTTAGTGGTAACGTCGTTCAAGGCAACCGCCATATAGCCTATGGGTGCTCTTGAGCTGAACAAGACAGATCCCCTTGGCAGTACAGCTGTGCTACTGTTTCGGAAACCCAACTCGGTGATGTTTATGGAACCTCTCGAAACGAACTTGCCTTGATGCGTGGATAGGTCCTTGGGCGTAATCCATGGGATTCCCCCGTCATCGCAGTAATAGCCAGCAATAGCTTTTGAAGGCGTGCTACCACCAACCACCTTACCCAACTGCTCAAGTGGACCAACCCTCCACCCCTTCGGTATCATCCCCAGTTCGCTATCCTCAAACTCGTCGGGGAACAGGGCAGCGGTCTCGGCGTCCATGCCGGCGGGCTCGCGGCCCTCCATCTTGGCCTTTACGGGGTCGAAATCAACGAACCAGCTCTTGAACAGCGCCTGGGCCATCTCCTCCAGCGTCTTGTTCATGCGGTTGTTCAGTTCTATTTTGTCGTCAAGGCAGGAGAGAGTCGCGGCGATGGCGGTTTGTTCGTCAACCTCGGGCAGTAGGACGTGTATGCCTCTGAAGGTGTCTCGGGTTATCGTGCTGAAGACGGAGCCGTGGCTTCTCTGATTGAAGTCACGCACTTTGTGCCTAAGCAAGTAGTAGAGGTAGGTGTTGTCAAGTTGGCCCCGCTTTCCTCTGAGCCCATAGCATGACTGATTAAAAGCCATTGGGCGTCCAAGCTGGGTCACTTCGCCAACGGTACCCCGAGCTGAGATCACAACATCGCCCTCATCCAACACCCGTGCGGCGCTGTTCATAAGTCCAAGGCTTGTTATGCTTTTCTCTGTATGATAGACAACCCTTGTGTCGTCATTAAAATCCTTAACTGACAGCCACGGGATATCGCCACCCCAGTATTCAGAGGCTGAAGTTTTGGGAGTGCCTCCACCGAAAATATCAACTACTTCGTCTAGTACTTTTGATATCCAGCCACTAGACCTCATACCCAATCGCCCCCAGACGCTTGCGTATCGCTTCCTCCAGCCGGTGGCTCTTGGCAAACATCTCTGCCAGCTCGACTGTCAGACGTTCCATCTTCTCCTCGAAGGGCTCACCGTCATCCTCTACCTCTTCAATGCCCACGTAGCGCCCCGGTGTCAGGATGTACTCGTGGCTTTTTATTTCCTCCAGCTTGGCGGATTTGCAGAAGCCAAGCACGTCTTCGTAACCTTCGCCTTTTTGCCATGCCCGGTAGGCGCCCGCTATCTTCTCGATGTCTTCGGTGGTGAGCTCACGGTTGACCCGGGTGGCCATGGTGCCCATCTTGCGGGCGTCGATGAACAGCGTCTCACCGCTGCGGTCTCTCTGCCCCGTGGGCCGCTTGTTGCGGGCCAGGAACCACAGGCACACCGGTATCTGGGTGGAGTAGAACAGCTGCCCCGGCAGGGCCACTATGCAGTCCACCAGGTCGGCCTCTACTATGTTCTTTCGTATAACGCCCTCGCCGCTGCTCTGGGTGCTCATGCTGCCGTTGGCCAGCACAAAACCTGCCTTGCCGTTGGGCGACAGGTGGTGGATGAAGTGCTGCACCCAGGCGTAGTTGGCGTTGCCGGAAGGCGGTGTGCCGTACTTCCAGCGCACGTCCTGTGTTAGGCGCTCGCCCCCCCAGTCGCTGACGTTAAAGGGCGGGTTGGCTATAATATAGTCGGCCTTTAGGTCCTTGTGCAGGTCCTGATGGAAGGTGTCGGCGTGATGAGGACCGAGGTTGCTTTCAATGCCCCGGATGGCCAGGTTCATCTTGGCCAGGCGCCAGGTGGTGGGGTTAAGCTCCTGTCCAAATATGGAGATGTCGCCCCGTCTGCCGCCGTGCTCCTCGATAAAGCTTTCGCTCTGCACAAACATACCACCCGAACCGCAGCAGGGGTCGTACACCCGCCCCTTGTAGGGGGCCAGCATTTCTACCAGCAGGCGGACCACGCTACGGGGGGTGTAGAACTCGCCGCCTCGCTTACCTTCGGAGCTGGCGAACTGGGCCAGAAAGTACTCGTATACACGCCCCAGGATGTCCTGCGAGCGCTGCTCGGCGGTACCCACGGATATAGTGCCAATTAGGTCTATAAGCTCGCCCAGCCGGACCTTATCCAGCGTGGGCCGTGCGTAGTCCTTGGGCAGCACACCCTTAAGAACGTGGTTCTCCCGTTCCAGGGCAATCATCGCATCGTCTATGAGCTTGCCGATAGTGGGCTGTTTGGCGTTGGCTTGCAGGTATCCCCAGCGGGCTTCTCTAGGTACCCAGAAAACGTTCTCCGCGGTGTATTCGTCCCGGTCCTCCAGGACGAAGTCCCTGTCCGCAGTCTTTGGTACATAGAGGCCGCTTTCTGGGTCGGATGCTTCCTTCAGCAAGGCTCCCCGCCGCTCCTCGAAGGCGTCGGAGATGTACTTGAGGAATATAAGGCCCAGCACCACGTGCTTGTATTCGGACGAGTCCATGTTGTTACGCATCTTATCTGCCGCCAGCCAAAGCTTGTTCTCAAAGCCCAGATTCGCTCCGTTGCCATTGCCGCGTTTCTCGGTTTCCTTACTTGCCACAAAGCCACCCCATATCGCTAGTTAATCCCGTGAAAACTTCTCCATCAGCGCTCCCTTTACCTTCTCCATCACCACTCCCTTTACCTTCTCCATTCATGGCAGATGTAGACAGTAATTAGAAAAAGTACCCCTGCAACTAGTGCCGGTGGTACTTTGCTATTACTCATTATACTCTCCCGCTACAGACCTAGGAACACGCGTCTGCTGACTTGTATCCAAAACGGTTCTTCTTGTTCTTTTGCCAAGCGTAAAGTAACATTTTGGAGCTTCTTTGTGATCAGCAAACTAGTGACAAGTTAGACCAGGTGGCTTGGTGCATTATGAGTAGCCATCTACAGACAATTGTTAAGGCCGAGCTCGAGACATTATCGCGGGCGATTAAGGTCATCACCTTGCGGTACACAGCTTGGTACAATCGCATGCACCGGCGCGTGGGTCCGGTTTTTGGCGCCCGTTACCGCAGTGAGGCTATCGAGGACGACGCCTACTTGCTCGGAGCGTTGCGCTAAATACATTTGAATAAGGTGCTTGTGTTAGGGCTGTTAGGGGGAAGCGTGCGCGGATTCACGGAGTTTCATCGCCAAAGCGATCTCACTCTGTACCTCGAGGCCAGCGAAGACCGCGAAAGTTATAGGTTAGCTGTTGCACACCAGGGCTTAGAGCGGTTTTGTGCCGGGCACGGCGTAGAAAGAGCAACGCAGCTGAAGCGCGATTTGGCCTCACGCTCAGCAAGGCCGCCGAAGTACTTGAGACATCGCATACCAATGGAATTTCATTAAACACTGAAATTCCCCAAAGTGTACCGGGCGCTGCAGGACGACTAACTTACGAACGGAGGGGAGGGTTGGTTTCCAAGAAGAACCATCCCTTTTGTTGCAAAGTATTGTGTCGGGTGTTATATCTTTTCGTCGTCAGAACTCTCGATAAAACCTGCAAGAAGTCTTGAAAAATCAACGGCATTTTTTTCTGTTATTACAGGTTTTCCGGTATGTGCTTCAATTTCCTTACGCGCATTCCCTGCGATACGACCGCCCCTTTTCGCAACTTGCCTGTTTTCTTCAAAGGATTCTGGGGCTGAAACTTTGGAAATCTCGGTCGTTGTCGCTTCAGCAAGCATATTCAGCACCAGTTCGAGCGTAGACATGTTATCGCGTAAATTTTCTTTTTTCAAACCTTTAACCCGCTTGTACTGCCGAGTGTTCATGCCAGCCCACTCTTTTGTGATTTCATCCGTAAGTATAGCGTACTCAACGCCTTTTTCTACGCCGCGATTGCCCCATTCGTCGGTGAGTTCCTTTCGAACTTGGATTGCCTGTAGACGCTGGTTAATCCATTCACGGCTATATCCCTTTTTCAAGTATGTAGTAAGGGCGCGGTCGATGGTAAGCTCCGGGTCGATGGTTTCTTCAATGCGCTCGCGACCAACTGATGCTAGCCACAGCTTGAACGGCTCTGCTTTCGGCGATGGTATAGACTGTATAATGCGCAAAAGCTGTTCGGTAGTTGCAACATCGGTCAAGCGTTTCTTTCCGTCTGCGGCGGTCATTTTCAACTGCTGACAATTTGTCAGCAGTTGCGCCCCCTCTGCAATGAGACGCTCTTTAAGTTTAGCCCAGTAGTTGCTCGCACTACGAGGCGTAGCCTGACTCGTTAGCACTGCCACTACATCTACAATTGAGAAATACCATTCTTGTGCTTCCTCATCCCAAGCGGTACGAATGCGCTTATCCTCAAATAGCTGCATCTTTTTATCGATCATCAGTAGACACCTCCGGTTGCTACGTTCCGCCACTATTACCGATATTAATGTATGTTTCTCTATCCACCGCGCAATGTCCTCTCAGCCAAGCTCGCGCACCAAAAGGGACGGTTCCTCTTGTTTTCCTGCTAGGCCTAAGGTAGCATTGGCGTGAGGTGAGGATATGCCAAGAATAGGACGTCAAGCGAGTAGCTCCGGTTATTATCACGTTATGATTAGCGGCAGCAACAAGGAGTTTGTCTTTCGGAGTGATGATGAGCGATGGTTCCTGTTGGAGTTGCTTTGTGATCAGCAAACTAGTGACAAGTTAGAGCTTGTGGCTTGGTGCATTATGAATAACCATCTGCATACAATTGTTAAGGCCGAGCTCGAGACGTTATCGCGGGCGATCAAGGTCATCAACTTGAAGTACGCAGCTCGGTACAATCGCATGCACCGGCGCGTGGGTCCGGTCTTTGGCGACCGTTACCGCAGTGAGGCTATCGAGGACGACGCCTACTTGCTCGGAGCGTTGCGTTACCTACATTTGAATAAGGTGTCTGTGTTAGGGCGGTTAGGGGGAAGCGTGCGCGGATTCACGGAGTTTCACCGCCAAAGCGATCTCACCCTGTATCTGGAGACTAGCGAAGACCGCGAAAGCTATAGGTGAGCTGTTGCACACCAGGGCTTAGAGCGGTTTTGTGCCATGCACGGCGTAGAAAGAGCAACGCAACTGAAGCGCGATTTGGCCTCACGCTCCAGAAGGCCGCCGAAGTACTTGAGACATCGCATACCAAAGTGTACCGGGCGCTGCAGGACGACTAACTTACGAACGGAGGGGAGGGTCTGTTTCCAAGAAGAACCGTCCCTTTTGTTCGCCCCTTTTGTTCGCAAACTCAGGAACCCGAATTACAAAAAATCCCCACCGGTGCCTGGGGAGAAAACTTTGCATAACTAGGGAATTACCTATTGCAGAAAATATATCCATCGCTTATAGTTAATCTGATCCCTGCAGTGAAACTCGCCTAAACCGTAATAATGACCGGCAATTCTTGCGCGCATTAGCAAGAGGAGTTCAATGCGGATGGCTCAAACAAAACCCTGCTCCTTTGTTTCGGCGAATGCCGAGAGGCTATTAAAGAGTTTAGGAGGCTTTAGGGATGAAGAAAGTCAGTTGTGTGATGTTGGCTATGGTTCTTATCCTGCTTTCAGCTAACGTTTCATAAGGCATTTCGCCGCTTGCGGGTCCGACAGACCGTCGTATTGTTACGCAGAAGGAAGAAGATGCCCATTCTCAAGTAGTTCCCAAAATTTATACGCCAATGATCCTGAACTGGGATGACCCCGGAGTTGGGGCAACAAAGGTGGTGTCATATAGTATGCCAGGGTTAGGTATGATCAGGCAGGACCAGAGAAGCGGCATCTACAGCTTGATCAAAGATGTCAGCCTCATCGTTATTGGCCTGAAGCTAACTACGGTTCAAAATATTATAATGAGTGTTGCCCAGGCCGTGGGGGCGAGTATGGCTATAGACCACCTTGTCACGGCGCAAACATTTATTTCTTACCGTTACGTGGGCAAGGAGGGGCAAGTCTGGACAGAAAGCTTAGTGTGGCAAACTTGGTTTGATACGCGCTCAAGGGAGGTCTATAAACACTACTGGGGTACCTATGTATGCCACAATAATTTTCAGCGTCAGGCGACAGTCGACTTTTTACCCCCTCTTCACAGTTGGATACGGTTTGATGCTTCGCCGAGCTACCACAATGACAGTCTCATAGCGCACCGAGCATTCGACAATTGGTTTCACAAGCGTGCTTGGACTGTCGAGTATGGTTACTAGCTGGCGGGCGATTAGTTTTTCTTTACTCATTGTTACAGCCGTCGTTTTGCTCGTTTTTGCGGTGCGTGGGGAGCGCTCAATCACTTCATATTACGGTACACATGAAACGCATGTTGAAGATCTTAGGCGCCTAAATACAGCAGATCACAAGAACCCTAGTGGCGCATACAAGGTTGCCCTTTCAGTTGCTATACGAAGGATAGATCCCAAGTATAGCCATTTAGTGTTTGAGTTGCTGGTGAAAAATCCAGAAGTTCTCATGGGAAATGTTAGGGTTCTTTACTTGATATCCGAAAGAGCACATGAGCTACTGTCCGCCAGTTCATTAGTGGTGTCGAATGCCATGGCTGAAATGCCCACTACAATTTCGCCGACTGGTCTGTTGGGGATTGGGGTCTCACGGGCTTTTGTTTTAAGGCCGGTTATTGAGTTCACCCGCATGCAGTTGCTTGGCGTAATCGCTCCTATTAGAGCATCAGTCACATGGGTAACTCCGGCCGGAGAGACGGTGACCGATTACTATGTCTTTGGCGCTAGCGACTTAGAGATGGATGAGAGCATGGATGACTATTTTGCGGATTGAGGTGCAATGTTTGGCTAGTAGCTTCATGTATCGGCGGTCCGCAGCTTTTCTGCTTGTTCTTTTGTTGTGTCTTGTCTTGCTGGTGTCCGCCTGTGATAATATTCATCGGAATACAACCTTCAGCTTTGGTGGTGCTCTGTACCGTTGGGTTCGGAGTGACGCCGACCAACAGGTTTTTTCAACCATAGATGGCTTAAAGACCATCTCCCTCAGCCGGCTTGGCAATTCCTCCGCCTACCGTGTTATCGTTGTGGACCGCGCGTATGTTGTCAATGCGTTTGTGGCGAGTAATGGCAGCCGAACAATCCACGCGCTCTCGCCTGACGGCAGCGAAATGTACAAAATCGTCGACGCCAAGGGCGCGATCTTGTCCAGAGAAGGGTCGGAGCAAGAACAAGCGCTCCTCCATCTCTTTGGGCTGATTGTGCCGCATGACGATGTCGCTCACCAAGCAAGGCCTAGACCGCTGGAATCGTTGGCTTTGGGCGCACTCTTCGCTACGTATGGTGTATTCCAGCTGCTATACCCCGAACGGGCATGGCAACTAAGTAACTGGTTGATGTTCAAGAAGGCGGAACTGAGCGGGCTGCATATTGGCATCTTGCAGCTGACTGGACTTATCTTTGCCCTCCTAGGCCTTGGCCTAGTGGCACATGCAGCCCGCACATATTTTGGCCACTAGAGTCCCTGCGATGCAGGCATTTCTGGGGTTGCTCACACCGCGCAAATGAAAGGTCGGTAGACAAATGCCAAAAGGGACAATGCCAAAAGTGCCAAAAGGGACGGCAGACTGTGTCATAACTCCATTCTTACTTAAAGGGAGCGACAGAGGGGATACGGTTTCAACCACAGAGTACACAGAGAAGGCAAGAGAGGAACATGGAACGCTAATGACTACTTATTTGTGGCTAAA
>Ga0209316_100163_pt1 | contig 25061 bp, 20 predicted proteins | sample 3C3metaG_FD_184150 | JGI IMG/M metagenome (GOLD analysis project Ga0209316, IMG submission 184150) | Freshwater bacterial and archeal communities from Indian Creek, Illinois, USA - 3C3 metaG (SPAdes) (version 3) | ecosystem: Environmental > Aquatic > Freshwater > Unclassified | place: USA: Indian... | reverse complement strand
CAGCTTTGTCTTTTTAAACTCTGCCCAATGCTCCCTCAATATCTGTGACACCTTTACATCTTTTTCTTTGACTAATTGTTTCAAATATTCTTCTTTTCGCATGATTTAAGTTTACTGGAAATATTAGCATTAATCAACTCAAACTATTGCTATAAGCCAGCCCAAGAAATATGAAACCACCATAATTTCCTTAACATAAATAAAGGGATGAACCTTTCATCCCTCTTTTTATTATCTTGTTACCTTTGCACCCGTCCCGATGCGTCTCCGCCCATGAGCTTCTCTGTCTCATCGACTGATACCCTGTTGAAATCCCCGCCTATCGAATGCTTAAGGCAACTTGCGGCTACGGCAAACTCAAGCGCTTTATCCTTAGCCTCGTAATTTAAAAGCCCGTAAATAAGACCACCCGCAAAGGCGTCTCCGCCACCGACACGATCAATTATATCGGTAATGTCATATTTGCGGCTTAAGTAGAAATCTTTCCCGTCGTTTAAGCAAGCTGACCAACCGTTATGATCGGCGCTTTTGCTCTCCCGGAGCGTTATAGCTATAAGCTTCATGTTCGGGAAGGTGTCAAGCACCTTTTGGCTCAAAGCCTTGTATTGATCTATTTCAAGATGACCTTTCTCTACCTGAACATCGACTTTTATGCCGAGTGACTTCTGGCAGTCTTCCTCATTTGCAATACCTACATCGACAAATTTTACAAGTTCGGTCATCACTTCAGGAGCTTTTTTGCCATATTTCCATAAATTTGCCCTGAAATTGAAATCGCATGACACAGTTAGCCCCATGCTTTGCGCAGCTTTCGCGGACTCTATTGAAAGCTCTGCGGCTGATGCGCTTATAGCAGGCGTAATCCCGGTTATATGGAACCATGTGGCACCGCTGAAAACCTCTTTCCAGTCTATATCTCCCGGCTTTGCGAGCGCTATAGAGGACGATGCCCTGTCGTACACAACTTTTGAAGGACGCTGATTAGCACCGTTTTCAAGGAAGTATATACCCATTCTTCCTGAACCGCGCTTTATAAGGCTCGTATCAACATTGAACTTTCTTAACTCAGCTATACATGCGTTGGCTATATCATTTGACGGCAGTACTGTAACATAAGCCGCATTCATTCCGAAATTAGCCAAAGACACTGCCACATTGGCCTCTCCTCCGCCGAAAGTCGCCTCAAGCAGAGGGGACTGAAAAAAGCGCTCAAACCCCGGTGGTTTTAATCTCAGCATTATTTCTCCGAATGTAACTATTCTGTGTTTCATATGATCAATCCTTCCCTAAAATACTACAAATAAATGTCCTCAGTATTTTGCTTCAAAAGCTGTATTGTAAAGCTGTCTCAGCGCTATCTCAGAGCTGATTCGAAAGGACTCATTCTTCTCCCAAAGCTAAAACGGGATTTACATTTAAAAGTTACTTACCCTGCAAAAGATGCACTGCAAATCCGGCTATTTGCTCTTTAAGATACACGGCGATCAGTGGTCCTCCAACCGGACCTTTTGCGGTTGACATATCAACCTCGACTCCGTTTCTTGTAAGATAAGCTATAGCCCTATTAATATTTTTGGTTTTTATGGCTATATGTCCGTTTGCTCCAAGTCCGATACTTTTGTTGACTTCGATTATCGCTCCGGCAAAATTCGAGCTTGCGCCTTCTTTTAAGGGTAGACTGAATATTGAGCAGAATCTTTTTGTAGCATCAAGCGAGGCGTCGGCATCGGATACGTTTATTCCTATGTGGGCAAGATCAAAGCCCAGCATTCCGTTTACGGCTTCCATAGTCAGCTTTGTGATTTCGGCAAAGTTTCCGTTTTTAATTAGCTCGTCCTTGACCATCCAGCTTCCGCCGCAAGCCAGTACCGCGTCAAACGCAAGATAATCATTTATGTTCTTCATATCGATACCGCCTGTAGGCATGAATTTCATCATCTTATAGGGAGCGCTTATAGCTTTTAGAGCATTAAGACCCCCTGAGGCTTCGGCCGGGAAAAATTTTACGACATTTAATCCAAGCTCAAGCGCCATCTCAATGTCGGTCGGACTGCTGCAGCCGGGCGTTATAGGAATTCCCTTGTCCATGCAATATTTTACAACCTTTGGGTTAAATCCGGGAGTCACGATAAATTTTGCTCCCGCAGCCACGGCCTTGTCCGCCTGCTCGGTCGTCAGCACAGTTCCTGCGCCGACCAACACTTCGGGTACTTCGGCTGTGATGTTCTTGATGGCTTGTTCGGCGGCGGCTGTCCGAAAAGTAATTTCCGCCAGAGGCAGTCCTCCCGCTAGCAATGCTTTAGCAAGCGGCACAGCATCTTTAGCATCGTCGATTTTGACTACCGGAACTATTCCTAAGTCCCCAATTTTCTTAAGCATTTCGTTCATGAGCGTCACTCCTTGTAGAATTTATTAAAACACAAAAATCTTGCGTTTCCTTACAACTTATTAACAGGATAATTAGGCTTTCCTCTAAGCAGAGTTTCCCTTATGTTTTCTGCGGCTTTTCTTTTAAGTTCAATTATTGATTCTACACTATACCAACCTACATGATCTGTCAATACGCAATTATCAAGCTTAAGGAGCCTGTTTTCGGACTGAATCGGCTCTGTTTCAAATACATCGAGTCCTGCGCAATTTATGGATTTTGATTCCAAAGCGTTGACTAACGCTTTTTCATTTATTACCGCGCCTCTTGATGTGTTAACCAGTATGGTGGTTGGTTTCATAAGAGCGAATGCTTTTGCGTCGATCATTCCTTTTGTGTGGGCATTAAGTGGGATATGTACAGAAATATAATCGGCCTCCCCAAGCGCTGTTTCCCATTCAGCTTTAACAGCACCGTATGAAGCTATGGTTTCCGCATCGACAAAAGGATCAAAAACTAGAATCTTGCCTGGATTGAAGCCTTTAATTTTCCTCAGAAAAGCTTTGGCTATCATGCCAAATCCCAGCAAAGCAAATGTTCTACCCTCTATCCTGTGGATTTTCATCTCTTTGGCTATATTCCACTTACCTTGACGTATCTGTGTGTCGGAGTGCACCACCTTGCGAATACACGCCATTAAAAGAGCAAGCGCCTGATCCGACACCTCCTCTGCGCAATAATCCGGTACATTGGCTACATAAATACCCTTCTTAGTACAAGCAGCCACATCGACGTTATCATAGCCCACACCATAACGAGCAATAATCTTGCACTTTTCAAGCTTTTCTATCACTTCAGCGGGCATGGGTGAAAGGTTTAGCAAAATCCCATCGGCATCCTTACACTCTTTTATCACCTCTTCCGTAGTGTTACAGTTACAAACGGTAACTTCCGCTCCGATAGCACTTAAAACTTCCTTTTCAACGCTGAAATCACCGTGCCTGTCGTCCGTGACGACTACCTTAAAAGCTGACATACAATCCCTCCGTTATATATTTTGTTTTTGTCTCACTTACTCAATAATAATTTTACCGTAAAGTCCAATCTATGCAAAGCCTTTGTCGCAAAAGAGACAACATATCTTAGATTCACGGCAAAACCATTTCATTAACTCGTGACATTACAAACATCGGCACTACTGCTCCCTCTTACAACAAGTTCCGGCACAATAACAGTTTTTGTTGAAGCCTCCTTGTTGTTAAGTACCCGAAAAAGAGTTCTTGCAGCTAAAACAGCGATCGTTTCAACCTTACTGTCTATGCTTGATAATTCCGGATTGGTACACAATGAAACATTTGAGTTGTTATGGCCGAAAACAACAACATCGCGGGGAACAGATCTCCCCATTTCTACTAACTTCTTCATAGCCCCTGCAGCTATAATATCCTCGCTAGCAATAAGGGCTGTAAATGGGATTTCATATTGATCCAAAATTTCAACACCCCTATACCCTCCGGCTATGCTCTGCTCAACTCTAACTATTCCGAAAGGATGAATCGAAAGTCCTAACGAAGCCATGGACTCTCTGAAACCCTCAAGCTTTGATATTCCAGCAAAGCTTAGCACGTCATAAAGGTATACTATGTTTCTATGCCCTTTTTCATAAAGCCATTCTACCGCTCGAGCTACTCCATAACCATCGTCGCACACAACGGAATAAACATTTTCTCCCGGCAAAAAGCTGTTCAACATGACGATCGGCACACTTGCGGCAGCGTTGTAAATATGGCTGTTGTTATCCTTTTCTTTGAAAACAGAGCCTACAAGTATGATACCGTCCACCTTTTTCTGTAAAAGGATTTTTAGGTATTCTCTCTTATCCTTAAGTTCAGTTCCTGTATTGCACAATATAACATTATAACCAAATCTCTTTAATTCCTGCTCAATTGTGTATATCGCAGCGGCATAGTATGAGTCGCGGACATTGGTGGTCAGAACCCCTATTGTCTTTGTCTCATTGGTAGCAAGGCTACGAGCTATGTGGTTCGGAAGATACTCAATCTCTCTTAGCACAGCTTTAACCTTTTCCCTTGTTTCCTGCTTAACGCTGGGATTATTATTTATAACCCGCGATACTGTAGCGATGGATACGCCGGCCATTTTGGCAATTTTGTAAATATTCATGAGAATAAAATCTCCTTTTAATTAAACCTATCACCAACACATGGCCCAAGTGAAAACCTTATAAATATCCTGATCAAAAATGTGTGTCGCCACAATAATAACCTTCTTGCAATATCTAGTCAAGACTTGAAGCTCTAGACTCCTGCATAGGCTAAAAACCCTCCGTCAATAGGAATCACAGCACCATTTACGAATGATGCAGCATCCGAAGCAAGCCATATAACAGCGCCGACCAGTTCATCGGGGCTTCCATACCTGCCCATCGGAGTATGCTGTTTAATAAGTTTTCCCCTTTCTGTATCATTGCCGTTTTTGCTGTCTACCAGAAGATATCGATTTTGATCTGTCAGTAAAAATCCTGGCGCAATAGCATTAACACGGATATTGCGTGAATAATTGTGGTTGAAATATACAGCCATCCACTGGGTAAGGTTATTAATTGCAGCCTTTGCGGCAGAATAGCTTATCACTTTAGTAAGCGGAGTGAAGGCTGACATAGAAGATATGTTAATGACATTACCGGTGCCCTGCTTTGCCATAATTTCGCCAAAAACCTGTGTAGGAAGAACTGTACCTAAGAAATTCAAATCCATAACCCAGCGCATGGCATCGACAGACAAATCAAAAAACTTCAACTCATCCGTGACAGTCGCTTCTTTTTTGTTGCCCCCGGCCCCGTTTATAAGAATATCCACTTTTCCGAAAGCTCTTAGGACCTCTTCCTTTGCCGCTTTAATGCTTTCTTTGTCTAAAACATCAGCATTTACGCCTATGGCGATTCCTCCTGCGGATACTATCTCATCCGCTACTTCCCTCGCCTTGTCAAGATAAAGATCAAGCACCGCTACTTTTACCCCTACCGCTCCCAACTGCTTTGAAATTTCGCTGCACAAAACACCTGCCCCTCCCGTTAACACAGCTACTTTACCACTTAAATCAAAGTTTACTCTCATGTCCCGAAAACCCCCATCTTATGAAATTATCCTTCATCAAAACCGTTTTTTTCTTAATACTCTTGTTCACATTCATACGAATTTATATGCTAAATCATTGTAAGCGCTTACAGTAAATTGTAACACTACACATATTAGTGGTCAACAAAATTTTTATTAATTTAACCTCCCCTATAATCACCTCCACTCTAAGCTCAATTGCCGCCAGCTTATATTTTACTTCTTGGCTTTTATGATACTTTTTCTGCGATATCTTCGTTTTTTTAAGTCAGGGTTTTATCACATTCCATACATCTTCAAGAGTTGCACAGTAGCGATCGCACAATCCCAAAGTCCCACCAGACACTATATTACCGCCCGCCAAGCCTATGGCGCTAAAACCGGCAAGCCTTATAGCGCATACACCGGCGGCGCTGTCTTCAATACCAACCACTGAATGTCTATTCTCAAAAGGCATCTTCAATCCAACCGCAGCCATCTCAGCATAAAGCCACGGATGCGGTTTAGGCGATAATTCTCCTAAAGTGCCGGCCTTGCCGTCTCTTAGCGGATATCCTGCCGTTATTATAGCATCATAGTATTCTTCGGGATTGCCCATCCCTATTGTAAGAAAAGCTGACAGAATTTCAGGCCACGCTTTTTCATAAAGTCCTGATGTCACGAGCCCGATTTTAATTCCGTTAGCTTTAAGCTCCGTTAAAAACTCTTTTAGTCCATCCACCGGTGTAAAAGCGTCCATCCTGCCTTTACCCTCGGATATTTTCTTAAGCTCCCTATCGGTATGCGCAAAGTATAGTTTTCGAGCTAAATCAAGACTTTTATCCGGACAATATTTTTCTATACAATACAATAGGTGCTCGGATACGCTGTGTCCCGAAACAAACGGCAAATCAGCTTCCTCAAACTGAAATGAGAGTTTATCAAGAAGACTTGCTACAGTCATCTCTATGATCCATATCCAGAATTCCTCGCTTTTAACGCTTGTACCGTCCAGATCCATCATAACCGCTTTTACCGGTTTTGTAATCGTTGCTTGATGCAATGGGTAATAAGCCGGATAACCAACTGACGACTTCACATATGCCAGGGTTTTTATGCCAAATGATATGAATTCCACTTTTTTGTCCGATGTTGTGAAAACGGCTTCCACTCCGTCTTTTCCCTTTTCAAATTGCCCATCGCTAGATTTATCAATGGATACAAGACCAAAATTCTTAATAGATAATTCCTTTATCATTCCAAAATCTCCTTATACGTAAAATAAGGCCGGATAAGCGAACCCATTAAGCTCCGATGCTTATCCGACCTCATATATTATTTGAATTTACTGCACCAACAAAATTGTTTCTATCTTGTTAGGCTTAATTTCCATAGGAAAACTCCCGTTTTCAAAGGGAAGATCGCATACATAAGTTTCATCAATCCTTAAGCTCTTTACGCCCTTTATCGGAAGTAACGTCTTACAAGTAATGTTTTGCAGACTTGCCGATGTGTTCCAGAGCCTTACAACGATCCCTTCTCCGCTTTCGGCGAGCTTTATTGCCGATACCATTAGATTATCCGGCTCTGATACTGAAATGAAGCTTCCCGTGTCAGGCAGAACACCTTCCATGCTCACGCCCTGCAGCGCTTTAACGTCAACTTTGAATTCATAAGTCTCTTTGAGCACATCCGCTTTTTCCCATCCGCCCTTGTGCGGATATAGTGCATAATTGTACTCCAGATCGCCAAAAGAATGCAGTCCCGTATACTTGTCATATTCCTCCGGGGTCATATCCTGATTAGCCGTCATATAAGCACGGTGAGTTCTTAAAAGTGTGATCGATATTATTCTATCAGGATCATCCTGGATCTCATACTCTCTTAGCCCTCTGTTTAAAACTGCTAATCCTGCCTTTCCATCACTCAAATCAACAAAGTTCTGCATCGGTTGGAAAGGGAAGAACTGCTCGAAATTGTCGCCGTTTTGCGTCCATCTCACGCTTCTTTCCGCAACAGCCCAAGCGCTTTCAGAGATAGCGGTATTTGTTTTTATATCGCTTGGGAAATTGACACACAATTTGTGATCGCGCGCTTCATTTCGAAGGCGGGTTTTTATCTTAACTGTTTTTGCACCTTTCTCCAATGTTATAAAGCTTGTAATCGGAAGGCTTACCGTTTGACGCAGCCTATCCCTGCCATCTAAAGTGACTGCCGCAGGTATATCCAGACTCAACTCCACCTTAAACGTACCTCTTAGACTATTCGATTCGATCATACTGATTTTCGCAGCACAGCCATGACTTGTAATTATTGGATTCCTTTGAGGTTTATTGCTTATGTGAGCGCTACCGAACTCACCTGAATCCGTAAAATAATGCATGTTGTTCATAAGCCTTCCCGTTTCCTTGTGAAGAAGCGAGAAAGTGCCATTTGAATTCAATCTCAATTTAAGATACTCGTTTTCAAGCACACCGCAATCGCGAGCTATGAGCAATCTGTCCGGCCCGATTTCGGGGTGTTTTACATAATTTGCCGCTCTAAGTCTTAGCGCATATGTCTTATAGCCAAAGCCGGGTATATCGGCATCGATAAGAATCCTGCGCCTGCGTGCAGGGAACTTTATTGCCTTAGTATCAAGCTCGCGCTCCAATCCGATTTTTATATCCTCGCATGAAAGCTCGATATGTTCAACCTTATTGCCGCAATTATCCACTATATCGTAAAATTCATCCCCGGCGTCGGCTCCTGCGACTCCTATATCGACCTTAGAACCGCCCTCTTTCTTAGGTATATCTATCACCAGGGCTAAAACGCCTTTTCTCTCGGCGGGCAAAGTGTTGAAAAGCGTTATCGTGTGGTCGTTATACTCGAAATTCTTTGCGGTATTTATTTTTCCATATAAAGCTATTGCACTTCGAGCCGTTACTTCCTCGGCTACTGTTGTTGCTAACGAGAAATTGTAAAGCATATCTTCATGCGCAAGATCAACAGCCGCCCCACAAATACTGTCATGCGCATGATTTTTCAGTAAAGTCTCCCATGCGCGATTTAAGTTAGCGCTCGGATACTCTTTGCCAAAAAGAAACGCAAAAGATGCCAATGGCTCCGCAAGATTAATAAGGTTTGTTTCAGCTCTTTCATTCAGAATCTTGAGCTTAACCCTTGAAGAATGGGTTGCTCCTAAAAGAGCATTAAAGTTATTGTGCTCAACGGATGTATACCTAAGCTCTCCCTTATGCAATGGCAATGAATGTGATTCGCCTATCACGATATCCATATACTCGTCAAGCGTACTCTGAACAATGTGAATGCTCTCGGAAACGGAGTTCATCTCATCGATCATTTCAGACAATAGAGGATAAGGTTGATCGTTGTCCTCCATGTTAAGCGCTAATAAATTATTTCCGATAGCATACGGCATTGCCTGTTCAGTTATCATATCAAGAGCCGCCTTAAGTTTAATCGTGTCATGATCAAAATCAATCTGCTCTTTTAACGCCACAAAAGCCTTCTCATATGAATTTGCATCACACAAATGAACCGGACAATGATCCCTGTTATACGTATAAGTCAGATCTTTAGGCGGCTTACCTAACACAATCGGCTGATGCACGTAGAAAAACCAGTTAGTTCTCGTAACCTCGTCAAAAGTCCTTAGAGTATGGATCTTTGTACCGTCAATTCCTTCCCATTCAAATAAAGGCGCTAAAATATGCTTGTTAGTTCCTCTGTAAAATATAGCCGTTTCAATGCCAAATCCCTTATAAAGCTGAGGTGTCTGGGAATGCTGGCCGTATGATGTCGCAGTATATCCCGATTTCATTCCTCCGCCAAATTCCTTTGCCATCCTATGACCTAAGAGCAGATTCCTTATCAACGCTTCGGGGGCTACAGTATTAGTCTCAGGCAGAGTGTACCAATTAACCAGCTGTAATCTGCCCGCCTCTACCAATTTTCTGATTCTATCTTTGCTCTCAGGCTTCACACTTAAGTAGTCCTCTATGACCACCATACCGCCATCGATGCAAAAACACTTATAGCTTGCATTTTCTTCCAGTAAATGGAGTATGTTGTCTATTAGATCCGCTAACCTAAGCTTTGATTGTTCGGCTGTATGACGCCATTCTCTGTCCCAGTGCGTGCCGCTTATGACATACATGGTGTGTTTCTTTGCCATTTTATCCTCCTGTCGTTTTCTTTTTGTCGCTATCCCTTTATTCCGGCAGAAGCCAGTCCTTGCACTATGTTGCGCTGAAATGTCAAGAAAATAGCTACCGGAGGCAATGTGGCGATAGTTGACAATGCGAACACTATTGCATAATTAGGACGGGTAAATTCGTGAAAACGCGTTACCAGCATACCTACGTACGCCGGAAGAGTAGTATATTCGAGATCACTTATATACAAAAATGGAGTAAACCAATCATTCCAAGTGTTTATAGCGGAAGTCATCGCTATAAAAGCAATTATTGGTTTTTGCATCGGTAATATGACTTTTATCATAGTCTGAAAATAACCGCAGCCATCCATTTCAGCCGCTTCCTCAAAGCTAGGCGGCAACGAGTACATTGCTTGTCTAAAAAGAATGGCGTTCATTAGCTGGCCTCCGCCTATCAAAATGAAAAGTACAGCAGGATTATTAATAAAGCCGCTGCCTCCCATACCCAAAATATTATTACCTCCAACCAAAGGAAAGCGCGCCATCATGACAAAAGTCGGGATAAGAGTCAATACTCCCGGTATAAGCTGAGCAATAATAATTATCATAAAAAACTGTTTTTTACCCCAGAAATTCTTACGTGCCATGAAGTATCCGATCGTAACCGCAATATAAGTATTAACAATCGTATACCAAGCTGTTCTTGCTACTGTGTTTAAAAACGGCCTCCACATTTGCTGGGTAAAAAAAGTCATGTAATTTTCTATAACAGCCTGATCGGGCACGGGCATCATTGTTCCTAAACTTGTAAACAATTCAGGATCCATAAGCCCACCCATAAACGCAAATATGAATGGATACAGCATAAACATTGCAATAATGCTCATAACTATATACCAAAGACTTCGTCTTAAGGCTTTCTTCGTCGCAAAAGCATAATCTATCCTTCTGCTGTATTTTCTTTTCACTGTCTGATCTTGAGTTCTCATTTTTCAGCCTCCTTTTCGCCCTTATTTAGCCACATATTAAGAAATATCAGGCTGAACACCAATGTTACGAGACCAACCACAACTGATGAAGCACCCGCCATTCCAAGATTGAAACTGCGTGCGCCATCACGGAAAATTCTGAACGCTATGACATCTGTTGTGCCAACCGGTCCTCCGGCTGAAATAAACATAACAGCGTCAAACATCTGCATCATGCCTATGATACCGGTTAAAACGATAAATGAGGCAGTATAGCGCAGACCGGGTATTGTCACATGCAACGCCTCTTGCACCTTGTTAGCTCCGTCAACCCTAGCGGCTTCGTAAAGTTGCGGATCTATCGACTGTAAACCGCTTAACCAAAGTATAGCGGCAGGTCCTATGCTACGCCATACAGTATAGATAGTTATCCAAAAAATCATCCAGTTTGTCGAATGAGTCCATATCACCGGATCCATCCCTAAGCTTTCTAAAAGAGAATTGAGCCCCCCATCAAAAGGCATAAGCAGAGCTACAAACACAGCGGTTGTTGTTGATACCGCCGTCACCGCAGGCATATAATCGCATACTCTGAAAAAACCTTTAAGCCTTATAGGCACGTTGAGCATAAGTCCTAAGAAAAATGATAGGATAAAGTTTGTACCTACCGCCAAACCACCAATAAAAAATTGTCTGAACAATAAGCGCACATAATCAGGACTACTAAAAAAAGTTACAAAATTCTGTATTCCTATAAACCTAGGTGCGGCAGCCAAGGCATTCCATTCTGAGAACGCAAGGAATAAGCCTATTCCGATTGGTATGGCATTAAAAACCAGATACCAAGCAAAAATCGGAATAACGTTCATTAAAGCCAACCGATTATCCCGTCTGTCTCTATCGGTTCTAAACATATTGTTTTTCTTGCCGCTTTTCAATATTGCACTTTGTGTTGACATAAGTCTCCTCCTCCCCGAGTACATTTTCAATCTATATGATTCTGTTGTATGCGCTTCGCCACAGGGACAGTTCCATCGTCTTCCCTTCGGCTCTCCGCTTCGCTTCGAGGACGCTCGAACCGTCCCTATGACTTCGCTTTAAGCCTAATGCTCAAAAACGTCATCTTCACTTTCTGCGTCAAGTATTTAAAAAGCGGAGCGGTTTACCCGCTCCGCTTTTTCTTTATACCGGAAATTTTTCGTGTACGAGTATTATTTAAGCAGTCTTTCGATCTCCGCTTGTGCTTCGCTTAAAATGACGTCAACAGGATCGTTGGTCATTGTAGCGCGGGCTAATACGCGTGTATTTATAATTTCCCAAATCTGAGCATCGTTTTTGTCCCATACAGGTAATCCCTGGATGTCATGTGCAAGGAACGCTTCCAATCCCGCCTGCAAAAGAGGCAGTTCAGCATAAGTAGCAGGATCTTCAAGAATTGACCTTAAAGCTACCACACGACCTACATCCTGAGCTATCTTTAGCTGTGAATCAGGATTTAGGATTGCTCTTATGACATCGAAAGCCTCTTCTTTGTTTTGTGAAGCGCGTGTCACACCATGGTAATTAAATCCTACCAGAGTGTTTGCGTATACGCCGCCCGGAGGTAACGGAAGATTCATTGCTCCTGCGTCTACATTGTTGAGCGCTGCTTCTCTAATACGCCAGAAACCGTCAACCGCAAAAACTATCTGCTGCTCATTTGTCCAAAGTGTCCAGTGAGGTCCTTCATCCGGATTGTTGCCTATACCGGGAGGTATATTTTTATTCATCTCTCTGATATATGTCAAAAGCTCTTTCCATTCAGGAGTGTTAAGCGTTGGTGTTGACCCACCGCCAAAATCCATACCCATTTGACGAATAAAAGGTGCGACTCTTAGTGCGCCGCCCATATGCGGGAACGTAGGTATACCTCCGCCCCAGATGTCTCCGCCGCCTTTAGCGGTAATTTGATCGGAGAGTTCTTTCCAGTCTTCCCATGTATTGATCACAGGATCTTCCGGAAGTCCCATTTCACGAAGAAGACCGCGATTGTAGAAAAGCATGAATATAGCACCCGACGGAGATACCGCTACAGGTCTGCCATCGGCGTCATTTATAAGGAAGTTCGGATGCACTTTATCAACTATATCCTGAGGCAATGGCTCAAGTATGTTGTGCAGTGCATATACCGGCATAAACACTTCTCCGTGCACGATATCCGGCGGAACACCGCTCAATATCGCAGCGCGCTGTTTCTGGTCAAGCGCCTCAGCCCAGCCCCAGTTTTGAAAGTCCACGTCAATGTTCGGGTTAATTTTTGTGACCCAATCATTTACCAGCATTCTCGCCAATGTATAATTGTCCTCGGGCACATCTGCCAGTGCCGCTTCATATTCCTCGTCTGTCATTCCGAAACCTACGGCGGTTACGGCAACGACTTCTTCCGGTTCGTCTTCCGGTTCTTCCGCCGGTTGTTCCGCAGGTTGCTCAGCCGGTTGATCAGCGGGTTCTTGAGGCGGAGCGGCACATCCTGCAATCGATACGATCAGAGCAAGCATCAGTGCTAAAGCCAGTAGCTTTTTCATTTTTACAATATCCTCCTTTTAAATTGTGTATGTCGACATATGCTAATACTACTACACAGTATCGCAAGAAGGAATTTCACAAATTGATATGTTTTATGATTTTTTTGATATGTTTTATTATAAATAGCTTCCCTCTGAGTATTCTCGCTTGTAATCCTCGGGGGATATCCCAAAGTACTTTTTAAATGAACGACTAAAATAACTGGCATCATTAAAACCTATATTCTCGGCAACCATCTGCATACTATGCTTAGCCTCCTTAATAAGACCTGAAGCTTTTTTCATTCTGAGCCTCGTTAAATATGCTATAAAGTTTTCACCGGTTTCCTTTTTAAACATTCTGGATATATGTTCCCGGCTCATATGAAAATGCTTAGTAAGATCATCTAATCCTATGTCAAGCGTATAATTACTCTCAACATAATCAAGCATAGCTTTCATCACATGGCTGCATCTTTTTCTTTTAACGTTAAAACTGTGATCTATACATGCTTTGCCAACAGATTCCATCCATGAAAACAACGTTTTTTTATCGCTTAACCAAGCGCACAACGCAGGGAAACCTTCCAGCTGTTCCAACGCATCCGCTAGCGTTGTACCTGATTTACCAAGACCCTCCATCAATCCCTTAATGTAAACAGAAGCCAAACCTTCTAATGTCGAAATAGATGGCTTTATTCCATTAAAAGCAATAACTTCCCATTCCTTGATGCTCTTTGAAAGTGCCGCTAAATCAAGATTATGAACAGCATTTTCAGCGGCATCCCTGATTATTGCAAGACTATCATCTGAAAAAACTTCTTTCCCGTGTTCTAAGCACAACTGTCCGCTTAAAGGATCCCAAGCTCTTCTGCCTGTTTTTGAACGCAAAGCTTCGTACGATGAAAAAATGTATGACAAATTCGATTTTACCATAATTTGCTCACAACAGCTTAAAACACCTGTTTGCAAAAAAATCGCATCTTCAATTCCTTTTTGAAACTTTGAATCAATTTTCCCTAAATCATGCAACAAAACCAATATCTCCGCATTCTCGCTAAGTATCACCATATCGTGCCTGATTCCCTCTTTAGTGAAATAATCGGCTATCGATTGCTCGATGTGATAATACATGAGTTCTCTTGAATTGCCGTATTTTTGTTTTAGTACGTTTTTAAACCCTATGCACCTTATAAAAAGCATCGGACACTTTCCGTCGTCAAGCGTTATCGCCTCAAGAGCGCGAAAAAAATCCTTTTTAGGATATCCCGCAATAGGCCACCACAAACAGCTTAATCGATCGTTATGTGAAGTCGCAATTTGCTTACCTGATTCAACTGCAGCTCTGCGTAAAGCCGCAATCAATTCCACCTGTTTTATCGGCTTGAGAAGGTAATCCACAGCATGTTTGTGCATAGCCAAACGCATATACTCGAAATCGTGATATGCGCTTACTACTATCGTTGTCGGCAACGCTTCATTTCTTATGGAATTTAAAAGCCCAATGCCATCCATTCCAGGCATACGCATGTCTGTGATCATAACGTCAAATTTAGTCTTTTCAATCTTTTTTAAAGCCTCCTGCCCGTCCGATGCTTCCTCAACCATAGTAAATCCAAGCATTTCTGGGTTGGCAAGCATCCTTATGGAACCTCTAACGGCAGGTTCGTCATCAACTATTATAAGCTTCATTTGGTTTTACCTCCTCAATGGGAATATGAATAGTAACTTTGGTCATATCAAAAGGCTTGCTTTCAAGCATCATGCGTGCCTTACCCTGATACATTCGTTTAAGCCTTGCCGCAACGTTTGCCAATCCTACATGGTCGGCGTCAAAGTCTGAATCACCATTTTCCATCATGTAGTTAAGTTTATCGATGAGTTCAGCGTTAATACCACGTCCGTTATCGACAACTTCAATAGCGCAGTAACCGTTTTGTCTTAAACAACTAACAGAAATGCGGAATTTTTCACATTCTTTCGTGAATCCATGCACAAACGAATTCTCAGCTAAAGTTTGTAAAAACATTTTTGGAACCGCAATTTTTGAAAGCTCTTCCGATATGTCCGTTTCGAAGAAAAATTTGTCCATATATTTATATTTTTGGATAACAAGGTATTTATTTACATATTGAAGCTCTTTACCCAAAGGTACCATGTGATGGCCGCCTCTTAGCGCATATTCCATAATATCTGCCAAAGCCTGAACCATAGCATTTATCTCGTAAGCTTTTCTTTTTAATGCCATATATTGAATCGTCTGAAGTGTGTTATACAAAAAATGGGGATGAATCTGGGCTTGCAACGCATGCAGTTCCGCAGATTTCTGAGCAAGTTGACTTTTTAACTGCTCGTTCTGCATCCGGCTCATCTCGTCTGATACCTGATTAAAGCCGCTGGTAAGCTTTTTTATCTCATATGACGTTACTCCCAATCCCAATTTTACACCAAACTGTCCCTGTCCGATTCTCTCCATTTCAGCCGTGAGTATTCTCACAGGCAGTATGATATGTCTTGAAAGAAGCATTACAATGATCAATGTAAATATAAAAAGTCCTACTCCGATAATCGCTAACACCAATCCTCCCGGCAGAATGATAGCGCTTATATCAGCAAGAGAAATCGCATGAAAAATCAAAAGATCATCTTGCTCATCAATCGTATATACGACCAGATACTCATCCCCAGCAATGTTATCGATGAAATATTCACTTCCCGTTTGATTCGGAAGCTTTAAAGCAACATCAAGCGCTGCCTGTCTTATATATTCATTTCCTTCGTAGTGCATAAGTTTGCTTCCATTGCTTAAAACAAGCACAAGATCATCCGGTCCGAATGCCAACGCTTTTACCCTTTGTCCCAAATAAGCCGGATCGATTTTTAAGGATAAAATCGACAGCGCATTTTCAGCTCTCCAATCCGACACCAAATGATTGTAAGTTAGATGTCCTAAGCTTTCGGCAGATGAGGTATATGCGGGTGACAGAAACCTTCTGTCAGACAGGCTCACTTTGTCGAGCCATGGCACTATGTCATCAATGGTTTCGACTTTTATAAAAGTAGCTTCTCTTGTTCTGTGCCTTAAAATCTGGAGCATCGACTGAGTCTTGGAAAAATAAAACGTAAGTCCGGAAAGATCGGGACGGCTGTCAAAAAACGTTTCCGTTCGATTAACTATAATAGTATTTTGCTGAAGCGTGGAATAGTTGTTAAAAAGCTTGTATAACACCTCGGAATTCGCATATAGATCGAGTGTAAAAAGCGTAAGCCCCTCAAAATACACATCCACTGAATCGGCTACATACATAAGCGACACCATCTGTTGTCTTGCATAACTTGAAATATTCCTCCGGTATATTATATTAAGCGCTCCGGTAACGACGCCAATCAGCACAATAAACAAAACCGAAAGCAGTATAATCCATTGATTAATAATAGGCCAATTCTTCCAGCCGGAAATTTTCATGAAACTTCGAAACAATCTCATCCCTTCCTTTCATCTCACAAAATGAAAAGGAGCGCATGATTCACCTTTCAAGACACGCGCTTCAAATATCACTCTGTTATGTAAAATCGGGATATCGTTAAACTTTTTGACGAGCATCTCAACCGCTTTTTTTCCCATTTCGTAGTAGTCTATGGATACGGTGGTAACGCGAGGCACTAGATTATAAAGATAGTCTTGCCCTCCTAAAGCTACGACCGACATATCCTGCGGTACTTTAAGCGACTCTTGTTCCAATGCCTTATAGATCATAAAAGCTATCTCATCGGAACTCGTGATGATCGCACTCATTTCTTTTTTGCTTTTTATGAATTTCGTATAAAAACCAGGATCCGGCTTATTCGTTTCCTCAATATTACACATAAGCGAAGTGTCAATGTCTATTCTGTTGCTGATCATAGCATTAACATAACCCTTGAGTCGATCAAATGAAATCGTCATGTCCTTACCGCTGTTTAGAAAGCCTATCTTTTTATGTCCCATCCCGATAAGATGAAGCACTGTGTTGTATACAAGGCTCTCATTGTCTACATCGACGCTTAGCACATCCGAGTTCTCTTCTCCCGGCCTGCCAACGATCACGAATGAAGTTGAATGTGCGAGCATATCTTTAATTCTCATATCTTCAAGGACAGGCGCTAATATTATTGAGCCGTCAAAGGGATCTGCCCTTGAAATGAGGTTTTTATGAGTCTTTTCATTACCTTCGTTGCAAGTATCAAGCAGCACCCTATAACCTGCCTGCGCTGCAGCAAGTGTTACACCGCCTATAAGTTCCCCGAAAAACTTTTTTGAACCATCATAACCGCTTCCAAGGAGAAGACCTATGATATAAGTCTTTTTAGTCGCAAGGCTTGAAGCGACATGATTCGGATGATAGTTGAGCTCCTCGCTAACTTTCAGCACTTTTTGCTTTAGAACACTGCTCACTCTCTTATTGTTCGTGAAGACGTTTGATACGGTAGCCTTAGATACCCCGGCGGCTTGTGCTATGTCGCTTATATTAGGCATTTCCCCTCACCCATGTTGAATGATTTAATATGTTAAACCGGTATAAAATCATAAACGTATAATTCTTCCGAACAGCCCTCTTAATCCGGAAATTATAAGTAGGCCATATCGTCATGAAAGTTAACCGGTTTACTGTTTATATTAGATGTATTCTACACAAATTTAAAAAATCCTTCTTTTCTATCGAAGTCAATTTTTGACTCTTCTGCCAAAACTCATTTCGCCGTAAGCCAGCGGTCTACGACCTGCTGCCTGTATTCTTTTGATAAGGATTTGAAAAATGCGCTATAGCCCGTTACCCTCACGACCAGATCAGGATATTTATCGGGGTTTTCATGCGCCTCAATAAGCTTGTCTCTTGATACCACGTTTATATTGATAAGAGTACCGCCCATTTCGTTATGCGCTCTGATATATGCTTTTACTATTTCCCTGCCTCCTATATCCTTTACAAGCAAGCTGTCCATATCGACCTGCAGCGGAGTCGAATTGCCGTATCCCGACTGCACCCGCGCCACCGCATTAGCTTTAGCTGTCGGCGCAGTACCACCGCCCGGCAAAAATCCCGGGTCCGGATCGGCGCTGTGCGATATAGGATCGCCTTTAAACCTGCCATTCGGCGTTGCCTGAAGGTTTTCGCCGTGCTTGTATACATCGCCGTGCGAAAATATCCCCGGCAATACCCGATAGCCGCCTTTTGTCGGAGTATATGACATAATAGCAGTAAACATATCCGCTATAAGCTTTGCGTAGTAATCAGCCTTAGAATTGCCCGATCCATACCTTTCGGTATCTTTAAACATAAGGCGAATATCTTCAAAGTCTTCCCAATTTTGTTTCAGGATTTGCCGCAGCATCTCCCATGAGATACTCTTTTCGCATACGACATATTTTTCAATTGCTCCAAGGGAATCCGCAACAGTCGCCAAAGCGGTACCGTCGCATGCAAAATTATATATATCCACTCCGCCGCATGATACATCCACACCGCGTTCTATAGCGCCGTGAGAAAATAGGTTTAGCACCATTTCAGGCTTATTTAGGTGCTTATATTTTACGTGCCAGTCAACCCCATCCTTTATAATGCTCACAGCTTTACTTAAATGTATTTCATATCTCTTCAAAAGATTACTCATGCTGTTCTCTTCATCGGATTCAATCATTTCATCCAAAGCAAGAAGCATCGGTTGTGCCAGACAAACTCTGGTGACATCTTGCAAAGCATATTCGATCCCCGGAAGCGCAGTCCAGTTGCACCCCACCTTAGCTCTTAAACGTGCGAGAGCTGCCGGAAAACCGTTTTTCATGAAACCTTCATCCAGACCCTTCGAACATGAGTAACACACGCCGGTGCCATCCTCGAATAGATACTTGACTGCTTTGTCCAAAAGCTCATCATCCATGCCACTATGCACCCGCAAAGCTATGTTCGAAGGTATATTGAGCCTGTGCATGCCTTCAAGTATTAAAAATGACAATTTGCTCGTCAAGTCATGCCCATCAGTAGAGCTTTGCCCTCCTATCTGGTAATAATGGGTATCATTGAAAAGTAGGCTTGCCACATACCAGATAACTTCCTCATCGTCAGTAATCCGCCCGGCTTTTATATCCGCCTCATAGTATGGCCGGAGCAACTCGTCTAGTTGCTGTCCTGCTCCCCCGTTAAAATACATGCGATCTATAACCTGAAACCAGCAAATAAGTTGCATAGCTTCACGCAAAGTATCAGGAGGACTTGTCATGAGTTTTTCATTTATGCATGCTAATTCAAGCAGATTTTTTCTTATATATTCGTTTTCTTGCAATATCGCAAGCTCTCCGGCATGCTTGGCGTGTCTTCCTATAAAGCGAATAAGCGCTTCAACAAGCCTTTCTTCACCGTCATAGAACGAGGTGTCCGCCGGCCTATTAAAATCTCTGTAAAATCTGATTTTATCAAGGATTCCTCTAAAACCCAGCTTTAATCCGATATTAATATCAGGAGCGCTGTGGTTCATAGCATATAAGCCTCGCGAGGTTATATTGTATTTTCTAAATAAAGGCTCATGTTCTTCTAAACGATGTTCTATCTGCCACGGATCTCCTATACCCGGCACATTGCCGGCCCATGCGCCTGCAAATGCGCTTTCAGGATGCATGTATACAGGGTGTGCGTCCAAATAATTGGCAAAAGTCTTTGACACAGCTTCCATACCCGTAGTCAATCCACTTTGAGCCTCTTTTACAATTTCAAATTCGATTGGTTTTTCAAAGGGTATCCAGCCGTGATCGTCAAAATTATATGATCCTAATCTGGATATTTTTATGTCGTTAAACTCAAGCTTGGTCTTGCGTATCGCTTTTATTCTTTCGTCAAAAGTATTAACAGTCATTTTAGGGTTATTCCTCCGTTTAATATTTTTATGTTTCAGTGCGATATCATTTATCGCCTTTTAAAACCATTTCTCTTAATGCTTCAATTTTGGCTGTATCAGGGGTAAAATAATTATGATCACGGCTTAATCCTAAAGCCTCGTATTTAACATCAGCTAAATCGTGATAGGGTAATAGGATGTAATTGTTTATATTTTTCAATCTTTGAAGGTGTTCGACAATAAGCTGTATCTCCCGTTCATCATCGTTTACCCCTCCTATGACAGGGGTTCGGACAATAATCGGTAAATTTTCACTTGATAGCCTTGTGAGATTTCCAAAAATTGTGTCTTTATCCCCATGGATATGCCGATTATAAATACGCTCGCTATAAGCTTTAATATCGTACATGACAAGATCAGTAAAAGGCAGAAGTCCTTTAAGACAAGCATAATCATAGTTTCCTGCAGTTTGTATTATCGTATGCAATCCAATATCTTTGCACCGCTTTAATATCTCTTTGCAAAAGCGATACTGCAAAACCGGTTCGCCACCGGATAGCGTGACCCCGCCGTTTGACTGCCGGTAATATTCGATATCAGCTAAAATTTCGTTCATCACGTATTCAACTGTCACACTTTTGCCGGAGAGCATCAGTGCATTGCTATGACAGACTTTTACGCACAAACCGCATTTTTCACAGTTTTCTCTATTGAATACATGCAGCCCGTCGACTATGAGGTGGCAACCATAGGGACATGCATTTACACATTTGCCGCAATTTATGCATCGGTTCTTATAGTATTGAAGTTGGGGATCATGTACGATTGATTCGGGGTTATGGCACCAGCCGCAGCTGTTGCTGCATCCTTTAAAAAAGATTGTTGTCCTTATTCCGGGTCCATCGTGCACAGAAAAACGCTGTATATCAAAAATAAATCCGTTTACATCACTCATCAAAGACTCTACGTTTACGCCTCCTCTTTCAAACTAAGATTTACAAAGCAAATCAATTCTATATCAGAGAGAATCGGCATACAATATACATAAATTGAGCAATTTCATCATTTTTTTGATATGACGCCCGCTACGCCATGGGGACAGTTCCATCGTCTTCCCTCCGGCTCATCGCTACGCTTCGAGGACGCTCGAACCGTCCCCATAACTCCGCTTTTGCTTAAATTCCTTTGTAGTATTACCGTGACTTTGTTTATTAAGTTTCAAGCCCGATGTCTTTAGCCGATTTTCGCATTCCCCTGATGGTTTCTGCCATCAGTACGTCCAAATCCATACCCAGTAACAATGATCCATCCTCTATGACCTGCCGGTTTACGCCTGCCGCAAAGTTTTTCTGTTTAAACTTCTTTTTAACTGAACTGACCTCAAGTTCTTTTATGCTTTTATCCGGACGCATATAAACCGTCGCAGTTATAAGTCCGGTCAATTCATCGATCGCATAAAGCGCTTTTTCCATTTTATGCTCAGGTTCTACGTCTGTGCAAATCTTCCATCCATGGCTTTGAACCGCATGTATATAATCGTCCGGCCATCCATGCTCTTTAAGTATTTCGTAAGCCTTAATGCAATGCTGATCAGGGTACATTTCATAATCGATATCATGCAAAAGGCCTATTACAGCCCACTTCTCCTCATCTTCCCCAAAAAGGCAGGCGAAATGCCTCATAACGGCTTCAACCGCAAGAGCGTGTCTTAAAAGGCTCTCGTTTTTATTGAATTTCTTGAAAAGATTAAGCGCATCTTCTCGGTTTGGGACAATGTCAGACATCTTTTGATACTCCTTATCTGCGACACAAATATGATTTTCAACGACAAAAGAATTATAGTTAAATTCAAGGATGAAAGCAATGGTTATTCGAATACACATCGACATAGCAGTAATATAGTTTATATGATCTGCTTGACTAAGTCATTAGCTTAGTCTAAACTATTTATGAGGTGATGTTATGTTAGAGCACGTCAATGTACACGAAGCAAAGACTAATCTGTCAAAACTTTTAGCACGAGTACAGCAAGGGGAGGAGATAATCATCTCTAAGTCGGATGTTCCGGTAGCTCGATTGGTTCCTATTAGTAATTCATTAACTACGCGAGTAGCAGGAAGCGCAATCAGTAAAGTAACTATCACTCCCGATTTCGATGATCCATTATCCGAGTCTTTACTGGGCAGTTTTGAAGCATGAGAGTTCTATTAGACACTCATGCTTTTTTATGGTGGATTACAGACGACCCAAGGCTTTCCGCTAACGCGCGCCAGATCATTAGCAATGGAACGAATGAATTGTTTCTAAGCGCAGCAAGCGCTTGGGAAATAGCCATAAAAGCAGGCTTGGGCAGACTCCGGTTTAAAGAAAATAATCTCGAGCGCTTTATCGCGGGTCAATTGACTCTTAACACTATAAATAGCCTATCGATTAACATAAACCATGCATTACGTGTCAATATCCTTGACCCTCATCATCGCGATCCGTTCGACCGCTTACTTGTCGCACAAGCTCAATTAGAGGTTTTGCCCATACTTACATCTGACCCTTTGTTCAAACTCTATTCGGTAACTGTATTATGGTAATTATCAGACTTCGGAGCATGTAATCCAAACATGATTACTCGTTCTTACAAAAAATTCGTCTTTAACAGAACCGATTACCGAGGGTTTTGCCATTTTTTATTCCCTCTCCGGACATATTGCTTGTTGCCCTTATTTCTCTTGTTTTGCCTCAAATCCCACTTTCTTTGGGCAACTCGGTCATATCTACCCCCGATCTCTCCGCAGAATACTTCGGTGAAAACGCAAAAAGAATTACCCCCCGATCCATATCAATTTCAATGGGTATTGCCAATATAGCAGTATTTTTTCTTGGCGGCATACCATTGTGTCACGGCTCGGGAGGATTAGCTGCACATTATAGGTTCGGTTCGAGAACTGCCGGGACTAACGTTATAATCGGTTCTATTTTCTTGGCATTGGCACTTTTATTAGGCGAGCATACGATAGCTGTCATAAATCTCCTGCCGCTTTCGATTTTAGGTGCGTTGCTGACATTAGCAGGAATTGAGCTTGCGCTGGTGATAAAAGATATAAAAGAGCGTTCCGATTTATTCGTGATATTTGCTATGATAGCTATAACGCTCGCCTCAAACTTAGCACCTGCGTTGATAATCGGTTTGATACTTAGCTATTTCTCGGGATCAAAGAAGTTTAAATTGTGAAAATGGTGTTGAGAATGATATACTATGTTAACTCTTAGTTCAAAAAACGGTGTGTGACAGGGGGACGGGGTTAGTGTCACACGGGTGTGACACTAACCCCGTCCCCCTGTCACTAAATAGGCTAATCCTAGAAATGTGGTGCTACAATGCTTCATGCTTCAGATTATCAGAATATTGTCGATAGAGTAATCGGCATACTCGGAAAAAATGTAAATATCATGGATACTAATGGCATAATAATTGCTTCCGGCGATGAATCAAGAATCGGCGCTTTCCATGAAATTGCCGCTGCGGCCGCAGCGGAAAATATGGAAATCACCGTTGACTTAGAGCATGCTTCAGAACTTAAAAACGTGAAGCCCGGCGTCAATGTGCCTATAAATTTTGATTCCGAGGTAATCGGGGTCGTAGGAATAACAGGCAATCCCGAAGAAGTAGCGGGATATGGCAAGATTATAAAAGAGCTCGTTGAACTTATGGTACACGACAAGCAGCAAAAAAAGCTTGAATTGTTCCAATACAGAGCAGTTAGAAGCTTAATAATGGAACTTATAAGGAAATCGGAACTTGAGCCGGAAGAATTGCAAATGCTGGAAAACAGGGCATCTTTATCTAAATTCGATCTAAATAAGAAAAGGATTCTTCTAATTGCGGATATAGAAAATTTCGGAGATTTTATCGCCAGAAATAGCTTAACTGAACTACAGATACAAGGACTTAAACAAAACGTAATCGATCTTATTGCCACAAACAGTGAAGTTTCTGATGCAATATTCAATTTGGACAAGGACAGGTTTATGATTCTTAAATCTGAAAAAGAGGATATTGAGAGCTTTTGCAATACTAAACATGACAGAATCTATAACAGGCTTGGCATCAAGCTTATATTCGCAGAAGGCGGATTATGTGGAAAAGTAAAGGATTATCACCACGCATATGCTAAAGCTTTAAGTTTTATTGATATCGCAAACAAACTAAAAAATATATACCACATATCCGAAAAACATTTCGATGTGTATCTTATTGTTCACGAAATTCCTGATAAAATCAAGCAAGACTATGCCAAGCGATTAGGAACCATATTATCTGACAATAAAGACAATCTCATCTATACGGTCAAGGTTTTCTTTGAATCAGGGATGAATTCTAAAGAAACCGCCGCAAAGCTTTTCATCCATAAAAATACATTGATATACAGGTTAAACAAAGTTAGGGATCAATACGGAATCGATCCGTTCAACCCCTATCAATGCATGAAATTATATCTAGCTGTGATTATGAAGGAGATTGCGTTTACATCCGAATGAGAAAGGCTTCCCCTTAGATCTTGTCAACCTTGCATCAAAGAGTGTATTCGTCGATGCCATTGAACACTATTAGCAATATAATGTCCAGTTGCAGCTGCTAAATTAGACGCATATATAACTCTGCGCAACCTAAAGTTTGATATAGAGAGTGATGCTAACAAGTATGATTGATTGATTTATTATTGTATAACACCACTCTCGTTGGAAAATTTTATTAGCTATGTGCCATAAGGACTACTCCATATCCCAGCAAGATCTTCAGACCTCTTCTAAAATTTCCTTTAATCGAAAGCATTCCTCATAGGAAAAACCAAATACAGAGTTATTCTTTATTTATTTCTAAACGACACCGAGCTTGCTACATATCGTGTGTTATGACTATAAGAGGGTTTCGTCTGGTTTTATCCCCAGATCGCAATAATGTCTAGATCTAGCTTCCTGATCGCTCTTATGTATAACTTCAGCAAACTTCAGTACCTCTTCTGCGCGTTCCCTTGGAAT
>Ga0209316_100162_pt1 | contig 25077 bp, 22 predicted proteins | sample 3C3metaG_FD_184150 | JGI IMG/M metagenome (GOLD analysis project Ga0209316, IMG submission 184150) | Freshwater bacterial and archeal communities from Indian Creek, Illinois, USA - 3C3 metaG (SPAdes) (version 3) | ecosystem: Environmental > Aquatic > Freshwater > Unclassified | place: USA: Indian... | reverse complement strand
GCTTCGGGATTAGCTTATGGAGATCTGATTGAGAATTTGATAGTGCTGGCATTTGAGCGTTCGAAGAAGGGAGACTTGTATATTGGACATAAGGCCGATCGGTATATTTGATTCGGGTTTAGGCGGCCTTACAGTCATGAAAGAGATGATGGCAAGGCTTCCTTTTGAGAACATGGTTTATTTCGGAGATACGGCAAGAATTCCCTATGGAACACGCTCTCCTGAGATTGTCACAAAGTATTCGATGCAGTGCGTAAGGTTTCTATTGACTCAAAATGTCAAAATGGTGGTAATAGCGTGCAATACCGCCAGCTCGGCGAGCCTTGAACCGCTCCGTATTTCTTTTGAAATACCGATAGTTGGAGTTGTGAGACCGGGGGCTGAAATGGCGATTTCAGCAACAACCAACAAAAGAGTGGGAATTATAGGAACGGATGGGACGATTAGAAGCAAAGCATACAATAACGCTATAACCGCAGTTGACAAGAATATTGAGGTTTTTGATGCTGCTTGCCCTCTTTTTGTTCCTTTGGTAGAACAAGGATGGTGCGAAAGTGAAATTGCATACTTGACAGCGGTTGAATATTTGTATAAGCTAAGGGATAAATTTATTGACACCTTGGTGCTTGGGTGCACTCATTATCCACTTTTAACCAATGTTATAGGCAAAGTTATGGGAAAAGAGGTTACTCTTGTAAACCCTGCGGTCGGGGCAGCTTTGCGGGTTGAACACATGTTAAAAGACAAAGATATGAGAAATTATGGGGAGCAAGAGCCGTCATACCGATTTTTTGTGAGCGATTTCGGGCAAAGATTCAGACAGATAGGCAGCATTTGTCTTGGGCGGGATATTCCTTATGCCGAGAGAGTTGATATAGAGGGCTGTTGAATCTAAGGCTTTTTGTTTGCTTTGGGGGTAGAAGATATGGACAAAAGGGTAGTACTGACAATAACCGGCGTACAGCGTATTGCCGGTGAAGACAAAACAGTTGAACTTGTAACGATGGGGCGCTTCTTCAAAGAGGGAAGTACCTACTTTATAGAGTATGAAGATAGCATCATCACCGGATTCGAAGGCAATAAAACGTTAATAACCATAAATGGAGACAAGATTTTGCTTGAACGCATAGGATCTTATAAGACTCATATTTTGTTTGAAAAGGGTAAAAAGTATGTCAATTGCTACGATACGCCCTTCGGTATGCATGAAATGGGAATATACCCAACGAGCATAGAACTTAGTATGGGGCAGTCGCAGGGCAAGCTTGACTTAAAGTATCAGCTTGATATAGGTGGGCAATATGCCGGTGCTAATGAGTTATCTGTAAGCTACAACGCAATGGGGCGAAACGGCGTATATATAAGTAAAACCCAAAGTACTTAGATATTTGGGATATTAAACCAGCCTTCGGTCAAAACAATGCCGAAGGTCTGTTTTTGTTTGGATTACTGCAATAAATAACTATCATCTGGAGGACTAATGCGCACCAAATTCGTTTTTGTGACCGGAGGAGTGGTATCATCACTCGGGAAAGGCATAACGGCCGCATCTTTAGGCAGACTTCTTAAAAACAGAGGTCTTAAAGTGTCGATACAGAAATTTGACCCATATATAAACGTAGATCCGGGTACGATGAGCCCCTATCAGCACGGAGAGGTTTTTGTGACCGATGACGGCGCGGAAACAGATCTCGATCTTGGTCACTATGAGCGCTTTATCGATGTAAACTTAAGTAAAAACAGCAACGTAACGGCTGGAAAGATATACTGGTCTGTTATACAAAAGGAACGGCGCGGGGATTATCTTGGCACGACGGTTCAGGTGATACCGCATATCACAAATGAGATAAAGAGCAGGATCTATTTGGCGGCTGAGGAGTCAAACCTAGACGTGCTGATAACCGAGATAGGCGGCACTGTCGGCGATATTGAAAGCCTGCCATTTTTGGAAGCGATAAGGCAGATTAAAACTGATGTCGGTCCGGATAATTGTATGTATATTCATACCACTCTTGTGCCATTCCTTGGGAAAGTCGGAGAGCTCAAAACTAAGCCGACTCAGCACAGCGTCAAGGAGCTAAGAAGCATAGGCATTCAGCCTGATGTCATAGTATGCCGCACGCAAGAGTCGATAAGCGTCGATATTAAAGAAAAAATCGCCCTTTTCTGCAATCTTGACGCAACGCATGTCGTTGAGAATGCTGATGTCGAAAATCTTTATGAAGTTCCGATTTTGCTCGAAAAAGAAGGATTAGGAGATTTGACTGTCAGAAAGCTTAAGCTTGACTGCGCTCCTGTTGATATGTGCGAGTGGAGCATTATGGCTGAAACCGCCAAGAGTCTTAGTGACTGCGTGACTGTAGCTTTAGTGGGCAAATATGTAAAGCTTCATGACGCATATCTTAGCATTGTTGAGGCGTTGACGCACGGAGGATTGTTCCACGGGGCGGAAGTGAAGATTAAATGGGTCGATTCGGAAATTCTTGAAAAACTAGAAGTTCAAAAAGTGTTGAATGATGTGGATGCGATTTTGATACCCGGAGGTTTTGGCGAACGAGGAATAGACGGTAAAATACGCACCGCACAGTATGCCAGAGAAAATAATATCCCTTACTTTGGGATATGCCTTGGAATGCAGGTGGCCTGTATCGAGTTCGCACGCAATGCGGCGGGTTTATCAGACGGACACAGTACCGAGTTTAACCCTGACACGAAGAATCCTATCATCGATTTACTGCCGGGACAAAAGGGAGTCAACGACAAGGGAGGTACCATGAGACTAGGATCATATCCTTGTGAAGTAATCCCCGGTACAAGGTCTTTTAACGCTTATACTGCTGAGCTGATTCACGAAAGACACAGGCACAGATATGAGTTTAACAATGATTTCATGGAGCTTCTTGAGTCACACGGGCTTGTCGTCTCAGGCATTTCACCTGATAAAACTCTTGTTGAAATGATAGAGATTAAGTCTCATCCTTGGTTTGTAGGAGTGCAGTTCCATCCTGAATTCAAATCAAGACCAAACAGGCCTCATCCTTTGTTTAAAGATTTTATAGGAGCGGTTTTGGGGTATAAGAATAAAAAGAATAAGAATAAGTAAGGTTTAGGAGAATCATCGAATTTTTCAGGATATAATAATATTAAGATTCCCGTGTCATCTTTCAGGATATTGTGACATGGGTTTTTTATTTCAGTATAGTAAATCTTTGAGATTGATGTTTTTGTGACAATATGCTTGACGTATACTTGTACAAAGGATAATATACGATTCATATGTCCTTTAATTGTATATTCGTTCATTCTGATGGAATTCTCTTTATGTTTTTTATGGGTGGTTATTGGATAAGGGGTTGACTTACATGGATAAGCTTTCTCAAAAAGCACAGAGTCTTTGGGCTAAGAAGGCAAAAAACAACGGTCTGGCTTGGTTACCGCTGGTTATTCATATGAGAGACTCCGCTGAGATCGCAAAAAAACTATGGAATCATTGGCTGTCTGAAGGCGCAAAAACTGTGGTTAGTACCGGCATTGAAGATAAAGAGAGCGCTGAGCGACTGTTTGTATTTTTGGCAGCGGTTCATGATCTCGGCAAAGCGACACCTGTTTTTCAATCGAAAAAATCTATGCACAGCGAGTTAGACGAGCGGATAGAGACACGCATACAAAAAGCCGGGCTTCCAATAAATCCTGTTTCCTTTTTTTCACGAGCATCAAAAACACCTCATGCATTGGCAACACAAATATTATTAGAAAATGCTGATTGCGATAAGAATATTTCCGCCATCGCAGGAGCACACCACGGTAAACCGCCGGGGTTTACTGATTTGATAAACTCCGGTATGAACACATTTCCGGAGAATTTTCATCTGGGCAAAGAAGGCAAAGATGCATGGGCTGGCGTTCAGCGGGAACTAATTGAATATGCTTTGGAACTTGCCGGATTTTCTTCATTAAGCGAGCTTCCTAAGCCTAATATGGCGGCGCAGGTATTACTTAGCGGTTTGGTAATAATGGCGGATTGGATTGTCAGCAGGGAAGAAGATTTCGATTATATCGACCATGAAAACATAGGGTTGACGAATACAAATAAACGAGTTGATAAAGCCTGGGCGTTGCTTGAGCTGCCTTATTTATGGAAAGCAAGAGACTTTTGGATGAGCTCAGATCTGTATTTAGAGAATTTTGGGTTTACGGCAAATCAGATGCAAGACATCGCGGTAAAAACGGCAAAAGATATAAAGATACCCGGTATTTTTATTCTTGAAGCACCGATGGGGATAGGTAAAACCGAAGCCGCTTTAGTGATTGCGGAGATATTTGCTGACAAAGCAAAGTGTAAGGGCGTGTTTTTCGCACTTCCGACACAAGCGACATCCGATGCGATTTTTCCGCGAATCCTAAATTGGGTAGATAATCTGGACAAAACTGAATTGCGCTCCATTCGCCTTATGCACGGCAAGGCACAGTTCAATGAGGCTTATCAAAATTTGATTGACGGAATCAATATAGATGACGAAGATGGCAGCGTAATAGTGCATGAGTGGTTCAATGGCAGAAAGAGAGCGATGCTTGATGACTTTGTGGTGGGAACAATAGATCAGCTTCTTTTGGCTGCACTAAAACAAAAGCATGTGATGCTACGTCATTTGGGATTGTCCAATAAAGTTGTAATCATCGATGAATGTCATGCCTATGACGCATATATGAGCCAATATCTCAACATGGCATTAAGCTGGCTTGGTGCATATAATGTGCCGGTTATAGTGCTATCGGCAACTTTGCCAATAAAAAAACGCCGGGAACTTATTGATGCATATATGAATACCGGCGTAGCCATGAGTGTTCAATCTGACCCCTTAGGAAGAAGCAGACAAGCAAATATACAGAAGCCGGAGGGGGAAGAAGTCTGTGAGTATCCTGTTATTACATACTCTGATGGGAAAAAGCTTGGTAAAGCAGTAATTCCCACAGAAGGTGATACGCGGAAAGTACAATTAGATTATCTTTCAGAAGAAATGGTTATAGAGAAAGTGGAGTTCCTATTGGCTGAGGGGGGGTGTGCTGGGATCATTGTTAACACTGTAGGAAAGGCACAGAAACTGGCCGAGAGGCTGTCTGAGCATTTCGGGGAAGAAACCGTGAGGCTGTTACATTCGCGTTATATTGCCCCGGATCGTGCAAGAAAAGAGAAGAAGCTGCTCGAAGAGCTGGGAAAACCCGGAGCTAACACTAAGCGTCCGTTTAAGTGTATTGTCATAGGCACACAGGTGCTTGAGCAGTCACTTGATATAGATTTTGATGTTTTGATAACTGACATTTGTCCCATGGATTTGTTACTGCAGCGGATAGGGCGTCTTCATAGGCATTCAAGAAAAAGACCTGAGAAACTTATAACGCCAATGTGTCTTATTACAGGCTTAAAAGATGATGATTTTGAATCCGGAACTAAAAGCATATATGGCAAGTATTTGCTGATGCGCACTATGGAGTGGCTGCCAAAACAAATTGTTCTCCCTGATGACATATCAAGGCTGGTACAAGATGTTTATAATGACAATAAGCATCCTTTACCTGAGCCGCCTGATTATTCGAAAGCTGCTGAAGTGCATAAAAACCGCATAGCTGATAAAGAAAAACGTGCTAAGGACTTCCGTATTAATTCTCCATGGTTTGGGGGAAATCTGTGCGGATGGTTAAACACCGACGTTTCAGACAAGAGTGGAGAAGCTGCAGTTCGTGATGCTGACGAATCGATAGAGATAATATTGGTGCGGTCTAAAAGAGATAAGAAGCTTTATTTTTTGCCTTGGGTAGAAGACGGACGTGAGATTCCATACAATGAAACACCTGACGCAGAAACCGCACGTGCTCTTGCGCGTTGCTGTGTACGCTTACCTACTGAGTTATGTTCCCCATGGAATATTTATAATACTATTAAAACATTAGAAAATTTAAACAGCGAAAGGTTGTCTGAATGGCAAAAATCACAGTGGCTCTCAGGTGAACTGGTCTTAATTACAGACGAAGAATTTTCGGTTGTGCTTTGTGATTATCGCTTGACTTACGATAAATATTTGGGAATGCTTTGTGTAAAGGAGGACAAGTCATATGTCAAACAAGGAGTTTAACCTAATTCATGAGCCGTGGATACTGGCATTAAAGCCTGACTGTACGATGGAAGAGGTTTCCCTGCTGGAATTGTTCAGGGATGCTCATAAGTGGCGTCGTCTCGCAGGGGAAATGCCAACGCAGGATGTGGCGGTATTAAGGCTGTTGCTGGCGATTGCACATGCAGTGTTCAGCTGGTATGATCCTGACGGAAACTTTGCACCGTTGTCTTCTTCTGAGGATGCGCTTAAACGCTGGAAGGAAATTTGGGATAAATGTGAGTTTCCTGTGAAAGTTATTGAAGACTATCTGCTGCACTTCGAAGACCGGTTTTGGCTTATTCACTCGCAACATCCGTTTTATCAGGTGGCTGATCTAGACAGAGCAACGGATTATACATCCGCAAAACTAAATGGAGAGCTTTCAGAGAGCGGAAATAAAATCCGTTTGTTCCCCCAACGCACAGGCGAGGCTAAAAGAAAGCTTCGATACTCGGAAGCAGCCAGATGGCTCCTTTATGTCAATGCATTTGATGATACCTCAGCTAAGCCAAAACAGAAAGGGCTTCTTAGCCCCGGCGCCGGATGGCTGGGGAAGCTGGGACTTATAACAGCGGTCGGAGACAATGTATTCGAAACAATAATGCTTAATCTAGTTTTTCTAAAAGATGGAGAGGACAAGCTTTGGGGAAAAGAAAAGCCGATTTGGGAGCAACCTGTCAGATCAAGCGAGCGTGAACTAATTATCATGCCGGACAACCCTTCTGAACTTTTGAGCTTGCAGTCGCGACGTCTTTTGTTAAAGAGAGAGAAAGATAAAGTAACCGGCTTCGCGCTTTTAGGCGGTGATTTCTTTGAGAAGGAAAATGCATTTGCCGAGCAGATGACAGTCTGGAGAAATGCAAATAAGAACAAGAACGAAGTTCCTAAGTTCCATCCCAGGCGTCATGACCCTTCCCGTCAGATATGGAGAGATTTCCCGGCTTTAGTTTCTCAGGGTGACGGTAAACGCCGTGCAGGGATCGTTAATTGGCTTGCCCGACTAAAACACGAAAAGCTTTTATCACAATCGAATACCTGCTTTCAGATTGCTGCCGTAAATTACGGGGATAAAGATTTTTTCGTTGACGATGTTTTTAGCGACTCATTAACATTTAACGCAGGGTTGTTGATGGCTTTAGGTGAGGCATGGATTGCAAGAATTATTGATGAATTAAATTTAACAGATAAACTTGTGCAAAGCGCAGGGAGACTGGCACAGAATCTTGCTAAGGCAGCTGGGAATTCGGATGGGAACTCACAAAGAAACATTGCAATGGAACAGACGTATTTTCGTTTGGATGTACCGTTTCGCAGATGGCTTGAGAAGATTGATCCTGAAATGGATGAAATGAGCATTGTTTGTGATCAATGGTGGAAGCAGACACAGCTTATTGTTCGTGATTTTGGCGAAGAATTGGTTGGACAGGTTGGGATGAAATCTTTTGTCGGACGAGTTGTAACAGAAAACAACAGTAAGAAACGTTATACTGCGCCTGAGGCGTTTAATCGCTTTTTATATGAAACATCACATAAAGATATGCTGAAGGGAGGAAAATGAGAGTGAGCGGAGAAGCTAAACAGGCACGTAGTTTTGTAAAACGTAAAATCGCCCGGATGATTGAAAGCAAAACACAATCCGGAGTCAAAGCAGAACTGGCAATGTTACGGCGCGGTATCGGCAAAGCACCCGGCAGCATGCCGGAGCTTTGGAATGTAACTCTTAGCGGTCTGCCGGAAATACTGCTAAGCAAAAACGAGGAACCAACCAAAGGAGAATGGGCGGTACATACGGCATTGACTCTTTATGCTCTGCACCAACAAGGCAAAGACCCAGGAAGGCAATGCATGCAAAAAGAAGGAGAAAACCTTGGTATTGCTGCTCGAAGATTGGTTGATCGCGAAAAGAGCAATGAAGAAGCTGTTGTTCGGCGTTTTCAGTCAGTGGCCTTATCGGATAATTTTGAGAGGCTTTCATGGCATTTGCGCGGCTTGGTTCAATTATTGAAGTCCAAAGATATACAATTGGATTACCCTGCATTGACGGAAGATTTATATTGGTTTCATTTTAATGACAGACGGGACGGAATACGCCTCAGATGGGGACAGGATTTTTATCGCTCAATTGAATCTATAAGCGAAGATGATCAAACAGAAACAAAGGAGGACGCTATCGATGAAAAACAATAGGTTGTATTTGGATATACACATTTTACAGACAGTGCCGCCGAGTTGTGTAAATAGAGATGATACCGGCAGTCCTAAAACCGCTATGTACGGCGGTGCAATGCGTGCGCGTGTTTCCTCTCAAAGCTGGAAACGTGCCGTAAGAACTATGTTCAGGGATTTATTGCCAAACGAAGCATTAGGTGTTAGAACTAAGAAGATAGTTTCTATGGTTGCTAATGAATTACGTTCTTTGGGGCTGGAAATTAATCCTGAGGAATCTGCAAAGCGGATTTTAGAAAATGCAGGTTTGAAAATCAAGTCAATAGAGAAAGGGACGGATGCTTTGTTTTTCCTAAGCTTTGCACAGGCAAAGGCATTGGCGAGATTAGCACTTGAATGTCCGGATATCCTCTCGGATAAAGCTTCAAAAGAATCAAAAGAGAAATCACATTACGCATTAAAGCAGTTTCCCGGAATCGATGTTGCTTTGTTTGGACGCATGGTGGCGGACGATCCTTCGCTTAATAATGATGCTTGTGTACAAGTTGCCCACAGCATCTCGACACATAAAATAAATAACGAATACGATTATTTTACGGCTGTAGACGACATGTCCGATGAAGATGAAGCAGGAGCGGGACATATCGGGACAGTGGAATTTAACTCCTCAACGCTTTACAGATATGCAACTGTGGCGGTTCATGAGTTAAATAGGCAATTAGCCGATGAAACCATAAATGCCGTGCTTTGCTTTGTTAAAGCCTTTGTGAGTTCAATGCCGACAGGAAAGCAAAATACTTTTGCTAATCGCACATTACCGGATGCATTACTCATCACGTTACGCAAAGATCAGCCTATCAACTTTGTGGGAGCATTTGAAAAGCCGATATCCGCAAGTGATGAAGGATATGTAGCTGCCTCAGCGAAACGCCTGACTGCCCATGTTATGAGTGTTTATAAAAGCTTTGCAAAAGAACCTGTGCGATCTCTGGTTACAGGTGAGCTATTATCCGCTCTTGGCACTGTTCAGCCGCTCGAAGATTTGATAAAGACATTAAAAGATGCTATTCGTGAGCAAATGTCTGATAGCGGAGGGCTGCAATGAGTACGCTGCTTATGCGTCTTGCGGCGCCTTTGCAGTCTTGGGGCGCAGATGCAAAGTTTGATAGGCGCGGAACGGAGCGCATACCTACAAAAAGCGGAGTTATTGGTCTTGTAGGTGCAGCGTTAGGGCGGCGGCGCGATGAAAGTATAGATGATTTAACTGGCTTGCGTTTCGGCGTGCGAATTGAACAAGAAGGAGCACTTTTAAGAGATTATCATACAGCAAAAGGCGAAAAACCGTATATCACCAATCGCTATTATTTGGCGGATGCGGTTTTTCTGGCTGGTCTTGAAGGGAGCAATGATCTTCTGCGCGAGATTGAGTATGCATTAATGTATCCGGCATTTCCGCTTTTTCTCGGACGACGTTCATGCCCGCCTGAAGGACAAGTCTTGCTTGGAATTCGTTATGGAAAAACACTTATGGAAGCATTGAGAGAACAACCATGGGTGGTCAGCGATTGGGCAAAAAGAAGAGAAGAAACTGAAGTTAGATTGCGTATAGTGACTGATGTGGAAACCACAGATGTAAATGCGTATTTTCAGCGAGATGTTCCGCTTTCATTTAATCAGTCGCATAGGAAATTCGTATTTCGTCGAATTCTCGAATCTACTCCGCTTTATGTATCCAATCCCGATAGTAAAAGATTTATTATGCAAAGTTCCACGGCACACGACCCAATGACTGAATTAAAGGGGGGATAATTTATGTTTTTATCCCGTATACAACTCAACGCAAATCTAAGAGATACGATGCGGGCGCTTTCTTCACCCAAAATCATTCACAATACGATAGTGACTAGTTTTTTGCACAGTCTTGATGTGGATAATGAGCGAATACTTTGGCGTGTGGATTATTTGGGAGAAAAGTGTTTTTTATTGGTGCTGAGCGCACAGCAGCCCGATTTTAAGCACATTGCGGAGCGATTTGGATATCCTCGGAACGAACCTCAATGGGAAACTAAGAATTACGATTTACTATTAAATAGGATTAATACAGGGCAGGTTTGGAGATTTCGCCTTCGTGCCAATCCTGTACGAAGCAGCAGCAAAGAAAAAGATCCTATATCAGGACGCGGGAAAGTTTTTGCGCATGTTACAACGGAACAGCAAAAGCAATGGTTATTGTCGCGGGCAAAGAATTGTGGGTTCCTGCTTAATGAAAACGAATTTGATGTTGTATATACGGAATGGAAGAAATTTAATAAAGGAATTGATCGCAGCCATGAGGTATCATTGCGTGTATCAGATTTTGAGGGAAAACTTACGATAGCAGACGTCGAAATATTTAAAAAAGTGTTGCTTTCTGGTTTAGGCAGGGCAAAAGCTTATGGTTGTGGTATGATGACAATTGCAGGTTGCGAAAGTGTTTGCCATGAGTGATCAACCTGTGGTGGGGAAACCCGAATTACAAGCATTACCAACTATACGTGACAGGATATCATTTCTATATTTGGAGCACTGTTTGTTGAGTAGACAAGATGGCGCTATCACCGTTACTGATGCGCGAGGTACCGTTCATGTTCCTGCGGCATCATTAAGTGTGCTGTTGTTAGGACCCGGAACAAATGTTTCGCATCGGGCTATGGAATTAATAGGCGATGCCGGAACAAGCGTTGTTTGGGTAGGAGAACATGGCGTTCGTTACTATGCCAATGGTCGACCCTTGACGCATTCCGCTCGTCTTTTAATAAAGCAGGCAGAACTGGTTTCTAATGTACGGTCACGGATCACTGTAGCACGGAAGATGTACCAAATGCGGTTTCCCGATGAAGATGTTTCCATGTTATCAATGCAGCAGTTGCGCGGAAGGGAAGGGGCACGAATTAGAGCGGTTTATCGTCATGCTTCCAAGCAAACCGGTGTTCCGTGGTATGGCCGAGAGTACGATCCGGATAATTTTAATGAAGGAGACGTTGTGAATATGGCATTGTCAGCGGCACATGCTTGTTTATACGGTGTTATTCACAGTGTTATCGTTGCTTTGGGATGTTCGCCGGGCTTGGGGTTTATACATACCGGACATGAGAAATCTTTTGTATACGACATTGCTGATCTATATAAAGCGGAGATAACCATTCCCATAGCATTTGAAGTCGCTGCAAAACATACTGAAGATATAGGTTCTGTAGTAAGGCGAAGAGTTCGTGATGAGATATCAGACGGTCATGTTCTGGAACAAGCGGTCAAGGATATACATAAATTACTTTTCAGCGACAATGTGTCGTATGAGGAGATTGAAACGGACGTACTTCATCTTTGGGATGACAAAAAAGGTATAGTCCCTAATGCGGTTTCCTATGGCAAAGAATTTGACGAGATTGAGCCTGAATTATCGGTGGATGGATATGGCAAGGTTATTGAGGACGAAACATGATTGTGATTACATTGACAGACTGCCCTTCTTCACTGCGTGGGGATTTGACGAAGTGGCTTTTCGAAATAAATATCGGAGTCTATGTTGGTCAAGTGAGCGCAAGAGTTCGGGATGAGATTTGGAAGCGTATTAAAGAAAGTACTAAGTCCGGCAGAGCCACTATGGTGTTTAGCACGAACAATGAACAAGGTATGGATTTTCGAATTCATAATTCCGGTTGGGAACCAATTGATTTTGATGGATTGAAGCTGATTATGCGCCCTAGTCCTGCACGGATCAAAAAACTGGGCGAGCTTAGAATGGGCTTTAGCAATGCGGCAAGGATGCGAAAAGCCAAGCAGATGTCATCAAAAAGGTATAGCAACTTCAAAATACCTGAAAGATACCTTATTGTTGATGTTGAAACTACTGGACTATCAGCAGAGGAAGATGAAATCACTGAAATCGGGGCAATTATAGTGAACAAACATGATGTTGAAGTAGAGTTTCATTCTTTGATAAGAATTAAAGGGAATATTCCCAAACACATTACATCTCTTACCGGTATATCGGATGAAATGTTGCAGCGAGAGGGAAGAGAGCTTGCTGATGTATTAGGAGAATTTCTCGCATTTGCGGGTGAATTGCCTGTAGTATCGCATAACGCTGATTTTGATTACGGCTTCTTGCGTACAGCTTGTGAAAGATGTGGACTGCCTTTGTTTTCAAATCGAAGCATAGACACTTTAACCCTTGCCAAGCGTGTAGTAAGTGATGCGAAGAACTATAAGCTGGAGACACTTCTAACTCATCTGGGAATTGAGGTGGTCGGTGTGCATAGGAGTAGAGAGGATTGTTTTTCTACCAAGCAGCTTTATGAGAAACTCATAGAAATCATGCAAGATAAAAGTTAAAAACCGCAATTTATAAAGGTTTCCTTAGTGTGCTCCCCGCAGGTGCGGGGGTGATCCTAAAAGGTATAAAAGTAGGAAAATATTATGATGGTGCTCCCCGCAGGTGCGGGGGTGATCCTCAATACTTGCAGCAATACAATAATAAGATTGAGTGCTCCCCGCAGGTGCGGGGGTGATCCTTTGGAGCTCAATCCCTTAGGCCTATCATATTGGTGCTCCCCGCAGGTGCGGGGGTGATCCTTGATTCTAAGGCCTGTGAAAAATCAAGATAATGTGCTCCCCGCAGGTGCGGGGGTGATCCTTTTTGACGAGGAGGCCAAAAGATTGTGAAATTGTGCTCCCCGCAGGTGCGGGGGTGATCCTGGGCAAACTTACACGATTAGTCGAATTAGTAGGTGCTCCCCGCAGGTGCGGGGGTGATCCCTAAGCTTGTCGGAGTGCTAGGCAGTAGCTTCAGTGCTCCCCGCAGGTGCGGGGGTGATCCTGAGTCTCCGGTATACGTCAGGTCTATCCTGCGGTGCTCCCCGCAGGTGCGGGGGTGATCCTTGCTGGCGCAGTACATAACCGAATACAAGCGAGTGCTCCCCGCAGGTGCGGGGGTGATCCTAAAATGTGATGCATTGAGTGACTTGCAATGCGGTGCTCCCCGCAGGTGCGGGGGTGATCCTATATATAGTATAGGAAAATTACTTGAGGAGGAGTGCTCCCCGCAGGTGCGGGGGTGATCCCACAGCGAACGAGGGCAGTGCAGGTACAGCCCTGTGCTCCCCGCAGGTGCGGGGGTGATCCTATTCCGTAAAACTTGAGTGGAAGGGGTGGACAGTGCTCCCCGCAGGTGCGGGGGTGATCCTTCAACCCCGATTCTTTCTTTTACTCCATACCAGTGCTCCCCGCAGGTGCGGGGGTGATCCTTTGCCGTGTCTGTCATAGTGCACATAAAGCCAGTGCTCCCCGCAGGTGCGGGGGTGATCCTAATCACAAATTTGAACGAAGCACTAGCAGAACGTGCTCCCCGCAGGTGCGGGGGTGATCCTGGTAGTGAAACAGAGAGAACATATTAGCATCCGTGCTCCCCGCAGGTGCGGGGGTGATCCTATGGCAATGCCAAGTACGGGAATTCAGAAAACGTGCTCCCCGCAGGTGCGGGGGTGATCCTGAGATAGTGTAGCGCTCCATTGCGCCTACGCTGTGCTCCCCGCAGGTGCGGGGGTGATCCTATATTATGCTTGGGGAGCTGATGTTACAGTAAGTGCTCCCCGCAGGTGCGGGGGTGATCCCCATTCCAACGAGTATACATCTATATTCCAATCGTGCTCCCCGCAGGTGCGGGGGTGATCCTCTTCCCCATTAATGAATTGAAATTCATTGTAAGTGCTCCCCGCAGGTGCGGGGGTGATCCTTCAGCTTGGCAAAAAACGGCTCACCGACAGAAGTGCTCCCCGCAGGTGCGGGGGTGATCCGGAGTAAGCCATATGCAGATGCCAGCTATAACGGTGCTCCCCGCAGGTGCGGGGGTGATCCCTAATGACACCTATTCTGCGATACCTGGCAGGGGTGCTCCCCGCAGGTGCGGGGGTGATCCCAGTATTCATGACCTGTACATTGCAGACAATGCGTGCTCCCCGCAGGTGCGGGGGTGATCCTCTAAACGTATGAGATGGTTCTTCTACGTACTCGTGCTCCCCGCAGGTGCGGGGGTGATCCTCATACCCGGCTTCAACCTTTTCATCAGTCGAAGTGCTCCCCGCAGGTGCGGGGGTGATCCTCAAAATGGATGCACCAAACCCTGTGGCTGTACGTGCTCCCCGCAGGTGCGGGGGTGATCCCGGGACGAGGGCAGCTGAGATACAGCAGCTCAAGTGCTCCCCGCAGGTGCGGGGGTGATCCCGTGGGCCCCGAGCCCTTGTCCCATCGGACTCCGTGCTCCCCGCAGGTGCGGGGGTGATCCCATCAGCGATCGCCAGGCGTGGGTATGCAAGAAGTGCTCCCCGCAGGTGCGGGGGTGATCCCAAGCACATAAAAGGCTTGACGAGTTAGCAGGGGTGCTCCCCGCAGGTGCGGGGGTGATCCTTGACACGCCGATAACCGTACAGACTACGGAAAGTGCTCCCCGCAGGTGCGGGGGTGATCCTGCGTCAATGATTTTCGGTATTGCTTCAAGTACGTGCTCCCCGCAGGTGCGGGGGTGATCCCTGCAAGGCTGATGGGCAATCCAGACCGAGGAGGTGCTCCCCGCAGGTGCGGGGGTGATCCTTATAGTGCAAACGACAGATATTAAAGAGATGAGTGCTCCCCGCAGGTGCGGGGGTGATCCTGCCCGCTTGTGTTCATTCTTTGTCCTCCTCCCGTGCTCCCCGCAGGTGCGGGGGTGATCCGCTAACTCAAAACTCAAGGCAAGACGGATAAATGTGCTCCCCGCAGGTGCGGGGGTGATCCTCCGAACCGTCTAACTAACCCATCCATCCACCAGTGCTCCCCGCAGGTGCGGGGGTGATCCCAGGAGGCAGAGGATAGTGCGGAGGTATGAGGAGTGCTCCCCGCAGGTGCGGGGGTGATCCCTCTCAAAGGCTTAAAACGTCACTCTGTAAACGGTGCTCCCCGCAGGTGCGGGGGTGATTTTTGTTGTTGGGAGATGAAACGGTGAGAAAAATTGTAACCAAGGGGACGATTCCTGTATTAAAGTATGTTTAACTCGGGTATAATTCTGACATTAAAATTAAATATTGCCTGCGCTTTAAGTATGGCAGTCGCCGCTTCGGTCTCATCCATTTCGATCTCATTTGGATATCGGGTAATCGAACTGTATATCGTTAAAATTGCACAGTCATCCATTATCTCTTTAAACATCGTATCAATTTTCGCGCACATTCTGCACAGAGCAACGAGGTCATGTGTTTTGGGAGGCTCGATGTCATTGAATAACAAGAATCCTTTTAAAGCCTTTTCAACAGCTTGCTGTGCATGGTAGCAAGCGATTTCTATTTGTTTGGGATATAAGTCCTCGAATAAATGCTTGGCTACAATCAGGTTATCTTTTGCTTTTTTAAACCATTTACATACCAAGTACATTTCGCTCAAATAGTACGACCCCCTCTTTCGCTATCTTTCTTTCGAGAGTTGGTTGCTCTGAACGCTTTTCAAAGCTACTGGCAAACGAGGCGAGAATGTCTATCGACATTGCGATTTCGGTTTTAGCCAGCTCTCTTGATATCTGCTTCATAGCTTCTAGTGGCTTTATTGAATTATCCGGAATCACAATGTAAAAATCATAATCGCTGTCTTCGTTCGGGGTGCCGTATGCATATGAACCGAACAAATATATTTTTTCGCACTCAACCGTTGCCTTTATTTTGTCGGCTATTTCCATAATCCTAGAGCTTGTCTGCATTGGGAAGGCCGTTACGTAAAACTAATAAAACTCTATAAAAATATTACAAAAGTTCATGTTTACTTCCTCGTTCAACGCATCCGATTTCGGCGAACCTACTTTCGTTTGGTGTAATGCTCTGGAGGCTTAAATTCCCGTGTAACTCACGGTACTGAACGTCATAATTCGTCTAGTGCTCTATGACGCCTTATATCTTGATAAGTTAACGGAAGCATTTTTATCCCTGTCCATAATAGTACCGCAGCATTCACATCTGAATTCTCTTTCAGAAAGGGATAGTTTATTTTTCATCATACCGCTAACATTCAGGTTCTCCATAACTATCCTTGACGGCTTGGTTTTCGCTATCGCAGCAGTTATTTTATGCCTGTTATCTTCCCTGATATTATCAAGACGTTTGTATAACTTTCTAATGTTTCTCTCAAGTTTTACAATGTTGCTTGTTTTTACGTAACTTCTCCCTTCTTTATTTTTCTCGTATTTGTTCGACACCTTACGCTGCAACCTACGTAATTTCTTTTCTAACTTCTTTACTTTTTTGCTCTTGTTGATATTTTTGAATGGCGTATCAATATTAGAGCATACAGCCAGATTCTTTATACCTACATCAATACCAATACTTTCATCCGACAATTCAACAGCCTCTTGTTTCGCCTCAATACCTACTGATACATACCAGTGTACACCATCAAACTTTACCCTTTGATTTGTATATTTCACACTTTCGGGTATCCTGTTTTTTTCAGATAACCTTACCCAGCCTATCTTCTCAAGTCTTACTTTGCCATTCTTGAATTTTATCTTTTCTGTATCCTGATAAAATTTCGGCGGACTTTTCTTTCTGCTCTTGAATTTTGGCTTGTCAGAAAGCTTATTAAAAAACTTATAATAGGCGTCGCAGGCATCCTTTACTGCTTATTTTGTAATATTGTTGCTGTAGTTTTTAAGCCACTTCAGCTCTTCCGTCTTTTTTAACTGAGTTAATTCTTTTATCAAATTCCCGTCTAGAATAAATTTCCCGCCGTTTTGATAATTCTCTTCTTGCTTGGCAATCGTCCAATTGTACGCCCATCTAGCTACTCCCGCGCTTTGGAACAGCTTGCCTTTTTGTTTATTATTAGGCTCAAGTCTGACTTTCAGGGCTGTTATCATCTTCCAACAACTCCTTTATCATCTTTTTGCCTTTATGACTCGGTTTCAACTTACCAACTTTGTCCCGGTTTCTGAGGGTTTGCTGAGTAACTCCTATTAATTCCGCAAATTCTCCTATTGAAGTAATATTTCATAAAAAACACATCAAAATTATTATAGCATATCTCTACTGCATTATGATAATGTCTTCTATATTTTTAAAAAATTCTTTAACTGTTGTTTGCCTCCTTCTTATAACCGTATTATACAATCAGAACCCTTATCAAGCTAAATTTTTGTGAAAATCCTCCAATATGTTTGTTTGTTTTTTTATGTTATTTTACATTGACTTTTCTGAATTATTAATTTATCATGCTATTGTGTGTTGTTATGGTTATACTGATTTGCTGTCAGACGTTTGTCAAATCTTTGTCGGATTGTAAAGGTAAATGGCAACAATCGATTTTACCAGACAGTTTGGGGTCAAATGTCCCATGCTGGGTATAGAAGGAAAAAACCCGGTAATACTACAATTAGGTGGTATCGTTTAAGCTTGGTTATGTTTAACATGTAAGCATTTTGTTATGTATGTGCAGTTTTTTGCTATTCAAAAAACCACTGAAATTTATTATTAATTTTAACATGAAGGAGAGGAGTTAGAGTTGAACTTTAACAATTTGGAAGCCAATACTATTTTTGAGCTTAGAGAGATGGGAAAACTGATAGGACTTAGAAACCCTACCAGACATCGCAAGGGTGATCTTATTAAACTTATTGAAGAGAAACTTGCACAAGCTCCAGGCAAATACAATACTACACAAATGGGGTCTTTACCCCGAAACGAGCAAATCACGCAGAGTTACGAAGAGGTAAAGTCAAATCCGGAAATAAACTCTCACGCAGAAATCATTACACCACCTGATCTGGCTGAAGTAAAGATTCCCAAAAAAAGAGGTCGCAAAAGTAAAAGTGAGATTTTAGCCGCGCAAGCTCTTGCGATGCAAAATCAATTAAGTCTTGAAAGTTTGATAGATCCTATTGAATCAAAGGCTGTGGTTGATCATGAAGATGTAAAAGCAGAAGACAAACCTGAGCCTATTCATGTAGTACCGCAATTGGGTCAAGACATAGGGGAAGTACAAGCAAATGTGGATTCGTTAAACGGAGTTAGCCAACCTGACGATTCTGTTAAGGATGAGGAATATGACAAACAGGTTGCTTACGCACGCAAGCACTACAACACCTCTAATCCCGCAATCCCAGCTCTGTTAAACTCTGGGGAGTGCGGCGAGGCCGAAGGGGTTTTAGAGATTCTTTCGGATGGTTATGGTTTTTTACGCTCGAATAATTATATGTCCGGACATAAGGATGTGTATATATCCCAATCTCAGATCAGACGATTCAGCTTAAAAACAGGCGATCTGGTGCAGGGAAAGACTCGCAAGGCAAAGGACGGGGAGAAATTTCAAGCGCTTTTGTACGTAACTACAGTTAACGGAGAAAATCCGGAAAAAGCTTCCCAGCGAAAGCCCTTTGATGAGCTAACGCCTATATATCCCGCAAAAAGGATTACTTTAGAAAATAAGAAAAGTCCGAAAGAGCTTGCTACAAGGCTGATTGATCTTGTATCACCTATTGGCAAGGGACAAAGAGGACTCATAGTATCTCCGCCTAAGGCCGGTAAGACTATTTTATTGAAAAAGATTGCCGACAGCATATCGTCCAATTATCCGGACATATACTTAATAGTGTTATTGATAGATGAACGGCCTGAGGAAGTAACGGATATGCAGCGCTCCATAAAGGGAGATGTTGTGTTTTCTACTTTTGATGAAGTGCCCGAACATCATACCAAAGTGGCGGAGATGGTTATGGAGCGTGCGCAAAGACTGGTCGAGCAAGGACGCGATGTCGTTATACTGCTTGACAGCATAACCAGGTTGGCGAGGGCTTACAATTTAACTGTTCCCGCAACAGGGCGTACACTTTCGGGAGGTCTTGATTCCTCAGCACTCCATAAGCCGAAAAGGTTTTTCGGGGCTGCGCGTAACATCGAAGAAGGCGGTAGCCTTACGATCATAGCTACTGCGTTGGTTGAAACAGGAAGCAGGATGGATGAAGTCATATATGAAGAGTTCAAGGGAACAGGGAATATGGAGATTCATCTTGACAGGAAGATTTCGGAAAAGAGAATATTCCCCGCAGTTGACATATTCAGATCCGGAACCCGCAGAGAAGAGCTGTTACTTAGCCAGAGAGAAATTGAGGGCGTGTGGACGATACGCAAAAATTTGAGCGAGGGACGACCGGACAGGGTTATAGAAATAATAATAAACGATCTTATGCGTACCAACAGCAATGCGGATTTCTTGGACTTAATGTTGTCTCATTTTGAAAGCATGGATAAAGATTCTCATTTCGGTGACAGAGAAAGTTACGTAAGTTATAGATAATCGGATTAGGAAGGCTTCATGATGCTTCGTTTAACGGAAAGACAATGGGAGGTTATCCGGGTTGTTGCGTGGATAGCCTTTGTTCTGGCGATCATGTTTTTGTTTATCACAAGGCTTATCGTATATTTAGGACCTTTTTTAGCGGCACTTACTATATCCCTTATAATAAGCAGACCGGTTGATGCGATACAAAAGAAGCTTAAGATAAAAAGAGGATTAGCAACCGTTTCGGTTTTACTGCTGTTTGTGGTTGCCGTTGGTGGTGGCCTTGGGATTCTATTTTACAGGCTTTTTGATGAAATATTTGCTCTGGCTCAAAGAATATTGACCGGTGGAGAGCTTGAACAATATCTTGAGTCGTTTTTTGGACGCTTAAGGGTTTTATACTCGAATTTGCCGATTGACGCCGCACAGGCTGCCGAGGATGCAATAGCTGCTTTTGCTGCGAATATTACCGCTCAGCTGCAGGTATTGCTTGAGCGGTTAGTTGCTTTTGTGCTTAACTTCCCGAGAATCATTATCTTTTTCGTAATATCGCTTGTTTCGGCATTTTTTATAACAAAGGACAAGGAAAAGATACTTGCTTTTTTTTCGAGGCAGTTTCCGGAATTATGGAAGCGAAAAACTGAAATAGTCATAAAAGAGCTGATACGGACGATACTTGTTTACATAAAAGCTCAGGCTATTACCTCGTCTATAACCTTTGTCACACTACTTACAGGATATTCGTTGCTTGGGTTCGAGTATGTGTTGCTTTTTGCGCTTTTCACGACGCTTTTTGACGCACTTCCTGTTCTTGGAGCTGGTATGGTTCTTGGCACATCAGCCTTCGTGCAGCTTGTCATGGGCGATTTTTTAAGAGGTGCAGGCTTAATTGGAATTTATCTTGTTGTGCTCATGATCCGCAATTCTGTTGAACCTAAGATAATTGGCAAGGGGGTAGGGATACATCCGCTTTTGATTTTGCTGTCCATGTATACGGGACTTCAGCTCATAGGAGGGGTAGGCCTAATCTTGGGACCGATTTTTGTGATAACTATACGCGCGCTTCAGAAAGCACAATTGTTGCCGGATTGGAAAAAATAGAGAATGTATTTAGAATAATTTTGAAATATTTCGTTGCATTAATATAAGGAGCTTTGATAATGCTTGATATAAAAGAAATAGTTGCTAAGTCGGTCGCCGATACCGACAACACTCTTGATACAACTGAGATTTATGGAATGCTCGAATATCCTCCGGATCCCAATATGGGGGATGTTGCTCTACCGTGCTTTAAATTGAGCAAAAAGCTAAAAAAATCGCCTGCAATAATTGCACAGCAGATTGAAAGTTTATTTAAAAGCTGTGAGTACATAAGCAAGGTAGAAGCTTTGTCGGGATATTTGAATTTTTTCCTTGATAAGAAACGTTTTATTAAAGAAGTCTTAACCGAAGTATTAAATTGCGGAAGCGATTACGGCAAAAGCGACACAGGTGAGGGTAAAACCGTAGTAATTGATTATTCCGCGCCAAATATAGCTAAACCATTTCATATTGGCCATTTGAGGTCAACTGCCATAGGTAGTTCACTTTACAGGATCCATAAGTTTATGGGCTATAAGGCTGTCGGTATAAACCATTTAGGCGACTGGGGAACGCAATTCGGTAAGCTCATAGTTGCATATAAAAAATGGGGAAACAGGCTTGAGGTTGAAAATGGCGGTGTAAAGGCTTTGATGGCGCTTTATGTCAAATTTCACGATGAGAGCGAGAAAGACGCTTCGCTTGAGGATGAAGCCAGAGAGTGGTTTATCCGTATGGAGAATCGCGATGAGGAAGCGCTGTCCTTATGGCAATGGATTAAAGATATAAGCCTTGATGAGTTTAAGAAGATTTATGATCTAATGGGAGTGAATTTTGATTCTTGGGCTGGGGAGAGCTTCTATAACGACAAAACCCTTGATGTGGCAGATGAGTTAAAAGACAAAGAGCTTCTTAAGGAGAGCGAAGGCGCATTTTTGGTCGAGCTTGACCAATTTTCGCTTCCGCCCTGTATGATACTAAAAAAAGACGGCGGAACGCTTTATGCGACAAGAGATATCGCAGCCGCCATATATCGCAAAAAGACTTATGATTTTGAAAGCTGCATTTATGTAACCAGTGCAGGCCAGAGTCTTCACTTCGCACAATGGTTTAAAGTGCTTGAGCTTATGGGGTATACCTGGGCGAAAGATTTAAAGCATGTTCCCTTTGGCACAGTTGATTTGGGGGGAGAGAAGCTTTCGACACGCAAGGGCAATGTGGTGCTTTTAGAGGATATTTTTGATGAAGCTATAAAGAAGACCGAAGAAATAATAGCCTCAAAAAGCGGTGATCTTCAGGATAAAGAGGAAACGGCACGAAGCATAGGTGTAGGAGCGGTAATATTCAGCGATCTTTTCAGCAACCGGATAAAGGATGTTTCGTTTTCCTGGGAGGAAATCCTTGATTTTGACGGTGAAACGGGTCCTTATGCGCAGTATACTCATGCCAGAGCGTGCAGCGTTCTTAAAAAATCAGCAATAGAGAATTCAATTTGTTTTGACTCTATATCTTTGGATAATTCTGAAGAATTTGACGTGGCAAAGTGTTTGTACGAATTTCCGTTAAGGCTTAAACAGGCGCTGGAAGCGCTTGAGCCATCGGTTATAACCCGCTATATTGTCGAACTTGCGAGGGTGTTTAACCGCTTTTATCATAACCATTCGATTCTTTCGGCGGATGATGAGCTTAAAATATCGCGGCTTGCACTCGTAAAGGCGGTGCGTATAGTTTTGTCAAACGGGCTTTGGTTAATAGGACTGAAAGCTCCGGAGAGGGTGTGAAATGGCTGAGGCAAAACGAATAGTTCTCACCGGGGGTGGCACGGCGGGGCATGTCACGCCGAATTTGGCACTTGTACCGCTTCTTTTGAAAGATAACTGGGAGATTCACTACATAGGCACAAAGGACGGGATAGAGCGAGATCTCATTTCGCGCTTTGAATATGTCCGTTATCACACTATAAAATCCGGTAAACTCAGAAGATATGCGGACATAAAAAACATCACCGATCCTTTAAAGGTGATGTTTGGCATAGCGCAAGCATTCTATTTGATAAGTAAGATAAGACCCGAAGTTATATTTTCAAAAGGGGGCTTTGTTTCCGTACCTGTGTGTATTGCGGGCTATTTGGCAAGAGTACCTGTCATTATTCACGAATCGGATTTGACCCCGGGGCTTGCAAACCGCATAGCATCGAAATTTGCCACTAAAATATGCACATCATTCGCTGAAACAGTACCGATGTTTAAAGGGCGTGATTGTGTATATACCGGCACACCTATTCGCAATGAGCTGCTTAAGGGTGATGCGCAAAAAGGAAGATCGTTTTGCGGTTTTAAAAAAGATAAACCTGTTATTCTGGTTGTCGGCGGAAGTTTGGGTGCGCAGGCTATAAACATAGGTGTAAGACAGAATATATCAAAGCTACTAAAAACCTTTGATATAGCACACATTTGCGGAAAAAACGGCATTGATGCCAAGCTTGAGGGTGTCGAAGGCTATGCTCAGTTTGAGTATTTAAACGATGAAATGGCTCATGTATTGGCGATGGCCGATCTGGTTGTATCCAGGGCCGGCTCGAATTCAATTCATGAATTTTTGGAACTAAAAAAGCCCAATCTGCTTATTCCTTTGCCTGAATCGGCAAGCCGGGGGGATCAAGTGCTCAATGCTGCGAATTTCGAGAAAAAAGGCTATTCAAAAGTGTTAAGACAGCAAGATTTGAATGCGGATACCCTTTATATAGCGATTATTGAACTATACGACCAAAGGAGCAAGTTTATTCTTGCGATGGAAGTCGCACAAAAGGGACAGGGGACGCAGAAGGTGTTAGAGTTATTGATGACCCAGAAGTGAAGAGAAATCCAATCGATAGAACCGCCCCCAATATTAGATGATTTTAGAGTAGGCGATGGCTATTTTTGCTCCGAGGAGTGCGTTGTTCTCTATTAGCGCTATATTGGCAGCAAGACTTTTTCCGCTTGTTGCTTGCTCGATTTCGGATAGCAAAAATGGGGTTACTTCTTTGCCGCTGATATCTTTCTTATTCATTTTGCGGATAGCGGCTTTTATGTTTTGTTCAATTAATTTATTGTCGATGGCGTGTTCGGATGGAACTGGGTTTGAGATTAAAATCCCTCCGTTAAGATTTAAGTTTCTCTTAGTAAGGATGATAGCCGCTATCTCATCAGGAGTATCACATCTTACATCAACCGGTAATCCGGAGGATTCACTGTAAAATGAAGCGAATTCAAAACTTTTGTAGCCGATTACAGGTACGCCGTATGTTTCTAAGTATTCGATCGTCAGAGGTAGATCGAGTATCGCTTTTGCTCCTGCGCATATAACGCTCACATTTGTTTTTGAGAGTTCCTGCAGATCCGCTGAAACGTCGAATGTGTCCCGAGCTCCTCGGTGCACGCCGCCTATGCCACCTGTCGCGAATACTTCGATTCCCGCCATTGAAGCGGCTATCATAGTAGCGGCTACGGTAGTTGCTCCCCAATTTTTTCTCGCTGTAACGATGGGCAGATCGCGTCGGCTAACTTTAACTACGTCTTTTCGCATGGCAAATTGCTCTACTTCATCGGCTGAAAGGCCTATAACTATATCGCCGTCTATTATACCAATAGTCGCCGGCAAAGCGCCTGCCCTGCTTATAATCTTTTCAACTGAAAGCGCTGTGGAGACATTTGCAGGATAGGGCATTCCGTGGGATATTATGGTAGATTCAAGCGCGACTACCGCAGCTTTGTCCTTTAGGGCATTTTCTACGTCTTTTCTTATTCTTAACATGAGATCTCCTTACAGTATAGTAACCCGCCTTGATCTCCCAGCGTTATAAGAGTGTCCGTAACGCCTTTATTCCGAAAATACTATGTATATTCATGAGAATTATTATATCGAAGTATTGATGTCTTTTGAAGTGCAAATATTTTTGACCTATTGCCAGATAAGGAATATAATTGCTGTGAATCAGATTGGAGTTTTTAATCGCTCCTGACTTTGGTATCAGACATTCAAAAATGGTGCAAACTTTGTCATAATTAGGAAGGTTGACTCGATTAAAGTCGGATCTTTTAGTTCTACAGCTTGTAATTAAGGATTGACTTTAATTGCGTTTCTGACAGGGAATAATTCCGTAGAGGAAGTTTTGTAGTTTCTGATAAGCGCTTAATAAAATCCGAATCCATCGTGGTGTTGATATACTTTCCCTCCGCTTCGGTAACTCTAAAGTCTTTCATAAAACTGAATATTTCAGAGGTTCCGTATTTGTTTTCCAGCACTTTAAACTGAAAAATTCTCTCTAACAGTACGGTAAGATAGCAGATGAGAAAATGTCCCTTTA
>Ga0209316_100161_pt1 | contig 25112 bp, 26 predicted proteins | sample 3C3metaG_FD_184150 | JGI IMG/M metagenome (GOLD analysis project Ga0209316, IMG submission 184150) | Freshwater bacterial and archeal communities from Indian Creek, Illinois, USA - 3C3 metaG (SPAdes) (version 3) | ecosystem: Environmental > Aquatic > Freshwater > Unclassified | place: USA: Indian... | reverse complement strand
GCACAACACGCGCGGCCCGCTGGCAATGACCCGAAAATTCCCCACCCCCCTGGGGAAAAGTACTCTGCAAAACTGGGGAAATTCTACTTGCAAAAAACAGTCTAGGCCCGCGCCTGAGCCGACGGTTGAAGAGAAAAACTACCTACGGCGCAAAAGAGCAGACCAACGCGCGGGCAAGTTTGGGAACTTGCCCGTGAAAGTCTTCCAGTATAGTTTCCCCGACGAAGAGCCTATCTATTCATGCGGCCGCGAAATGCACGAAGACGCCTTTAAAAACGAGATACAATCCTTTTCCTGGGAGTGGAAATGTCGTCTTGGCACCGGAAGAAGCGAAGATACGTAAGCCTGAGCGGGAAAACAGAGAGCCAAGGAGGACGTAAGCATAAAATACCTCCCACCTCGTCCTGAGTCCTCCCGCATGAGAAGCTGTAGTTAGAACTTACTGAATAACCCAAAGACCCTTGACATAGGATACACATCAATTTGACGCTTACGAGTTAGTTGACGCTTACCCCCAAGCTACGCCTCGCAAGGTAAGAATTAAGGCACTCAAATGCCGAAAGGCAAATTGAGTGCCGACACCCTACCACGGTGTACTTCTACCATCTACTTGATGTATGAACGTTCGCCATAGATTCGACTGCCTGACTCTTAGAAAATAGGAAGAAGCTTGGTCCCCGAAGCAGCTCTCCTCTTTACAACTTAGAACGCGGCGAATTCATGGTCTTGCAAATCTGTTATGAACATATGTCCCGGCGCATGGGTCAACATGATAGGTGGCTTAGACTGCATTGCCACGGCTTGAGGTGTAACGCCGCAGGCCCAAAAAATCGGTACTTCCCCAGGCTTGATTTCGACAGCGTCACCAAAGTCCGGCCTTGTGATGTCCTTGATCCCGATCTGCGCTGGATCGCCAATATGAATGGGTGACCCGTGAACCGCAGGGAAGCGAGCTGTAATTTGCGTCGCTTTGACGACCTGATGCGCAGGGATGGGCCTCATGCTCACAACCATCGGTCCAGAAAAGGCACCCGCAGGGCGGCAAGCTATATTTGTAATATACATTGAAACGTTGCTCCCTGTGGAAATGTGACGCAATTCAATACCGGACTGCATGAGGGCAGCTTCAAAGCTGAAGCTGCATCCCAAGAGGAATGCGACAAAATCTTCGCGCCAAATGCCAGATACGTCTTCAAGTTCCTGCACATAGACACCGTTCTTGTAGACTCTGTATTTTGGGATATCCCGAGCAATGTCGGACCCCGGCGCAACTATTGACATTTCGCGGCTACCCACTTCTGTGACATCAAGGATCGGGCACGGTTTCGGGTTACGTTGGCTGAATAACAAGAAGTCATAAGCGAGATCCTGCGGCAGAACGACTAGATTTCCTTGGACATGCCCTGGGCAAATCCCAGCTGTCGGTCTGACAAACTCACCATTCCGGATCGCATTCCGCATCTCGGCTGGAGAAAGGGCTTTTGGCTGCATCAAAACAAAGCACCCCCTCAAAATTGGAACTTCCTTGGGCAATTCGGAGAACTCCAAGACGGGAAATCTTGGTATGCACATCCACAATTCACGCCTGGCCGTGCCATCCCTAGTCCCGGACCTCTTCGACCTTTACGTTATAGACGGCTCCCGCGATATTCATTCGGAACAGCCGCGTGCTTATGACCTCTCCACTCCGTAAAATCTGCGATTCTTTCGGACGCAATGGCTGGTGTGCAGCCATTTGTGGGATCTGATTGTAAAACACTTCCCTTTCTTTGAGAAGCGCGTGAGCATCGTCAATGGTAACCTTTTTGAACCTAACCTTATCTCCGGGCTTGGCCTGGGCGAGCAAGGGTAAATCCACAGAAATAACAGTGGCGATCTTGGTGTAGCCCCCGGTTGTTTGGCGATCGGCCATCATGACGATGGGTTTGCCATGTCCCGGAACTTGAATTGCACCAAAGGCTATCCCGTCTGAAATGATGTCCGCGCCCTTTTCATGCTCGATTGACGGCCCCTCCAGACGGTAGCCCATGCGATCGCATTCATTGCTGATGGTGTACTCGCTGTCGAGAAGAGTTTCAATCCCCCCATCTTTAAAAGCGCTTTCCTGGGGGCCCAAGACGACGCGAATAGTGTTCGAGGCCTCATACACAGGTATATGTTCCTGAGGAATGGCTAGCATAATCGTACGCGAACAGTCAAGATCAACACCCACGGGCACCCGGTCCCCAGGTTTCAGGGCTCTACCTTCGAACCCGCCCAGTGCACCCCGAGTGTAAGTCGAACGGCTATTCATAACCAAGGGGGTATTAATGCCGCCTGAGATTGCTAAATAGGCCCGAAGACCTGACTTCAGCACCCCAAAGCTCAGGACATCGCCTGTTTTGACCACTACGGTTTGCCACATTTGCACTGCATCCCCATTGATCATGGGGCTGAGGTTTGCCCCAGCCAGTGCAATTCTACCGTCAAAACTGAACCTTATCTCTGGTCCAAGCATCATCATCTCTAGTACCGCCGCTGACCTGTCGTTCCCGACTAGCAGATTCGCAACAACCAAGGCAAATTGGTCCATCGCGCCGGCAACGGGAACACCAAATTGCTGGTACCCGTAGCGACCGGGGTCTTGGACCAGCGTCAGCATGCCAGACTTGATGATTTCGATCGAACGTCCTTCTGGCATTCTCACGCCCTCCTCTCTGCGGTCCCGCGGATTCTTTCGCTACTCAAGCGGTCAAAAGTATCTTGATCGATTTGTACAAAGCGGATGTATTCCCCAGTTTTAAGCAAAATAGGGACCTCAAGTAGAGGGTCATACAGCGCTACTGGCGTGCGACCGATGATTTGCCAGCCTCCTGGGCTGTCAATAGGGTAGATTCCAGTTTGAGCGCCTGCGATACCAACGGATCCCCCGATAATCTTGGTGCGAGGTGTCTGCAGACGAGGGGTAGCGATGCGTTTATCCATGCCCCCGAGGTAGGGAAATCCTGGCGTGAACCCTAGCATGTAAATTCTGTATGTCCCCGAGACATGGATTTCGACCACCTGTTCAGCAGTCAACCCGTTGTGTTTTGCGACGTATTCAAGGTCAGGGCCCACTTCTCCGCCGTACAGGGTAGGAATCTCAATAACTCGCGGCTGAGGGAGCTCGATCTCATCCAAAACATCGAGAGTCTCCAGTACCTTCTCACACAGCGCTTGATAGCCAATGCGCAATGGGTCATAGTGAATCATCAGCGAACAGTAGGTTGGCGTCATCTCGACTATACCTTCAACGTTTGACTTCTCAAGTGCCAACATCAGCGACCGGACCTCTATGTTTAGCACTTCCGAAATTTCATTCCCGAAACTAGCTACCAAGGCGAGATCTCCAGACGGCGCAAGCCGGACCGCTCTTTCCAAAACCCTCACCTCCATTCATTACAAACGCGGATGATGACTAGCTAAGTAGAGCAATGATGCTCCTGAGCCCCAAAACTCCCATATAGCCCGCGGCGATGACGATGGCAACACCAAGAACAATCATCCAAGTTGGATGCCTGTAATCCCCCACAATATCCTTTCTCCGGGATGCTAAAAGCATAGTGCCAAGAGTAACCGGAAGGATCAACCCATTAAGAGAGCCTGCGACCACAAGTAGATTAACCGGTCTGCCGATTGTCGACATAATCATGGTTGAAAGGGCGATAAAGGCGATTATGAAATACTTCTCATATGTTTTGATAACCGGATGAAGTGTCTTTAGGAACGAGACGGACGTGTACGCTGCGCCGACCACTGAAGTGATCGCTGCAGACCAAAGAATCAGACCAAAAAGCCTGAACCCGATCTGGCCAGCCCCGTGCCGAAATGCGTCAGCGACAGGGTTAGCCCTATCAAGAGTGATGCCTCCGCTAACGACGCCGAGAACAGCAAAGAACAGGAAGACACGCATAATGGCAGAAATACTCACGCCTTGCACGGCGCTAGTGGTGATGCGACTGAGGTATTCCTTGCCGGTGATACCAGCGTCAATCAGGCGATGTGCGCCTGAAAAAGTTATGTAGCCGCCCACAGTTCCGCCGAGAAGGGTAACTATTGGGAAAAACAGGGCGTTGACATTTTCTGGTGCTACGCTGCGGACAATGGCTTCGCCGACTGGAGGATTGGTGGTCAATCCTACATAGGCAACCATTGCGATCATCAAACCACCTAGGATTTTGGTGAAACGGTCCATGGCGGACCCCGCATCCTTGGCGAGGAAGATGGCGACGCCGATAATGCCGCTGACGACAGCGCCGACCTGGGCGTCCATGCCGAAGAGAGCGTTAAGTCCGAGCGCAGCACCGCCGATGTTGCCTATGTTGAAAACTAGGCCCCCAAGAGCAACCAAAACGGCTACGAATAACCCAAGACCCGGCAGCACTTTGTTTGCGATGTCCTGACCCCTTAGGCCTGAAACGCCGATAACTCTCCACACGTTTAACTGAGTACCCACAGCCATGACAACCGAAGCCAGAATGACAAACGCAAAGCTTGCACCAAAGTTCTGTGTAAATACCGCAGTCTGAGTAAGAAAACCAGGACCAATTGAAGATGTTGCCATAAGGAATGCAGCGCCTAAAAGCACGCTACCTATTCCTGACTTAGTGACCTCTTTCCCTGTCCCTTTTAAATCAGCCATGTGAAACCTCCTCTTTTTTGGGCATAGATTCTACTGTCTAGGTAATCAGGTTTCTCAAAGCAGTGACCATGACGCCTTCATCCTCTAAGGTTGTGCGGATTCGCTTCACAAATTCAACTGCTTCCGGATTGTCTCCATGAACGCAGATGGAATCCGCGCTGATCTCAACGGTCTCACCGGTTATGGCAACTACTTCGCCCTTCTTGACCATCCGGACGACACGCGCGATCGCTTCCTCAGCATCGTGGAGCACTGCACCGGGCTGACTCCTTGGCACCAGCGTCCCGTTCGCCTGATAGGCACGGTCCGCAAATACTTCCTGCGCGACTCTTATACCCACCCTTTTCCCTGCTTTAACCATCTCACTGTTGGCAAGACCCAGCAAGATAAGGTCCGGCGAAGCCTCATAAACAGCTTCGGCGATCGCCTGGGCTAGCTTTGCGTCAGTTGCCGCCATATTGTACATTGCGCCGTGTGGCTTCAAATGCTGCAAAGTGCCGTTGGCCGCCTTTACGAACGCTGTCAGTGCTCCCAGCTGATAAAGCGTGTAAGCCTTCACCTCAGCCGGTGTTACTGCCAAGTTCCTTCTCCCGAAACCCATAAGGTCAGGATACCCTGGGTGAGCGCCGATGCCAGCGCCACTTTTCATTGCTGACTTAACTGTCTCCGCCATTACGAGCGGGTCTCCGGCGTGCCAACCACAAGCAATATTCACTGAGGAAACAAAAGGAATTATACTACTATCCATGCCAATGGTATAGCTGCCAAAGCTTTCCCCCAAGTCACTGTTTAGATCCACTTTGAACACATGCATCACCTCCACAGATCGGAATTTACTATTACTGATATCTCCATTATCAGGCAATCAGATGACAAACTCAGAGCACTTCAGTAGTTCGCTAGACCCTCATCAGAGTAACTCCTCACGGGTCGGTCCCCTGTGCTTAACAAGACCACTGGGTGCCCTAATCCCCAATCCAACCCATCGATAACCGCATCACGGTAACCGAAAAAAGACTATGTGTGTGGTTCGGAATACGCTTCCTTGGGGAAATGAGAAGGTGCGACTCACTGGGTAAACAAGGTAAGGTGGCTACACCATTATCCCCTGCTCTAGGAAAGCAAATCGTTTCTCGTTCTACATAGACACACCGCCTTTCCCCCAGCCAAGATGCGCGCCCCAGTTGTCCTTCATTTCCCATTACGTATGTCAGTGGTGACTTCACCACATAGCGGGAATTTCAACAATGATACACTGCGATGACTTCACTCCATCGACGCGATACTTGGGGTTGAAAGTGCTGCAATCTCCCTCTAGTTCCACATACAGGGTCTCGATTCCGACTTCCGTTGTTCACAGGAGGGTCAGGCAGCGAGTCCGATATGCCATGGTTCTATCTTAATTCTCGTGGCTTTGACATGCCCCTCTAGGGTGTCTCCTTCATTGCCACGAAAATCGCTCAAGCTAATTTCTATTTGATTCACTCCACGCATCCTTTCCCTGCGATTGTACAGTGAAGTAATTCGAATTGTCAATACGCCGCATTCACTCGGGTGCACGACATATTTGTGAACCAGCGTTGACTGCGGGGCTCTTTCATGCTAGTCTGAATGTATTAATAACATTCAGGAGGGATAGCATGTTTACCGAGGTAGAGCGACTAGAAGCTGAACGAGGGCGCCTGTATCAAGCGTTATCGCAGGTGGGCGATTTCCGACGAGGCTCCATTAGCGTCAACTATCGACGATGCGGAAAACTTAACTGCGCCTGTGCTCACCCAGATCATCCCGGACACGGGCCCCAACATCTCTTAACCACAAAAGTCAACGGGAAAACTTTGGCTAAGAACCTCCGCAGCGGCCCCGAACTTGTAAAGGTCGAACAGGAGCTCGCCAACCACCAGAATTTCAGGGAACTTGTGAAAAATATCGTCACCGTGAGCGAACATATCTGCGAACTGAAAGAAGCGGAGACCCGGGCCGATGAAACGGCCAAAAAGGGGGCCTCAAAACTAGGCTTGAAACGGAAATCGTCACCGAACTAAACGCTCTCTTAGGCCCTAAAGTCTTAGATGAGCTTCATTTCGAAGCTATGGAAGGTCTGATTAAAAAAGAAGTTTTGCGCGTTGCCGCTAGATTCCTAGAGAAGATGCTCAACGCGGATGTCTCCGATGATGCGAGTGCCAAACTCACCTGCATTTTTTGTAGCAAAGATGCTCGCTACGTGAGTCGTCATCCGAAAACCTTTACCACCATCTTGGGCGACATTACCCTTAATCGTGACTACTATTACTGCTCAAGCTGCGGTCACGGTTGGTGCCCTAAGGATTACGCTTTGGGCTTCGACGATTCTTCTTTGTCACCGGGGGTTACCCGCATGATCGGCCTAGTGGCTTCGGCAGGCTCATTTCTAGAGGGCTCAAAGCTATTGTCCGCATTGGCCGTGGTGAACGTCTCAGAAAAATGCGTCGAGCGCATGGCTAAAACAATCGGGGCCGCCATCGAATACGACGATGTCGCTCATGTCGAAGTAAAACAAAATCCCAGCGACACCATGTACGTCGGGGTGGACGGAACAGGGATTCCCATGCGCAAAGACGAATTGCTTGATCGTGCCGGCAAACAAGCCGATGGTTCAGCCAAAACAAGAGAGGTGAAACAGTGTGTTGTTTGGACTGCTGACTCTCGCGACTCTGACGGTAACCCGGTAAGAGATCAAGGGTCGGTTACCTATTCAGCGGGCATTGAGAGCTGCGCTTGGGGTAATAGCTACCGTGAGGAAGATACCCCCGCTTTTGCCAAGCGTGTCACACGGGAACTGACCAGAACCGGCTTTTCCCTCGCCCATCGTCAGGTCTTCTTAGGTGACGGGGCACCATGGATTTGGAACCTTGCCACAATGGTTGCACCTCAAGCCATCCAAATCGTAGACTTGTACCACGCCAAAGAGCACTTAAGCAAACTTGCCAATGACATTTTCAGCCCCGGCACCGACTTAGCTAAAAAATGGGCTGCTGACAGACACAAAGAGTTGGAATCAGGTAGCTTGGATGCTGTATTGAGTGCCATCAGTTGCCATATGTCCAAGCCCGGCGAGATCGGAGGGAAAGCCGCCAAAGAATCCGATTACTTCACGAATAACCGCCACCGCATGCGCTACGATTATTTCCGTTCCCTTGGTCTTTGCGTCGGCTCAGGTGTAGTCGAGGCCGGTTGTCGGGTGGTCATCGGCCAACGCCTCAAACGATCAGGTATGTTCTGGAGTGTCAAAGGCGCTAACGCTATCATTGCACTGCGCTCCAGCCTGCTAAGTGGCAGATTCGACGGTTTTTGGGCTCGCTATCGCGCTAACTATTGCGCCCGGCAGACTCTGAGAATATGAAGTGCCATTTATTCCCTCATAAAATTGTCGTGCACCCCATTCACTCACCTAAGAACTTACCAAGGGGGGTGATCCACTCACAGCGAAATCGTACTGAGGGGATGTAGAGTGAGGATGCCAATGAAATGTCGGCTTACCTATGCAGCGGGCGTGCACGATCGATTGTCTGTGGAAGATAGTATGGCCGCGAAGACCGTAATTATTGAGGTGGTCACAGTGCCCAACTACCACCGTAAGTACGCTATACATGTGCTAGATGCTAGCAAAGTGCGAGGGTGCTAATTAACTCAGAAAGAGGGAGCCAATACTGCTCTTACGACTATCAGACTTACCTTAAATCGCATGGTTTTATATGCAGTATGTCGCGCAAGAGCGATTGCTGGGACAACGCACCCATGGAGGCCTTTTGGGGGAAGATGAAGACCGAATGGTTGGCGGGACGGAAGTTTAAAACACTGGCTGAGGCCAAGGCTGCGGTCTTGGAGTACGTGGAGGTCTTTTATTACCGGCAGCGCATACATCAGTCCAATGGATATCTGACCCCGGAGGCGTAGTATAGAGCAGCGAGCAACTAATCCCACATGCTTCTCGCCTACGCCCCTCGCTCACAAGCCCAAACAGCCCACCTGTCAAGGACCGCCGCCCGCTCTCGCAGCGAACACACTCAGACGACACGTCATCCCTGTATCCTAATAAATTTCTGCAAAAAACGGAGCTGAACGAGTTCTGCGGTGTCTGGTTCCCGGGGTTAACCGCAAGTTACTTTACGCCCCTCATGATAGTCCACGCCCCAAACACGTAAGCTTTAACGCCCATTATCAAACTGTCTTCATCAAGGTTAAAGGCACCGTTGTGATCTGGAGCAGGATTATCTACTCCTGCGGGGGTACAGCCAATGCGAAGGTAAGTGGATGGAACCTCCTGTGCCAAGAAAGAGAAGTCTTCGCCTCTCATACGCGGTGTAGGGACGTACCAAGTCTTTTCTTCACCAAGGACCTCGGCTAGTTCGGCCCTCACCAAATCAGTTAGCCTCTCGTCACTTACTACCGGTGGGTATCCCTTATCAAATCTGAACTCGTAGGCGGCCCCAGCTGAGTCACAAATCCCCTTAATCACTTTTTCCATGATTCCCGGCACAAGCTTTGTGACAGCTGGGTTTAAAGTGCGACAGGTTCCCTCCAAAGTGACCGTTTCCGGGACAACGTTATACCGATCACCGCCCTTTATGGTTCCAATGGTTAATACCACTGAGTCCAAAGCCTTTACTCTTCTACTTACAACAGTCTGGATGCCCATAATTACCTGTGCAGCGGTAACAATCGCATCGATGCCAGCATCAGGTGTAGAACCGTGGGCAGCCTTGCCCTTCACGGTGATATAAAAGCGGTTTGATGCAGCGGTCATGGCACCTGCCCGATAACCGATAGTCCCCGTCGAGATATCGCTAGAGACATGCAAGGCCATGGCAGCGGCGATTTTAGGATTTTCCAGAATACCGTCCTCAATCATCAACGACATTCCACCGGTAGGGTTCATTTCCTCCGCAGGCTGAAACAACAGCTTCACAGAGCCTGGTAGCTCGTCTCTGACTTGCCATAGTACTTCTGCCGCCGCTAGTAGCATGGAGGTATGAGCGTCGTGCCCGCAGCAATGTGAAACTCCAGGAACCTTGGATGCAAAGGGAAGACCTGTTGTTTCCTGAATAGGGAGAGCATCCATATCGGCGCGCAAAGCAACGCAGGGTCCGGGTTTAGCGCCCGATATGAGGCCTACTACACCCGTCTTCCCAATGTTGGCCGTAAAAGGTATGCCAATGCGCTTTAGTTCTCGTTGTATAAGAGCAGCCGTTTTGACCTCTTCCAAGCCTAGTTCTGGGTGCTGATGAATCTCGTGGCGGTACTCCCTAACCAGAGGATCCACTTTCTGTATCAGCGCTATTAATCTATCCCTCAAGTGCAACATCTCCTCTTTTCTTATTGATGGCCCCTCGGCATTCGCCGAGGAAGGTGGCGCAAGCTTCTCTTTGAACCGTCCGTATCGAATTCGTCCTACCAATCAGTAAGGAGGGGTTCAGTTTTTCGAGCACCCAACTGGAAATCACTCGGAAATATCGTTGCGAAACCCACCAAAACACTTGACTCTTACAGAAAAACCCCACAATTGACTTTGTCCTCAAACAACTGGATAATTTCACGGTTTAATCTGATTCAAAAGGAATCACAGACGCAACTCCATTGCGACAACATTTTACTCTAGGACTGCTCGTCCTGGAAATAAGGATTGGCCTCTCATCTCCAAGCTCTGGATCAAGGGTCTGACTGCAATCGCCACGCTCCTGCAAGATGATTACAGCCGCAGGGGGTCCTGTCCCACGCACCCCGCCTCCACGGAACGTTCGCTTGGTACATGTGGTGCATACGCCTTTACGGCATCATGACGTGTCAACACATAGACGCGTGGCATGCTCACTCTTTCCATCTCAAACTCCATAATTCCCAGTTATTAATATCCTCTGTTGTCAGTCACTCCCTTCTAGTTCCGCTAGGCTACATTTGGAATGTTATCACCACCTTAAGTCATCTTAACCTAGGACACCTTCTACATTGTTGTTCAGATTCCTGCAGGAAAAATAAATAGGGATTGCTGATTAAACCTAAATCGCTGCAAGACGCCCTTTGTGGCGGAAAACAGCAGTCGCAAAAAATGGACAAAGAGAACACGGAGCCTACGCTCCAAGTTCATTACCATTAATTGTATGGCAATAACTGTCTCACTGGTCTCTTTCAGTCGAGTCATTATGCGCCCCAACCCATAGAAACGCTTCCCTTCACCGAAGGCGGCTTCTATGCGGTTTCGAGTTCGGGCATCTTCTCTTTCGTCACGCTTCTGCTGTCTCAACTAGGCTTCGTCTTTGGTGGGCCGGCCGAGGGGTGGTCCTGACAGCCGAATACCACGTTGCTTACAGAAGGCTAGGTTCTCGCGATTGCGATAGATCTTGTCCGCAATTACGGCTTGTGGATAAGTCCCAAAGCGGCGCCTGTAGTTCTCTACTGATTCCATCAGGGTGTTAGCTTCGTTAAACGGGTCAAAGCTGACGCGTTCCATGAAGGAGTACCCGTTTACATTGCTGATGGCGAGCTTGGCCCCAAATTCAACTGGTGTCCCTGCCTTCCCTCGCACTATGGGGCGCACAAATGGCATGTGTAGGCTTACGATGCGGTCTGGTAGGGAATTTCCGTGTTCTAGGAAATTCCATTGTTGTGTGGGTACGGCTCTTGTACATCTGGGGAATTTCAGTGTTTCATGAAATTCCATTCAAGCTGTTGGCGATGAATCTCTTGGCACACTAGGAGGTTCTTGTACTGCCGGGAACTAAGCAGGCTGAGAGAGCTTCTCTGGATCAAGGCGTGGGTAGATTTGATGTTTCGCTTGATGTATCGCAGCTGTTTGCCGACGGACTTACGAATGAGGAGATGAGACTTGATTCTCTTCTTGTCAAAGCTAATATGGCTGCGACGAGCAAGTTGTCGATATGTTCTGGGCTTCTTCTCGGTGCCCGCATGCGGTTCCCAGAGAACATCGATAATCTCCTCTAGGGCCTCGCGAGTCTTGTTTAATAGTCTTGGGTCTGTCGGGTAGTGTATGTCGGCCGGCACACAAGTGGCATCTAGCAGGAGTGTTCCCGCATTGTCTGGCGGTTCTGCCGTCGGCTTCTCTCCGTCTGAATCTGCACTCGCGGGCGAATGACCATCAGAGCCCTTCGACTTCACAGCAGCTTTTACAATCAGTTCGTTGATCTCATTGATGATGTCTGCGCCGAAGCGTTCGATGTTTATTCTCACCCCCCCTTCCCCCTAGGGGGAAGGGGGGACACAGGGAGGTGATCCACCTGCAACAACAGCCCACTCAGTCATGACGGGGGTAAAAACGTTAAATGAGTGGACTACAGATCTAGAGGTCGACGAGCACTGGGATGATTTCACCCAGCATGGTTTGCAGTCCTTTTAAGCAATAACCACAAGCACGTCACCCGCGTTAACAGATGCGCCCTTGGCCACACGAATCTCTGTAACTGTGCCGTCAACCACGGCGACAATCTCGTTTTCCATCTTCATGGCCTCAAGAATGACCACGGGTTGCGCATACTTTACTGCGTCCCCTACTTTAACGCGTACGTCTAGAATTGTCCCAGGCATGGGGCACACCACTGCGCCCGCGCCGGTAGCAACGGGAGCCTTGGGAGCCTTAGGCGTAGCGACTGGGACAGGTGCTTTGACTGCTGGAGCCACAGGGGCGGCAGCGATTGTAGGTCTCACGACTGGGGCAGAGGAGACATGTGTCGCACCTACTTCTTCTACCTCGACTTCATAGGCTTCACCGTTTACAACAATGCAAAACTTTCTAGGCATGCCTCTGTGTCTCCCTCCTAATATCTCTTGCACAAGGTCGCTAGCGCGCGTGTTGTCTGCTGCCACGCAGAAGGCTGTTCACGGCGAATGGCGACGATGTTTACGCGCTTACCACCTAGGCAAGCATGAATGGCAGCGCTGATGGCTATCAACACGGATAATCTCTCAACAGGCGAGGAAATGACAGGCGTCGCACTAAATTCTTCTGCCGCGACTTCATCGGATTCATCATTTACGACAATGCAAAACGTTCTAGGCATGCATAAATGTCTCCTTCCTAATCTCTTTTGCGCATGGTCGCAATTGCGCGCACTGCCTGCTACCAAGCGGAGGGCTGTTCACGGCGAATGGCGACGATGTTTACGCGCTTACCGCCTAGGCAAGCATGAATGGCAGCGCTAATAGCGACCAGCACCGAGCGTGAAACCCCTTGGTTTTTCTTCAATTCTTCGTTTGCGTCCGCTACCCCCTTGTGATCTGTTATTTATGATTTGCATCTGCGACTGTTTCCTGGCGCGCTCCGCGATAGAACAACAAACGCATCGCGCACATGACCAATTGCAGCACATACAGTGACACAAACACAATGGTCATCCCGACAACCGTGACTTTTAAGCCTAGAGTAAGTTCGCTAGCCAACGTAGCTCCTCCTACAGTGGGATATTGCCATGCTTCTTGGCCGGGCGACTCTCGCGCTTGGTAGCGCTCATAGAGAGGGCGTTAATGAGTGCATGGCGGGTGTCGCGCGGGTCAATCACGTCATCGACCATGCCGCGTGCTGCGGCCACATACGGATTGGCGAATTTCTCGCGATACTCGCTGATCTTCTGCCGACGGAACTCGGCCGGGTTCTCGGCAGCGCCAATCTCGTCTTTAAAGACAATGTTTGCAGCTCCGTCCGGCCCCATAACCGCAATCTCGGCGGTGGGATAGGCATAAACTACGTCTGCCCCGAGCGCGCGGCTACACATTGCGAGATAGGCTCCCCCGTAGGCTTTACGCACAATAACGGTCACTTTGGGCACGGTTGCTTCCGAGTAGGCGTAAAGGAGCTTGGCGCCGTGGCGAATGACGCCGCCATATTCTTGGCCTACGCCGGGCAGGTATCCCGGTGTATCGACAAAAGTTACGAGTGGGATGTTAAAGCAGTCGCAGAAGCGAATGAAGCGCGCTGCTTTGTCCGAAGCGTTAATGTCTAAACTGCCCGCGGTGGCTTTGGGCTGATTGGCGACGATGCCGACTGTGCTACCGTTTAAGCGACCAAAGCCTACAACTATATTTTCGGCATAGAAGGGCTGTACCTCTAAGAAGTCGCCTGCGTCGAGAATGGTAGCTATTAGCTCACGGGTATCATAGCCGCGGTTAGGCTCAACGGGAATAAGCTCCAGTATCGCGTCCCCTGCCCGAGCTACTGGGTCTTCGGTCAGTACCACAGGTGCTCCGTCGAGATTGTTGCTGGGGATAAAACTGACCAAGCGCCGTACTTCGGCGAGGCACGCTTCATCACTTGCGGCCATAAAGTGCGCCACACCGCTTATGGTGTTATGCACCGAGGCTCCACCTAGATTTTCCATAGAGACATCCTCGCCCGTCACTGCCTTAATTACCTGCGGGCCGGTAATAAACATCTGACTGCCGGTAATCGTCATAAACACAAAATCGGTAAGCGCGGGTGAATACACCGCTCCACCGGCGCATGGCCCCATGATGACTGAGATTTGCGGGATAACGCCTGAGGCGAGTGTGTTGCGATAAAATATGTTGCCGTAGCCATTGAGAGCATCCACGCCTTCTTGGATACGCGCACCGCCGGAGTCGTTAATGCAAATCATGGGGGCACCGTTGCGCAACGCTAAGTCCATGACTTTACATATCTTAGCCGCGTGCGCTTCACCCAAGGAACCGCCTAGTACGGTGAAGTCCTGCGAGGCTACATAGACCAGCCTACCATCGACAGTGCCATAACCTGTTACCACACCTTCCCCGGGAGCCTCTGTTTCGGTCATGCCTAGATCGTGACAGCGGTGTTTGACAAAGATATCTGTCTCGACGAAGCTCTCCGCATCCAACAGGCAGTTAATACGCTCACGCGCTGTAAGCTTGCCCTGGGCCTTGTGCTTCTGGATGCGCTTTTCGCCGCCGCCCTGTGTAAGGATATGTCGCCTTTGCTCTAGTTCGGTAATCTTATCCCTCATGTGGTCATCTCCCCCCTGCTATTCGCACTTCTCGCATAGCTCGATTAGCACGCCATTGCTCTCCTTGGGATGAATAAAGGCAATCTTGGCTCCATGCGCCCCGATACGCGGTTGTTCGTCGATTAAGCGCACACCCTTAGCCTTAAGAGCTGCGAGCGCATCTGTGATGTTCGTCACGCGAATCGCCACGTGATGCACTCCCTCGCCCTTTTGGTCAAGGAACTTCGCGATGGGGCCATCGCTAGCTGTTGATTCGAGAAGCTCAATGTTGGTCTCCCCGAGCGGCAAAAAAGCTACCCTGACTTTTTGCTCCGCGACGACTTCCTCGCCGACGCATGTCATCCCAAGTTTTTCGGTGTAAAAGGCGCGAACAGCATTCAGATCTTTAACGGCTACCCCTAAATGGTCAATTTTCTCTAACAATCGTTCTCCCCCCCCCTCGTTTGAAACTCGGTGGCTAGCTTTCTGGCAAAGGTAAAAATGTCTACGCTGCCACTTTCGATTTCGGGCCAAGCACGCGCCATGCGCTCCTCGGCCCAGTCCGTGAGAGCATCGGAAAGAATGCTGCCGGCGTGGGCTAGTATGGTCGTACAAAGACGCGCCTTACGCCTAGTCGCTAGCTCGTTGCTGTCAAGCATCTCGGCGTAGTGACTGTCTAGGGCAACCACCAAATCAGGCAGCCCTATACCGCTGATGGCAACAGTCGAGAGCACCGGAACGACTTTTGGCTGCAGCTTGAGGGCTTCTTCTGCTTGTCGCACCGTGCGCTCTGAGCCTTCTCGGTCAGCCTTGTTTACTACGAAAATGTCGGCGATTTCCATAATGCCAGCCTTCATGGCTTGCACATCATCACCAAGACCCGGCACCGAGACTACGACTACGGTATCGACAGTTGACACCACATCGGTCTCCGCTTGCCCTGTGCCCACAGTCTCGATAATCACTGTGTCAAAACCAAAGCACTCCAAGAGTTGCACCACTGGTGGCACCGCGCGTGACAAGCCGCCTAAGCTGCCTCGGGATCCTAGGCTACGCATGTAGAGGCCACGTCGGCCTGTGATCGCATGCATGCGTATCCTATCCCCAAGGATGGCTCCCCCTGTGAAAGGGCTGGATGGGTCAATGAGTAAGAGTGCGACACTCTCACCGCGGTCAAGGAAGACCTCAGCAATCCTAGCTGTGAGCGTGCTTTTTCCGGCGCCCGGCGGGCCGGTAATGCCAATAAGTCGCGCTCGCTTGCCTTCCTTGGCCACAGCTGCCAACAAGTTCTCGGCGCGTACCCCACCTGACTCCACAATGGAAACACAGCGGGCTAGCGCGCGCTTATCGCCGCATTGAAAGCCTTGTACTAGCTCATGTAATAGGAACATGTGTGCGGATATACTCCACTATAGATTGGGTGGTCGCGCCTGGCAAAAATACCTCGCTCACGCCCTTCAATTTGAGTCCGGGGATATCTTCGTCAGGGATCACACCTCCGCCTAGTACAAGGATGTCCGACCCGCCCTGCTGGCGCAAAAGATCCACTACTCTTGGAAACAGATGATTGTGTGCTCCTGACAAGCAACTTAGCGCTACCACATCGACATCCTCCTGCAGAGCTGCTTCTGTAATCTGCTCAGGAGTTTGCCTCAGCCCGGTGTAGACTACTTCCATCCCGGCGTCTCTTAGGGCGCGGGCGACAATTTTAGCTCCCCTATCGTGCCCGTCAAGACCCGGTTTCGCTACAAGCACGCGAATGCGTTTGCCTCCACTCATGCCTTACTCCCCCTCATGCCAGCGTCTCTTCGGGACGATACTCGCCAAACACTCGCCTAAACACGTCGCATACTTCGCCTAAGGTGGCGTACGCAAGTACGGCTTCGAGTACTGCGGGCATGACATTCTCTGCTGTGCTGGCGCAGCGTTCAAGCTCGGACAAAGCTGCCTGGACGCGGGCATTATCCCGGTTTCCTTTGAGCAGAGCGAGCTTGGCCCTCTGTCTTTCACCAACCGCCTCATCCACACGTTCTAGCCCGCGAGGGGCGCTCTCCCGCACTTGAAACTGATTTACACCTACGACTATGCGTTCCTTACTTTCAACTTGTTGCTGCCACGTGTAAGCGCTATCTTGGATTTCGCGCTGCATGTAACCCTGTTCGATGGCCTTGACAGCGCCGCCTAGCGCGTCGATTCTGGCAATCTGCTCTAGGGCTGCCTTTTCGATCTCATTGGTGAGACTCTCCACGTAATAGGAGCCGGCAAGTGGGTCTACAACATCGGCGACACCACTCTCGTAAGCAATGATCTGCTGCGTACGGAGTGCGATGCGCACCGATTCCTCCGTGGGCAAGGCTAACGCCTCATCGCGAGAATTGGTGTGTAGGCTTTGCGTGCCTCCCAGTACAGCGGCTAGAGCCTGTAGAGTTACACGGATGATGTTGTTGTCGGGTTGCTGAGCGGTAAGCGTAGATCCGCCTGTCTGGGTGTGAAAACGGAGCATCTGTGAACGAGGATTTTGCGTTCCAAAACGCTCCCGCATTATCTTAGCCCATAAGCGACGGGCCGCGCGGAATTTAGCGACCTCTTCAAAAAAGTCTACATGCGAGTTAAAGAAGAACGACAGTCGTGGGGCAAAGTCGTCTACCGCGAGTCCGGCCTCGAGCGCTGCCTGTACATAGGCCATGCCGTCGCTTAAGGTGAAAGCCACCTCTTGCACTGCCGAGGCACCCGCTTCGCGAATGTGATAGCCGCTGATGCTGATGGTATTCCATTCGGGCACGTGCTCTGCGCAATATGCAAAAATGTCCGTAATTAAACGCATGCTCTGTCGCGGCGGGAAGATGTAGGTACCGCGTGCTGCGTATTCTTTGAGAATGTCATTCTGAATAGTGCCGTTAAGCTTGGTCGGCGGCACACCTTGTTTCATGGCCACGGCAATGTACATCGCCAGTAGGACCGCGGCGGGAGCGTTAATGGTCATTGAAGTGCTAACCTTGTCCAAGGGAATGCCGCTGAAGAGTACTTCCATGTCGAGCAACGAGTCGATGGCCACGCCGACCTTGCCGACTTCGCCTTGTGCTAAGAAATGGTCAGAATCGTAGCCAATCTGGGTAGGTAAGTCAAAGGCCACGCTTAGGCCGGTCTGACCCTGCTCCAGTAGATAGCGATAACGAGCATTAGACTCCTCAGCCGAAGCCATACCCGCGTATTGGCGCATTGTCCAAAACCGCCCGCGATACATAGTGGGTTGTACTCCGCGCGTAAAAGGGTACGCCCCCGGGAGGCCGATGTCACAGTCGTCGCCGCCCACATCAGACTGTGTGTAGACACGCTTTAGTTCAATGTCCGAGGTGTTCTTAAATGAGCTCTTGCGCTCAGAATGCTTTTTCGCCTCCATGGCCGACCTCCTTGGCATCTGTCCGAAAAATACTGTATACATTGTACCACTGCGCAACAACTGTGCATATAAAAATTAGACAATATTACGGCCCTCACGATCAAATCGGGAGGGCCGATGGAAAGCGTGCCCTACACCCAGCCGTAGAGCTTCATGGCATCAGCAACACGGCGAATAGCCACTAAGTACGCCGCCGTCCGCATGTCAACCGTCTTCTCCGCAGCCATCTTCCATAGGTTGTTGAAGGCGTTGACCATGTTGCGCTCGAGCTTCTCGTTTACCTCATGTTCCGGCCAATAGTAATTCATGAGGTTTTGCACCCACTCGAAGTAGGAAACGGTCACGCCACCGGCATTGCATAGGATGTCCGGCAAGATTACTATACCCCGTTCATGCATCTTCTTACCGGCTTCAGTGGTCACAGGACCGTTGGCCCCTTCCGCGACTATCTTGGCCTTCACTAGGTGCTGATTGTCCATGGTGATGGTGTTTTCCAGCGCCGCTAATACCAACACGTCCACATCCAACGCGAAAAGCTCTTGCGCCGTAATGCTCTGACTCCCAGGGAAGCCAAACACCGTGCGCGTAGGCTTGGAATACTCCATCAGCGCAACCGCATCCAGCCCGGCGGGGTTGTACGCACCACCACCCAGGTCAAGAGCTGCCACGACTTTAGCGCCAAGGTTATGCAAGTAAAGGCCGGCAAAGCTGCCTACGTTGCCATATCCGTGGATGGCCACTTTAGCTCCCTTAAGATCGATCTTCATCGCGCGGCAGGCTTCACGCGTTGTAATAACTACGCCTCTTCCCGTCGCTTCAGTACGGCCAAGTGATCCCCCGATGAGTACAGGCTTGCCGGTGATGACTCCAGGATTGTTGTACCCTTTCATGGCGTTGTATTCGTCGACCATCCACGCCATGATCTGCGGATTGGTGTTGACGTCAGGTGCGGGAATGTCGATGGCGGGCCCGATAAAATCGCCAAGCTTGCGTACGAAGCCGCGGGACAGCCGCTCGATCTCACCGCGCGAGAGTTTTGTCGGGTCGACAGTAATGCCGCCTTTGCCGCCGCCGTAGGGTAGACCAATGACTGCGCATTTAAATGTCATCCACATCGACAGTGTCTTGACCTCATCAAACGTCACGTCCTGAATGGAAGCGGATACCACCCTTTGCCGGTCCGTTGGCGGTGTTGTGCTGTGAGCGATAGCCCACGAACGTCTTCACGTTGCCGTCGTCCATGCGCACCGGCACCGCGACTTCCATAGCGCGCTCCGGAGTCTTTAGGATTTCGTAGTAACTGTTGTCAAGCCCTAGGATGTCACATGCTTCCTTGATTTGGGCCTGCACCTGTTGAAAGACATTGAGATTTTCTTTGGACATGGGGTTACCTCCTCCTATTTCTGCACATTAGGCATACCGTAACGCGACATTTCAAATTCGCCTTGCACCTTACTCACCGGCACCATGGCAATGCAATTGCGCTTGCTAATATCTGTGCAGATGCGCACACAGTACCCGCACCCCTTGCACCTGTCGACGGCGACAAACGCGGTGTTGCGTTGCTGGTCATACAGCATCGTGTTCGGTTCCGGGCAGTAGAGTGTACAAAGGCGGCAGTTCGAAGTGCTGCATTTTTCGGCATCTACACGCGCTACTTTATACATTGCTAACCACCTCCTTCGGCAATGTTTGTACCCAACCCTGCTCGATGGCGAATTGCGCGGCTGCCTTGATCGCATCCATGTTTTTCCGTACAAGGTCCACCTTTTGGCCAAAGTTCTTTTCCATAGCCTTGTCCAAGGATGCCGTCCCCCCAGACGCCACAATGCCCTTGCCGAGAAAGCGTTCTGTCACAGCTTTTTCAAGAGAGACAATGTCCGGAAGACCAAGGATCGCACTAACCGCGCCAATCATGGCCATGTTGGTCGCTACTTCCGTACCGGCATGCTGTAAAGCAATTTGGGTTGCCGGTAGATAGTAGACTCTAGCGCGCTTCTGTTGAAGCTCGCGCTCCTCGTCGGCGCTGAGCTTGGCCGGCTCAGGCATATTAATTAAGATGACTGAGTCATCCTTGATGCCGGAGTAGAAAGGCATAGTGTACGACTTGCCGTGGGTAATGACTTGGCTATGGAAAATGACGATAACATTGGGGTAAATTATCTCCCCAATTTCAAAGAGTTTGCCTTTGGCGATGCGTACATAACTCTCTACCGGCGCCATGCGCTTCTCTGAGCCAAAAAAGGGAACAATCGTGCTTTCGCCGCCGCTTAGTATCACCCCGTTGCTGAGTACATGTGACGCTGTAACCACGCCCTGTCCTCCAACGCCGGCCATGCGAATGTTGTACCTGCTCATACATATCCCCCTAACGCGATGTACTTAATTACTGGCTGCGCTGCTTGCTGTCTTGCTCGGCAAGGAACGCCTTGGCCTCGTCACTAACGATTTCGAGGAAACCGTACCGCTCTTTTTCGACCTGCCGCGCATCATCTAATACTTTTTCCGGCGGAATCGAGTACTCAATGTTGCAGGACGTGTAAGCTTGCACGTAGGAAGGCCCAATCTCGCGCGCTACCAGTACCGCCTTGCGGATAGTCGAAACTATGCGGCTCGGGTTAGTGGGAGTTAGCCGGGCAATGTAAGCGACACCGGCGTTCTGGGCGAGTCCAACCATGTCGATTTTATCGAATTTCTTCCCCACGGGGGCCATTTTCACGACTTCTCCCCGTTTGGTCATCCCGCTCTCCTGCCCGCCTGTGTTGCCGTAGACTTCGTTGTCAAGCATAACTGTAGTAAATTTCTCCTTGCGGAACCACCCGTGCATGACTTGTGAAAAGCCGATGTCAGATAACCCGCCATCTCCGGCAATGACAACAACGTCTTTGTGCTGTTCAGGGAACCGAATCGCCAAACCTCGCTTGATTCCGGTAGCCACGCCATTAGTGTCACAGTAGTTACCGTAGACAAAGGGGATAGCAGCTTGTGACAATGCTAGGCGACCGCATCCTGCCGTGCCGACAATAATGGTATGCTCAGGGGAGGGCAACCCCGTCAGGGCCAGTCGAATGAAGAAAGCCATAGCGCACCCTTCGCACATGGGATGCTCTTCGAGAACCTCCTTATAGGTGCCGAGGTCCGAAAGCTTGAGTTGGCGGCCGAAGGGACCTTTCTCGACCAAGTCCTGATACTCCTTGGGCATAAAGCGCATAAACCCTTGTGATACTTGCAGTGTTTTCAGTGCCATATGTCTTTACCCCTCACTTCTAGAATTTCATCTGTGATTTCTTTGAAATCACATAGTACACTGAAATTCCGTTAATAAACCTACTCACGGGGATTGAGCCATTCCAGAATCAGCTCGGTGGGCATGGTGATGCCTCCGTAAACGCGCGGGCCATCGGCAATTACCGCCTGAGAGTGACCATACAGTGTGGCGCGCACTTCGCGGTTTAACCAACCAATGCAGTTAAATTCCGGTATAATAATGCGCTTGGCATGGCGACAAGCCGCGCGCAGTTCGGTAGTTGGGAACGGCCGCAAGGACTTGACCTTGATCAGCCCCACTCTCTGACCCATCTCCTCCGCCTGCCGCAGGGCTTCGCGGGACTGCGACACTGCACTACCCGAAGCAACGATCATCGTTTCCGCATCCGGATTGACGACTTCTATCAAGCCGCCGATGTAACGCGTGACCCACTTACGCGAACGCTCATGCGCAGCGTGAATCTCTTGTTGCCAAGCGGCGTGCATTTGGTAGCTGATGAAGTTGCTCTTCTGAATTGGAGCATCGCGGGCAATACGTACGGGGGGATTCTCATTGTCGATCATGGGCACTGCCTCGCTGTAACAGTCCCGCGGGGGCAGTTTTAACTCGGCGGACGGCATTTCCACCCAACCGCGCGCGTGGGTCACGAAGAACCCATCTACGGCCACGGCAACCGGCAATGTGACTTCGCATTTTTCCGAGATCGCAAAGCCAGCCAACGTGTAGTCAAAGAAGTCTTGTTGATTCTCGCCGTGAAGGAGGATGTTGCCGGAAGTCAACATGTAGTCGAGTTCGAGGTTGTCCGGCTGAATCGACAAAGGCGCGTTGATCACGCGGCACATAATGAGAAACACCAGTGGCAGGCGATGTCCGGGCCATGAGGCGATAGTCTCGAGGCCACGCATCAGACCGGGACCGGAAGATGCGGTCATGCACCTGACACCCGTGCGCGATGCCCCGGAAATAGCCGAGAATGCTCCTACTTCATCTTCAGCGCGATAATAGTCCTTAATGTAACCCTCGGCGTAGAGGTCTCCCACCCTCTGCATGGTCTCACTTTGGGGTGTGATAGGGTAAGCGATGGCGATGTCGACATTTGCCCGTCGCACCGCTTCGCTCGCAGCTTCGCTGCCGGTAATAAAGGCCTTGGTGCGCGGTGCTTCAAACAGGAGATAATCTGGTGTTACTACCCGCTGCTTCGCAGTATTGTCCATCTGTCATTCCTCCCTATCGTGTCACGGGGGCAGGTTGCCACGACAATCCTTGGCTTAAGGTTTCTTGGGCGCCGGTAAGCTGGATGCCAAGAGTGTCCGCATAGCGTGGACGCAGTCCCTCGCGCTTCAGCCTGCGCACGGCCTCTGTCAGGGCACGTACTTGATTCGCGTCAGCGAAAGGCAACGAGGCCATGGAATCCTCGTGCCCCGCATCGTGACACAGAGTGATCGTGTAACAATTAGTACCGGCGCGAATCATCTTGAGAGTGATGTTGGCGAAATGACAGTGCACCCCTACAAACACACATACCTCAATCTTGTTGTGCGAGATAGTCAAGTTCGGGTGGCAAGGGTTGATGACAGCTTCGGGATCGATCTTAGGGTAAATCGGACGGTAGTCGGGCATCGGAATAATCCGCACTCCCGGAATCTCGCGCGCCAGCTCAAGTACGCTCGTGGCCTTCTCTTGTACCCCTTCACGCCATGCCCAAAGAACCAATGGTCCGGGAAAAATAGTAGGGTTTTGGCGAGTCAAGAGCTGGCGCGCCATGACCTCGAGCGTATCCCCTTCGGTACGAATTACGCCTTCGACGAGGCCTTCGCCCTTTTCCGGTAGCACTACGCCACAGCATGCGGCTGCCGGAGGCAGTAAGCCCTCGGGCCCAGGTACGACGTGGTATTGTTTACTACTCACTGCTGTTACACCACCTTAATAAACATGCTTGATAATACCGCAGCAAAGCTTCGCTAGTTGAAAAAACTTATGAGACCTGACCGTTCTTCGCTCCCCCATTTCTGCACTGCAGAATAGTGTTTTGTAGGAGGTTGGACGAACCGAGGTCAGGTCGGTAGACAAACTCAATCACCTCCTTGTCGGAAGGGCATAGCAGCATGACTTCTCGCTTGCGCCCGGGTGATACCAAAACAACGTCGCATTCCTTGAGTACAGGCAAGAGAGGGTTGCTGTCATCCCTGAGGGTTGAAATCACCAAACGATAGTCCATACCGGCAGCGTTAAGTGAGGTTTGTACCTTCTCCGCAAACACGTCAGAAATACAGACGAGTCCCAGCTGGCGGTGCCGAGGTACCCTGGCGATGCGAACCATCGTCTCAAGTTGCGGTTCTAAAGCCACAGCCAATAGCAGTTTGGCCGGACCAATAGCTGTGCGTACTTCACGCTCATGAAAAAACGTCGTGACTACGATTTCTGCGGCTTCGATGAATTTCTGCGCGGACAAAGTAGCAGCCTGAAGTTCATCCATGAGCAACGCATCAACCCGTACACCGCTTCCGAGCCCTAGTTGGGTTGAGAAGTAATCGACCTGCTCGCGGTTACACTCCACAAAAACTATGCGCACCTCGCTCAGCAACCGTTGCCTCTGCAGCGTGACACGCTGTGCTGCTTCTATAAATTCAGCACAGTCAAACCCTTCAACCAGCGCTTCCCCTAGCGCCTGCTCCACAAGCAGATCTAACCGCGTGCTTCTACTTGCGTTTAGAGCACTGGCATCAGTCTTGGCCAGAAAAGTACCCTTACCCTGCAATGACACCAAGATACCCTCTTGTTCGAGCTCGCGATAGGCCTGACTTACTGTGTTGCGGCTGACCGCCAACAGGGTAGACAATTCCCTCTCTGTGGGCAGCTTGAAACCGGGAGACCACGCTCCACTTTCTACCTGTTGTCGGATTCGTTCCTTGAGTTGTACATAGAGGGGAACGCCAGACTTCTTGCGGAGCTCTATTGCCACCACGCCATCACCTCCACTCTCAGCCCTATCACTCATGGGAATGGATTGGTCCATCAGTCCATTTCATTCTAACATAATCCACACTCGCTTGTCTACTGCTTCAGGCAAAGAAAAGATGTGGTCGCGTTCTATTTTCGCGACCACAGTTCAAACCAAGTGTTAAGCCCGATGTTCCGTATACCGAGTTCGGCAGCGTCGTGCGCGTCTGAGCCGCCGGTGATCACTAGACCATAGCGAAGTGCCAGGCCAGAGAGGGCAGCCTCGCGGGCTGGGTCGTGGTGAGGGTGGAACACCTCTATCCCTGTGAGTCCTGCCTCCACCAAGGGTTCAATCAGATCAGAGGCTAGGGCACCGGGATGCGCCCATACCGCTACTCCCCCGCCGCCAACGATAGCCATAACGGCATCCTCTGGGCCGAGCTTATAGCGCGGCACATAGGCTGGCCGGCCGCGGTCGAGGTAGCGAGCAAAGGCCGCCTCCATGCTATCCACGTAGCCTCGTGCCACAAGCGCTCTGGCTACATGCGGCCTCCCTAGGGAGTCAGTGTGACTAGTTGCGGCAGTTACGACTTCTGCCATCGTCAACGGGAGACCCAGCGCGCCAAGGCGCTGCACGATTTTCGCCACCCGGTTCGCTCTGTCGCAGCGGAGTCTCTGCATTAGGTCCGTTAGATCGCGATGCTTCTGGCTTACCCAGTAGCCTAGGATGTGTACATCTTGTTCTCCCCACTTGTATTCTGCATAATGTAGATGGACAAAGTTGCAAATAGAATTCCTCACTTCTGCAAAAGGAATTCCCCAGTTTTGCAGAAGGGTCATTGCGGAAATCACCAGCAAACACTACCCTGTAATTAGAGT
>Ga0209316_100160_pt1 | contig 25203 bp, 24 predicted proteins | sample 3C3metaG_FD_184150 | JGI IMG/M metagenome (GOLD analysis project Ga0209316, IMG submission 184150) | Freshwater bacterial and archeal communities from Indian Creek, Illinois, USA - 3C3 metaG (SPAdes) (version 3) | ecosystem: Environmental > Aquatic > Freshwater > Unclassified | place: USA: Indian... | reverse complement strand
GCCAACACCATCGTTATAGCGGCTGTCAATGACGTCTTGCCATGATCAACGTGTCCTATTGTTCCCACGTTCACATGGGGTTTGCTCCTCTCAAACTTTGTTTTTGCCATCGTTATCTTCCTCCTTAGAAATTATGTCAGCTAAATAAAGAACTTCAATGTACCGGCACACACCTCCGCTGCGTTTACCTGCCTCCCCGCGGTATGTGCCCAATGACGCAGCGGTATGGCCTCAACAATAGTGGAGCCCATGACCGGATTTGAACCGGTGACCACCGCCTTACCATGGCGGTGCTCTGCCGACTGAGCTACATGGGCGTATTAGTCGTCAGACGTCAGACGCTAGACGTCGGACACAAGAAGTTACGTATTAGTCGTCAGACGTCAGACGCTAGACGTCGGACACAAGAAGCTAGATGTTGGGAGTCATAGGTTGGCAAAACTCTAATACCTCAAACGCTAACAACAAACTTCTGAATGGAGCGGGTGATGGGAATCGGACCCACGCTCCCAGCTTGGGAAGCTGGAGTTCTACCATTGAACCACACCCGCACGTTACGAAAATACAACAAATGATATTTTAACCCTCATAAAAGGCTTTGTCAATATGAGAAATTATGCTTTAATCTATTCGGTTCTTTCGAGGTGACGTTCCAACTTCCTTTTTATCCTTTGCAATGCGTTATCTATCGACTTTACGTGCCTGTCCAGTTCGCATGCGATCTCCTGATATGATCTGCCCTGAGTATAATAAAGGAGTACTTTTTTTTCGAGATCGCTTAAAAGATCGCTTATTTTTCTTTCGATACCTGCGCATTCTTCCTGTGCTATCATTAGTTCCTCAGGGTCTGCAACTTTGACTCCGGACAAAACGTCAAGAAGCGTGCGTTCGCCTTCATCGTCATATACAGGTTTGTTTAAGGATACGTAGGAGTTAAGAGGCATATGCTTTTGTCTGGTAGCAGTTTTTATGGCTGTTATTATCTGTCGCGTAACACACAATTCGGCAAAAGCCTTGAAAGGCGAAAGCTTGTCCGGTTTAAAATCGCGAACAGCCTTGCAAAGGCCTATCATTCCTTCCTGGACTATATCCTCACGATCGGCACCTATCAGAAAATATGAACGGGCCTTTGTTTTTACGAAATTCCTGTATCTATGTATAAGATACTCCAAAGCATCGGTATCACCTTCTCTGATTTGACAGAGCAATTCTTCATCGGCCATAAGATGAAACTGTCCGCTGCATCGTTTTGCCAAATTAGTATCCATTGCCATCATCTCCAAAAGCGCAATTTTTTACGGTATGAATTGTACAAACCTTAATTAGATTATACATTACATAATTTAGATGAGTCAAGCGGTTTTGATGCTATACAGGGTGTGACAGGGGGACGGGGTTAGTGTCACACTAGTGTGACACTAACCCCGTCCCCCTGTCACGTTCTTTGGCGGACAACTTCGTATAAAAGCAGAGCTGCCGCAACCGAAGCGTTTAAAGAATCTATTTTCCCTTTTAACGGTATACCTGCAATAAAATCGCATTTTTCTCTGATAAGGCGGCTTATCCCTTTATCCTCACCACCGATGACGATAGCGAGAGGAACCGAAAAATCCTGACAGGTATAGACAGTCCCCGAAGGATCAGCACCTATCACCCATAATCCTTTTTCTTTGAGATCATCAATTGTTGTCGGTATGTTTGAAACTTTGGCTATGGCTATATATTCAAGCGCTCCGACTGAAGCTTTGACAACCGACGACGTTATACCCACGGCTCTTCTTTTTGGTATTACAACACCGTGCACCCCGGCACATTCCGCAGTCCTCAATATTGCGCCAAAATTATGAGGATCTGTTATTGAATCAAGAATCAGCAAAAACGGCTTTTCATTTCGATTTGCCGCTATCTCCAGTATGTCATCTATTTCTTTGTACTCGTAAGGAACTGTTTGCGCAATAACTCCCTGATGCTGCCCCGCTTCAGAAATTTTGTCAAGATAGGCTTTTTCTACATGCCTGACAATTATTCCTCTCTCGTGCGCTTTTTTTATTATCTCACCGATAGCCGCGCCATGAGCATCTTTGGCGATCATTATCTTATCCATGCTTTTACCCGAACGAAGCGCTTCTAATACCGGATTTCTCCCTTCCAAGCGAAACCCGTTATCATTTTCAACTGATGCTCTCATACTTCCTCCACATCAACCCGATGTATCGCACTTGCAAACAAAGCGTTGTATTCATCCAAAACTTCACTCATTCTTCCACATCCTAAATCATTTTCCGGACAATCACCTGACACACAGGAGGGTCCTGCATTAGAGAAAAGTTCAGGAGCGACCTCTAAAACTTTTCTTAGCATCTGGTTTGCAAGCTCCCTTATCTCCCATTGCGCCCTATTGCAGCAACGCAAATTAAAAAAATGTATTAGCTCTCTCGCATTCATACTCACGATAAATTTGGTTTCGCAGGCATTAGGTAATACGAATCTGGCATCCTCATTGGACGGCTCTTTTTCGTTTCCTAAAACTTCGAGCCATTCATCGTACCACTTTTGAATAATAGCCATCTGAGAGGAAAACCTGTCGATGTGTTCATGTCCGAGCCGTTTTATGCTCGAAGGAATGATGTAATTGAAAATTCTCTCCCCCTCGGAGCGCTCACTTACATATCTTTGCGACTTTACGCTAAAACTGGCAATCCTGTGACGTGTGATCTGCGCTAGAAGACTCCTTGATACGCCCTCTACACCAAAAGTAAAAACAGCATGCTCAATCGGTGACAAATGCCCCATTTCAGTAAGTTTTTTTAAAAATTTACCTTGATCCCTACTCAAAATCCCTTGCTTTAACGAATCAATATCTGCCGACGAATAACATAGCTTAGCAGCTAAAGCCACAATTTCCTGCGGGTTTGGCGTATACCCTAAAAGCTCAACACGTAAACTTACCTGACCCAATCGTCATCACCCTCCTTAACATTTTGCTAATCAATATCTAGCGCGCACCACATTATCTCTAATAATCGGTCATATCTTCCACTTAAGTACAGATACCCCAGTAGTGATTCAAACGCCGTTGCCCTTCGGTATTCAATCATATCTGCGTTTGTGGGAATATTTGCAGATTTAGTGTTCCTTCCCCTTTTTACAATATACAACTCATCTTCGCCTAAAATAGGTAGAATGCTATGAAGCGCTTTTGACTGCGCACCCGCTCTTACAAGTTCTACGGATCTTATATGAAGTTTATTCATAGGTTCTTTAAACTTGATCATAAGATATGTGCGCACAAACACTTCATAAATGGCATCTCCGATATACGCAAGCTGATTTGGGTTCATCTCGCGCACATCGGTTATCTCAACATTCTTTCCTGTTTTAACTTTAAGGTATCTAATCAATTCTTCCATAGTCACACCTTTAAATATTCTTTTGATAACACGCTAAAAACCATGTTATACTGTCATAAGGCGAAATACCCATATAAATCAACGTTCGGAGGTTTGCGGTATGATTAAAAATATCCCTTACAACCAGTTCATGTTCGAGGTTGACAGACACATGAAGTCCGGAGGAATCTTTCTTACATCTAAGGGCGAAAAGCACAATACTATGGTGATCGGCTGGGGAGGCGTCAATATATTCTGGGGCAAGCCGATTTTCCTTGTTCCCGTGAGAAAATCCCGTTACACTTACCAACTCATAGACAAATCCGGAGAATTTACGGTAAGTATCCCGATAGATGTAAACTTAAAAAAAGCTTTGTCCGTTTGCGGTACCAAATCAGGCCGTTACACCGACAAATTCGCCGAATGCGGTTTAACGCCATTACCCGGTCAAACAGTCAATGTACCTGTCATAGAGGAGTGCCTTTTGCATTATGAGTGCAAAGTGGTCTACAAGCAGGACATGATACCTCAAAATCTCGACAAACAGATGGATCACATCTGGTATCCGGATTATCATACCTTTTTCTTCGGCGAGATACTGGCCTGCTACACCACAAGATAAACAGAACCCATATGTTACAGCATTTTGATAAATCGTTGTTTATGCCGCAGTAGAATCGACATTTTACTCAAGCAGTCTCATCGCTCTCTCTACAACCTGCTCAACCGTGAACCCAAAATAACCGAAAAGTGTTTTGGCAGGGCCGGACGCTCCGAAAGTATCTATAGCAATTATATCGCCCTCAAAACCTGTATATTTGTGCCAGCCCATTGAGCAACCCATTTCAATTGCCAGCCGTGTTTTAACGGATTTCGGCAATACATGTTCTTTATAACCGTCTTCTTGCCTTTCGAATATCTCCCATGAAGGCATGCTGACTACCCTGACTTTGAAACTTCTATCTTTTAGAATCTTCCCGGCCTCATATGCAAGTTCCACTTCAGAGCCTGAGGCTAAAAGTATTATATCTGGGTTTTGGTATTCCTCTCCGAAAAGGATATACGCACCTTTGAGCGCTTCCTTGCCCGTTTCCTCATAAAGGGGCAAATCCTGTCTTGTAAGTACCAGCGCCGTAGGCCCATCCGTCCTTGTAAGTGCAGTAAGCCAACCTGCTGCGGTTTCTTTAGAATCAGCAGGTCTAAATACCACCATGTTTGGTATGCTACGCAAGGCAGCCAAGTGTTCGATCGGCTGATGCGTCGGGCCATCCTCCCCTACCCCTATGCTGTCGTGAGTTAGGATATAGATAACAGGCAAATTCATTATTGCTGAAAGCCGCATTGCAGGTTTCATGTAATCGGTAAACACAAAAAACGTAGCGGCATAAACTCTGAATCCTCCGTAAAGCGCAATGCCGTTTGTGATAGCTGACATCGCATGTTCACGCACTCCGAATCGTAAATTGCGCCCACCCCTGTCTTGCGCAGAAAAATCGCCTGACCCTTTTATGAGAGTTTTGGTGGAAGGTGCAAGATCAGCAGAACCCCCGATAAGGTTTGGAATTAGCCCGGCTATGTGATTTAAAATTTCACCTGAAGAATTTCGCGTAGCAGATTTGCCTTCAAACCTCCAAAAACTTTCACTATTCAACAAATCAGTGGGTAAACTGCTTTTATGCCATCTGTCCCATTCTTTTGCCAACTGAGGATAATTTGAGCTGTATGCTTCCCAAAGCTTATTCCATTTGAGCTCATACCCAGAGTTTCTTTCTGCAACTTCTTTCATGTGTTCTTTAACTTCCTCAGGCACATGGAACGGTTCATACTCCCAATTAAGAAAGCGTTTAGCTTCGATTAAATTGTCCTTTCCTAAAGGTTCTCCGTGCGCTGAAGCCTTACCTTGTTTTGCGGGGCAGCCAAAACCTATGCTTGTTGTAACAATTATAAGAGATGGTCTTTGTTTATCGGCTTTGGCCGCAGTTATTGCTTCTTCAACGGATTCTATATCGTTTCCGTCACAAACATTCAACACCTGCCATCCATACGCCTCAAAACGTTTTCCCACATCCTCCTTAAAGGCAAGATCTGTACTGCCCTCAATTGTTATGGAATTTGCGTCATAAAGGACTATAAGCTTCTCAAGCTTAAGAGTGCCAGCTAAAGACGCAGCTTCGGAAGTCACTCCTTCCATCATACAGCCGTCTCCGCAAAGACAATATGTATAGTTATCCACCACATCCAATCCCGGACGGTTAAAAATCGCAGCCTTATGAACTTCCGCAATCGCCATGCCGACAGCATTAGCAAATCCTTGCCCTAAAGGACCTGTTGTGGTCTCTACCCCTTCAGTATGTCCGTATTCAGGGTGTCCGGGGGTTTTACTCCCTAACTGTCTGAAATTCTTAAGATCCTCAATCGAGAGATCATAACCCGAAAGATGCAGAAGCGAATACAGAAGCATCGATCCATGTCCTGCTGACAATACAAACCTGTCACGATTCGGCCATTTGGGATTTTGCGGGTTATGTTTCATATGTTTTGTCCATAAAGTATACGCAAAAGCCGCCGCTCCCATCGGCAACCCAGGGTGCCCTGATTTTGCTTTTTCCACACTCTCCGCAGACAAAATACGTATAGTATCGATAGTAAGCTTCTCTTTCATGTCTTCCTCCAACTATATAAAGTAATGCGATTATAGCATATAGTCTATTTATGGTACAAGGATGTCAGCGCGCAAAACTTCTTCTTTGCGCAACTTAGGCGACTTGATTGTTGTAGCTAAACTCCTTGACATTACAGCGTTGACTTCGTCATTTTATACCATAATTTTCGTTATTGGTATTTATTTTACAATAGTTCCAAATTACTATTGTAAGAATCAATCGATTTTTGTATAATGTGTTAATCGCTGTAAGATTATGCTGTTATATGGGCAATTAAGGAGAAATGCTGCATGGATACTATAATATTTGAAATCGATGCACTCCGAAAGAAGCTCGAGCTGTTGGTTTCAGACAGCCATGAAAAACTCCTTTCTGAAACCAACATAATGGAGTGCAGCCAAAAACTAGACGACCTCATAACCTTATACTACAAACAACTATCAAAATCATCTATCCATATTTCTGATTTTTAAAGAATTTCTATTAAATACCAAGTATAATGAGCCCGCGCGATGGTTATTATATTAGCACAGGGTACGTAACGGTCGAGCGAAGAGTCATATGTGCTTTTTAATTTAGGTGCATATGATTCGACCAAAGGTTGTATGCGGGTTGATTAGAATTGGCTCGTATGCAGCCGGAGGGCAGATTCCATATGGTGGGGAAAAGTTTTATTGCTGTCGTGCTTGCGAAATAGCATTGACTGGCAATTATGATTCCACCTTATCATATGGGGTCGAGCAAAAGCCATGCAGGGTGCCCGGTGCAGCATGATTGCTGCTAGGTACTCTGCATGGCCGAACGAACCATCATGACGGGTTATTGGATTGTAATCCTTCATGGTGCAAGTCAGATCGTTACGTGCTCTTTTTACATACAAATAATATGGTCACCTTTTACCGCAGTAATAATCAGTCAAACAAAACCGGCTTGCCTGTTTTAGCCGAAGTATATATGGCTTCAAGTATTTCAGTGACGACAAGAGCTTCTTCGGGCTTAACCAGCGGATCTTTGTTGTTTAAAATGCTATCAACCCACATACGGGCTTCTATAAACGCGGGATCCTCAGATCTTCCTTCGTAAAAAGCTACACCACCGGATTGAAGCTCAGGCTTGGTAGTATACAAGCGGCTATACTTCTCTCCGTTGAGCCTAAGGCCGGCTTTCATGTCGGCTCCGCCTTCTGTGCCGCACAGCGTAGCTTGCGCTTCGCCAATATCTAAAGTATTTAAAGCCCAGCTGGACTCCAGTACTATGGTTGCGCCGTTTTTCATAGTTATAAATCCAAATGCCGAATCTTCAACCGTGAATTCTTTCGGATCCCATGGTCCCCAGGCGTTTGCGGCATCGGCTTTCTTGTTCAATTTGTGATACACGCTGCCCATAACACTTTTTACGTCATAGTTATCCATAAGCCACAGAGTCAGATCAAGAGCGTGAGTACCGATATCGATAAGCGGTCCGCCACCTTGTTCGTACTCGTTTAAGAATACTCCCCAAGTGGGTACGGCACGCCTTCTTATAGCGTGTCCCTTTGCAAAATATATATCTCCCAATCCGCCGTCCAGGCAAATCTGCTTAAGATACATTGAATCCGATCTATATCTGTTGTTGTATCCGACCGTAAGCTTTTTCCCGCTTTTTTTTGCTGCATCAAGCATTTTATGGGCTTCGGCAGTATTTATTGCCATAGGCTTCTCGCACATTACATGCTTCCCAGCTTCAAGGCAGGCAACAGTAATAAACGAGTGAGACCTGTTGGGTGTACATACATGTACTACATCGATTTGAGGATCAGCCGCTATCTCACGGTAATCAGTACAAACCTTTGCTCCTTTTCTGCCATACTGTTCTGCCGCTTTCACTGCTTTCTCCTCGACAATATCGCAAAAAGCGACCATTTCGACGTCAGGTAGCATGGAAAGGTTTGGCATATGCTTGCCGTTTGCTATCCCTCCGCATCCTACAATTGCGATTTTTAGTTTTTTGCTTGGCATGGATATTACCTCCTGTTTATTTTAATTATAATATACTCTGTAAATATTTACATCCGGCTTTGACGCTCTCGATTAAATCATCCTCAAAATATTCCTGTTCAACTACATACCAGTCAACATTATTCTTTTTAGCGGCTGCGACTATTCCTTTAAAATCCATGACGCCTTTGCCGATTATGGTGTTGACCTTATCTTCATGGCTCTTCATTTCCTTTATATGAAGAAGCGGACAGCGTCCCTTATATTTTTCGACAACCTCAACCGGGTTAACTCCTGCGTATTGCACCCAGTAGGTGTCCAACTCAAAGCAAACAAAATTAGGATCAGTATTAGCAAGGAGGATATCCAGTCCATACTGACCATCAAGCATCCGGAATTCAAATCCGTGATTGTGGTAACCGAAGCGAACCCCGCTTTTGCTACACTTTTCACCTATTTCATTGAACACTCCGGCAGCCTTTTTGAAAGAGTCGGCATCACCCTGTACAAAGTCGGGGTAATAAGGACAAATTATGTATTTATTGCCAATCTCTAGTGCATAATCGATGGCTCGCCCGATATCCTTTTTAAGAAGCTCTATCGGGTCATGACTTCCCGCCGCTAAAAGTCCGTTATCATCCAGGATTTTTTTCACTTCACCAGACTCCATCCCAAAATAACCTGCAAACTCAACCCCGGTATAACCTGCCTCGGAAACCTTTTTAATATTTCCTCCAAAGTCTTCCTGCATCAGATCGCGAATAGAATATAGTTGCAAAGCGATACGTTTCATGTTTGATTCCACCTTTCCTGTCTATGTATACTCATAAATAAAACCGACAAAAGAATTATATATAAAAAACTACGGTTTTTCAATACTAGGACTTCTCGCTGTTGTTTTTTTGGTATATTTCTATAATTCCTATAAACCCCACTATAAAACCGAATACGGATGATATAGCGGAAAGAAAATTAAGAAAAAAAGTTGAATCCAATATCCGTATGACCATGGCAAAAGGCAAAGCTGCACCAATAAAAAGCAAAACTGCTCCCAATATAATAAGCATTTTGCTCATTTGTGCAGCCAGCACATCACGAAATGTTTTTCGTCCCGCTCAAAATACGGCGGCACTTCGACTTCGCACAAGCCCTTTATAGCTTGAGGACATCTAGGGTGAAACTTGCATCCCGAAGGAGGATGCATAAGACTTGGCGGTTCGCCAGCCGGAACTTCTCTAAAAGTATTTACATTTTCAGGATCTGGATCGGATGTCGCTAAAAGAAGCGCCTTTGTGTACGGATGCAAAGGATTGTTCAAAAGTTCGGGAACTTTTGCCATCTCGACCAAATTAGCACCATACATGACAAAAATGCGCTCAGTAAAATAACGAACCGTCGCCAGATCGTGAGTAATATAAATAACGCCTAGATTATGTGCACGCTGAAGCTCTTCAAGCAAACGCAGAATTTCAACACGTACCGATGCGTCAAGCATCGATACAGGCTCATCAGCTAGAATCAACTTCGGTTTTAGTATCATAGAACGCGCTATGACTACCCGCTGCTGCTGGCCTCCGCTCAACATATGAGGGAATTTAGGAAGAAATTGTTCAACAGGTGTCAGCTTAACCTCAGTCAGCACCTCTTTTATTCTCTTGAGCCTTTCTGCGGCATTTCTTACTCCATTGATTATAAGCGGCTCTTCGAGCAGCGTTTTTATACTCATAAATGAAGCTAAGGCTCCATAGGGATCCTGTTGAATATAACCTACCTGAGAACGATATTCTCTTAATGCTTTCGGTTCCAGCTTAACGCCGTTAAAACTAATGCTACCCTTTGTCGGGGTAACAAGCCCTAAAATGGTCTTAGCAAGCGTGCTCTTGCCACAGCCTGATTCCCCTACAACAGCTACCGCTTCCCCTTCTGCGAGTTCAAAGCTTACTCCGTCTACGGCGCGAACGAAACCTGCTTGTAAAAATCCCCATTTTCTCAATTCAAACCATGTATGCAGATTATCAACTTTTAGCAAAGTATTGTTTTTCATTTTTCTCTCCTCAGTTGTATAGCCAGCATTTCACTTTATGCTCTTCACCGACTTCAAAAAGCGGCGGTTCCTCGGAGCATTTAGCAAAGCGCGACTGACAGCGTTCCGCAAAACGACAACCCTTTGGCGGATCGATCAAGCTTGGGGGCTGCCCCTTTATAAATTCCAGTTCCTTATCCATTTTGAGCGTAGGTACACTTGCCATCAGCTTCTTGGAATAAGGGTGAAACGGTTCGCGGTAAAAGAGCGATGCGTTGCAAACTTCAACAATTTGTCCGGCATACATGATCGCCGCTATATCGGCTATTTCACTGGATGTCGCAATATCATGGGTTATTAGCACAAAACTTGTGTCTATCTCTCGTTTGATCCTCTTTAAGACATTCATTATATTTGCCTGTGTCAAAACATCAAGCGCTGATGTAGGCTCATCCAGTATCACAAGATCAGGTTTGGTAACAAGAGCCATTGCTATAGCAGCACGCTGACGCATTCCTCCTGATAACTCAAACGGATATCTTTGGAGAAAATCAATCGGAAGACCTACTTGTTGACAAGCCTTTTGCGCGGCATCTAAAGCCTCCGATTTTTCACTTGTATTACCATGCACAAGCAGCGGCTCGCCGACCTGCTCCCCGATTTTAATAACAGGATTCAATGCGTTCATTGCCGCCTGAGGGACCAACGCAATTCTTTTCCATCGCACTTCTCGGCGGAAACGCTCGTCATTTAGCGCCATAATATCAAGTCCGTCAAGTAAAACTTTTCCTTCGTATATTTGCACATTTCGCGGCAAAAGCCTTAAAATGGCTCTCCCCAGAGAAGTTTTGCCCGAACCGGATTCACCGACTATTACAATAGACTTCCCCTTCCGAAGAGTAAGGCTTACCCGGTCAACAGCTTGAACCAGTCCCGACCCGGTGCGGAAATAAAGCTTAAGATCTTTTATGTCCAGAATCATTTTATTATTTGTCATATCTGTCTTAACCTCGGATTAAAAACTCTGTCAAGCGTATAGCCCAACATTGCAAATGCAATACCCATCACAATCAATAATATACTCGGCTGTATCATCCAGTAAGCTTGCCCGTTGAAAATAGCCGCATGCGAGTGCGCATCATGGATGATTTTGCCTAAAGTCGGAAGATGCAAATCACCGAGTCCTAAAACCGAAATTGTCGCTTCCAAAAAAACATACGCCGGTATAATTGAAACAAACTGGGGAAGAAGCACCGGTATAATTTTTGGAATCAAATATCGGAAAATGATTCGGGCATCTCCCGCTCCGTAAGCTTTGGCTGCGTCGATGTAAGGCGCTCCTTTTATTTGAAGAAACATCGCCCTCAACACAAAATAATACGATCCGAATATACTTAATAGAATCACTGCTCCCAGTATAACCCATATGCTGCGTGAGAAAAACATTCCTATCATTATGAGCAGCGGCAGTATAGGTAAAATCAAATTTACCTGAGTAATCCACCTGAATATGCCATCAAGCCATTTTCCATACCAGACGCCGATAGCGGCAAGCAAAAATGTATTCAACTGCGCTCCCACGGCAGCAAGAAAGCCAAATGCCAAAGCAACAGGTATTCCCCATAGGAGCCCTACCATCAGATCGCGCCTTAAATGGTCTGTGCCGGCAAATCCGTGCACTTGTCCGTAAACAACCATTCTGGCATCAAGCGTGTCCTGGTCGCCAAATAAAAACCCTTGCATTCTAATTGTATACTCACCCTTAATCGGCAATTCCAGATTATCCGGGTCGGCAAACAATCCTATATGCGCAGGTTTACCTCCCAGTTTGCGGGTAAGTCGATCGTCAACCGACATACGGTGGGCGCCGCTGCCCTCAAGCGATCCTATGTGAATTTCCTCGCCTTTTGGATTTATCCAAAACAGCTCTACATGCGGTTTTTGTTCTTTATATGAGGACTTAAAAAATATGCTCATTTCACTCGGGAAATCATCATATTGAAAATTAAAGGGAATCGTGATGTTTACTTCAGTTATGTCTTCGCTGACAGAACGTGTATCTTTAACCCCGTCCGTCTCGCTAGTCAAGTTTATAGTTGTAGGACGGTTTATCCCAGGCAAGATGTTTATCCAAGCAGGCCATGCGGTACGAGGATATTCCTGCCATGTTTCGCTGTCGCCCCTCCATAGCCTTATAGCTTCGCTGTACGGAATGGTGATAACAGTAACAATCGATATAATAATCAAAAGCGATATTATAAGCAGTCCGACAGCAGCGGATGGATAACGCAACAATAATTTAAATTTGTCAGACATTTTAAGAATTCCCTCCTGTACCGATCTTAACTCTTGGATCTATTAGAGCAAAGATAATATCGGTAATAAAAATAGTTAATCCTAAAAGATATGCGTATATGATTGTCGTGCCTAATATAACCGCAGTTTCTCCGCGTCCGATTGCCTCAAAAAAAAGCGTACCGAGTCCCGGCCAAACGAATACTCCCTCTAAAAGGATTCCGCCTGTCCACATTGTAATAAGCGTCAGAGCGAAGCTCATAATTATCGGTGGGAGAGTAGGCCGCAAAACATATTTTCTCTCTATCAAACTTGAGGGCAATCCTTTTGCTTTTGCCATCTCAACGTAATCTTCGCTTGAATGTATAAGAAAAAAGGTGCGCCAGCTGTAAGTGCTTACAAAAACGGCACTAAAAAGTATAGCCGATACCGGCAGAATTAAATGTTCTATAAGCGATAAGGCATATCCCCATGTAGTCTGAGGGGGAGGAGCCTCAACCATACCTCCGAACGGAAGTACGGGAATCAATACAGCAAAAAAAAGTATCAGAAACATCCCATAAAACCAAGCAGGCGCTGCAGATGTCGGAGCTAGCGCAATGATTGCCTTATCAAGTATACTGCCATATCTTCTTGAAAGAAATAATGCAAAAAACAATGCGGCAAAAAAAAGAAACATCTGCGCTGTACCAAATAAAACTAGTGTCGCAGGCAGCCGTTCCAATATTATAAGTCGCACCTCCCTTGAGCCTGACGGACTTGTCATTGTCGGAGCCCACCCAAAATTCAGCGTGAGTGCACTTACTAAATAACCCGGTGTCCGAGCCAGAAATGGTCTGTCCAAGCCTAATCTTCTCTCCTGGATTGCGATCAACTCATTTATAACTTTTAATCTCTCATCCGCCGGCAAATCCCGAATCGATGCGTCCTCACGGACACCTATTCCTACCTGCTCAGCTATGGTTGCTTTTTTGATCTCATCCAAATATCCGCCCCAATTGGCAATAAAAATAGTCAAGAGGATCCCTACGACAACGGCAATACCAATTGTCAGGAATCTCACTAAAATATATCTAGCGATTCTTGTAAAAGATCTTCCGAGCAATGAACTTGTCCTCGAAACATTTTTGTCTTCGCCGATATCTTTTTGATTTTGAGCGTTATCAATGTTGCTCACAGTTCTACCTCCTAAGCGTTTTAAGGCGAGGGGCACCCAAACCCCTCGCCAACGCAAAAACCCTTTACTCTATATTTTAAGGAAGAAGGACAAATGTAGCGGTACTAAACGATGGAATAGCCACCACATTAGGCGAAACAACGACTTCAAGCCTTGTCGAGCCTGCAACCAGACCATCAGTTAAATCCGATGATAGCACCACTCTCCAAAGTCCGTCACTTACGGCTTCCGCCTCTCCTACATGCACAATCTCGCCATTTGCGTCAAGAACAAGATAGGTGACGAAATCGACATCAGCAACAGGATAAGGTTCTCCTTTAAATGTTACGTCCACATCAAAGGACGCTTCACTTCCGGCTGTCACCACAGCGGGTCCGGTCACTTCGAGATCTGCTATCCGAGGCGCTGCAAACCCAACCCATTTTGAAGCAGGATCCGGGAAATCAGCGAACCTTCTAAGATGCACTATTCTTTCAATGGGATGTGCGGCTTCAAGATAGAAGGGTCCTGTTCCGATTAAGAAATGTCCCTTATCCTCAAACCAGGCTGAAAGCGCATCATAGCGGGCTTCTGCTTCTTCCGCAGTAATAAATTGAGACAGTGTCGGCTCAAACGGTATAAAACCCTGAGCTTGCGCCTCACTAAGATGTCTTTCCAGTATAGGAAGGCTCGGTCCGGCTATATAACTCATCCATTCGATTTGAAGTTCCCCAGCCTTAGTCGTTGAGAAAGCCAGCTCTTTATTCTGTTCCGCCAGAATACCCAATGTTATATTATGCCATGCGCCGGTTCCCTGAGCATACGGAAATGTCATTGAAGGGAACCATGTCCAGCCTGCCGCTATAACTTCAGCATCAAGTAGTGCTGTATTAGTATATGATTCGATAACAAGCGGATTTTCGCTAATTATTCTTACTCCTCTGAAATGATCCATGAAAGTAGAAAATGCCGGTACAGCAGAAGCATCATAAATCGAGCTTTGCTCTTTTGCCCGATCAAAGCTAAGAATCATCCCCATGACAAAATCCGCTATATCAATCGGGGTTCCGTCATGCCATTTCACAGTATCAAAAAGGTTTTCCGGATAATGGATTCTGACTCTTACATTAGCTGTTGCACGAGCCGCATCCCAACCCTCTTGTGCAGAAGCCTGCTCTTTAGTTATAAATTCCTGCGTTACAGGATCCCAGTCAACCCAGGCATCTGCGGGAACTTCTATAGTTGCCGGTTCAAATTGCAGATCCACCCAATCATGAGTAACTCCGACCGGTGTTCCCTCGACTACAGAAATTTCCGCCCTCTCGATCCTCTGCGGATGAGCAAGACCGGTGAAAGGATCCCACAGAGTACCAAAATCAGCGGTTGCACGGATAAACATATTGTCAAATATCCAGTCTGATCCCGCGACCGGATTCCAAGGATCGGTCAGCAAATCAGGCATTGCGATAGTGGCGGTGCCGCCCTCAATAGGCTCACCTGTCGCCGGATCTTCGAGCCTTGATGTCAGTGCCCAAAGGTAAGCACCCGAAATTCCGCCCGCAAGATCGCCCGCTACGGCAAAGTGCTCGCTGCGAGGCATAAACCCTACAGAGTTCACTACGAATATACGATGCGAATCCTGCATTGAAAGCTCCAATGCTCTTTCAAACATCGATTCGCGTTCTTCCAAGTCGGCAAAATCGTTGCGAGCTAATCTGTCTGCAAGTTCATAAAACTCAGCCGACGGTTTGGTAGCCTGCCAAAGGGGATTCGGAAGACCTCTGTTAGTATAAAAGAAGTTAAATTCGTCTCCTTGATCCCTTGCTATGGAAGTCGCAATCCAGCCTCCCGTATATATATGGAACGAACCGTCATACGGGTCGCCACTATGCCACAAAGGAGCTGCTTCGGCGGCAGTTTTAAGAAGCTCTGTCGTCTTAAATCCTAAAGTCTGCATCTGTCTTGTCATGTATTGCCCTAAAGGAAGCCTTGCGTCTTCAACTCGTATGAGGAGTATGATCTCAACCGGCTCTCCACCATAATTCCATATGCCATCAACCAGCTCCGCACCGAGCTTTGTCATTTCCTCAGTCACTACCTGTTTGGCTCTTTCGGGATTGTAGGCATAATACAGCTCAAGACGTCTTGCGACGTCAATATATCTGGCATAATCAGGAAAAGCAGGGTGAATGGCAAAAAATCTGGGTATGGCCATTCCTCCGTATATTTCCTCAGCGACATAATTGCGATCCACTAACCAGTTCATAGCTTCCCTGATTCTAGGCACGGCAAATGGATTCAGTTTGCCGTTTCTGAAGTACGGCTCTTCCGGAGTGCCTGCGGGATTCAGAGATAATTCACTGAATACCCCGAATAATTTCTCGTATCCCACTTCGGGATGTTCCACAACTCTCGCGTAAAGCTCCGGATCGGTCACGTCATCGGCAAAAGCATGTAAATCTCCAGCCTCAATCTGAGGTATGGCAAGATTATGATCGGCCACAACAGCGACTATTTCATCTAGCCATGCGCCCATCCGACCTGTCGGCTGTGCCACAGGCGGCGCCGGTTCCTTCTCCGGTTCCTCCACCGGTTGTTCGACTACAGGTTCCTCTTCTTCTACGGCCGGCTGCGGCCAAAATGCAATTGAAAGAATCGCTACTAAGACCAATAATACCGCAGCGCCAATCATTAAAGTTTTTTTGTTCATTCCTGACCCCTCCCTTTCAATCTATACAGCTAAATAAGTATGTCCGAAACTAAATCGTCCGAAAGATCTATGCTTTAGATAATCTCAAAGCGTTCAGCTCCCTTAATTGAAAAAATATAAAACTCGAATTGAACATTTCGGCGAAAAAAGCGAACATAGCATACTATCCAGTGTATACGACTTTCCAAGCCATTATGTTGTAAGTACGTGTAGTTTATATGATGGTTTAATACTTGTCAACATATGCATAAAATTTCATATTCATGACATTATATCCATTAAAGATATCAGTTCGAATTCCTTTTATATAGCTAACACTTGAACTTAAACCAATATTTTACTACCTATATTTTCACGGCTTTATTAATAATTATACGCTAAAAAGGCAACCAGCTACCAAATCTCCTACCTGTGTCGTGCTGTACCCCATCTTTCCCGCCGCCATGCTTTTAAGCTTAGTAGCGCAAACCGACTCTATTGCTTTTTCGATGTTAGCAGCGGCTTCCGTTTCCCCTATCGTCTCAAGCATCATCGCGGCGGCTCCGATTGCGGCAAGTGGGTTCACAACGTTTTGCCCCGTGTATTTGGGCGCCGAGCCACCTATCGGCTCAAACATCGACACGCCTTCGGGGTTTATGTTGCCTCCGGCGGCTATTCCCATCCCTCCCTGGATCATTGCGCCTAAATCTGTTATAATGTCTCCGAACATATTTTCCGTGACAATCACGTCAAACCATTCGGGGTTTTTGACCATCCACATGACCGTTGCGTCAACGTGCGCATAATCCCTGGTTATACCCGGGAATTCTTTCTGACCGACTTCGTGGAATGCTCTTTCCCACAGATCAAATGTATATGTGAGAACATTTGTCTTTCCGCAAAGCGTGACTTTTTTTGCCTTATTGCGCTTTTTCGCGCATTGATATGCGTAGCGCAGGCAACGCTCAACTCCTTTTCGAGTAGAAATAGATTCCTGTATGGCTATTTCATCAGGCGTACCTTTGCGTAAAAACCCTCCGGCCCCTACATACTGGCCTTCCGTGTTCTCCCTTATAACAACAAAATCGATGTCTTGAGGCCCTTTATCCTTAAGAGGCGTGTCAACACCGGGATAAAGCTTCACGGGGCGTAAGTTTATGTATTGGTCAAGCTCGAAGCGCAGCCTCAACAGCAATCCTTTTTCAAGAATACCTGGTTTAACATCCGGATGTCCTATTGCGCCTAAATATATGGCGTCAAAACCTCTTAGCTCTGAAATAACGCTGTCAGGCAGAACTTCTCCCGTGCGAAGATATCTCTCTCCACCTAAATCGAAATGAGTATAGCTCAGTTTGAAATCTGATAGTTTACTCGCCGCATCAAGAACTTTGATCCCTTCCCGAACGACCTCCGGACCTGTCCCATCGCCCGGTATTACTGCAATATTATACATTCCTTATTCCTCCCATAAAATTAAATAGGTTTTTATTCTATTACATTCCCGCTGAAAATGAAACAGCAAGATACTTGTACTACAAAGTCTAAAATGACAGGCGTTCAGCGAACAAGTTTTGCTGCAAAATCAACAAAGGATCATACATTGAACCTGAAGCTTATAATGTCGCCATCCTCGACCAAATAATCCTTGCCTTCGAGCCTGAATAGCCCTTTTTCCTTCAATTTAGCCATGCTCCCAAGTTCCTTGAGGTGTTCTGACTTCACTACTTCAGCGCGTATAAACCCGCGCTCGATGTCAGAATGGATTTTTCCCGCTGCCTTTTTAGCCTCAAGACCTTTTTTGATAGTCCATGCCCTAACCTCATCTTCTCCTGTGGTCAAAAAGGATATGAGTCCTAATAATTCATAACTCGTCGATGCCAATATATCAATCCCTGACTTTTTTATGCCCATCTCTTCCATAAACAACGTTTTTTCATCTTCGTTGAGATCATTTAGCTCCATTTCGGTTTTTGCACAGCATTCAATAAGCGGAATATTGTTTTCCGCCGCAAATTTCATAACAATTTCTTTTTGTGTGTATTCTCCCTTTTTTAGATCACTTTCAGAAATGTTGGCAAGAAGGATAAGCGGTTTTTCTGATAAAAAATCGAAACTCGAAAGGAAGGATCTTTCCTCATTTGTTAAGTCAAGCTGACTTAGAAGCTTTCCCTGCTCAAGAGCAGCCCTGCATTTCTTAAGAGCTTCCAATTCCTCAAGGTTGTCCTTTTTTAGCTTTTTAGCCGTCTCAATCCTCTCAATCCTTGTTTCTACAACACCAAGATCGGCAAATAATAATTCAAGATTTATAATATCTATATCCCTTAAAGGATCAATGCTGCCCTCCGTATGCGCCACATCAGGATCATCAAATACCCTGATCACATGTACCAACGCATCGGTTTTTCTGATGTTTTCAAGAAATTGATTACCAAGCCCGCTTCCTAAAGACGAGGCTTTCCCTAATCCGGGTACATCTATGAAATCTATTGATGCAAATGTAATCTTTTTAGGCTTATAAAGCTTAGCAAGAAAATCCACTCTAGCGTCAGGAATCTTTGCCGATCCTATATTAGACGCTATTTTAGCATTAGCAAAACTTGAAGTCGCAGCCTGCGACTTTGTCAAAAGATTGAAAAAAGTAGTTTTGCCTACCAAAGGCAAACCTATCAAACCTATTTTCATTCAAAAACCTCCAACACTATCATTCCTTCTGTTACTAACCACTCATTTGTTCAAAAAGAACTACTTCATTATAGGGTAGACTTGAGAGCTTAGCAATATGATATTAGCGCAAACATTGACAGATAAAACAGCCATGTTTATAATAAACAATAATTCTTGCTCCATAAAGTTTTAACAGGAGGTAAAGATGATCATACCAAGACCCGAGTATCCTCGCCCGCAGTTTGAGCGAGACAGTTGGCTCAATCTGAACGGGGAGTGGAATTTTTCCTTTGACGATGCGGATTTAGGTTTAAAATCCGAGTGGTTCTTAACCCCTCAGTTTAATGAGAAAATCATGGTTCCTTACGCCTATCAGGCTAAAATGTCCGGTATAAACAAGCGTGAATTCCACGACATTGTTTGGTATTCGAAAGAGTTTACCCTACCTGAAGAAATGCAGGGTAAACGCATAATATTGCACTTCGGAGCGGTCGATTATATCGCGGATGTATGGGTAAACGGCAAACACTGCAAAACCCACGAAGGCGGCCATGTTCCTTTTTCAGCGGAGATAACCCGCCATTTAAACCGGCAGGGAAATTTGATCGTCGTACGGGCTCAGGATTTTGCCAAGGACTTATCAATCCCCAGAGGGAAACAATATTGGAAACCCAACTCTGAAAGTATATTTTACACCGGTACGACAGGGATTTGGCAAACCGCTTGGCTTGAAGCGGTAAACGATATCTTCATTGAAAAAATATGGATTACTCCGGATCTTGATCAAAAATGCGTAACAATTGAGTATGAACTTAACGGTCAGTGTACGGATTTGATTTTGGAATCGGACGTAAAGTTATCAGGTCGCACTGTATCAAAAAACCGCATTACATCTCTCGGTAACCGCGGGAAGTATATGATCTCCCTTGATAACGGCTTTTTGCATTATGATGATATTGTTTGGTATGACGATATCGTTTGGTCACCGGAAAACCCTGTATTGTTCGACATAGATCTTAAACTGTTTCAAGCGGACAAAGAACTTGATACGGTTAAATCCTATTTCGGCTTGAGAAAAGTATCGATCCAAAACGGCAAATTTATGCTGAACAACAAACCTTACTATCAGAAAATGCTGCTTGATCAAGGTTATTGGGAAGATTCGCTCTTGACTGCCCCGACTGACGCTGATTTCATTAAAGACATTGAACTCTGCAAAAAGATGGGTTTTAACGGAGTCAGAAAGCATCAAAAAATCGAGGATCCGCGATTTCTCTACTGGGCTGACAAGATGGGTTTTCTTGTGTGGGGTGAGATCGCTAACTCATATGCTTATTCAAGGCAATACGCAGCCAGAATTACGAATGAATGGCTGGAAATGCTTAATAGGGATTACAATCACCCTTGTATAGTTGCCTGGACTCCCATAAACGAATCTTGGGGAGTGCCTAATATACTCAACAACCGGAATGAACAGGCTCATTCCGCAGCATTGTATTGGCTTACAAAATCGATCGACCAGACCAGGCCGGTAATATCGAATGACGGATGGGAACATACAAAATCAGACCTTTTAACTATACATGATTACGAACACAGAGGAAGTGTGCTTAAATCACGGTATTCCTCTATAGATAACATACTTAATATACGTCATGCCGATCGCGGTGTGTTTGCGGAAGGTTGGTATTACGAGGAACAACCGATTATTATCTCTGAATTCGGAGGAATCTCGTATAGAAAAAGCGAATGGTCGGGATGGGGGTATTCAAGTGCCTCCTCGGATGAAGATTTTGCAAGACGATATCATGAAGTAGTCTCAGCACTTTTAGAATCTGAGAGTGTTCAAGGATTTGTGTATACACAGATAACGGACGTGGAACAGGAAATCAACGGGTTGCTAACTTACAGACGCGAACCGAAGATCGACCCCGAAATAATAAGACAGATTAACGAAGGCAAGTGGAAACCAGAGTAAATCTCCTAATCGTTATGAACTGTTATCCTTTTAAATTTTGTTTATATCTTAAAAAGACTAATCCGATAAGACCGCATTTAATGTGAGAAAAAAGGACTTGAATTCTGCAGGGTTCAAGTCCTTTTTAATATGGCAAAGCTGAACAGTTTTGATGTAGCAGACAGCTTCAGAAAATTGCGAATACGAACAGTGGAAAGAAATGCGCCCGGCTTTTTAGGCTAAGCGCACTACACAGGCGATAATGCCTATTCCGGCGATTATTTGCTTTTTCATATGACCATCTCCTTCAGCAAGACAAGATACCACAAGGCTTTGGAGATATCCATATGAATTTTTGAAAGTGACCGAGAAGTTTCCATTTGAGGGCGTTTTGTGGTAAACTTTAGTACATCACACTACGAGAAGATCGACTACCGGGGGAAGGGCTTTGCGTCTGCGCTCATGAATCGCGCATCTGAAATTGCAAAGCAACGCGGATGCTATAAAATTATGCTTTTGACCGGTTCAAAAAAGGAAAGCACGTTAAACTTCTATCGCAGTAACGGATTCAACAGCGAAGATAAAACGGGATTTATAAAGCGGTTGTGATTAATATTGCATTGTGAGGTTCTATGAAGAAAAACATAAAAATGATTGTTACCGACCTTGATAATACTCTGCTGCGCCGAGACAAAACGGTCAGCGATTATACGGTATCTGTGTTCAAGCGTCTGCGTGAGCGAGGGATATTGGTGGCGTTTGCTACTGCGCGCTATTTTCGTACGGTCGAAGAATGGCTTATTCCTACTATTGGCTTTCAGCCCGACGTTGTAATTTCTCTGAACGGCGCATACGCCTACATTAATGACCGTTCATTATATCAGGCTACTATTTCGCCCGATGTTGGAAACGAGCTTGTTATGGCAGTGCGCAAGGCTGGCGGCATGGTGACAGTCGGGACAGATCGAATAAGATATTGTGAGCGAGTGATTGAGGATTCACATAAGAGCTTTTCTGTTGCTTGTGATTTTGATAAGCCAATAGACGAAAATTTTCATTATATGGATTTACGCGGAGTCGATGCGGTGGCTCTTGAAAAAATCGCGGGTAATTTCCCGACGCTGCGTATCCAAGGCTACACCGATTCGGCTCTTATAACCTTTCAGCACATAAATGCACGCAAGGAAACCGCGCTTTCCGCCGTAATGGCGCAACTTAACGTTTCGTCGAGAGAAGTTGCCACTTTCGGGGACGACCGCAACGACATCGAAATGCTTCGTTTTTGCGGTGTCAAAGTGGCTGTCGCCAATGCACTCGATGAGGTTAAAGCAGTTGCCAACTATGTCTGCGGCGATTGCGATGAGGATGGCGTGGCAAAATGGCTGGAGGAGAATTTATTATGAGGATAATACCAATCGACTCGAATTATAGTCCTATAGTAAATGAGCTGATAAGAGATGAATGGGCGGGGCCGATGATTGTCAGCAAATTCTCTAACTCCCGTCAAAAGCTATATTGTATTTATTGCGTCACTTGCGCTTGTAATATTATAGCTCATCATAATAAATCGCATTTAATTTATAGAATTCTTCTGTGCGACTATAGCAGAAGATGCTTCATTATCCCATCTTCCATCAATTTATAAATTAGCCTAAAAAGATCATCCCTAGAAGGAGCATCTTCTTGCCTAAACCAATAACTCATAACACCAACCATGGCAGATAGTGTATATTCCAAAATATAATCCAATTCTCTTTTATCAATGTTAGTTTTGTCTTCAAGCGCTTTCATAATTGTCGGTTTTATAGAACTCTTTAACTTGCTAGCAAAAGCCGGATCACCTTTATCTCCAAGCAAGACTGAATAGTATTTTGCGTTTTGTTCCCAAATATTAAGAAATAAATCTAATGGCATCCCTATTGTCCCTGTTGGTGTGGAAACAGGAGGCAACTCATGAACAGATGGTATAAGAGAGTTTTCAAGTACATCCAGTACATCATAGACATCTATAAAGTACTCATAGAAAGTTCCTCTATTGTAACCCGCTTTATTTGTGATTTCTTTTACTGTTATTTTCTCAATTCTTTTTTCGCAATATAGATACCAAAAGGCATCAATGATATTCTGTTTTGTTTGCGCTGTAATTTCAGTCCTTTTATTAATGAGCAAATCACCTCTTTGCTAAATCCAACACAAGCCACTATATTGTTGGTTGATGATTATCGATTTAAACTTTACAATTAAATCATACAACATGATGTTGGATTATTCAAGGAGGCTAATGCATGATTACTATACTTTGTTCAGGTTCAAGAGGTGACTTTCAACCCTATATTGCGCTTGCCCAAAAATTACAAGAACTCGGAAAATCGGTGCGAATAGCCGGTGGTAAAAGTTTTGAAGACTTTATCAAAAGCTATGGCGTTGATTTTTATCCACTGTCAGCTGACTATAAAAACGCCGGTATTGACCCTAAATTACTTAAGGATGCACAATCGTCTGACAATCCTTTAAAAATGCTGTTGACCTTCAACAAAATGAAAAAATACGTGTTTGGATTAACCACTGAAATGTTCGGTGCTTGTCAAGGCAGTGAACTGATTATTTACCATCCTGGCTGCACAATTGGCTATTTTGCAGGAGAAAAGCTCGGAATTCCATCAATATTAGCCGCACCATTTCCTATGCATAAGACTAAAGAAATCGCTTCACTAATTGCTTATGGTAAAACAAAAATGCCTAAAGTATTAAGCTATATGCTTTTACAAGGCATGCTATGGATGGTTGGGAAGACTGGCATTATAGAATTTTTCAAAGAGGAATACGGCAAACTTCCGGAGAATTTTGGCAGTCCATTTGAAAAGGTGGATAAAAATCACCCTGCCATCATCTCATGTAGTAACTTCGTTTTTCCAAGACCTAAAGACTGGAACGCTAACATCCATCAAAATGGCTATTGGTTTGTGGAAGAAAACATTGATTATAAACCATCCGAAGAACTTTTAGCTTTTTTGAATAATGGTGAAAAGCCAGCTTATATTGGATTCGGGAGTGTTTTTGATAGCAAACATAAAGACGAAACCGTCAAGATCATAATAGACGCACTTAATATGGCTGGCAAGAGAGGGATTATATGTGGAATGGGCGATGTACAGAACCTGCCTAGCAATCTTCTGGCTATTAACAGTATTCCCCATAGTTGGCTTTTTGAGCGTGTTTCACTCGTTTGTCATCATGGTGGTGCTGGAACTACAGCAGCTGGGTTTAAGGCAGGAATACCGAGTGTTATTATTCCATTTTCCAATGACCAATTTGCATGGGCGCACAGGGCATATGACTTAGGCGTTGGCTCAAAGCCAATTTATCGTAAAAAACTAACCTCTGACAAACTAGCCTCTGCAATTCAATTTGCCTTGAAAGATGATGTTATCAAAAATGCAAAAATTCTTGGCAAAAACATAGCCACAGAAAATGGTGCAAAGGATTGCGCTAAGATCATAATTGAAAGTCTTAAGGGGCAATGATATGGATGAATTAGCAAACTGAAGGAAGTTATTTTTTGCAGTATATTTTGGCCAATCATTTTCACTATTAAGCTCTAGCGCTGTTCAGATCTCGATTATTTGGTGGATTACGGTTGAAACAGAGTCTGCACTTGCTCTAACAATTGCCAGTATTGTTGGGCTCTTACCTCAAGCAATAATCGGTATATTCGCTGGAGTTTGGATTGATAGATTTAACCGCAAAAAAATTATAATCCTTGCTGACGGTATAGTAGCCGCATCAAGCTTGCTTTTGGGGGTTCTATTTTTTCTCGGACGGTTTAGACAAAAAAAGACCCACAGTGCATTTACAATCTGTGCACTATGGGTCTTGCATGTTATTATATCCGATTTTGACTGTGATTAATTTCTAAAGTATAATACATTTAGAGATCAAATTATTGCCTTAAATGTATTTAATGCAATTAAGAAGGTGATATGGCATGACAATTACCGATATAAAAAATGCAGTGGTTCAGGTTGCACCTGCCCATCCGATACTTAGCATCGACTTGTTTGGCTCATTTGCTAATGGTGATAATACGGATGAGTCGGACGTTGATTTGCTGGTATACTTTGATGAAAAAGTTGCAAGTTTGTTTGATATGTCAGGGCTTAAGCTTGATATTCAGGAAAAATTGAACACTAAAGTAGATGTGGTTGCCGGTCCTTTAAAGGAAAACAGCTACTTAACCATCGATAAGAAGGTAAGGATATATGGAGCATAGGGATATTCAATTACTGAAAAAGATCTTATCCGAATGCGATGGAGTACAAGGATATCCAGTGGCGAAAGATCGTTGACCTTAGAAATATTGTAGCACACGGGTATGGCGAATTAAGAATGGA
>Ga0209316_100158_pt1 | contig 25450 bp, 27 predicted proteins | sample 3C3metaG_FD_184150 | JGI IMG/M metagenome (GOLD analysis project Ga0209316, IMG submission 184150) | Freshwater bacterial and archeal communities from Indian Creek, Illinois, USA - 3C3 metaG (SPAdes) (version 3) | ecosystem: Environmental > Aquatic > Freshwater > Unclassified | place: USA: Indian... | reverse complement strand
TGATTTAAGTTTACTGGAAATATTAGCATTAATCAACTCAAACTATTGCTATAAGCCAGCCCAAGAAATATGAAACCACCATAATTTCCTTAACATTAAAAAAACACCAGTCATTGACTGGTGTTGATTTTTGTACTTTAGCGATCAAGTTCAACAGTTGTTCGCGCATCGGTGCTTAAATCCACAGCAGCCGTATTGCCGAAAAAAGCTCTGTTAAACAAAAGTGTCAAATATCTACCAACAATACGAACAGTAAAATGAGCTTGCGGGTTTACATCATCAAAAGAAGAATAATATTGTTCAAGGCTTGTCAAACGCTTTCCATTTATCACCTCTCCATCAGGATTGTACCTGACTTGATCTATTCTCACCCTTTCTCCAGGCGGCAAGAATGCCGCATTTGCCTGAATTACTTCCGAGGCTTTTCTAGCCGCATCGCTTCTTCTTATTCTTACTAATGGAGCGCCATCATACGGGCTGTTATATGCCTCTCCTGCATACATTGCTCCCGCCATAGATGCAGCGTCAGATATAGTTTGAAAATGCGCGCGTACATAAAAAGACATACCAACATCTATTAAAAACCCTGTAAAAAGAACGGCAAAAACTATTAAAACTAATGAAAACACCATCGTTACACCATTTTTGTTTTGCGATCTTTTAAATACTTTTACAAATATATCTAACACGCTAACTCCCTCTTTCTATCATAGTTACGGAAGTCCCTGTTATTTGCGTATCTCTGCTTAACTGGAAATCCTCATTTATAATTGGAAATAATTGCCGAACAGTAATTGTTACTGAGTACGTAAGCAAATTTCCTCTGCTCCAGCCGCTATGGTTAAATGTACTGGCTTTACTCCCATCTACCATGCCTAATGCGTTTCTTAATGCAACGGCGGCCCTATCATCAGCTTCACGTCTGCCAGAAGACGCATCGGCCATAACAACCGCTCTTCTTGCGCCATCGTGAGCGGCTGTCTGAACCACCATTCGCGCAAATATTAATTGCCCAAAAGTCACCAAAAGCCCCATACAAAAAACAATAATCGGCAAAACTATTGCAAATTCAACCATCTGCTGCCCCTTTTTTGATTTAAACATGACAACATCCCCTTTCCTTCACCTATACCCAAAGCATTAGAATACGGTCTATCAAAAATCTGTTCCCTAATGCATAACTTGTTATCGCCGCCAGTAATACACAAACCGCATAAGGCATGGCGTACATACTGTTTTCTGGACTTATTCTTTCTATTTGTTTGGTTAAAAACAAATTATAGAACATCATAATCACTCTTTTAAATACAGCGAATATTTTCCGAGGATTGGTTACAAAAAACAAAACAATGGCCCAAAGCAACGAAAACAGTAATACGTCCAGCATAGACGCTATTCCAATAACAGAGCCTATACCGATAAAAAGTTTAACGTCCCCCGAGGCCATTATTTTCGCTAATATAAAAAACCCAAAAATAGAAATACCTAAAACCCAGAGTATGCTAATAAATAAATTCCGGAATATCTCAAAAATAACTTCGCCGCCAGTTAAATCCGACAAAACCCCATTTGTAATGAACAATCCAAAAAGAATTAAACCTAACACAGCGTGGTTTTTGATTATTCCATACCGAATATCCGTATAAGCACAATATACGAGCACAGAAAAATAAATCACCGTCTGAAACAACATTTTTAGTTCGGGTTTGTGAGATCGCCTGTCACATCCTCAAAAACACCGCCAATAGCTCCGCTTAAAGCGCTAACAACCCCAATAAGAATCACTATCAGAAAGGCTGCGAGAATTGCGTATTCGACCATAGTCTGTCCTTTTTCGTTGTAAATAAAAGCCTTGATCTTTTTTAACATTAAAGACACCTCTTTCGTTTAAATAAAATTCCAATATTTTATACATAAAGACATCCTAAAAAACAACTAAACTTTTTAAGACAGCCCCTCGATGATTTGAAGCATAAGCGGCCCTAAAATGAGAACAACCAATGGAACAAAATCAAAAACGGCCATTGGGAGCATAAGTTTAACGCTTAGACCTCTTGTCCTCTCTTGTATACGAGAATTTTTCATCTGACGCATAATATGAGCTTCTTTTTCTAAAACTTCTGCTATTGGTGTTCCCTTACTATATGCGATTAAAATATCTGAAACAGCATCCGAGAGCATATCAACATTATTTCTAAAAGACATATTCTCCATTGCCTGTTCCCATCGCCCACCATTTTTTGTTTCAATCACAACCGCTTTAAACTCTTCAGCTAAAACGCCCTTCATTCTAAACGACACTTTTTCGATAGCATCCTGTAAAGACAATCCTCCTTCAACAACAGATCTTAAAAGATCTAAAAAATCAGGCAATTCGTATTCTATATCAGTCTTTTTAGCAACAAGCTTTTTATTAACAAAAGACTGAGGAAGCATCGAACCCGCAACATATGACAAAAATCCTAATGACAGTAACGCCATATTCATACCAAGCGTCATTCCGGCAACTCCAAAAAGGAATATTCCTGCATAGCCCAAAACCTTCATAGAAAACATTTCTTCTGGAGTAATAGATTGTTCTAAACTCGCTTCCTTGATTTTAGCTCTCCAATCCTCTAAGTCGAAACCCAAGATTTTTGATATTTTTTCTACTAAAGGTTTGTTTGACTTATAGTGTACATAAAGATGGGCGTTGAAAAATTTCCCGTACCTTGTTTCCGAATACACGATGTTTTCAAGCATTTTTTCAACGCGTTGTTCGGGTTGGTAAAGCCGTTTTTCAAGAGACAGCCTTTTTCTTTGCCCATTGCGAATAAAATATGGGGCCGACAAAATCAGAAAAACCAAAACCCCCATTAATCCAGAAATAGTTGCGCTACTCATACAATACCTCCTTTACAGCCTTATTTTTGACATCTTCTTCATAACAATTGCGCCTAAAATAATCATAACATAACACGACAGAAAAATGACTCTGCCAAGCATTGTCTCAAACATTGGCTCAAAATAATCCGGGCTCATAAATATGAGCGCCCCGCTTAAAACAAACGGTATAGCTGACAATAACATTGAAGTTGCGTTCGCCTGAGCTAAAGTTGCGCGTATATCTGCCTCCATAAGAGCTCTGTTGCTTATAGCTGATCCGACATATTCGAAAGTTTGTCCTATATTCCCCCCATGACGCCTTTTTATCTCAATAGTCATAGCCAAAAACCTTACATCTTTACTTCCAGTGCGCTCAAATAGTTTATAAAAAGCTTCCTCTATACTTACTCCATACTCTATGTCTACAAGCACCTTTTTAAACTCTGCGCGTATTACCGGGTGTAACATTCTAGCTGACACAATATCAACCAAAGCTTGAGTAACAGTATTGCCAGAACGCATAGAAGCGGCTGCTCTTCGCAATGCTTTTATCAAATGCTTGTTAAAAAATCTAATGTTTCTTTCAACTCTCATTTTCACATACATATTCGGCAACAAAAGCCCAACTAACGAAAAAAGAATTGCAACGGGCGTAAACTGAAGGATGTTTTGTACTACAACATAAATCAAAAGCATAGTAACAACAGCTATCCCTAAATATACAGGCATTGGAACTCCGGCGCCGGAACGCTCAAGCTCTTTTTGCTTTTTGTCAAACCATGAGAGTTTCTTTTCTTTTCCTGTAACATTTCCTTCAACATCCGTCTGAAGAAGCATTGTTTCTATAGCCAGCTTCTCTTTGTCGAGCATCACGCGTTCGGTAATGCTGAGCTTCTTTTTCCGTCCTAAAAATATTACAATAAATGCAAATAATATAAGAGCCCCCATTGTAAATGACAAAATCTCAGGAGTTAACATGGTGACCCCTCCTTTGTGTTTATTGGCTTATCAAACAAGCCTGGCGGAACAGAAACCCCCATAGACTCTAATTTACCCAATATTGTTCTCGGTTCGTATCCTGTACTCTCATATCTTCCAAACACTCTCCCTTTTTGGTCTATCCCTTCTTGTTTATACCTAAAAACATCCTGTAAGTATATTTTTTCTGGATTTTCCACATCTTTATATTTTAATTTTGAAGCTCCTTCCCGTCCTATTCCCACAACATGAGTTATGCTTGTTATTTTACGGGAACCGTCTCTTAATTTACTGATTTGTACAATTAAATCTATAGCTGAACATATCTGTTGTTTTTGCGCCATTTCGGTAAATTTCATATCACTCATACCAAAAAGTATCGGTAAAGTCGCCTCAACCATATCTTTCGGCGAATTTGCGTGTACTGTAGTGAGAGAACCATCGTGCCCTGAACTCATAGCCCTAAACATATCAACAACACAGCCATCACGAACCTCGCCTACAACAATTCGGTCTGGACGCATTCGCAAACTATTTATAACTAATCGCCTTATACTTACTTCTCCTGATCCTTCAGCAGAAGCTTTACGCGCTTCAAGTTTCCGAACATTGTTTTGACCTAATTGTAATTCACAAGAATCTTCAATTGTAACAATAGATTCATTTCCAGGGATAAAATTTGACAACATATTAAGAAGTGTTGTTTTTCCGGTTCCTGTGCCTCCGCTTACGATAACATTACAACGAGCTATAACGCATAATTTTAAAAATTCAAGCATCTTTTCATCTAAACTACCAAAGCGCAAGTAATCTTCTCCTGTTAATTTATACCTTGAAAATTTCCTTATTGTTAAAGTGCACCCATCCGGCGAAATTGGAGGAACGGTTGCGTTTACCCGGGATCCGTTTTTTAATCTGGCATCCACTAAAGGCTCGCTTTCGTCAATTCTTCTTCCAATCGGCTGAACAATACGTTCAATAACAGAACGAAGATCGTCATCGTTTTGGAACTGACAATCAGGCAACAGTTCCAGTCTACCGTTGCGCTCAATATAAACCTTATCCCATCGGGAAACCATGATCTCGGTTATGCTATCGTCTTCTAAAAGCTCTTGAATAGCGCCATAACCAAGTATTTCGTCCATTATTTTGCCGGCTAATTTTCTTTTTCTCACTGTGTCGTTCATTAAATCAGGCTCTGCGTTTAAAAGAGAAATTATTGAGTCCTTTAAAAGTATCTTGAAAGAATCGAGTTTGCTGTCAGTTAATATCCTTTCTCCAAACACTTCGTTTATTTTTGACTTAATCCTTTTGCTTATATCAGTTTCCAAGTCAAGCTGAGCCGGAACAGCAAATTGCTCCTCCCTTGATTGCCCGAATTCACGATCTTTTATGCCTTGATTATAATCACGTGAATTTTTAAGTTTTGATTTTAAAATGCTATTATTTGACATATACGTCTCCTTCCTTTAAGCCCGCACCGGAAACTGTTTTGTTAACAATTTGCGATGCATTTGTTTGGTTACTTTATCCGCATGAGCGTATTTTTCGAGAATCGCCCCTATTTCGTCAATTTCGGCTTTCGAAAAAACTTTTGGTTTGTTTCGTAACCCTTTTGTTAGCCTATTTCTGAGATTTCCCCTATTGGTAATGATTGCGTCTAAAGAACTTGTCAACGCTTTGTTAAAATGACTCTGCGAACCGAAAACCACACAAGAAACTAATTCGCGCCTTTCTTTCCCTAAAATTCTTTTCAACATCACAAATCGGCGCAGAATCCCCCGGCTTTAGTCGTGGGGAGGAGCGCCGTTCCATCTTTCCAACCGAATCCCGTTGACCTGGCTAATAGCTTAATCTTCTTCGGGCTGAATTGGCCGATGCGCTTTCCGTCGGCATCAGATACGCCGACCTGTTTCGTGGTTTCTGTTGGCAGGCCGCATATCCAGCCATAGTGGAGCTTACAGGCTTTCTCTGCTTGCACCCAGTCGCCTTTACGGTAAAACCCGCCGTTCGTGGTGCCGCCAAAACAGGGGCGAATACCGCCTTTTTTCGGGCTCTGCCGGTGAAGGCTGCGTCTGGTAAACCGAAGCGCAGTCCATATGTGGAATAATGGGCTGCCTAAAGCACAACCGGTACTGCCCATAAGGATTGACACGGCATCCACCGCCTGGGACTCAAACACCTGTGGGCGGTTGGGACCAGTAATCTTTGTCAGGCCAAACCGTTTTCGCCAAGCTGCTGTGTTTTCAGCAGTTATTAATGTTATCGAAGCAAGTTTGACTAGCTCTTCGTAAGTCCGCTTCTTACCTACCTCAGCCATAGAAAAGTACCTGCCATTTTTACCAGTTGGCTTATGACGCACATCCTCTACAAAAATAGCTTGAATTGGGTAGATATGACAAAGCTCCTTGACTACCTTAAGCCGTGCGTTAACCTTTGCCGTCTGTGTGGGCGTCAGCCAATACTTGCCGTTGTGACGGCGGTTATTAAATCTGACCGGACGACGCGGACAGTTGCGGTACCTTCTGGCACGACGCAAATTGCGTCTAGCTTCCATCTTCTTTGGTATCCCGGCAGGTAGATTGACTTGGCCTGTTAGCTCCACATTTAAACGCGAGGCTACGGCCACGCCCTCATATTTACCGCCTGGATCCAGCGCCAAAGACATGGGCTGTGTGGCTGCGCAGACAGGGCGAATCATCTGGATGTAGAAAAGCCCCAGCTTATTTCTGCGGGTTTTCGCTATGCCATCCTTGAGCATCTTCCTCGCGTTTCCTGGTGTTGTGGGCATAAGCGGCTTATTGTCCATACTTACCACTGGTACTCTCGGTTGCTGTTGCATAAAAAGGATACTCCTTTCGCGGCCTTGCGGCCGGTGATTGTCGCCTCGACGATGCCCGAAGGGCTTAGCACGGTCTTGGCCGTGCGCGGCATTAAACGGTTTTGCCTCACATAATCCGGGCTGGCGAAATACCCGGAAGTGATTAGGTAGCCCTTCGGTGCCGCTGCTAAGGCAAAAGCCTCAGCCGTCTAGTCGTAAAGTTTCCCTTGCCCCCGTCAGGGCAAGCCCCCGGCTTTAGCTGTGGGGTCTATGACAGCGCTGATGTGCCCTTGGTTTTGCAAAAGCGGATTGTAAAATTTATATTTTTTCCCGCCACCAAAGGATTGTGTCCACATTATTTCTTTTTCATGCCCGCCGATAACACCATTAAGATTTTTAGATTCTATGACATATATTCCCGTACTGTTAACCAATACTAAATCTATTTCAGTAGTAGACCCGTCTGTTTTTGGAATATACAGATTGGCAAGAATTTTTTTATACCCTGGAAGTTTTTCTAAAATCCTAAATATCAAAAACTCGCCCTTGCAACCTTTGTTAAACATAATTGAAGCAAAGCTATTACCGGAAGCCGCCCCGTAATCAGAACACTTATATCTTATATATAAAACAGATAAACCAAATAACTTATAAAAGATATATACAGCGATCAAAAAAGGAACGCCTTCCATTATTTCTTACCATTTCTTCCAAATAATTTACCAATCAAGCTTTTATTTTCACGTTGCGTACTTGTTCGTATCGCTTTATTGAAAACCGGAAACAGATGATTTCCAAGACGCCTTATTGCCATTGAAAACTCTGTATCACGCTCTAACACAGCAGCATTACCCCAGTTAGTAATTTTGCTTATAAGAGGGTATTCCGGAATTACATCCAGAATTGGAAGGGAGAGCATTTGCGAGATTTCATGCACATTGACACCGTTATTTTCGTTTTTAGGCATCCTGTTTATAAGCAATTTGATTTTTTGCATTGGAAACTCAATAGTCCTTAGCGTGTCCACTAAAATCTTTGAATCATATATTGCGGCAACATCAAGAGTTGTCACTAACAGTATTGTTGCGGCTCTCTCAAGGGCTATCATTGTATGATTAGCGGTATTATTTGCTGTGTCAAAAATCACTATATCAAAGTCGCAACCTTTGATATTATCAATAACAGTTTCAATATCGAAATCCGTTATTTCTATGTCATCACTATGACTGGTTGGGGCGGCTAATATTCTAAGCCCAGTGTCTTTATGAGTTAAAAGATAACGCTCAACCTGTTGTTGAGAGTATTTTATGCTCCCATAAGCCCCCGTTTTAACCTTTTGTTTTATATCGGCTATCCATGTCGATATCGTAATGTGCGGGCTAAGTTTTAACATACTTGCAGAGTCGCCAAAATCAAGATCAAAATCAACAAGGCAAACTTTAAGCGGATGACCACTTATTTTTACAGACGCAAAGGCTAATGCAAGTTCTTTGCTTAATGTTGATTTCCCGACGCCACCCTTTGGACTACTGATAGCTATAACGGTTTGTTTAAGAGTTCTGACTCCTTTCATAGAAGCTTGGTCAGAAAAGCCCTGAGAACCTTGTTCTGTGCCATGCGCATTATAGCCTAGTTGGCCCGCAAACCCTTGCTGCGGAGGTGGGAAACCTTGCTGTATGTTTTGTGCAGGAACACTTCCGGGCATTGTTTGTGCTACAGGAGTATTCCAAGGTTGCTGTAAAGACAAAGACCCTCCATACTGCGGGTTTTGAGCTCCAAATTGTTGAGAAGCGCTTGTTTGGGCAGGTTGCGGCACACCTGTTGGTGTAGATTGTTTCATAAGCATTATAAGTCTTTCCGCTACTTGGTTTTGTGTTACAATAACATTAACTTTAAAGTTATTAGCTAAATATACTTGTAATGCCGGATTTTCAACCGTTAAAATCACAGCCTTTTTTGAATAAGGGGCCTCATTGGACAAAACATTTAACAATTGGAAAAAATCTATGTCATTTACAGTGTCCGATATAACAACAAAGCTTGGCTGTATATTTTTCGCTTTGTTATACCCTTCGTTACCTGTAGACGCAATATCAAGAGCAAACTCCGGCTCTAGTGCAAATATACGTTTTAAATCTTCGAGTTTGGCGGGATTTTGTTCAATCAAAACAACTTGTTTTTTCATTTTTTCACCATTTACCGATTAAATCGGACGGTCGCCTTTCTTCGACCAATAATTAATGCAATGGTTGCTCATTCATAGGTTCTGAAACAACGCTTTCTACTGGAGGAATGTCAATTATTTCATAAGCCCCTGCTCTTACAACTCCAAGCCGGACCTTTCCATTTTCAATTGCGTGCATTAAGTCTAAAGATTGTTCCGCACTTACCTCAACGATTATTCCGGATAATATCGGAGCTCCAATTTCAGTATCCAAAGGCTGCGAAACCTGAATATCTAAAACCCTTACATATTGTGCAAACATTGCTGTTATTGCTTGTTGGTTTTCGAGAGAAAAGGAAGTATAAATATTTACCCTAGACCCATAGCTTAAAAGCGGATTACCCACATCAATATTTATAGCTGGGATTGTAACCGCAACATAGCCGGGAGTTAACGCTATTTCAACCGGAGATCCTCCGATCTCCATAGAGTGCGAAGATAATAATACAGTACCGACAACGACATCAGTTCTTAAATACGTTCCTATTACCGCATCAATATTATACGCTGTTATAAACCTCGGATCATTTTCTCCTCGCATTTGCAATTGTCGGGTTACAATCCTTGTTTCTATTTCGTCAGATACAAACATATCAGGAGTAATTTGCGTTCCTGCCGAAAAACTGTCTGCAAAAAGGTATATTGTTGTACGCGCCTCTGTTAAATACGAATGCATCCCAAAGCCTACTAAAATTGACATTATGCCTATTACAACCAAAGTAATTTTTGCTGTTCTGTTCATGTTATTCTCCTTTTCGAAATATTTACCTAGCCTGCAAATCAGTTTCGTTTATTCGGAAAACAATCTCATTTAATCCAAAAGAGCGAGGAGCAAAAACAAAATCCCATCCAGGAAGCTCTTTGTCGATTATAAAAGCTATTTCACCGGCAATCTTTCTTCCTGGAGCTATAACTGCATTAAGATCACCCTTTGTGTCAGCCAAAAGACTTATGTCTGCCGAGTGATGATTACTATCAAAAAGCGCAAACATTGCCGGAACAGAAAGAGCTATCTCATGTGTGCCACTGTTTTCTACCAGACAGTCAATTATTAAAAGAACCTCGTTTTCGCGCGTGTATTCTGTTCTGATCCCGCGTACAGTAAGTGCGAAACTCCCATATTCGGCGCGTTCTCCAATAGAATATATCTCATATACACGAACACCTTCGTTTGTTGGCAAATTTGCAGAACATCCGCTAAACAACATGATCGCCAACAGTAATGCTGATATATAAACATATCGTTTCATAATTGTTTATTTTACCCCTTTTCTATTATTTTTAGTTATGCTAAATATATATTATCATAACTTAAGTTTTATTTCAAATGTCTCTCGAGCAAAGAAAAACCTGCTGGTTGTCCAGCAGGCTATTTTTCTTAATGCCCATTTAAGGCTAAAAACACCTCTTTATGAGACATATAATTTATTAGCTCTTGATTACTCGGCGTTTCTGTGTTCAGCATTTCAACTGCAACTAAAACCGGCTCTATTTGCTTAAAATCATAATTTCGCGAGGATCTGCACACAAACCATCCGACAGGGGATCTTGGGAACCATTTTGTAACATCTCTGTCGTCAATTCGCTCTTCGCGCCCAATTTTTCTAACAACTACAGTAACATCATCCGCTCTGGAAATTTTACCTGCAAAAACCAGCCCGGAATTAGCGACGATAGACGATGGCATGGACGCTATTTTTTGCGTAATTGATAAAATAAACAGACCCATACCTGCTGATTGATCCAGTATTCTTTCAAATTCTGACTGTCCCGGTAACGGAGACGAATTATTTTTATCAGACGCATCCTGTCCGGTTAAAACCTCGTTCGCTTCTTCGATAACAAGCATAGTTTCGTACTGATTTGGCGATAAAAATCCGCCCTCATAAGCTTGAGCACATTTAAAGAACCCTGAAGTTATTGCGCCGAACACAAAATTCTTAAAAGTTGATTCTAAACCATAAGACTCTAAAACAGTAACGTCGTCATTTCCAATTAAATCATCAATCCCGATCCCATCATCTCTCCCAAAAAGTTGAGCCTCGATCGAAAACGGGCGTCCGAACACTTGTAATCTATCAAGAACCCTCACATAAGCGTCCCTTACATCGTTACCTATTTTCCCTTTCCCTGAGTTTACACCTTCAAGGTTTTGTTTAACCCTGAACATATGAGCATAAACTTTTGGCAACGTAACTTCCCGGCTTCTTTCACTTGCCACTTCACGCCAGTTAGGAACAAAAACACCAGCTTTATCATAAAGATCAAAAAATGTTTCAGACAAAATAGCTTTACCGCGTTCACCAAGACCGTATGCCCTGCAATATATCTCGATAAGCCCATCAACCCACTGTTGAGGATATACGTTTCTTGGAATCTTGCATAGATTAAGATTTATAGGCAAAAATTCCGGATTGCCTAAACTGTAAAATCTAAAACGCTCGGGCTCTACATATCGGGCAAGCGCTCTCCAGTCCTGTTTAGGATCCATACAAACGATTCTCATTCGTTTCCCATTTTTTCGTCTCACTTTGTTAGCCAGCTCAGCTACAAATCTCATGGCCGCAACCGTCTTGCCTGATCTGGATTCGCCAGTTACAAAACCATGCATTATTTCATCCGATGCAATTCTAAAATCAAAAGGAGTGGAATACCCCCATTCTTCAGTCCAACGCTCAGCCGAAAGCACTTTTCCCATATAGATTTCGCCATTTCTCATAGACGGAACAGCAAATTTTGGAATATCCGGAGTGTCTGCAAAGATACCGCCATCTGATATGCGAGGCGGATGCGTATAAGCTGTGTATTCTTCCGGCAAAAGAACCGTTGTATAGCGATATCCTTCAATCTCTCCGCTTATGAAACGATCAACCGTAGTATCCGGACTAAACGCAGAAAAATGATAAAGCAAATGGCTTTCTTCTCTGACTGATAAATCCATCACCTGTAAAGGACAAACCAAAGCATCGTTACAATGCCACGCTGATTTAGCCAAGGTTTCTGCTGCTGACTTTGATTCTTCGTCAGGAGTTGCTATATAAACGTCTGTAAAAAATGCGCCGTCACCATTCAATGCCCGCATGAGCCTATTATTTTGAAACTCAAGCAGCCTTATTATATTTTTAACCTCTATATCTTCCCACTGAAAACTCTTAGCGAAACTTAGTGATGGACCAACACCCATATTAGACGAAACGCCGTTTGAAATTCCGCGCGATACTCCATCCGAGATTCCGGCGCTTCTTCCCCAGCTATCGGTAACGCCTCGGCTTACATTAACGCCCTCGGAATAGTTTCGCCCTACAGAAGTGGACAGGCTTTGCGATTCGTTAGTGGCAACAGTATTGCTTAAAGCTGCACTCTTCCCCTGGCTCGCAGAAACACTGACTCCTTCAGATCTCCCTACGCCTTCGGACCACCCTTCCGACACAGAAGCGCCCCGAGAAACACCAAAGCTTTCTGATACTGATTTTCCAAAACTTTGGGATACTCCCCAGCCTTGGCTTTCACTTAATCCGTGTACCCGCCCAAGAGATTCGCCTACAGTCTGCGATTCAGATTGACCAACAGAACTACCAAAAGCCTGAGCATTAGCGTTGCCTACAGAACTTGCCACTCCAATGCTGTCATTAACCGATCTGCCTACTCCTTCACTTACTCCCGCGCCTTCGCTAACACCCGTTCCGAGCCCAAACCCTTCTCCCATTGAAGCGGATGCCATAGGTTTAAAACCCAAACTCGCATCCGTGCTACCGCTTACACTTTGATTTCCACTGAGCCCTGCTGACTGATTCGTCCCAAGACTGATATTTTCACCAGTTCCTTGGGATTCGTTTATACTAACGTTTTCTGACGTTGATTGAGAATCAGACTCGTTAAATCCCCTACTTTGAGATTGTCCTTCAGCATTACTAAACGTTTGACTATCAGCTAAAGATTCAGACCTACCCAGACTTTCAGACTGCCCCAAACCCATGCTTTCAGAGCTTCCGATACTTTCGCTTTCAGAAACGCTTTCGGAAAAACCTCTTGATATACCAAAAGATTCAGAAATTCCCTCGCTTCTTCCAACACCAATGCTTTCGGACACCCCTTCGGTTAAAGAAACTCCGTCTGAACGACCTACGCTTTCGGTAAAAGCTTCTGAAAAAGACACGCCTCTGGTGAAAGATTCGCCCTCTGTCACGCTTTCGGCAGTGCCTATATTTTCGCTTTCAGAAACAGAACTGTTCCATCCATCAGATGCACCTAAATTTGCCATAAATATCATCGGAAGGCTTATACCAAAATTTATAGACTTATTGCCTTCGGACAACCCTTCCCAGTAAGTCATGTGTTTAGCCGTCCTGGACAACCACATCCTTAAAACTTCTTCCGAGACCGGCGTTGAAATAATTTGGAAAACATATTCTCTGTCAGACATACCGGCTATAAACTCTTCTGTTGTATCTTGCGCCTCCGGAGATATATTTTCGTTACCGATGCCTCTGTTACCGGCATCTACTCCGCCCGGCCTCGCTTTTGGCAATCCGCGCATAACCGACAAATGTTTCATACTATGCATTTTATCACGCAACCATTCTGATTCCTCATGATTTAACGGTCGAAACTCCATTGTTCTATATGTGCCTCGTAATAAGCCAGATAAAGCCGCATAATCAAGATTAGCCGCCCTTTTAGCCTCTTCAATAGTCTCAGCTACCCCTTGAACCCCGTAAAGAAACAACAATCCCAATGGAACAGGCTTTATCATATTAGCCATTACTGTAACCATATTTATTCCCTTTTCCCAAACACCGGCTAATAATTGCTGATGCATCTGCATAAACGACAAAGCCTGCTTTGCAATGGCGGGCAATCTAATTACCCGGGTAAATCTTATCGCTTTAAAAACGCGCTTAGTCTCACCGTTTTTATCAGTTATATCCAATTCAAACAAAAGAAACTTAGCCTGTTTCCCGTCTGGCGTGTATTCTATAGACGAATGAACAACACGCAAATCATTACCATACTCTTCTTTGTCCACAGGCTCCGTATATTTGTTTTTAATATAGTTTTTTATAGCCGCTATAGGCATTACTGTTCATCTCCTTTCATTGCTCTTTTAACGCCCTTAACTCTCTCAAAAACTGCTTGTCTTGAACGTCTCCCATGATACTGCCTTATCTTTTGCCCGCACCATATCAGAAAACCAACCGGCGTTAATACCGAGGCTAAAAGCAAGATGCTTTGCAGCATACCAGCTATTGCAGCGCCACTGACAGCTGGAATGTTTATATCAAGTGCGGCTGCCATTTGTGCGCTTGATAAAGGAACTATAAATGGCAAAATACTTCTGTATATAAGCAAAAACCCTAAAAACCCTAAAATCACCCATCTTGTCTCACGAGTTGTGTTTTCTTCATCGTTTCTGGCGACATAAGCTGTTATCGCACCAGCTATCCACATAACAGACACCGCAGGAATTATCCAACTACGACCAAATCCGCGGTATATACTTGCTACAATTAACCAAACAATAACAACTCCAAGATAAAAAGCAGCAATTTTAAGTTTTGACGTCAACTCCTCGGGTCTTTCAACCTTTGAGTAAGAAATATGCATACGCGGATTTTCCGCATTGTAGTGTTCAACAGTCATAAATTACACCCCCTTTCACAAATTAACTGACGCGCCTTTTGTCGTCTGCGCTCAACGCCGCCTTTGCCTTCATTTCTGTCCAAGCTAAATACGCTGCGGCAGGAAGACTAAGCAATAGAAAAAAATTAGCCTGTAAAAAAAATATTATCCCGTAGAAAGCATTTACATGAAATACAAAAACGCTTTGGAATATTTCAGAAACGGTCATAGATTATACCCCCTTTCTGCATTGGCTGGAAAACTAAGACAAATCTTTCTACGCATTCTGCGCTCATTGCTTTATACAAAAAGACAAAGCAAAAATACAAAAAGTTTTTGCTTGATCAATGCAAAAGGAGTAATCTGCTTGTCAGAATCACTAATTATGATAAGTGATGTATATGGACGCTAGAGGCTCGGCTGGCGGGGTTTTCGTCTGGTGGAGGGGTTGCCGGGATAAACTAAGGCTTCTGGAGGCTTAGGCGGGCGTTTTGTCGTCTAGGCGAGGGTTGGCCGAAGTTTTGGTAGACGGGAGGCCGCTGAAACTTGAGGGTGTGGACACATCCGGGCGAACTTAATTAGGCAAAGAGCAGCCAGTTGGTCTGACTAACTAATTATGATAAATAAGATATATGGGGGCTGGGGTTTTGGCTGGCGGGTTTTCGTCTGGTGGAGAGGCTATCAGGCGGATAACTGGGTGGCAGGACGCAGAAGGCGCGGGTTCATCATTTGGCGGCGGTTGGCTGAAGCTTTGGCAAACGGGAGATTGGCGAGCTTCACATATTAGGCATTGCCGCACATTCCAGGTGGAGGGCTAATAATTTGATAAGGAACAGCCGTATTGCCTGAATAACTAATTATGATAAATAAGATATAGGGGCTAGGGGCATGACTGGCCGGTTCTCGACTGGCGAGGGTTGTGTCGGGCGAACGACGGGGCATCTGGATGCAGGAGGTGTGATTTATCATTTGGCGGCGGTTGGCTGAGGTTTTGTCAGACGGGAGGCCGCTGAAGCTTGGGGTATGAGTCATAAACACGCGGGTGCAAAAGGCTACGGTAGGCGGATTTCGTCGTCTGGGTGTAAATTGGCTGGATTTTGGTCAGACAGGAGGTTAGCGAGCCTGGAGGGACGAGCCCGTAGGCGAGGAGGTTGCAATAAGATGCCCGCAGGCGGAAGATCTGAGGCAGGCGTTTTTCGCCGTTTAGATGTGAATCAGCCGGATTTTAGCCAAACGAGAGATTTGGTGTCAGGGACTTGACCGGCATCAACGGCTGCTGGGTGTATATTATTTGGGTATGGGCTGAGCAAGGGTTTGACTGACAGAAATCTTTAGGTGATATGTAGGGGGGAGAAAAAGAGCGAGGCGAACTCTTTTTCTCAAAGAAATTGTTAGTGAGCTTTTGCTCTCGCCATTAGAAGACGAACTTCTTCTTTTTGTTTTGGAGTTATTCGTTCAAGATCGGCTAAAACTGCGGCCATGATTTGTTCTTTTTGTAATGGTCGTGGTGGTGTAAGGGTGCCAATAACAGCCCAAACTCTTTTTATCAACAAACACAACTGTACCAAAATAACCAAAACCAAAATCCACTCCACTAATTTTGTCCTCCTTCATTTTTGTGTCCGCCTCAGACAACATCTTTGTCGGTATTCTTTAGCTAAAGACACAAAGAAAAGCAATTGTTTTTTAGCTAGGAAATTGACGTTTATTCCGCTTCTATTATTTTCCAGCGATAAGACGTTTGAGGCTTTCCAAACGAGAGGTTTTTTGCAAACGCAAAATTTGTAGAGCTAATTGGTTATGAAAAAAAGATGCATCGCTTAATCTAAGCGTTTTTGCTCGATGGTTTTAGTACACAGTTGTATGATTTTGTCATATATCCTTGCTAATGTGACAGATGAAGGCTTGTCAAGCGCTTCTGCGGAAAGTTCTGCTAAAACAATAATAGGCTTACCTGTTTTGCAGCGAGCTTCGATAATGCTGAATAAGATTTCGGCGTTTGATTTATCTAAACATAACCCTTCTATGAGCAAAAAATCTTTTTTTAAAGACTTTTTTATATCAGGAAGATCTTTAGACGTTAATTGTCGGACGGAAATCGTAGAAATCGATTGTTCTTTTTCGTGTAACATACTTGCTATGTGCGCCGATAAGGAATGCACAGCCTTCTCGTCCAGATTGGCGATCAACATTCCCGTGTTATTTTTAACCATGTTTGCGCAGTCTTGAATATATTGGTCGCATATATTTAAAATTTCTTGGCTTATGTTTTTTACACTTACGTTATTTCCCGAAACCGATTTATTTTGCCTGGCAATTGATAAGACAGGGCGAGTCGTTATGGGCAGACCTTTTAAAGTCTGGGGCTTTGGTTCGTTCTCATTGTTTGTGCTCATTGTGCGAGTTACCTGCGAACTATATCTGCGCCGTACTTTTGCGGCATACTCCTCTTGTTCGCACCCACACATAACGGTCATTTTTCTTCGTCCGGCAAAAAGCCCGGGGATCTCAATGTCTATTTCTTTGTTAATCCGACAAACCGGGCAAACAAGACATGGTTCAGTAAATGCCGAGGAGTCATTGGTTAAGTTTTTAATTTGCAGACACACCTTTCTTTTCCTAATTAGTTATTCGGTCCTTTATGGCTGGTTTATTAATTTGTTATTTTTTTTTACTATATATACTTAATATATTTACATATCCTAGACTTAATATATTTACTATAGCTTATATCCTATGCTATGACTTATAGTCTATACCATAACCTCTGGTATAGACTATAACCTATAGGTATTACTATACTATATGTATAGTAAATATATATAGTATATATAGTATAAAAAACAGTTTAAAAAACCAAAACTTACTCGATACCACTTAAAATCCGCTCAACAGAGCCTTTTTTGAGTTATCATCGATGATAACCCCCTAAGTCGGGAAGAATCTTCGTTTTGCTTGATATTTCAGGCTTTTTGAGTTTTCCACCGTGGATAACTGGGTTTTCCACCGTGGATAACTGGGTTTTCCACCGTGGATAACTCCCTAAGTCGGGAAGAATCTTCGTTTTGCTTGATATTTCAGGCTTTTTGAGTTTTCCACCGTGGATAACTGGGTTTTCCACCGTGGATAACTCCCTAAGCTAACTGAAGCCTGTAGTTTTTTTGGCTATCATTTTTTATAAACAACGAGTATCCTTTAGAACGTTGTGATATTCTGCTACTGACCGCTTCATCAAACTCGCCTATTTCAGTTAAGCTTTTTTCGCTGGAAATAATAGTAATACCGTCACGCACGTTATAGCGATAGTTTATAATTTCAAATGCTACGTTCATTTCGGCTGCGCTCGGCGGTTTATCTTTTTGAGTTTTAAGGAAGTCGTCAATATATAATACCTTGACTGATTTAATTTTTTGTATTGCATCGCTATAAGCAGAATTCGTTATGTCCGCTTTAAGGGCGACTATTTCATCTCTCCACATCATGTATTTTGCGTCTGTACCGGTTTTCATTAGTTCTCCAACAATTGCGGCACACAAATGAGTTTTGCCACAACCTACTTGCCCTCCTAAGTAAAACCACTTCCCTTTTGTGTCGGCTAAAAACAGTCTTGCTGTATTTTTTAGATCAACTTGCCATTGGCTTGGTGTAAGAAAAGAGTCAAACGTGCAATCATTCATTATGGCCGCCAAGCCGCTTTTGGAGATTGTCTCCATATTGCTGCGCACAAAAGCGCATTCACACTTTTTTAGCATTTCATATGCATAGCTGTCTTGATTTATCAAAAACATAACAAACCCTTTATTTAAGCACTTAGGGCATTCGGGTCCGGGCAAATACCCTTGCGTAGAGTTAAAAGCGCTTACTTTAAACAATGCGTATTGATTATAGTCACAAGCATCGTTCAAGTCGTTCGTCAATAATAATTTTTCGCTCATGTTTCTCTCCTCCATTTTTTACTTTCTCTTGTTCGTAACGATCGATTACCCAATTAAGTATCGTTCTGTAGTCTGACTCATACTTTTTCCCACTAGAGCCTTTGTAATTGTCTAGGATCTCTACGCATCGTTTTGCTCCTTTTTCGCCCACTTTAGATATCAATAATTCATACTCAGATGCAGTCATAGTGACAAATTCCGCATATCGGATTTTGTCCGGTTTGTTGTATTCAACAACATTGTTTGACTTTTTTGTTCGGCTTTTCTTTTTTGTGCCTTTTTGTACGTTTCCCGCCGGCTTTTCCTCTAAGTCAGTCGCCGCACTGTTTATTTGCTTGATCGCTGGTGTTTCTGCTTTGTTTTCTATCGTCTTGTCTGACTTGGTTTCTATTGGGATTTCTGTTGTGTCGTTTATTAAATTTTCTGCCACACTTATTGCCGGACTTTGCGTTTCGTTTATTGTTAGATCTTTTGTTGTTTTTTCTGATTGGTTTTTTATCAGACGCCTTACTTTGTCTTTTTTCCATTTTGCACGCAAATGAGAGGCTTCTTGAAAATTTTGTTTTATAGACTCATTCGTCAAAACCATATCGGTTTCAAATCTGGTTTTATCAAAACAGCCAATATCAAGAGCAAGTTCTAGTATATTGCAGAAACGATCTAAGTTTATCCCGATTTTTTTTGCGAGGTTAAGACACATAGTAGAGTCAGAGAAGTTTAATTCTGCGTTATACGTGTTATATATTTGTTCTAGCAAAATAAAATAAAACGCATAGCCATCGTTGCCGTAAAGATCTCGTAATTTTTCCATTCTTTCATCGTCTGATGCGTTGATATTATGCGGGAAATAATCCATGCCTTGTTTTAAGGGTCTTGCCATAAATGTTTCCTGCTTTCTCTATTTTTAGTTTTGACGAGGGTTAAAAAAGAAGCCGCTTTTTTGGAAAGAGAACTTCTTGTTTTTGTTGTTTAGTCGCTTGGAATACTAATCGGATTTTTATTTAGACGATGATTGTTTTTTCTGTTTTCCCTTCAGATAACTTGCTCATTGTTGTTATTTCAAACTTTAATCCTTTTAACTTCGAGCCGTTATCAAGCATATAACGAATAATCATTTTTTCGGTGATATTAAAAGATTTAAGATCTGGTGTTATAAACCGCAATACTTGGGTTACGTGCCTCATTTTGTCGCATTTTAAACTAAACATTTCTTGTGAGTTTGTCCCGCGTTCAATTTCGTAATAGTCCGGTTGGTTAGAGGCGTCATTAATTGCGATAATGTCGGGATAATATACTCCTAACCCTGGAATTTCTGTTTTGGTTGTTTCTCTGGTTGTTTTTACGATGTTGTATCCACAAGCCTTGACGAGAAGCGTTGCCGCATCTTTAACGCAATATCCATGCATTATGCCTGTGTTTTCGGTTAATAGTATATCTTTTTCGTTTTTTACTGGTTTTGTTTTATAACGCTCCACAAAAATTCTTTCTCCCATTTCGCTTAAAGTATAAATATAAGCCCACCGCCATCCGGTTGACATTTTTTCCTTGTTGAGCAATCCCATTTTTACAAGGGTCGATATATTGCTGTTAAACAAAGCTTTCCCTTTTTGTGTTGTTTGTTGAAACTCTTCAATTTCTTTGCTTTCGCACTTTCCGTCTCGACCAATAGCTAAAAGAATATCCCACATATGGACATCCAATTTATCGGTATAAGTTGAAAGATTTACAACATGAGCTATAGGCGTTTTGTTTGTTTTTACTACGCCGCTATGTAAAATTTCCGGTTCATCCTCGATCATTATCCGCGATTTTCCCTCGACTCGTTCTTCTTGTCGCCATTGCGAAGGTTGTCTTCGCGGCAATTGCTCAGGCTCAGAAACAGGTGTGTCAAGTATTTTTTTGGGGGCAAAATCAATATTTGGCTGAACACTGGATTGTAAAATTTGTTTGTTTGTTCTTTCGGAAAGTTGCGTACTTGGCAGTTCTTTATCGTTTTTTTGAGTAAATATTGGCTCAATATTTAAATTGTTCCTCGGATTTATTAAGGTTGTCATAATCTGTGCCTTTAATCCATCAATTTCTGCGTCTTTTGTAGATAAACGAACAAGCAAATCGTTTATAGTTATTCTGTTTTGGACAAGCATCCTTTCGAATTGGTTTTGTGTATAATTAATCTCCTCTAAAACATTGGAATTGTTTAGATTTTCTGTTCCGTTTCCTGGGACAGAGCTTAATATTAAACGGCAAAAAGTTCGAATTCTTTTTTCAACCATTTGCTGTAATTCTTTTGTTTCGGCTATTTCCGTCTTTAAATGAGACGCTCTTTCTGTAAGGTTCATGTTAAGCAGTTCGCAGCGTCTTAAATCTTGTTCGTATTTAAACAGCAGTTTGTGCCGGTACTTTTTGTTCAACAAAATAATCCCTCTTTCTTTTAGTGCTTATTTTTTTCACGGCTTTATTGGCTTTAAAGGCTATTTTGGGTAATTTTTTCGCTATATAATCTTTGATCCAAGGCTCTGGGTTAAAATATATCTCAACCTCTTCTTCGTCCACATATCCTTTTTGGAGCATTTCGTTGATAAAATCTCGTTCGGTCTTGTAACTTGTTTTATGTATTGCATATTCTATGCCAGCTTCGTTTGTCGTCCAGACTGATTCAAAAGTGTTTTCGGCTTCTATAACAAGCGTTTCGTCTTCACAGTGTGCCGCAATTTGCGTGTTTTTAAATGAAAAGGAGTATGCCCCGTCCCATTCGCTTCCACTTAGAATAATTTGGTGTAACACGTTAAGTTTTCCAGAAGCTATGTGTTTGACATAAACGTCTTCTCCTTCGATGTTATACAGCAACCATCTATCAAGAAGAGCTGAGGCCAATTCCAGCTTTTGATCGTTTTTTATGCGGACTATGGAATCATAAATGTTTTTTAAGGATTTTTTACTAATCCCTCCGAGTTTCATAAAATCATAAAGCTTGGAATGGTGCAAAGTGTCATCGCTTGTGTTTTTGTCGTTAAGAAGGCTTATTATGTTGCACATTTTTAGTTCCTCCTACTTTTTATTATGTTTTTCCTTATGTGTTAATATTATCTTTTGTCATTTGTTTTGTCAAGTTTTATTTATTATTTCCTTCCTTGTAATCTTATGGGCAGATTCCATTCGCTGACATTTGAAATAATTTTTTAGTTCTGCTATAGTATGGATACAGTCCGAATATCGAAAGGAGACTTCAATGCGAAACGAATTAGAAATTCAAGACATATTGGAAGAGGTCGGGGGAGTGCTCGGACCTTACAGAGAGCCTTCAAAAATATTAAAACTAGTAAACAAGGTTGACAAAAAAACCGGTGACAGGGTGGCTTTTGCTTTAATCGTTGTAGTGACACTTATGTGGGCGGCCGGACACGGTGTAACAACCACTCTCTTTCTTAACAATTTCAACATAAAACGGCTTATAAATGTCAGAAAAACGCTTATTAAAAAAGATGATTATGTTATAGGTTTACTGGATCAGGTTGCAGACTTGCGGACAGGACTTCGCCCCATAGATGAAATTAAAGTTGTAATTTGCGATCTCGAGCAGGCTTGCGGCATAGGGCTTGAACCGAAAGAGTTGGTAAAGTTTCATAACAGTCTTTCGGCGTCTTTACAAAACGAACGCACTCTTTGTTGTTATGCTCTTGATACACTTGATTGGCTTCTTCAAGAGATTGAAACAGAAGAGTTTAGAGATAAGGGATTTCTTGGAATTGAGCAGTTGAAAGAACAAATACAGAGGATTAATATCTAGGCCATAGACCCCCGGCTTTAGCCGGGGGCTTGCCCTGACGGGGGCGAGGGAAACTTTACGACTAGACGGCTGAGGCTTTTGCTTTAGCAACGGCACCGAAGGGCTACCTAATCACTTCCGGGTATTTCGCCAGCCCGGATTATGTGAGGCAGAACCGTTTAATGCCGCGCACGGACAAGACCGCGCTAAGCCCTTCAGGCATTGTCGAGGCGACAATCGCCGGCCCGTAAAGGGGCTGCGAAAGGAGTATCCATTTTATGCAAAAGCAACCAAGAGTACCGGTAGCAAGCATGGACGATAAGCCACTTATGCCCACAACGCCAGGAAATGCAATGACGTTTGGTATGAAAACTATTGGAGCTAATATAAAAGCATTGAGAGGCAATATTGGGTTAGGACAAAAAGACATTGCTGGTTATCTTGGTGTAGACCAGAGTCTAATTTCAAAATTTGAATCAGGGGAACGTGCCATTAGTTCGGATATGCTGGATAAACTTGCAGTTTTATTTTGTTGCCCAGTATCAATAATTACCAATATACGGCGTAAAGCCCCTGGATTCATCCATGGGGATGTAAGCCGCCTTCAAATTAGTCTATAAAGGAAGTGAACGCGTGTATACTGTACGAAAACTGAAGCTTAAGTATACGGAACAACTAAACCACCTTGCGATAGAGTCCGGCACGGTCTATCGTAAAACGGTTATCCAGTTCTACCGGACACTACGGAAAAAAGGACACTGGCTTTCTTCTAATGCCATGATGAAACTTATACGTTCCGAAGCTTTGCATTCCCAAAGCACACAGGCGGCAGTGCAGGCTTTTTATGCAGCTCTTGATTCTTGGAGAGAAAAACGCATATCTGATCCGCAAGCCAGAATGCCGTGCCGCAAACGTAAATACTACCGCATTATGTGGAAAAAATCTGCTATCAAAATTAAAGACGGGAACTTAACGCTGTCCAACGGAAAAGGTAATGCGCCAATTGTTATACCTTGGCGATGGAATACGCCTTGCTTTTTAGAAATTGGCTGGGATGGCGCACAATACGAATTAAGAGCAATCTATAACATCGGCAAGGCTAATGCACTCCCTTCTCAGATATGCGCAGGTATTGACCTTGGCGAAATACACCCAGCTGTCAGTCATGACGGTAAAAACTGCCATATACTAAACGGACGGATACTCCGCTCGAAAAAACAGTACCAGAATAAAGTTAAAGCCGCGCTTCAAAGCAAGACTGATACTAAAAAGAAAGGATCTAAGCGCTATAAGCGAATTAAGAAATCAAAAGCCAAGCAACTTAAAAAGATTAAAAATCAAATTCGGGACGTATTGCACAAGCAGACCACGGCACTTGTTTCCACTCTGAAAAACGAAGGGGTGCAAACGCTGGTAATTGGCGATGTGCGCAATATACGCCAGGGGTTGGATTATGGAAGTAAAGCCAACCAAAAACTACATCAGATGTTAACCGGTAAGACGAGGCATATGTTGACATATAAAGCAGAGCGGCGAAATATGTCAACGGTGATTGTAGATGAGAAATACACAACCCAGGAATGTCCTTGTTGTCACCATAGATACAAACCTTCCGACAGAATGTACAAATGTTCAAAATGCGGGTTCGTATATCATCGTGACGGCGTTGGCGGTTTTAACATTCGCTCAAAGTATCTGGAGTTCGCTCCAGTAGTCGGGGTTATGGCATCCCCCACAGGCATAAAATACAGCCCTCATATGTCCTGTGTAGCCCGTATTGCTCGATAGCTTTCGGGAAAGAATCGCCTGGATTTATCCATGGTGAGTATGTCAAATTATCCGGCGAGTGTAAATTATCTGTAAGTTTTATCTTTCACACTATGGAAATTGACAGTGAAGATCTAAAAGCTTTGGCTGTAATTAATAGAATTGCATTAAATCAAATGCAGATGGATAAAATTGCTGGAGGTAAACAATAGTTAAAGAATTATTCTAAAACTATAATAAACACTATAGCGGCTATAGATATTACTTCCAACAGCAACTCCAATATTATTTAGGGCTTAAAGGCGACAATCCAGTCAAAAAGAAAGTTGTAGGTTATTGCAGAGTATTGAGTAACAAACAAGCAGAGTCATAGACCCCACGGTTAAAGCCGGGGGATTCTGCGCCGATTTGCGGTGTTGAAAGAACAAATACAGAGGATTCACTATCTAGGTTAAACAAGGAGATCATTATGTCTTATTACCGCAGCTTCACATGGTTTTTGTCCGTAATTACACCAATTGACGCTGTTTTGCTTGAATTTCTTGCGAATAAAGCAGATCCCGCCATTGGTGAAAGCAGGGTTCATATACTCAAAACCGTTGGGTTAAAATCCGATTCTTTACAGCTTGCGCAATCTTTAATGCGACTTGAGTTTTTAAGGCTTATCTCTTCTTCTAATCAACCAATCCGTAATTATTCTATTACTGAACTCGGGACACAGGTGCTTGAATTTGTACAGCAAGAAAGAGAGGGAATATTATGTCGGACATATTGATCGGAATTGTTTTTTTCGGAACAATTTTAGTTGTTTTGGGCGTTGTCGGGGCAGGATTGACTATTATTAGAAACAGACGTATGCAAAATTCAGAGGATTCTTCAGACGACACGACAGAAACGTCATAGACCCCACGGCTAAAGCCGGGGGTTTGCCCTGACGGGGGCGAGGGAAACTTTACGACTAGACGGCTGAGGCTTTCGCCTTAGCAGCGGCACCGAAGGGCTACCTAATCACTTCCGGGTATTTCGCCAGCCCGGATTATGTGAGGCAGAACCGTTTAATGCCGCGCACGGCCAAGACCGTGCTAAGCCCTTCAGGCATCGTCGAGGCGACAATCACCGGCCCGCAAAGGGCCGCGAAAGGAGTATCCTTTTTATGCAACAGCAACCGAGAGTACCAGTGGTAAGTGTGGACAATAAGCCGCTTATGCCCACAACACCAGGAAACGCGAGGAAGATGCTCAAGGATGGCGTAGCGAAACCCCGCAGAAATAAGCTGGGGATTTTCTACATCCAGATGATTCGCCCTGTCTGCGCAGCCACACAGCCCATGTCTTTGGCGCTGGATCCGGGCGGTAAATATGAGGGCGTGGCCGTAGCCTCGCGTTTAAATGTGGAGCTAACAGGCCAAGTCAATCTACCTGCCGGGATACCAAAGAAGATGGAAGCTAGACGCAATTTGCGTCGTGCCAGAAGGT
>Ga0209316_100156_pt1 | contig 25543 bp, 20 predicted proteins | sample 3C3metaG_FD_184150 | JGI IMG/M metagenome (GOLD analysis project Ga0209316, IMG submission 184150) | Freshwater bacterial and archeal communities from Indian Creek, Illinois, USA - 3C3 metaG (SPAdes) (version 3) | ecosystem: Environmental > Aquatic > Freshwater > Unclassified | place: USA: Indian... | reverse complement strand
CTCTTCTTTAATCGCTTCTATGGCAACTTTTGCCTTGAAGTCTGCGCTAAATGTTCTTCTCGATCTTTTCATATGACAGAAATTTTAAAGTTACAAAATTCCTGTCCAGTTTTTTTAGACCACTATACTGCAACCCAAAACTTTCCCTTTGGTCTTATTCGGCCTTTAACACCACCTGAAGGCGCTGGTATGAGCCAGTCATAAAGTTGGTTACAGTAAACGGTGCATGAATGCCCTCTCTTGTTCGTTGAAGTTGAATAGCGATTTGGCTACGGGCACCGAGATAATATTGTCTTCCGTTGGCACTTTGGAGCATAACCGGAATGTCGGTAACATTTGTGAGTGTAGCGGTAGCCTGCCTGTTGCCACTTCCTCTTCTTTCAGTGGTTATTTGCACCGAAGCGTCAAAAATCTTACGAAGCCATTCCTCGGGTCCGGCAAGTTTACCGGCAAAGAAACCTACAGTGCGGCGGTATAGCATTCCCTGCCTCAATCCTTCTTCAGTTTCTTCAGTTACCATCACCAAGGTCATGGGCCTTAGGTACCTTCCCGTGGCCCTCAGGTCGGGCACCACCCCGTGCATATCCGTAACGGCAAAAAAAGCAAGGTTTTTGTCTCGCGCCCAGTCAATGGCAATTGGGTACCAATTGTCCCAGTTATACACTTCTATGCCATGGAGCATGCCTTGTTGCAGCAGCAATTCATGCTCGGGAAACCATTTGCAGGTATCGGGTTGTTGCCTCTCCCAGCAGGGGTGGTTCCAGATGATGACGGCACCCTGTCGGTGGGCTTCCTCAATGGTTTCCATAGCTCCGGGCAGATTTAGGGCATCAATATCGGTAAGAAACAGGGCGTTGAAATGTCCGGGGGGCATGGCGCGGGTTATTTCGGCGGAATTGATGAGCATGATACCCATCCTCTCAGCTATCGGCCTGGCTATTTCAATCACCCGGTTAAGGCTGCCTTTTACAAATTCGCTTTTGGGCCTGAACTCCACATGGTCGGAAATGGCTATCACATCCAGCCCGTCGCGCCATGCTTCCCGCACCCGTTCTTCGGGCCAAACCTGTCCGTCGGAAAAAACAGTGTGCATGTGAAAATCCCCTTTCATAATTTCAAAACCATCAAGCTTAGGCATGATGATTTCGCGTCTTTCCGCAGGAGGGAAAACGCCGGGTTCTTCGACAATAAATGGATTTTGCGCAAATAGAATTGCACCTTGAAGCAAAAGTGTTGAAAGCAGAGCAGATTTTTTCATGGTTCAGAAAATTATTTTAAAAACAATAAAAATTCAAATTCGGATTTTTTGTCTATTTCAAATTTTCATTAGGTTGTTTTCCCGGTGTGTATTTTGGTAAATGCTCTATGCGGTCTTGACAGGGCATAGCGGGAAAGCAACCTTTAGAATAATGTGTAAAAATAAGCCCGAAAAAATTCGTTTGCAGCTTTCCTGAAAAACTTAACTAAAAGTTCACACGCGCTTATCCCAATGCTGTTCTTCCTGTGGATACCTCAAATCTGAAACAGATAAGTGCCCGGAGCATTGAAGTAGTTGAGCCGCTTTACGAAATTATCTGAGAAGAGTGTCAACAACAGCAGTTCAGAGTTCTATGGAAGCAGGCAACTGAACGAAATCCTGCATTGGAATAACATAGTGGATAAGCCCTTCGATAAATTCCAGCAACAAACTGCCTTCTCTTGCCCTTTCGCTAAGGATGGTAATGTGGGGATTCAGATAGTTGACAAAAATCATCAATATACTTAAAACAAAAGCCCATTTTGCCGCTCCGGCCAATAGCCCTGCAATGCGGTTGAGCAGGTTGAGGTGCACAGCGCGCAAAGCATGTCCGATCACCTTTGCCAAAACGGTAATGGCTACCATGACCAATACAAAGATGACCATAAATGTAAAAAACTTCACCGGCATCAGGTTCCAGCTTACCAATCCTGCCAAAACCCGTGCTAAAATGTCGGTTCCTATTACGGCAAGAAAAATGCCCGCAATGAGTCCTACAAGGGTAGCTATTTCTACCAGAAAGCCCCTTTTGAAGCCTCTGAAAGCTCCATAAGCTAAGGGCAGAATAAGGATAATGTCTATGAAATTCATGGTGTGGTGGGATTACCAAGTTGAATAATAGTCGAGAATTCTGATTCGGTCAGAGGCATCACCGAGAGCCTCGTGTGCCTGACCAAAAGTATGTGCTCCAGTTGGGGAATATTTCTAATGGTGGAGAGTGATACAGGGTGTTTGAACGCTGCAACGGGTGCTGTTTCCACTGCCATCCATGTGGGGTTTTCCTGTCCGGGTTCCGGATAATGCTCCTTTGTGATTCTGCATATCCCTACTACCTGTTTTTGTTTTCCACTATGGTAAAACAATGCCAGGTCGCCTACCTGCATCTTTTGCAAAAAGTTGCGTGCCTGATAATTTCGCACACCATCCCAAACAGCATTTTTATCAGCTTCCAGGTTTTCCCATGAGTAGGTTTCAGGTTCGCTTTTCAAAAGCCAGTATTGCATTTCAGTGCATTATTTTATAAATCAATTCCTTCAAAAGTTCGCCCGGTTGTGGGTCGCGCTGACCTACCCCCTTTGACCTCAGGTCGCATTGTTTCAAATGCGAAAAAATCCGCTCGAGCCTGTCGGGAGGATAGTTTTTTGCCGCATTCTGATAGTCCCTCAGAAAATAGGGATTAATGCCCAATGAGCCTGCAAGGGCTGCGTTGCTACGGTCGGGAGCAAAATGGTACATCATGAGTTTCTGAAAAAACAGATAAAGCATGCTCAATGTGAGTACTAAGGGGTTGGCTTTGGGGTTTTCACCAAAATAATTGGCTATACGATAGGCCTTTCCCCGGTCCATTCCCCCCAGGGCGGTCTGGAGTTCAAATATATTAAAATCTTTGCTTATTCCAATATTCTCTTCAATTACAGCCGGTGTAATCTCTTTTTCCTTTGGCAGCAAAATGAAAAGTTTTTGCAGTTCATTAATCACTTTGGCCAAATCGTTTCCTAAATGGTCGGCCACCATCTGTGATGCTTTGGGCGAAATTTGATATCCTTTTTTTACCACATAATCGTCAATCCAGGCAGGCAATTTACTATCGTGAATGCGTTTGCTTTCAAAGATAATACCGTGCTTGTCCAGTGCCTGAAGCAATTTTGACCTCATCGCAAGGCTTTTATGCTTGTGGCAAAAAACCAATATGGTGGACTGTAGTGGGTTTTCCAGATATTTCAGCAAAAGGTCAAAATCGTCAGGGGCTTTGGGCCTGCTCCTTTTGGCTGCTTTAGCTGCAACTGCTACCGAGCTGCCTTCAACTGCAACTTCTTCTTTGGCTCTCTCCTTAGGGGTCAGGTTTCTTAATGATTGGGCTTCACGCACCAATACCAGGTGGTATTGAGACATCATCGGAAATCTCTTGGCTGCATTCAGTATGGATGGGATGTCGGTGTCTTTTCCGTATAGGATACTCAGGTTAAACTCCCTTTCATCGTCTGTCAGGGCATTTTTTTCAATGGTATCGCTCAGCACATCAATAAAAAACGGCTCTTCGCCCATGAAAAAATACAACGGTCGAAAAGTTTTTTTTCGAATGTCTTTGATCAGCTGATCGAATGTTTGATTTGCCATGCTGTAAATGCTGCCGCAGAACCGGGTATTAACGGGCTATTGGTCTTCGTAATGAAACTTCAGGTGTTTTACTGTCAGTCCTTGATTTATCAGTTCCTTGAGGGAGTCAATGCCGATTTCCAGATGCTGGTTTACAAAGTGTTGGGACACCAATTTGTCGCTGTCTTCAGTTTTTATCCCTGCCGAGATCATGGGCTGGTCAGAAACCAACAGCAGGGCACCGGAGGGTATCCCGTTGTAGAAGCCCACTGAGAAAATGGTGGCGGTTTCCATGTCTATGCCCATTACTCTGATTTTTTTCAGATACTCCTTAAATTCCTCGTCATGCTCCCAAACCCTCCTGTTGGTGGTATAAATGGTTCCTGTCCAATAATCCAGGTTGTGGTTGCGGATGTTTGTCGAGACGGCTTTTTGCAGGTTAAAGGCGGGCAAGGCGGGTACCTCCGGAGGAAAGTAGTCGTTTGATGTACCTTCGCCCCTTATGGCTGCAATTGGCAAGATCAGGTCGCCTACACGGTTTATTTTCTTCAGCCCGCCGCATTTGCCCAGAAACAGAACGGCCTTGGGCTTCACACTGCTGAGTAAATCCATGATGGTGGCTGCATTGGCGCTGCCCATGCCAAAATTGATGATGCTTATATTCTGATAGGTGGATGTGGGCATGATTCTGTCTGACCCCAAAATGGGAACATCAAACTTTTGAGAAAACAAATTCACATATTTATTAAAATTGGTGAGCAATATGTAATGCCCCATCTGGTCGGCCCGAACCCCGGTGTACCGGAAAAGCCAGTTCTCCACGATTTCTTCCCTGTTCTTCATTTTGGGAATGGATTATATTCAAAAAAAATACATATTATTTACAGACTACGAATTTAGTAAATTTGACAACGCTATAAAATATGCTGTATGCATTCTTTAAATCTGCCGGCTTATCCCCTTCGGGTCAAAATGGTTAAGGACAGGCAAATGATATTTGATAATTTCCGAAAAAAATTTGTAGCCCTTACCCCCGAAGAATGGGTGAGGCAGCATTTTCTGAACTGGATGAGCCGCAGCAAAGGCTATCCGTCTGGCTTGATTGCTGTGGAAGTGCCTCTCAAATATAATAATCTGCATAAAAGGGCTGATGCCGTTGTGTATGACAAAGAAGGGAATACCTTGATGATTGTGGAGTGTAAGGCTCCAACCGTTGCTGTGTCGCAAACCATCGTGGAGCAAATAGCCATGTATAATTTTATTTTTGGGGTAAGGTATGTTGTACTCACCAACGGAATGCAGCAATATTGTTTTATGAGAAATGAAACGCTCAAGCAATGGGTTTGCTTAGATGGGATTCCATCTTATCATGAACTGGAAACATTTTCAGCTTGAAAATTGAAATGCCTAAAAGCCGTTAATACGAAAAGTTGGGTTTGTGTGGATGCACATTGAAATTATGCCATTATCTTTAATGCCAAAATCATACAGACATGGAAAGTATCCGGTTTGGGGCCTTTTGGGGGCTTCTGTTTCTGTTTTGTAGCTTGTTAGCCTCTAGTCAGGGAGGTGCGGGGTTCTCCATGCCGCAAGGCATTACCGAAGAGGACTTTGTGCCCGGTGCCATCATCTTCAGGCTGAAACCTGAGTTTGCCGCCCAGGTCAAAACCAGGGCCATAGGTGAGGTTCCGGCCATTGAAGAGGTGAAAGCAGATTTTGGAGCGGTTGCTCTTCACAGGGTATTTCCGCGCCACCAAACACCCATGCTCAAGCACACTACCTTAGGAGAACCGTTGGTTGATCTTTCTCTAATTTATGAGCTGATGCTACCCGACAACAGGAATCTGGTGGAGGCCATCAACGCTTTGTATGCCACAGGTATGGTGGAATATGCCGAGCCAAGGTACATACCACAGCTGTTGTCTGTGCCTAACGATCCTGAGCTGCCCCGCCAATATGCGCTCCACAATATCAGGGCATTCGATGCCTGGGCCTTGCATAGGGGCGATAGTACAACAGTAATTGGTATTGTGGATACCGGCAACGACCGCTTCCATCCCGACCTTATCGCCAATATTGCCTATAACTACAGCGATCCTATCAATGGGTTGGACGATGACAACGATGGCTTCGTTGACAATTTCTTTGGATGGGATCTTGGCGAAAACCGCTCTGACCCTCAGTTTCGTATGAGTAGGCACGGGGTTCATGTTTCAGGCATAGCCGCTGCAACTGCCAACAACCAAACAGGTATTGCCGGCGTAGGTTGGCACTCAAGATTTCTCCCCGTAAAAATTGACGACCACACAGGCCGACTTACCCGTGCATACGAAGGCATTGTGTATGTAGCAGATCGCGGAGCCTCGGTAATCAATTGCTCATGGGGCAGCACAGTAGGCCCGGGCCGTTTTGGGCTGGATATTGTGAACTATGCAACCTTCAACCGCAATGCATTGGTGGTTGCCGCTGCAGGTAATGATAACAATCAAGTCCCGTTTTTTCCCGCCTCCTTTCCGCCTGTCCTTAGCGTAGCTGCTACCAATCAAACAGATGTGAAATGGGCAGGTTCTTCTTTTAACAGGTTTGTAGATATTTCGGCTCCCGGTCAGGAAATACTATCCACCTTTTCGCCGGCGAGCTACATTGTGTCGAGCGGCACCTCCATGGCAAGCCCGATGGTAGCCGGTGCTGCCGCCATCGTCAGGAGCAGATTCCCGCATCTCAGTGCCCGGCAGACTGCAGCACAACTTATGGTAACGGCCGATACCATAAATCACCTCCCTGGCAACAGTGCTTTCAGGGGATTGTTGGGAAGTGGACGGCTAAACCTCCACAGGGCTATTACCGAAACACACCATTCGTTTATCGACTTTTTATCGCCTTTGGAGCATGCCGACTTTTATGGTTTGTTCAAAGCCGGGCAAAGGGTGTTTCTGATTTCCAGATTTCAGAGCTTGCTGGCCCCTTCAGCGCAAATCACCGCCCGGCTCACATCCTTCAATGTGCATGTGTCGGTGGTCAATCCTGAAATTCAACTGGGGGCGGTACAAACCGGCCAAATCTTCGACAATGCTTCCATGCCATTCATCATTGAACTGGGAGGTGCCTTGCCGGTAAATTCCGAAGCCTTGTTTATGGTGGAATTTTTTAACCAGCAAGGCCAATTTGCAGGCCGCGAATTGTTTACCCTGATATTTAACCTCGATTACCTGAATTTGAATGTAAACCTGATTTCCACTACACTTACCTCCCGTGGGAATTTGGGTTTCAATTACCCCAATTTGAGCCAGGGACAGGGCTTTGTGTTTCGCAACGGGCAAAACTGGATTTCCGCAGCAGGTATTTTGGCAGGTACAGGAATAAACAATGTGGTGGATAATATTTATGGGTCGGTTGCAGGTACATTTTCCAATGCTTTTGTTCCATTGCAAACCATTTCCCGGGTAGGCAATCCACAGCTTTCAGACTTCGAAGCACGCGGAAGATTTTCGGATGCCAATGCCGGTGTTGGTACAATCGGCCTTGTGGTGGATTATCGGGCATTCGCCTGGCGTAATGCCCCAAGGGATAAGTTTATCATTCTTGAATATACCTTCACCAATCAATCGGGCAGAACCCTTGCTGAGTTTTATGCATCTTATTTTGCAGATTGGGTAATTCCTGAAACCCGGCTCCATCGTGCTGCCTTTGATGAGGCCCATCGGCTGGGCTATGCGTTTTCGGCCCAGGGAGGTCGTTATACAGGTGTTTCGCTATTGTCGCCCGGGATGCTTACCCACTACGCTTTTGATATACCAGGAAGTAGCGGCAGTATTAATGTAAGGGATGGATTTACCTATTTTGAAAAATTCCAGGCTATGCGCAACAATCGAAGTACAGCAGGATTGTTTGACGATAACAATGATGTAGCCACAATGGTTTCCAGTGGTCCCCATGTATTATTGGAAGGCCAATCGCTAACGGTGGCATTTGCCATACTCGCAGGCGACCATCTTCCCGACCTGCTCAATAGCACCCGCGAAGCACTTGCATGGTACAGAAACCTGCAGCCTGTTGGAATTGAGCAGCCCCGTGGGCAAGCCGAGGGCCGGCAGCTAATTAGGGCATACCCCAATCCCTTTCAGCAGAATATTTCTGTTGATCTACTACCCGCTGCCTCGGGCAGGGGGCGGCTTACCCTGCTCGACCTGTACGGTCGAGTTTTGCACACCATGCCTGTGCACGGTGAAGCCGGACGACAGCAAACCGTAAACATGAGCCTACCTGAGCTCGAACCCGGAATTTACATTTTCCGGTTTGAGCTGAATGGAGCCATGGAATACATGAAGGTGCAGAAGGCGCGTTAGATAGTACCACTGCGGCTCTTTTTAGCGAAGAGATCTGGCAATCGTTTAGGCTACATGGTGGTTGCCGCCCGGCGTTCAACTCCAAAGCCGTAAGGAAGGATTGGAATGAACTCCAAATTCACTTATGATTAGATTTTAAATTTCATCCAGGCTTCAATTTTTTTCTGAACTGTCAGGATTAATCATATTTTTGCTCATCAAAAAATACTAAGAAATGGAGGAAATTCAATTTTTTGGAGAAAATCTTCTCCCAGGCCACATAGGTCGCGTGGTGATTGTTTTGGCACTTTTTTCCGCAATAGCTTCTGCACTTTTTTTCCTGACATCTACCCGCAAGAATCTGCAATCGCCCGTCAGTTGGATTAAAGGGGGCAGAATCGCATTTTTCGTACACAGTTTATCGATAATAATTGCCTCGACAGCATTGTTCTATATCTTGCTTAATAGGTTTTATGAATACAAATATGTGTGGGTCAATACCGAAAACAACCTTGAACTGGGTTACCGCATTGCTGCTTTTTGGGCGGGTCAGGAAGGCAGTTGGTTGTTTTGGATTTTATGTCAGGTAATTATAGGGCTTGTGCTTATCCGATATTCCAAGACTTGGGAGGGGCCGGTAATGTCCATTTTTGCCTTGTCGCAGGTGTTGATGACTTCCATGCTGTTGGGTTGGAATATTGGCGGCATCACCATTGGAATGGATCCTTTTATTCTGATGAGACAAGATCCATCGTTTGCAGCCGAACCTCTTTTTCAAAACCCCCATTATGTTTCGTTTATTGTGGATGGCAATGGCTTGAATCCCTTGCTGCGAAACTTCTGGATGCTGTCGCATCCCCCGGTGCTGTTTATAGGTTTTGCTGCCATGCTTGTGCCATTTGCTTATGCAGTGGCATCGTTGTGGACTAAGAGATACCACGAATGGATAAAGCCTTCCCTGCCCTGGACGATTATAGGAATTATTTTTCTCGGAGCAGGACTTATGCTGGGTGGCATTTGGGCTTATGAAGCCCTCACATTTGGCGGATTCTGGGCTTGGGACCCAGTTGAAAATGCTTCGCTGGTACCTTGGTTGATTCTTATAGCAGCCTTACATGCCAAGTTGGTTTCTCTAAAGGCCAAACATTCGTATTTCCTCTCTTATTTGTTTACAATACTTGCATTTGTGTTTGTTGTCTATTCCACTTTTATGACAAGAAGCGGAGTATTGGCCGATACTTCCGTACACTCCTTCGGCGACGATGGACTGGGAGGGCATATTGCAATTTATATAGGAGTATTTTTGGTGTTAGGCTTGGCGTTTCTGTTCTGGCGTCTGCCCAAACTCCCTAAAAAGGAAAAAGAAGAAGTGTTCACACGAGACTTCTGGCTCATTATCGGGGCATTGGTGCTGGTGCTCTCCTCATTTCAGATAATTGCCACCACTTCCATACCTGTTTACAACATATTGTTTGGCCTCAATATTGCGCCTCCTATTGATGTAGTAACATTCTACAATACCTGGCAACTGCCGTTTGGTGTTGCTATTGCTCTGCTGATAGCTGTTACTCATTTTATCAAATGGGGTAAGAACGACAAAAAGAAGTTTTTTTATAGCCTAAGCTTATCGGCTGTAATGGCAATTGCTGGAACCATTCTGGTTTTCTTTTTTCACCGAATCACCGTTCCCGGATACCTGATGCTGGTCTTTGCCTCATTCTTTGCGTTGTTTTCATCGCTCGATCTTTTGTTGCGCTTTTTCAGGCAGCTTGCTTCTACTGGTGCTGTAGTTACCCATTTGGGTGTTGCCATGCTGTTGCTTGCGGTGGTGCTTACTTTCGGACGCAAGGAGGTAATTTCTAAAAACACATCGGGTTTCGATCTGGGTGAGGGGTTTCCTGCTAATGAAAACCTGCTCCTTGTTAAGGATGAGATTTTGCCTATGGGCGAATTTTATGTTTCGTATCGTGGTATGGAGGAGGTAGGTGTTCGAAAGGTTTACCAAATAGACTTTCTCAGACGCAATGAGCAGGGGGAGTTTTTCAAGGCATTTAGCGCCTATCCGGCAGTGCAGCTCAACGAACAGATGGGCAATGTGTTCGAACCCTATGTGAATGCGTTTCCGCTTCGCGATATTTTCAGTTATCTCACATTTGCACAATTGCCCGTGGAGGGCGAGCTTCCTCCCGAAGAAACATCATTGGGTACGGTCGAAATTACGGTAGGAGACACGGTCGCTTGCCAGCACCGGCAGATTATTTTCAGAAGCCTTGAGGCGCCCGGAGGTTTAACGGATTTACAAAACTTTACCCTCATAGCCCATCTGGAATTACTAACCCCTGCATTAGAACCTATCTTGTTCACTGCCAGGTTTGTAATGCAGAATGGTCTGAAGGTATCTCCCAATACGGAGTTAAAAGACCTGGACTTGCGGTTCCGTTTTGCTGGTCTCAGTGATACTCCCAACACCATTCAACTGGATATGGTACAAGTGAACCCTGATTTTGTAATCATGAAAACCACAATCTTTCCGCTTATCAACTTGCTTTGGCTTAGCAGCATTGTTCTCCTGGTCGGATTGATAATTGCTTTTGCGCACCGGATGAAGAAACGCAAACTTCCCGAAGTGTAAAGAAAGAAATGATTGCCGGGATATTTTCCCACACTCCTGAATCGTATCCCGTTATCAAAACTCAATGGAGTATCGTTATCCTTTATTTCAAATTCTCCAATTCTGGAAATTAAAAAATACTCAACAATAAACACTAAAACAAAAATCGCCCATATAACAATGTTATAATATAGTATTAATGCAGAATATAAAATAAGACACAAAATAGTAAAACCTTTAGACCAATTGGAAGCCTTATTGTATGCATTACGAAAAAAAGTCAATAATCCCAAAATAAAAATAATTAAGAAGAAGTATATAATTGTCCAAAATAGGTTATGCAGCTGATTGGTTTGGGCAACTGTGGAAATGCTTATGCCCAAAAAAGAAATTATTAGGGTGAAAATATAACCAGGAAAATATTTCATGATGCAACTGCCGTTTTTTTTTATTGATTTCTAAAGTTTCTTTAATTTTATCAAGGTTTTTCTCCTGCTTCATTAGATCCAAATCCAATGCAATGCCACTTGACTTTATCTGACTGGTGCTTTCGGTAATGATTATCCTGCATAGCTCAAGCAAGATCTCTTGCTGATCCGCTAAAGGCAGAGTTTTGAATAGGCTTGTAATTTCGAATTATATCATCGGTGAAAATATTTCCTGTAAATATACAAAAAATAAACGCTAAACCAGTGCCGAATAGATATTTAACTAGCTCTGTTTTAGCTATTCAAACCTTAAGCATATACTCTTTATCAATTCATTGGCAATATTTATATTGTCAATTCGCATCATACTCTCTTCCGCATTACCGAAGCTTAATAAGTTAATACTGCCGTACCAAACTGTTTTCTGATCAATAATAGCAAACTTTTGATGGATCATTGGTTTAAAAACTAATCTGATTCCTGATTCCTTCAGCAAGTTTATAGGGTCTTGCCAGACTTTTACATCTTTACCCTTAAAATCTTCGGAAGGCCTGGTTACGATAATCACTTTTGTCCCTTTTGACATTGCGACCTTAATATTCTGCAACATATGCACTGCGCGTCGTTTTGTAATAAACGGACTGACAATTATAATTTCCTCCCTGGCATTTATAATATCATTGAAAAATACAGGTAAAAAATTACTGTTATTAAAAATAATATCAGGGATGTTACAGTTTTCAATTTTCTCTCCTTTAACCTTGTAACCGATAGCTGCATATCCGTTTAGTCTTTTGTGGTACATCTTTTCAAACATCTGTACATGAATATCTACATAATCATATATCAACACTTCTTTTTTTCCTTCAAAGAGCCTGTGAAGCCTTCCGGCATATTGTTGCAAAGTGCCTTTCCACGATATGGGCATGGCTAAAAACAAAGTATCAAGGCGTGGCTCGTCAAATCCTTCCCCAATGTATCTTCCGGTAGCTATCAATGTCATTGGCCTTTCTGAGGACATATTGCTTATCCGCATCATGGTTTCCCTTGTTTTTTTAACGCCCATACCTCCGGTTGCCGTAATCACATCAGGGATTCTTTTTTCAAGCCCTTCTGCTATTAGTTTAACATGGGCTGTCCGCTCAGTCAATACAATGCAGTTTCTGCCTTTTTTATGACATTGTACCACATCGTCAATAATAAGCTGATTTCGCAGATTGTTTGTGGAAATTCCGGCATACAATTCATATATCGGAATATCCGTCTTATCAAAAGAGGGTCTGAAAGAAGTAAACCTGGGTACGATATAATGCTCGAACGGTCTGCTCTTCGCTTGCTTTAATGCATCGTCCCTGTAACGGACAGGTCCGCACTGCATAAAAATTATAGGATGGTGGCCATCTTTTCTTATGGGTGTAGCGGTTAATCCGTACACATATCTTGAACTCACATTTTTAAGTATTGTTTCAAAGCTAAACGCAGAAACATGATGGCATTCATCAACTATAACCATACCGTAATCTTTCACAAAATCTTTTACTTCTCCTGCCCTGTTAAGGGATTGCATTATTGCTATGTCAATAGTGCCGGTTAAGGTATTCTTTCCTCCTCCCATTTTGATGGTGGATTTGCTGCTGCTGCATTCTTATTTGCCGAAAACTTGCACTCAATGAATGATAATCCATTACTTCACTTCAAGCCCATCAAAAAGCGTCCTTAAGTATATTGCCCGGTAGAGGAATAGTGTCGCTATTCTAATTTAAATTGAGGTAAATTTTCTTCACTTAACCACCTTCTAACGATTTTTAGAGTGTTTAACCAATCATTTAGATGTAATTCTTCATTATGAGAATGTTCGTTTCTATAACCAACACTTAGATTTACACCTGTAATATTCCGACATAGAGTCACAATATCAGTAAATGAAGATCTATCTGGTTCTGTATAGCCAGTCTTCTTCTCTACATAGTTTCTAAATTCTGGAGTTCCAACTGAATAACATTTAAAATCTCGTGCATTTCTTCTATCTAATTGAATGATGAATTGGTGTGTGCTCTGGATTTCTTCTCTAATATTATTATTTCCAGGGTCATTCATAAGCCAATAACTACCAATCCTGCCACCTTCCTCTCCATTTGTCAATAATAACGAATGACCAGAATCCCTCATCAGCCACAACATTGCACAACCCGCTCTATCATCAGCTCCAATTCCGTATTCAATTAAATGAGATCTTATAATATTTCCTTCCGTAACAAGATTAGGAATAATATTTCCGTTGTGAATATATTGATTATCCCAATAGGTGTCAACATGTGCAACAAGTAAAATTTTGTTTTTTCTTGCACCTCGAATATAAAGGAATTCTTGTAATGGCTCATTTCCTCTTCGTCTAATGTGCCCTGGAATTCTTTCAAATTTATCAAATATCTCATTTCCTGAACTTAATGGTTTGTTCAAGAATTCATATAAAATTTTTACATCTTCAATCTGTTGTTCACACATTTATTCACCTCCTATTTGATTAGCCCGACTTTTTCAGATAACGGGTTGGCACTTGGCGATAGTGCGAACAAAGGCTCAATTTATTAATCCTCTGACAACCATTCTGGCAATGGTTTCCGTTGCACTATGTATACTCGATGTGCTAAAACCCCCTCAAGAAATGCCGCGATGAACAGAAGGGGAATGACCAAGGTATAAAAGAGAGTTAGCCACTCCCTTATTGCTAATCCTACATCACCGCCAAAAAATAAACTTATCCCTATGTTCACACCTCCTGTAGCCGCAACTATGATAGCAGCTATTTCAAAAGGAATTACAGGAATAGCAATTGGCAGTCTTTGTGGCTCTTTTGCTAAAACTAAAACTACAAAAGAACCTAACAATGCTAACTGCAAAAACGGAGGAATTATTAATACTCCTCCAACCGTGGCATGCAGAAATACCCCTCCGAGCAAGTTTAAAACAAAAATAAACAAAACAGCTTTAAGAGTGCCCTGGGGTTTCTCTAAAATTTTAAAAAGGAGTCTTGCAACTGGTTTTCTAAGTTTATCAAGTTTTACACCAAATTTCAGTGCCTTTTCTTTGCTAATAGCTAAAAAAATTAGCCCAGCTATAGCTCCAGCCAAAAACGCAGCTGTAAGAGCTAATAATAACTCCCATCTGTCAATCAAGATTTGAAAAGTTAACATATTTTACCCCTCGTAGTTAGTATTTCGTCTAATAATCGGGTCAGGCGCAGGAATTTCACCAGCACCTTCCCACAGAACCATCGAGAACCTTTCGATTCATTCGGCTCTTTATGTTTGTAAATCCGCTGACTAATTTATTCATGGTTGTACCAATTGTCAGTGGGCAAACAGAGTGGGTTGTTCCGAGTATTTCCTGCGCAACCAACCAAAACTGGCATACTTGTACAAACCCTTTTCCCATTTAGTCCACTTCAATAAGCGGTGATTGAGCTGGTTCCAGATCGCGCACATGCCTTCTTGTCAGAATTTGTGGAAGTACTGGTATGATACAATGATCCTCCCTTGTTGGCACACAGCTTCCGGTATGCCCTCCAGACCATTACATTTAATATTGGCTGTGATTTCGTTTCAAAATAATCAATCGACCCTTCTTGTCGGTTGCTGAATGGTTTGAAACATAAACATGTCACACCCTTCGCTCATCATCAGCTTCCTGCCAATCATTTGCAGTGCAGATAGAAAGGCTGGAAATGCCTTTGAAACGACCAATTAATTTTTCATCTCAGAACTTCATGCAGCGCTAATCAATTCTTTTGTGATTCCACCCCCTGATTGGAAAAGGCGGCCTTACAACATTCACCGGAGGATTTTCTTCCAGCTTTTTCATAATCACCTCTATCGCTTTTATTAGCTGAGGGTCTCTTCCAGCAATAACTTCGGACGGCCACATTTCTACTTCAATGTCTGGCGGAACTCCTACATTTTCCACAATAAAGCCATCTTCAGTCCATATAGCAAGATTGGGTGCTGTTACAACCCCTCCATCCATCAGTTCGGGGAAGCCCAATGTTCCAACCAAACCTCCCCATGTAGTTTTACCCACAAGAGTTCCTACGCCGAATTTACGAAACATCCATGGAAGCATATCACCTCCTGAGCCGGCAGTTTCATTAATAATCATAACTTTAGGCCCCTGTATGGAAGCATTCGGGGTTCTCATGTCCATTCCATAACGCATGTGCCAGTGGGCCTGATGACGGCGGGTGAGTAAATCAATGAAATAATCTGCCACCAATCCTCCCGCATTGAACCTGGCATCCACAATAATTGCTTTTTTATTGGCCTGTGGGAAAAAGTATCTCTTAAAATACTCATGACCAAGTACTGTGGTATTTGGTACATAAACATATGCAACCTGATTATTGGTAGCTTCGTGTACAAAACGCATGTTTCCTTCAACCCAATCTCGATTTCTCAGGGCCAACTCATTTTCAACTGGGACTACCCGCACCACCCGCGATCCTGTCATATTGGGATTCGGGCCAACGGTTAATTCAATGATACGGCCGGCAGTGTTTTCAAAATATCTGAAAATGTTCTCCGCTGCTGTAAGTTCACTTCCGTTTACGGCAAGTAAATATTCCCCCTCTTTTACATTTATGCCCGGTTCGGTTAGCGGGGACCTTAAGTCAGGATCCCAGTTCAAGCCCCCAAATATTTTCTTAAACCTGTAACGATTATTGGCTATCTCAAAATCAGCACCAAGCAAACCACCTGGTATGGTTTTTGGTTCCTCAAGCCTATCGCCTCCTCCAACTCTGTGATGACCTACGCCAAGTTCACTGCTCAACCACTGTATAACCCTGTTCAAATCACTCCTTGTAGCAAGGTGGGGTAAAAACTGACTGTATTTTTGTTTCATGGCCTTCCAGTCGGACCCGTGCATTCCGGGATCATAAAAATAATCCCTGTTTATACGCCAAGCTTCATTGAATATCTGTGTCCACTCGGCCACCGGGTCAATACGCACTTGTATTCCTCTGACATTAAGCACGCCTTTTCCGGCCTCGGGCTTTTCACCGGCATTACTAATGCCCCAAACATCACCTCTTCTGAACAACATTTTTTTACCATCGGCCGAAATAATGTAACTATCCAGGTTCATTACTTCACTATCCTGCCGATTTGGGATACTGTATTTTCGCAGTGTGTTCTGGCCGGGATTATCCCATGAACTAACCACATAGAGTACTTCCCCCTCCCTGTGGGAGCCAAGCTGGCTGAAATTCCCTGGCCTGATCGGCAGGCTGATTATACGGTTTGTTATACCCTCAAAATCAATAATAATTCTTTCTTCAGCAGGTTCTGGGATTGTTCTCCTTCTGGCTCGTTCAGGCGCCGGGGCAGGAGTTTTATCTTCAGCCACTATTATTTCCTCATCACTTTCCTTAGCAAGGGGTGAAATAGTGCCTTTCTGCAATGTTACAAGGTAAATGGCGTTGGTAGAGCGCATGTCGTGTCTTGACTGGTCAAACCAATTGATAACCGGTCCGGCATCTGTGGAGGCAAAAAAGTAAAGGTATCTTCCGCTTCGGTCAAAAACAGGTTCTGTGGCGTCGCTCAACCCATCAGTAAGCGGAAATGACTTTCCTTCGTCTAAAGAATAAAGATATATTCTCCTGAAGAGAGTGGGCAACACCCTGGTATAGGCAATCCATCGGGAGTCTTTAGACCAGTCGCCATGTATATACCTGAACGCACCCGGAGTATATAGGTCGTCAGATGCAATTTTGCTTATTGCCCCCGAGGCAACATCCAGCAGGAAAAAATTGCGGGCATTGTCAACGAAGGTTATTTTCCGACTATTGGGCGACCAATTGGGGTATGCATAAAATCCGGAACCAGGCAGTTTAAATTTCCTTGTTATACCATTACCGTCCTGCGGTGCTATATGAAGCTCATATTCTCCTGATGCATCCGAAAAGAATGCTATGTATTTCCCATTGGGAGACCAGGCGGGGTATCTCTCATGGGCAGAAACCGTTTGTGTAATGTTCCTTGGATCTCCCTTTTCTGCAGGCAGTGTAACAATCTCGCCCCTGAAATTAAAAACAGCCCTGGCTCCGCTTGGAGAAATATGCGCGCTTCTTATAAAATTTTCTCCTTGAGCAAATCTTGGTCTTCTTTCAAGCAGGTCGGCAGCAATTCCTATAGACAAGCGCGTGTTGGCGCCCGATTCAAGATTAAAGGTATGTAAAAAACCACCCTGCTCAAATACTATTGCTCCTGGCCCGGCATTAGCATTTAAAATTGGAAAGTCGGTAAATTTTGTGAGTTGCTTAATTTCCTTTGTAACAGTATTATATGAAAACAAATTAAACTCCCCGTGGCGGTCGCTAAGGAAATAAACTTTGTCGCCAATCCACATTGGCTGCGTATCGTTCGATCTTCCTTCAGGCTGAGGAATTTTAGTTACCGAATGATCGCCAAATGAAAACAGCCAGATTTCGGCAACTGCACCACCCCTGTAATTTTTCCATTGCAGAAACCGGTCAGGAATTGGTGTATAGGCTAAGTATTTGCCATCAGGTGAATAAACGGCATGCCACGCATTGGGAATTTCGAGCTGGGATGGAAACCCACCTTCAACCGAAACAGTAAATAACTGGAAATACCGATTGGTAAATGTTGTTCTTTGTGATGCAAATAATACTAATTTACCATCAGGCGTAAAACCTCTTACAAGGTCGGATGATGGATGCCAGGTGAGCCTGGTTGGAACTCCTCCACTCACCGGGACAATAAAAACATCAATATTCCCGTCGTACTGAGCGCTAAAAGCAATAAATTTTCCATCCGGAGAAAAGTAAGGGTTTGATTCAATACCGGCATCAATAGTAAGCCTGCGGGGAAAAGTCCCATCCAAGTTTGCCACCCATAAATCCTCAGCATAAATAAATGCAACATGATTTTCGCTGATTGTTGGCTGGGTTAGCATTTTTGTGTTTAAAATGTCAATCGCTTTAGAATAGAAGGCAATTGACAACAGCAAAAAAACTGCGATAATTGATCGGGTTTTGTAAGTTTTCATTTGCGCCAAAATTTTATGTTATTGATTTTGCAACACCTGCATTTCTCAAAGTTACTTCTTTTTAGGAATAAAGGAGGTAGTTCAACACAGACTCCTCGCCGGGACTTTCAGGGCGCTTAGAGTACTATTTATTAGGCAAAGTAGTTTCAGACCTCCTTACCCTTCGCAGGTAGAAAGTGCGGTGGTTTTGAAGATTAAACGCAGATCAGTACCGGGAAAAACAGTTTCTGTTTCGTTGAGCAGTTGAGTAATCTGACCAACTGCATGATTAAATCTGGGAGCGGATAAACTGTGTAACACAACGGTTAATGTGTTTCGCTCATAGTCGGGGATAAGGTCTGCGTTGTTTTGGATGATTTGTTTTACCAACATTCTTTTTTCTTCATCGGCTCTATTGAGATGATGGGCTACCAGTGAAGCAACAGCCGACTCGGCTCTGTAACAAATCATCTTGATTACATTCATCAGCAGCTTGCTTTCTGTTTTGAGTTTGTTAAAGCGGATTTTCTCAGGCATTTCCCGTAGTGACTCAAGGCTGTAATAATGGGTCGCAGGTAATTGATATACTTCTTTTGTACGAAACAATCCCTGCTCAATCAGGGCAGGTAATTAAAAATAAAACGCCTGCTCCACAGAGCGCTTCCTGGTGTTCAAATTGAGCCGGGGCAGGTCCACTCTGCCCCAAAGATGACGCTATTCGTTCTTCGTAACGAGTAGTGGCTATGCCTAAAGGGGCCCATTGATCGGATTGATTGCGTGCACTGGCTGTAACAGCAACCAGGTTTTCGGTTAGTGCTTGAGTGGCTTTTTTTTTAAATTCCCTTGTTTGACCTGATACCGTATGGCAGATTCTCTTACTCCTTCTTCTTTAGCAATGCTATATACACTTTGCCCTTTATCCAGCTTTTGCTGGATGCGTAGCCTTCGTTCCCCAACTATCTTGTGGGCTTTGCCATGACGCGCATCATCCCCGAAAAATCCTGTTTCTCTTTGCTCTCTGAACTTATTATAGTAACGGTGTACGCTGTCTTCGCTCACGCCAAAACAATCTGAGAACATCCTGGCATCTTTCGGAAAGTAGGGTAATTGTAGTTGTATGTCGGAAAAGTACCGCATGTTTATTTTGCGTAAGCTTTGCTTGTGTCACCCGCTTTTATTGGACGAGGTAAGGAGTTCTGAGATTGAGGGAATGTACTTAATTCGAATTCCCCAACCCGAATAATTGCTTCATCCCCGAAACAATAAAGGGCAATTGAGGAACGCTATTGCGTATTTTAAACTCCTCCCAGAAACTGCTTTCGTTGGCCAAAAATGCCAATATCTGTTCCGGCTCCATCCGCTCTTTCAGAATGCGGTATAAGAGCGATAGCCCGGCCAATCCGGAACCGGCAAGAATATAATCGTACGAGGTGGTCATAAGAATGGATTTGAAAGCTGATTTTAACGGCCGGAATCACCAAATCGTTACGCCGTATCCCGGCAGGATGTGGAAACCTTAAAAGCGGCAACTTGTTCACGAAATCTTTTCAGTGAAATCCCTTCGCATGCCAAAAAAGCGCGTTGCATCGAACTTACCGAACCAAAGCCTGCAAGGTCGGCAATCTGAACATTTGGCAAATAATTTTTATTGGTAATCAATTCCTTAGCATAACGCACACGGTATTGGTTTACCACGGTGCAAAAATTATTATGGAATACCTCATTGATAAGCCTCGAAGCATAGGTGCGATTTGTACCCAGCATGGCGCATACATCCCAAATTTTCAGGTCGGGATTTTTAAAAATCATTTCTTTTTCAAAAAGCTTTACAAGTTTTTGCTTTAAGCTCAAAAAGGAATTTCTGTCATACAATAAATCACTTTCGAAATTCTCACTTTTTTCAACCGTTTCAAAATCTCCCTTCCTTGTGTTGTCTTCTTCACGGGGGTCGGAAATATGCACAGCCTTTTGTTTGTTGCCCATAAACCCAAGGAAAAACAACAACAGAGCGAATACCACTGAGGGTAAAATAAGAGGTAATTCGCCCTTTGCAAAAGTATCACGCCCCAGTATGGCAACTGTAGCGCTCGATAGCGAAATACAGGCAATAATCACATTAAAAAACTGGACCCAATACAGTTTTCTGCCCTCAGGGCTGGAAAAATAATCGTGAAGTTTATTGTTGTACGCGCTTATTAACCTAAAGTTTAAAAACAGGTAAATGAACACCTGAGCAACAAACACCACTCTGAAAGACTTATATACATAGTACAGATAAACCTGCCTGCCTGAGGCATCCTGGATGTCGGTAAGCACATACCGTAAGTAGTTGTCATACTCCTGGCGGCTAAGCAGCAATACCCCTGAAAGGTGAATAAGAAATACCAAAATCGGCACAGCGAGAAAGCGGAAATGCTTTCTGAAGGAAAACTTCAACTCAACAGTAAGCAGCCTGATGTAAATATGGTAGAGCGGATATACAAGCAGAGAGGCCAAGGTGTATATGCTATCGAAGTAGCTATAAATATCCATTTGCCCCAAAAAGAACAAAAAGTGGGAAATGTACACAAGGAAAGCCACTGCCATAAAAACTCCCAGAAACGATTTAGGGGCATCGGTACGGACAGTATTAAAATTGAATACCAATGCCCAGAACAGAGTTACATATACAGGATTAAGCAGTATGATGTAATCTATCATATTGTATTTATTTGGGATTTATGCACTGCTGGGGGCATAATACAAATTTAAGTTAACTTTTTACCTTTTGGGTGTTTTTTTTTACGATTTGAAGAGGTGATTCATTTTTCTCAATTTAATTTTATAAAAAATTGCGATACGCATTTTACAATCAATACTGAACACCCGGGCGACGGCACTAATACCGATAGAAATTCACCGGTAAGGATACTGTAAACCATAAAAGTAGATATACTTCTTCGCTCAGGTCAAACTCGTTGAACCATGATCGGTTTGCTGGCCGCACTTCCACAGCCTCAGGGCAAGCCACTTCGACTTCGCTCAGGGCAAGCCACTTCGACTTCGCTCAGGGCAAGTGACATGAATCTGTTTTCGAAGCAAAAACGAGATAAAAACCGTTGATGAAACTTGACTTTTTTATTGACAATATGTTGTATTGCTGAACTAAAATATTAACCTAAAAAGAAGGAGGCTTAAAATGATTACGATTTTGTGCAAAATGATGTTGTTAGGGATGATGACACTTCTGTTTTTGGTGTCATGCGAAGATGACCCACCGCCGGTGCCTGCGACATGGGCATCAGTCTCTTCTGGAGGCTCCCATACAGTTGCCGTCAGAACAGACGGGTCGTTGTGGGTATGGGGGGAAAACGGCTTTGGCCAATTGGGCGACGGCACTAACATTGATAGGAACTCACCGGTGCGAATTGGTACGGATGCCAACTGGACATCTGTCTCTGCTGGAGGCCATCATACACTTGCCATCAGGACAGACGGAACATTGTGGGCATGGGGGCATAACTCGCTTGGACAACTGGGTGACGGCACTGGCATTCATAGGCTTTCACCAGTACAGGTGGGCACGGCTACAAACTGGGCGCTTGTCTCTGCTGGAGGCGGTCATACAGTTGCCGTCAGGACAGATGGAACATTGTGGGCATGGGGGTATAACGGGCATGGTCAATTGGGTGACGGTACTACCACTAATAGGCTCTCACCAGTGCAGATAGGCACAGCTGCAAACTGGACATCTGTCTCTGCTGGAAACTTCTTTACAGTTGCCGTCAGGACAGACGGAACATTGTGGGCATGGGGGCGGAATGAGCATGGTCAATTTGGGGACGGCACTACCACTACCAGGCTCTCACCGGTGCGAATTGGCACGGCTATGAACTGGGCGCATGTCTCTGCCGGATTAAATCATACAGTTGCCGTCAGAACAGACAGGACATTATGGGCATGGGGGGATAACTTATCCGGACAATTGGGCGACGGCACTAACATTGATAGAGCCATACCGGTGCGAATTGGCACTGACGCCAACTGGGCTCTTGCCTTGCCTGGAGGCCATCATACAATTGCCCTCAGGACAGACCAGACACTATGGGCATGGGGGGATAACTTATCCGGACAATTGGGCGACGGCACTAACATTGATAGGAACTTACCGGTGCGAATTAGTACAGATGCCAACTGGGCGCTTGTCTCGGCTGGCGGTCTTCATACAGTTGCCATCAGGACAGACGGGACATTGTGGGCATGGGGGAATAACTCCTCTGGCCAATTGGGCGATGGTACTACAAATAATAGGCTTTCACCAGTGCAGATACAGTAAACCATGCTAGGGGCATTTTCTACCGAAGAATGCCCCTAGCCTATAGCAGAAGGCAAAGAAGAGAGATTGCCCTCTATCAGGGGGTGCATGTGCGGCCTTTGGTAAGCCCTTCGACTTCGCTCAGGGCAGGCTCCTTCGGCTGCGCTCAGGGCGAACAAAATGAATCTGCTTTCGAAGCAAAACGAGATTAAAAACCTTGAAAAAACTTGACTTTTTACAGATAATCTCTTGCATTGCAGATATAAACAATTAACCTAAACTAAAAAAAGGAGGCTTAAAATGATTACACTTTTGTGCAAAATGATTTTGTTAGGGATAATGACACTTCTGTTTTTGGTGTCATGCGAACCTATCACGCCACGGCATTCAGCCCCAATAACATCATTGGTCTCTTTTGCTACTGGAGACGGCCATACAGTTGCCATCAGGACAGACTTAACATTGTGCGCATGGGGGAATAACTCCTCTGGCCAATTGGGCGACGGGACTAATGCTAGAAAGAACTCACCAGTGCACATAGGCACAGCTACAAACTGGGCATCTGTCTCTGCTGGAGACGGCCACACACTTGCCATTAGGCCAGACGGGACATTGTGGGCATGGGGGCATAACCTCTTTGGCCAATTGGGCGACGGTACTACCACTAATCTTCAGCGTTCACCAGTACGGGTAGGCACGGGTGCAAACTGGGCTTCTGTCTCCGCTGGAGACAAGCATGTAGTTGCCATCAAAACAGACGGGACACTGTGGACATGGGGGTGGAACGATTGGGGCCAATTGGGCGACGGCACTACCACTAATAGGCGTTCACCAGTGCAGATAGGCACGGCTGCAAACTGGGCTTCTGTTGCCGTTGGATCCTATCATGCACTTGGCATCAGGACAGACGGGACATTGTGGGCATGGGGGCTTAACTTTAGTGGCCAATTAGGCGACGGTACTACCACTGATAGGCGTTCACCTGTACGGATAGGCACGGCTACAAACTGGGCATCTGTTGCTGTTAAATGTGGCCATACACTTGCCGTCAGGAGAGACGGGACATTGTGGGCATGGGGGATTAATGTATATGGCCAATTGGGCGACGGCACTACAACTACCAGGCATTCGCCAGTGCGAATTGGAACGGCTACAAACTGGGCATCTGTCTCTGCCGGAGACTTCCATACAGTTGCCATCAGGACAGACGGAACATTGTGGGCATGGGGGGGTAACAGGCATGGCCAATTGGGCGATGGAACTGCTATTGAAAAGCGCTCACCGGTACAGATAGGCACGGATAGAAACTGGGCTTCTGTCTCTGCTGGAGACAGGTATACTGTTGCCGTTAGAACAGACGGGACATTGTGGGCATGGGGGAATAACGAGAGTGGCCAATTGGGCGACGGCACTGCCACTAATCGGCGTTCACCAGTGCAGATAGGCACGGATAAAAACTGGGCATCTGTTGCTACTGGAGGCTTCCATACACTTGCCATCAGGACAGACAGGACATTGTGGGCATGGGGGGAAAACAGTTCTGGTCAATTGGGCGACGGGACTACCATGGGCGACGGCGGGACTACCTCTAGTAGGCATTCACCGGCGCAAGTGAAGTAAACCATGACAAGGGGCATTGTTCGTTGCAAAATGCCCCTTGGCCTGTAGCAGAAGGCGAAGAAGAGGGATTGCCCTCTATCAGGGGGTGTAAATGCAGCCTTGCGTAAGCCCTTCGACTGTGCTCAGGGCAAGCCACTTCGACTGTGCTCAGGGCAAGCCACTTCGACTGTGCTCAGGGCAGGCCACTTCGGCTCCACCCAGGGCGAACAAAATGAATCTGCTTTCGAAGCAAAACGAGATTAAAAACCTTGAAAAAACTTGACTTTTTACAGATAATCTCTTGCATTGCAGATATAAACAATTAACCTAAACTAAAAAAAGGAGGCTTAAAATGATTACATTTTTGTTCAAAATGATGTTGTTAGGGATGAAGACACTTCTGTTTTTGGTGTCATGCGAAGTTGACCCACCGCCGGCCCCAGTCCCAGTAACATGGGCCTCTGTCTCTGCTGGAAACCGCCATACACATGCCATCAGGACAGACGGGACATTGTGGGCATGGGGATTCAACGGGCTTGGTCAATTGGGCGACGGCACAATAACTTGGAGGAATTCACCTTTGCGGATAGGCACGGCTACAAACTGGGCATCTGTCTCAGCTGGATTCAGCCATACTGTTGCCATCAGGACAGACGGGACATTGTGGGCTTGGGGGGATAACATGTCTGGCCAATTGGGCGACGGCACTACCACTGAAAGGCGCTCACCAATGCAGATAGGTACGGCTACAAACTGGAGATCTGTTACTGCTGGAGACTACTCTACAGTTGCCATCAGGACAGACGGGACATTGTGGGCATGGGGGCTTAACTCCTCTGGCCAATTGGGCGATGGCACTATCACTAATAGGCTCTCACCAGTACAAATTGTTACTGCTGTTAATTGGGGATCTGTCTCCGGTAGTGGTCATAGAGTTGCCATCAGGACAGACGGGACACTGTGGGCATGGGGGTGGAACAGGTCTGGCCAATTGGGCGACGGCACTACTACTGATAGGCGTTCACCTGTGCGAATTGGAACGGCTACAAACTGGGAATCTGTTGCTGCTGGACACGAGCATACAGTTGCCATCAGGACAGACGGGACATTATGGGCATGGGGGTTGAATGTGCATGGCCAATTGGGCGACGGCACTACCACTAATAGGCACTCACCTGTGCGAATTGGAACGGCTACAAACTGGGCGTTTGTCTCTGTTGGAAGTCATTATACAGTAGCCATTAGGACAGATGGGACATTGTGGGCATGGGGGTTGAACAGGCATGGCCAATTGGGCGACGGCACTATCACTAGAAGGCTTTCACCAGTTCGAATTGGTACGGATGCCAATTGGGCATCAGTTACCGCTCAAAACGAGCAAACACATGCCATTAAGACAGACGGGACATTGTGGGCATGGGGGCTTAACTCCTCTGGCCAATTGGGCGATGGTACTACAACTAATAGGCTTTCACCAGTGCAGATACAGTAAACCATGCTAGGGGCCTTAGACATAACTTATGTTCCAATGCCCCGGGGTTTTATGTATCTGGTTGCTATTATCGATCTGTATAGCCGGTATATAGTAGGCTGGAGTTTGTCAAACACGATGGAGGCTGAGTGGGTGGT
>Ga0209316_100155_pt1 | contig 25557 bp, 29 predicted proteins | sample 3C3metaG_FD_184150 | JGI IMG/M metagenome (GOLD analysis project Ga0209316, IMG submission 184150) | Freshwater bacterial and archeal communities from Indian Creek, Illinois, USA - 3C3 metaG (SPAdes) (version 3) | ecosystem: Environmental > Aquatic > Freshwater > Unclassified | place: USA: Indian... | reverse complement strand
GTTTAGAATTAGCTAATTTATTAACATTATGCTGCTTGAAATAAGCTATTATTTCAGCATAAAGTTTTCTTTGAATTAAACTATGCAAAACAACAACCTTATTCAACTGAGATTTAATGTTCTCAATATTGGGCTGATTTTCAATCAATGTTGCTGTTAAAGTTGTTTGCATTAAATATTTATTAATTTTATTCAACAGAATATATTATTTTATACAATAAATCAATAGCCAATGAATAGGTTTGAATAGATTTTTATACTACTGACGAAAACCCCAAGCAAAATACAAAAAGGGCTGTTTCTGCCATAAAGAAAGAAAATGTATGTTATTCAAATAAATTTAAACAAGATATAAAATATTATTAGGTCATTGATGTGAATTTTTTTATCATTCCAATTTTTTATTTCAATATGCTACATGGATATACTATGATTAGCATATGCTGTAGCAATCTGCTTATATTATATTTAAAAAAATAAGTTTACAAACAATTTATAGATAAACATCAATAAACTTAAAACATAATCCATTATCTCAGCCTCATTAAACCAATTAAACATTTGAAAACCTAACCAGTCGGGTACATGTGAAAATAAATAACATATATAGAACAATATCTAATTCAGAGAGCTTTATTTCAGTACTATTTAATAGTATAATAAAAAAAAATGACAAGACTACAGTTATTAAAATATCTGTAAAAAATTTTTTAAAACTAAAAAATTTATCTAAAATAGGATGAAACATATGTTATTTAGGTTATTAAACATTATATTAAATAAAAATCAAAAATCCATTAACAAAGCCAACACAGTTAGCAAAGAGAATATAGTTGATAAAACCAATGAAAGCAAGGAGACTAACACTAAAATAATAAAAAAACTAGCAAATGATGATAGTGTATCATTTTTGAAAGCAGGGTTAAAACAAATATATGGTTTATATGCAGTTGATGGAGATACATTTGTTGGCATGTTAGATGGTAAAAAAACAACCTTTAGGTTAGCCGGGTTAGATTCACCAGAAAAAAATAATGTGGGGTTTGGTGAGGCAAAACTCTTTTTAAATTCTCATGTTGGGAAAAGGGTGTTATTTATTAAATCAAGGGGGACAGATATATATGATAGACATATTGTGGATGTTTACCGCGATAAAATGAAAGAAGTTTTTATTAATGAACTAATTATAAAAAATGGTCTAGCCACAGTAGAAAATTATAAGAATTCTGATGGTGAGCAAACACACACATTTGCTGAAATGAAAATAAAAAAATTTCAAGAAATGAAGGCGCGATTTAGGTAATCAAGCACATATAAAAATTAAATAAAAATCTTTTTACATATGCTTGATTTACATAAATTTTAGTTTATTTTATTTAAAAAACATGGAAATAACAAAAAACAAACAGCTAAGTAAAACAAGATTTTACAACACATACAGAGGGTCAAAAGACACTGGGTATTTTTTCTATATGCCAACAATTGCAAAATCACCTAAAAAAATATTAAATTGGGACACTTGTGTGTTTTCAATATTTTTTATGTTTGGAAAGCACTATATTCAATTTAATATTTATGAGAGAATAAAAGATTCCAATCTTGAGGTTGTAAAAGAGAATATGGTAGCTTTATTAAGCATTATGAAGTCTGCAGGGCTTAAAATTACTGATATAAGTATGGCATTAGAATTTCTAAATAATAATCCATATCTTGTTTTAATTCTAAAAAATTCAAATGTTACACATCCATATGTAAAAAACATTGTGGTTGCTGCTGTGCAAAATCAACCATTTGTTACAGCATTATAATTCACATTATAGAATATTCTCTTGTGTTTTCTTGCTATAATATCTAAAGTTAAATGCAGGTGCCTTGCCTCGTAACTTGGTTCTGATTGCCTTAAAGGATTGACCTAAATTTACATCATCCCTTATTGCATGTTCCCTCAGTAGGGCTTCCATTATTGTATCATTGCGTAAAATTGCCAAATCCAAAGAGGTACCACAACATTCACCCAAGTCATTAATTACTATATTTATGTTTGCACCATTTTGCAAGAGTATTTTTGCACATTCATATCTTTTTAGCTTTACACTCCAATACAATGGAGTCCAAGAACAACTGCCCCCATTACAGTCCCTCTCATCAATATTTGCCACACTAGACATTAATTTTTCATGTAATTTTTTTGTGTTATCTGTGTAAACCAAATAAGATAAGGAGTTTTTGTCTGGTTTTAAAGACGCCAATGTTTGTGCATGTATTTGATTGCGTATCTTGTGAATAATATCAAAATCACTATCAGCCTCTTTAATATAGCATTCATTAATATTTGGGCTTATGTCATTTTCTACTTGAATTTTTACTTTTTTAGTTTGTGTCATGTGTGCCCTTGTTATTTTTTATTTATGCATCTTTGTGTTGAATTGCTATAAATTTTATTGATTTTTATTAAACAAAAAAAAGTGTGTTTTGTCAATTAAATTTTCTAATATCCTTAGCTTGACTTATTTTGTTGATTATTTAAATTTAATAACAATTCAAATAAAGCAAAATGTACTTATTTAACATTATGCTTTCAGATATAAAATTTCAGAGAAATAAATAAGTGTTTCTTGGTCACAAAAAATTGTAGTGGATATTAATTATGAACTTTAATTTAGAAACAATAGTTTTGTTGGTGGTGTTTGTTGGTATTATTTTGTCTTTAATGAATAAATTAAGGACTAGAAGATATTTGATGGAATTAAAAAAGGAGGAGGAGTTGCTAAAAAAAGCAGAACCAAGTAACCTGCCTCTTCCTCATGGCAGGTTAACAGAGACTCCTAAAGAGGCTATCCAAGGGATGTTTAACGAAAAGGTTGAAAAAAAATTCTCGTCTGCAATTAATGCCTCCAGGCCAATAGGTTGGGTCAAGCCAATAAATTATGATGAAGACATGAGGCAGGAAGAGAATAAGAAGATAGGTGCTGTGCATAAGGTTAGTATAGCAAAACAAGACAATGGGCAGCAAGACTCTAGACCAAGAATATTATTAGTAGATGATTCAGTAACAATCAGAAAATATATAAGCAATATTTTAAAAAAAATGGGTTTTAATGTGTATACAAAAAATGATGGGCAAGAGGCTCTGGAATACATTAAGGAAACAGCAAGTGTTGGTGAAAATTTTGATTTAATTATTACAGATATTGAAATGCCAAGAATGGATGGTGTTGAGTTAGTAAAAAACATACGGGGGCAAAAAAATTTTAATGAGATTCCAATTTTAATTATATCTTCAAATATAGGAAATCATTTTAGGTTAATGGAGGAAGAGATGATACAGGGGTTTATGCATAAGCCATTTAAAAATGAGGAATTTGAATTACAGGTGAAGTATTTGCTGAGCAGATGAAATACATCAACACAAGGCATAATTTAAAATTATAAAAAGGTTAGTTGACCACTATTTAATATATAGCAATATATAAACTTAGCCTTGTATTATTTTTGGCAAGATATATTCACTTTTGTGGTTTCATATGCAAATCACACACTTTACTTGACACATTTTATATGTTAGTTTATATAAAAAATATTTTATTTCTTAACCAAAGCATGATAAACAAAAAAATTAAAGATATAATATTCCATATATTTGATACGGAGACAACCGGGATAAGAGAATTTGATAGACCTATAGAAATTGCTATTATTAAGTATAAGTTAGGGCAAGTTCTAAATTCAAAAGATTGGCTGTTAAATCCAGGGATGCCAGTTCATCCTTCAGCAAGGGCTGTTCATGGCATTTCAGATGAAATGTTAATAGATAAGCAAGACTACAACAGTATTAAGGGTGAGTTGTTGGAGTTTGTTTCAGACAGGGTTTTGTTGGCTCACAATATAGATTTTGATTTAAAAATGATACCGGAGTTTAGCGATGGCAGCTTTATCAAACTTGATATTTTAACATTAGCTAAAAAAATATTTAAAATTGGAGATTTAAATACAAAAAAACAAGATCTAACTTCTTTTAAGTCCCAAGAGTTAAGGTATTGGTTAGGGTTGGAAGTAGATACTAGGGGGATTCCTGCACACAGGGCAGTCTCTGATGTTATTGTGTCTGCACATGTGTTTGATGAGATTTTGCATAGGTTTTTAAAATTAAACCTAGGTGATACATTTGGAGACTTGGTGCTGTTTCATGATACACCAACATTGATTGACTCCTTTAATTTTGGCAAATATAAGGGACAACCAATACCTGGGGTGTTACAAAAAGAAAAACAAACAGGCTTCAAATATATTGGTTGGTTGATGCAAAAAATTTACTCACAAGAAATTAAAATTGATAAGGACATGCTTTTTTCATTAGAGTTTTTTTTGCAAGACATGAATGAGTTAAAAACATTTAAAAAATCAGACAATAATATTGTGGAAAATCAAACTCAAAAGAAACCCTTCATAGACAACATGGGGCAGTCCACAATTAAAACAGAAAAGAATGAGGTGGATCAGCCATTTATGTTGACAAAAAGATTTGGGAGACATAATGGATAAAATTAATTTTTATTGTAATGCATGTGGTGCATGCTGCAATAAGCCACCAAACTTCAATTTTATTGACACAGTTGTTTCTGATGTGTCTATACCAATGTATGCAATGATGGCAGAAGGCTTGATTTCAGCAGATCTTGTGGAAAATTCATGTGCAATCAAATCAAATTAATGGAATCTTATTTGAATAAAACTATTTTTCACAAAATTAAAGACAATTTTAAAACATGTAGTTCAATTAAAAATCTACTACAAAAATACATTAGTTATTTAAATAATGAAATGTTTCAAACAACAAAAGATATAAAATCAGGGGGTTTATTGTATGAATATTAAAAAAAAATTAGCAAAAATAGGAAGTTTTTTTACATTTATGGGTTTAATTGCAACAGCACAAATCAGCTATGCACAGTTATCTTTTAATAACCAAGCAACAACAAATCAGAATTTATCTGCAAATGTGCCAGCAAATATTGCTGAACAACTAAAAGGCAGTGCAAGATTTAATGGTGCACTTATTGGATTTGGGATGAGATGTAACGTGTCTGATGGGGATGTGAAAAAAGTGCAGCAATTTTATATAAACAATATAAACAGAATAAACTTGAGTGAGGCTGACTTTAATGTAATTATTGCAATTTTTAACAATGCAAAAGACAATGTTAGGGACAATGTATCAGCACAAGAATGTAGGCATATTAGGGTGGAGTTTGAAAAAATATTGCAATTAATAAATTAAATTTTTATTGTCTTCCTTGTGTATTCTTGTGTTTTTGATAAATTTTGCTCCAAATAGGTCGAGGAAATAATTTTTTTACTATTTTCATCAATATCATTAAAAAAATCTGACTTCAAAATTAACATGAGAAATTCAGGCTGTTTGATTTCATTAGAGAAAAATCCAAGTTCATCTATTGTGTCATGTAGCATCAATTGTGGTGTGTTGTCTTTTAGTTGATAGTATCTTTTTAAGAAAGCAATTTTTTCTGTATTATTTAGTGATGTACTAAGATCTGTCAAGCAGTGAGTGAGTACTGAAATATTAGAGTTCTCTTTAATTATTCTGCTTATTGTGTATGGGGTTTTGTTTTGCTTTATGAACTCAACAAAATCTTTTATTTGCAAAAAACTAATATTTGTAAAGTCAATTTTTTTTACTTCTGATTGACTTAATTCTATGTTTTTTAAATAATAAAAATGACTGTGATTTATACTTTGATTTTTAATTAAATCCTGTTCAATATAGTCTTGCAGGTTTTTTATATTAAATTTTTTATCAAAAATCAAATTAAGAATATTTTCCTTGCCTACTGTATTTAGTAGGTGGGATAAAAATGTACTGCTTGTGATGCTTAATTCATTATATGAGCTAAAAAATTTCTTTAAAAAAACCTCTTGCTCATCATTTTTAGAGGCAATTTCATAGAGAAAGTTTAACTGTGAAAGGTTGCTAAAATATATGTTGCTCATAAGAGCCTCTATTTTCTTATTTTTGTTTTCTTGTGTATCAGATTTGATTTGATTAAATAGATAATGATAATTTTTGTCTAACTCCTTTTTTGTTCCAATAATAGAGGCGACCTTATTTGTGTCCAAATCAAATTTTGCATGGTGTTTGATTAGTATTTTTTGCCCTTCAATAGATGTAATATAAGGGTTTACATTTGCATGTAAAATAACACTTGGTGTTATTTTCATTTTATAAAACACTTCAAAATCAATTTGAGATATTTTACCTTTAATTATTCTACTAAAATAGTATATTAATAGTTGTTGTTTCTCAGATTTTTTTAAAAAATTAAACCCTGATATATCTTCAACTGACTTTATTTTTTTAGATAAGCCCAACAATAACTCAGATGGTTCTTGAGTCCTGCTGTATATCTGACTAACATGTTCTGGATTTATTTTGTCTAAATAAAAATGGGTAAAATAAGATGGAATAATATGTGGAAGTTCATTTTTATCAAAATATGCCCTTATAGACTCAATTTCTTTGTACTGATTATAATTAAATTTAGATAATATTGTTGTATTATTCAGAAGAATCTGCTGTTGATTGGTTGGTGTTTTCTTTAGAATTCTAAAGAACTCAAGTGTTTCATCCTTCGTTAATCTATCCATAGTTTGGAATACAGCATCAATTTTTTCAAAAAATTGATGCTTATTAACAAGAATTTTATCAATAATCTTTAATTTTTGCTCATTATTTAAATTCTTTTTTAAAAGTGGCAAAAATGAAGGATAATTTTCCAATTTTAAATTGGTAAAAATTTTTAAGCAATGTTCTAAATTTGGCTTTTTTATGCCACTTTCATATATAAAGGCTATGGCTTTTTTAAATCCTTCTGGCTCTTTTATTAAGCTATCAAATATCTTTTCAAAAGATTCAGAATTAAAGTAGTTGCTATTATGTTCCTTTATTTTACGTAAACTAATTAACAATCTTTCTTTATTGATGCGAGGATTCACCTTGCTGTTTTCATATATGGTATTTATTAGAAATTCGTCAACATCTTCTGGGTGATTGTTTAATAAGTGACTAAAAATTCTATTATCTTGATTATTTAATGATAAGTGCAGTAATTTGATGTCCCCATAATATTGGGTATTTTTATTGCTGTAAAAAAGAATAAATCCATTAAATGTATTGTGTTGTGTTGCAACATCTAGTGCGGTGATGTTGTCTTTATTGCTTTGCATAGGTATTGGAATTTGTTTTAAAATATCTTCTGAGCAATTGGGATTGTGTGCTAGATAATGATAAACTGAGTTTTGGTTTAAGTCAGTGTGTTGAAAAAATTTCTTTGGAAGCTCTGAAAAAATCTGTAACATATCTGCAGATTCACCATATTGAGACAATACAAGCAAGGGGAAAACACCATTTATGTTTTGTGCAAGAAAAAAATCTTTATTCTCCACAAGATTGGCTTTAACTTGATTAATTATGTTTTTTGAATTATTTTGAAAAATATAGTGTAAATAATTGCTGTTATTTTTGTTTTTTGAATTAATCAGGCTTTTATCATGAACTAATAAAAAATTAAAAATTTCCAGCTTGTCTTTTTTGCTAGCATATAAAAACAGGTTTTCACCATGCTGATTCTCAAACTGCAATAATGATGGGTGATTTTGCACCAAATTTGAAAAAGCTACAAGATTGTTATTATTTATGTAGGAGTATGCTTTAAAAATTAAATTATTTAACATTTTACTATTTGTTTTTTTCTTATATAATTTTAATTATATATATAAAAAAAGGGTTTGCAATTATGAATACAGTGAAAAAAACCAATTATAGAAGTATAGGGCAAATGCTAATAAAAAATGACTTTGAGGCAATTCATGAAGAGATATGTAGGCTAATCAAAACAAATGAAATAGAAAATTTATTAAAACCAAAAGATGGCAGTGTGTTCACAGAATTAGATGATATCTTATTTGCATTACCTGACTTTGCTGTTAAGAAAGAAGAAAACAATGAAATTGTAGAAAACAGACGCACCGGTGAGTTGTTTCCAATGGTTAAGGAAGTAGTTAGGCTATTGTTAGGCTTAAATGCAAACCCAAATGTTCTATATGATGATGCAGAAACTGCCTTTTTGAAGGCTTGTAAAATGAATTCACCTGAATTGTTAAAAACTTTTTTGGGACACCCAGAAAACTCAGCAAACATAAACTCACAAGATGGTGAAAATAAAAATGCTTTATATTATGCCATAATGTATGATGCAGAAAAAAACCTAAGATTTTTAATAGATTCTTGTGGTCTAAACCCACATGAAAAAAACTTCTTAATATACAACCAAACGCCTATATATTTTGCATGTAAATTTGGGGCTGAAAATTGCTTTGATGTCTTAATGGACAAGAGCGTTAGTTTAAATATATACGACTTAAATGGACAAAGACCAATAGACACAATGCTGTTAGGATATGATAAAGATACAATATTAAATTTAGAGCCAACAGAGAAAGAAAAAGAATTTTGGGGTAGATTTACACAAAAGGTAAGAGAGAAAATGGATGAACAAGCAGATGCAAATCCAAGCAAAAAAAAATATAGGACTTCATTTTAAATTACTAAATCTAATTATGTGTTTAAACTATGGTAAATACTACTGAAGTTGTCGGTGTAAAAAGTGTAAGCTATATTTTATATGGTGCCTCATTTAACCGTTCATCCATACCTACACAAAGCTACCCATAGCTTGACATCTGTTCATAATGGATAGCACAGCTTAGTTATGAACGGATGTCAAGCAAACTGCTCACACCCTCATCACATTGGGCATTTTTCAGCAATTTCTCAGATGTTGGAAGAGTATGACATTGTTATTGTTTTTCCATACCCAAAGAAATATGTGGACGGAAAGCAGGAAATGCTTCCGCCAATTTCACAAAGAATGAAAATGTTGGAGCTTTTCTGTATTGATTTCTTTCCAAAAGTAATTGACAGAATCTGTTTAATAAATTTAGCTGCTGAAATGAGCATGGGCACCAATAATATAGCCCACACATATGATTATTTGACCCATATTAAAAATAAATTACCAAAGAAATCAACACTACGTGTCTGTTTGGGTTTTGATTCTCAATATTTTTTGCAAAAAGAAAAGTTTTATAATGAAGATTTAATAAAAAAAGAATTTTCCCCATTTTATTTACAGGAAGAAAATAAAATAAAATCAGAGGATTTGAGGCATTTCTTTGTAATGCATAAGAATATCAGGTCAAAAAAAGAAGAAAATTATATAAGATATGCAGTTGGCAACTCTTTGTCTGAACATATATTTAAAAATAATTTATATGGTGTAAATAAAATAAAGAATAAACCATGTATCATAAAAAAATAAAAATTTAATTTTAATTTCCAAAGTGTAATATCACACACAAGCACAGACTGGTTGGGGCTTGAGCAAGCCATCAATTTGAAAAGCATGGTGTGGTGAAACATGTTAGTCTTAGCTTGCTATTTCATATAAATTTTTTACATTATTTTCATGTATAAAAAACAGATATGCATAAGTTTTTAAACAATCAATAAAAATCATAAGTATGGAAAACAAGCCACTAGAAAAAAACATATTAGACTCTTCAAGCCAGTTTTATTTAAAAAATGAACATAGGCAAAGGAGTGCTTTAAAAGATTTAGTGGTTGCTGTTGTTTTTTTACTGATAAGTTTTTCTTCACTTTATATCCCTTTCAAAAAAAATGAAATCAAAAATCAAAACATTTTATTGATTGGCAATCTGCAGGAACAAGTTACACAGGCTAATTTACAGGCACTATTAATAAATTTCAGTGATAATAGGGATTTGGGTAAATTGAGTCTTATAATAGAAAATATTAATAGAAATATTGAGGAAGCCAAGCTTAAAAATACGAATGTGAAATTTTCTTCAATTTTTGAGGCAATAGATTCTTCCTGGCATAAAAATGTCCAAATTATTAATCATTTAATCAATGATGGTTCAAAAACCACAAGGGATGAGTTGAAATCACAGAGATTGAGTCTAAGTGCAGCACAAGAAAATATGGAAAAATCCATAATAGAATTACAAGAGCTAATCATAGTGAGAGCACAGTATAATGTATTATTTTTTATTTTATCTTTAATTTTACTGTGCCTAGGTGTGGCTGCTGTGTTATTGTCTGTAAGAGCAATAAAAGGCAATAGCAGAGAAATGCTTGTGACTTTGACTGTATTGGAAAAAAATATAATAGACAAAAATAAAACTATTGAGTTAATTAGGCAAACAGAAGGAATGTTAAACAATGGATTCTCTTCAAGGGTTAACTCTACTGACAAGTTGTTGTTGCCAATTGCTAGTGCAATTGAGAAAGTAAGGCTACGAGTTGCCAAAATAGTCAAATCAGCCACTGAAAACGCTCATCTTTTTAATAAAACAATAGCTAAGGTTAATGAATGTGCTAAAACAGCAGAAGATTCTCAGACAGAGCAAATCAAAACATTTAGGAGGGTTGCTGAAAAAATTGAACAGATTACAAATGAAGTGGGGGGGATAGCACAAGCCATTTGGACTTCAAAAGAAGAATTTAATAAATCCAAGCAAATTTCAAGTGAGAGTAAAAATGCAATAATAGAATCAATCCATAAGATGGATGAAATCAGAAACACCATTCAAGACTCATCAAAAAAAATTAAAAAACTTGGTGAGTCAGCCCAAGCAATAAATGAGGCAATTGAGCTAATTAAAAACATTACAAAACAAATCAATATATTGGCTCTGAATTCTGCCATTCAGGCGGCATCCTCAAGTGAGGGTGGAAAAGAATTCAGTATCGTAGCCCAAGAGGTTCAAAGATTGGCTTTTGAGTCTCAATCTGCAACGAGAAAAATTGAAACGTTAATAGAGGAAATACAAACAGATACAGCCTCTGCAATTGCTTCAATGGAAAAAACGACTCAAGAGGTTGTCATTGGATCAAGATTAACAGATACTTTAGGTTACTCACTCAAGCAAATTGAAACACATGCTAGTTTTTTAGCTTTGCAGACTAGTGAATCTTCAAACAGTATTGAAAATAAAAGTGAAGAAATGGTTGCAATTGCTTTGGAATTTAAAAGAATAGGTGCTGTATCTGACAAAATATTAGAAGACATATGTCTTATTCATGAACAGGGTGTGAAATTAAATGCCATTGCAGGAAATATGCTAAATGATATTAAATAAAACAAAATATTTGGTATTTATACTAAATAAAGTATGTAATAAAATAAAATTATAACATGTTTGCTATTCACAAAGTTTATTATTTCATGTTACAATGCAGACATATTTATGGAGAGTAGCTTATGTTAGATAGTAGTGCTTATTCACAAGACTGTGTGGAGGCTTTTAGAAGGATATCAATCTTTGCAAAACAAAAAAAGTTTGAATTTATTTCTGTTGACATGTATATATTGCTGCTAACTAAAACCAAAAGAGGCAAAGAGATATTGCATGCCATGGGAATAGAGTCAGAGGAATTATCAAAGAATATATTTGAATATATTGAAGAAAACATTCCAAAAACAACTGGTGGCAACCCAGTTATAACAATACAATTAAAACAATTATTAGAAAATGCTAAAAAATTATCAGGTCTTGCCAAAAAAGAACAAGTGACAGAAGATTACATTTTTGTTGCTCTTTTTGACTTAGATGAAGATGACTGCTTTATTTTAAATTATTTTGAATCATGTGGTGTTACAAGATTTGACTGTATGAATTTTTTTGCAAATGGCAAAGCAAAAGGTGGTGGTAATGAGGATATTGATAAATCAAAAAATTACTTAAACAAATATGCAGTTTTATTAAATAAAAAAGTCAGTGAGAATAAAATTGAAAATATTATTGGGAGAGAGCAAGAGATTAATCAAATGATTGAGGTTCTTTGTCAAAAGAAAAAGAATAACCCCCTTTTGGTTGGTGAGGCTGGTGTTGGAAAAACAGCCTTAATAGAAGGTTTAGCCTATAGGATTGAGAATGATGATGTACCAGAACAAATAAAAGGATATAGTGTATATATGCTTGATTTAACTGCTGTATTGGCAGGAACAAAATATAGGGGGGATTTTGAAGATCGGTTAAAAAATATAATTAAAGAGGCAACAAGTAATCAAAATGTTATTTTGGCAATTGATGAGATTCATACTCTAATTGGTTCTGGTAGTGGTAGTGGTGCTATGGATGGTTCAAATATTTTAAAGCCAGCACTTGGGGGTGGCGAAATTAAGGTAATTGGAGCCACAACATACAGTGAATATTCAAAAATTTTTGAAAAAGAGTCAGCTTTAAATAGGAGATTTAAGAAAATTGATGTGGCTGAACCTTCCAGGGAAGAAGCATTAAAAATATTGCTAGGTCTGCAAAAAAAATATGAGGAATTTCATCAGGTAAAATATAGCAAGGAGGCTTTTGAGCAGGCTATAGATATTAGTGTTAAATATATTAATGACAAATTTTTACCGGATAAGGCTTTTGATTTGATTGATGTAGCAGGGTCAAAGGCTAAATTGGGTGGAGTAAAAGAAATTTCTGCCTCGTATATGATGTCTGTTTGTGCAGAGGTTTTAAAAATACCAATTAATCAAATAAGCCCTAAGCAAAAAAATGATATGGGTTCTTTAAGTGTGTTATTAAAGCAAGAAATTTTTGGGCAGGATACAGCAATTGAGACTCTGGTTGACTCAATTATATTATCCAGGGCAAGGTTAAATACAAAAGAGAAACCTGTTGGCTCATTTTTATTTGCAGGCCCTAGTGGTGTTGGTAAAACTGAATTAGCAAAGCAGTTGGCAAAAAACTTACAATTGCCACTTATCAGATTTGATATGTCTGAATATATGGAAAAGCATACAGTATCTAAATTTGTAGGGGCACCACCAGGATATATTGGGTATGAGCAAGGGGGGGTATTAATTGAGCAAATTAGGAAATTCCCCCACTCAATTCTTCTTCTTGATGAAATTGAAAAAGCACACCCGGATATTCTAAATATGCTTTTGCAAGTAATGGATTATGCAACACTAACAGATAGTAATAATAAAAAAGCCAATTTTAAAAATGTTATTTTAATAATGACAACAAATATTGGTGCTGACCAAATGTCTAAAAATAAAATTGGCTTCAATAAGAACTCAACAGAAGTCTCTGATAGGAGGGAGGCTATTAAAAAACATCTCTCCCCTGAATTCTATAATAGATTGGATGGTGTAATTCAATTTAATGCACTTAATGTAGAGCAGATTGAATGCATTGTTAGGCAACACATCACAAAACTCAATACGATTCTTTTAGAAAAAAATATTATTGCAATATTCGAAGACTCTGTAATAGGCTATATTGTGGAAAGTGGATTTGATAAGAATTTAGGTGCTAGACCAATTGAGAGGTTTATTGAGCAAAACATACATGTTCCATTGGCAAAAGAGATGCTTTTTGGCACCTTGGAGAATGGTGGGGGGATAACAATCAAGATGAATAATTCAAAAATAACATTTGAGCAATCTGTTCAGAATAATAAGATTAAAAAAACAAGAAAATCCAAAGAGACTATAGAAATGTAATGAGCACTTTTAGCCTCTAAATTTCTACAAAATACACATAATTAACAGTTATGTGTATTTTGTATTTGAAAAACCCCATTATGGGACTTCAATGTTGACACACCGAATAAATAAAAGTAAATATTAATTTTTAAAGCTTATAAATATGGAAATTAATTTTGGAACAGATAGTTCCACTATAAAAAGTGGAATGAACACACAAGTAAAATGGGATAGCAAAAGGGTAATTAATGCTCACATGTTGCTTGTTGGTAAATCCGGGATGGGGAAAACATATACCCTAAGAGAAATGATAAACCAATTAAAGTCTCATGCAAATGGCAAGATTAGAATTAGAATTATAGATGTACATGGGGATATTGACATTGAAGATAGCTCAACCATAAAGTTTTCAGAATCAAGTGAATATGGGTTTAACCCACTTGCAGTTAATCCAGATCCTGATTTTGGTGGAGTTAGGAAAAGAATTCAATCCTTCATATCTGCCTTAAATAAGACTTCAAGAAAATTAGGACCAAAGCAAGAGTCTGTTTTGAGAAATATCTTATTAGATTTATATGCAGCCAATGGGTTTAATGAAAAGGATTCAAAAACATGGGGTCTATATGATGAACAGGGCAATAGGCTGCTGCATAATGGGAAGCCCAAAAAATACCCAACATTAGAAGATGCATTTAGATATGGTACTTTTAAACATAAGGGCATGTTTTTAGGAACTTCAAATAAAGCAATTTTCAACTTGGAGGAAGTAAACAAAAAAGCAAAACAACTATACTTAAAACAAAAAAATTTACACAAAACACCACAGGAAGAAATTGACAAGCTAAAAGCCGAAATAAAAGCAACAGGAGAATCTGCAATTGATGCCTACATTAAGTATGTTGAGAGTATAGAAAGTGGTATGGAATTAACTGACTTAATAAAGTATGATTCAATTGATTCATTAAAATCAAGTGTTGATAGAGTTGGAAACCTGGTGGCTTCTGGTATATTTAAAAACAAAGAGCCAGCCTTTGATAAAAATGCAATGATTTGGAGGTATGACATAAGAGCCCTTACTAATTTAGATGAGAAGAAATTGTTTGTATACTTTTTATTGGAAGAAATTTTTGCAAAAAGAATACAGGAGGGAACAAAAGATGATGTGGTTGAAATGGTTTTCTTAGATGAGGCAAATCTGTTTTTTAGTGATGAGGCTGATAATATTATAAATATTATTTCTAAGGAGGCTAGGAAATTTGGGCTAGGGTTGTGCTGCGCTTCACAAAGCCCAACTCATTTTTCAGAAGATTTTATTTCTAATGTGGGAACTAAAATTATTTTAGGCTTAGATCAAATGTTTTGGGATGGTAGTGTTAGAAAACTAAAAATTGAACAACAAGCATTAGAGTGGATTGTGCCACATAAAAAAATGGTTATGCAAATCAATAATAAGGCCGAATTTAAGAATAAATTTATTTGGGTAACATTAAATAAGTAGTGGGTCTTGATTTTGTATTCAAATTTTTTAATTTAATTGTAATGAAAGCAGTATGCGGTGCTCAATAAGTAAATTGAGCCTACTCAAATAACAGTAACAAATAATAGCAAAAAATAATGACAAACGAATTTGATTTTATTGATAATCCAGTTGTGTTGCTTTGGTTTAAAAATTTTGCCAAGAGTGAGCCTCTTGGGTTTACTTTTTTAACTCAGGGTAATCAAAAATTGTTTTCCAGGTTTTGGGGAACATCAAATGGGGTAACTCAAAAATTCAACTATTGGAAGAGAGATTATTTGGGGATTACTATATATGTGTATTCTGACAATGATGCAACCTTTTATAAGGTCCAATATTTGGGTGACAAGACAATGTTTCAGCAAGACAAAAAAATGGGCACTTATTTGACAGGCTTTTTGGAAAAAACCATAAAAGAAATATTAGAAGGATAAGGCTAAATACCTTTTGAAAAATTAAATTTATCTATTTTACCTGTTTAGAATGTAAGGTATTCTAAATAATGGCATTTTTCTTTTGTGCGGTTTCTAAAAACCTTTGAGTAAGGTTGGTTAAAGTGTGTGGTGTTGTTTTCTTAATCTTATTATTATATATTAGGGTATCATGAAATCGTGAAAAAAGCTGTTCTTTTTGTTTTGGATCAACTGATAGATTTGAGATTTGTCCATTAACAATTTGGCTCAATTGTAAATACATATTCACTGAGGCAACACAAGTTTTAACAAGGGATTCATGCTGTGTGTAGTTATGAAGTATTTGTTCTCTATACTTCATGATTTTTGAAAACCCAGAGGATTGTGATAATAACTGAGGATTTTCAGACAGCAGGTTTTTAGCTAAATCAGGCTCTAGTCCATTTATAGTGGCAAAATTATTTAACATTTTTATATAATGATTTTTACTACTAATGGTGCTTAGTTTAGAAATAAACTCTATTTGATCACTCATTGCTTGAAGGATTTTTGGTATAAAAATTTTTTCATAAAAATTATATTTTAGCTTATCATCAAGACCTTCTACACAAGAAATAACAATGGTGCCATCAGTTGCTGTCCCTATATTAAATTCTCCTTGAATTTTTTCTTGTAGTTGACTCAATATAGCATCATGGGTTTTATTGGTTTGAATATTATTCTCTTCAAATTTAATACCCAAAAAAGACAACTCATCTTTAAATTTCTTTTCAATTTGTTTAATTTTTACTTTCTCACCAATAAATGAAATCTTACTGAGTACACTGTTATAGTGAGTACCATATTGGTCATATTGCATAGCAATGCTATTTTGTGTGGTATTTATGTGGTTTTTTATGTCTTCCAAAAATCCTACTAGATTAAATAATTTGATATTTTTTAGGGTTAAAACAGTGCCCATCTTAACTCTATACCAAATATTATCAATACCTTTACCAAGACTATCCAAGTAAGTTGATTCATCAATTCTAAGTTTCAAGGCTGCCATAAGGTTTTTAAACTTAACAAATTTATCACCACTCTCCTTGTTTTTTATATGAAATCTTACATGATCCTCATCACATGTTAATTTGTCTGGTTTTTGACTTGCATTAATAAACTCCAAAAGCTCTTGCTTGTCTTGTTCATCTAAATATTTGTCTTCCAGCACTAGCCTTGCAGCTTGTCCAGAGGCAAGCATGGTGTTACTTAACATAGACTCATAAAGTCTAGCTATGGAATTCTCACTTGTTAAGTTGATATCAGATTCAATTGGTTTATGCATTAGCATTATGTGTCCCTTATGTTTTATATGTTACATATTACATTTTACATGTATATTTTCTATAATCAAGATTATTGACAAGATGGATTTTAAAAAATACCATGACATTTTAGAGGAAATAGTAGCATGCCAAAAAATATAGCCTTACATAAGGGATACAAGTTAGGAGAGTATAGTATTTCAAAAAAACTAAGCACTGGGGGGTTTAGTTTAGTATATTTGGCATACACAAAGGATGGAAGTCCGGTGGCAATAAAGGAATTTTTTCCAAATCATCTACATTTAAGACAGAGTGGACAGTGGATAAATTTTATAAATAGTAGAGAAAAACAGCGGTTTTTAACTGGGTTAAAGGCTTTTAAGGATGAAACTGAAATTGTTATGCAATTAAAGCATAATAACATTATTGAAATTATAGATTTCTTTGAAGCCAACGGGACTGCCTATATTGTTATGCCTTATGAGTATGGAATGACACTGAGTAAATATATTGCAACAAGGAAGGTTATAAATGAACAGGAACTCTTTACAATTTCAGAAGGAATATTTTCTGCTGTTCAGGTATTTCATGATAATAATATAATTCATTTAGATTTAAAACCAGGCAATATTTGGCTAAGACCCGATAAGGAAGCACTAATCTTGGACTTTGGAACGGCACGGATTATAAATGACCCAATCAAAAGCAACCACCCACCAATGCACACACCTGGGTATGCTGCACCAGAGCAGCACAAGGAGTTTTTCCTCCCACATCGTGTTGGAGTGTGGACAGACTATTATGGATTAGGCACTACATTATATGCCCTTATAGAAAAAAAACCACCACCACCTTCCATGGGGTTGTTAAATATTGGCACTCCAGCTACTATTGTATCCAAAAGAAGTGGACAGTTAAATGCAGATTTTTTAGAAATGATTGAAACATTGCTTCAGTTAGAATGGGACAAAAGAAAAAAAATTAATTTAAAAGACATGATTGGAAAACTGAAGCAATTTAAAGTAGCACCTAAAGCTTCGTTGGTTACAGATTTTTTAAATAAAGAAATTAAATTATCTTATTGTAGGTATAAGGAAGAAGTATTGAATAAATCCTAGTTGTATATAGCTTACAAACATGTTATGAAATGCTATTTAACACATAAACAATGCACTACAATTAATTTATTTGTTCTTTTATTTAATTATTACCAGAATATATGGTTTACCTCATTATTCCTTTATATTGAAACTTTCACCACAACCACAATTATGATTTGCATTTGGATTGCTAAAAACTATTTTTTCATTAATCCCGTCTCTAACAAGATCTATTACAGTGTTATTTAGAAATTTGTAGTTTTCTTCTATTATTGCAAAATCAATATTACTAAATGTGTGGGTTGGTTTAACCTCATGTGATTGGTGTAGGTGGTATTTATATCCTGAGCAGCCACTGCTCTTAACATCAAAAATATAGGTTGATCCAACTGATTTTTTATTTTCTAAAAAATTTTGTGCTTTTTCTGTCAAAAATATTGCAAACATGTGTGTTCCTTTTGTTATACCATTTACTACTTATATGGGTTTTTAAAAGGAAATCAATATTAATTTCTATTAAATTGTTATTTTGTTTTTGCATGATTTATAATCTGTAATTATAAATCAATTTTTAGTATTAAAATAAATTTTGGAAGTTTATTTTTCTTTCAATTTCTGATTTTTGCCTTCTAGAGATGGGAAGAATTGTTGTATTGTCTTTCAAACAAACATAAATAGAATTTTCTTTCTTCAAAAAACTATAAATATATTGTGGGTTTATCAAGGAAGACCGATGGATTTTAATAAAGTATGGATATTTTTTCTCCAAGTTTATTAATGTATCGTTTATTAAAAAAGATTTCTTTTCAGTTTTTACTGTTATATATTTCATATCTGCTTTAAAATAAATAATGTCCTTAATTGGGACTTGAACATTTATTCCACTTAAATCAATATTTATAAATTCACTATCTTTCTGAAAAACATTATTGTGTTTATTAATTATTTTTTGTAACAGATTAGAAATTGATTCTTGACCAATTGGTTTAAGAATATAATCAAATGCATTAACCTGAAAGGCTTTATAGCCAAAGTTATCATAGGCAGTTATAAAAACAATAATTGGTAAAGCATCATCTTGGTATCTGTCTTTATAGCTCTTATTGATTATGTTGGCAACCTCTATCCCATTTTTACCTTGCATATGTATATCAAGAAAAACTATAGATGGCGTTGTGGCTTCTAGCTTAATAAAAAAATCATTATAACTATTGCTTTCTAAAACATTGAAATGTTTTAATTCTTTATATTTTGTTTTTTCCTCGTCTAAGATTTCTTTTAGATATTCGGTTGCAAGCACTTCATCATCTAATATCAGTATAGTTTGATTTTTCATCCTGTCAGTCCTGCTGTTTTAGTTCCATTTTGTAAAGGTTTTGTATTCTCTATTCCCAAATTCTCTGGTGACTTTATGATATTTGTTGATGGCTTTTCTTCAGAAAGAACATGTAAATTAATTTTTTTTATAATATATTCATGTTGGGCAATAATTTTTTCAAACATTTGCTTTGGGTCATTTAAAAATTCAAAATCATATGACTGCTCATTTTGGTTAATTAAAGTTAAAGTCCCATAATTTAATATTTTGCCATATTTGCTTTGATTAACCGTAATGGTTTTTACTTCTTCAAGCAAATTCCAACCTATAATTTTATCTTTACCAATATATACATAAATTTTATTTTTAGTTATAAACATTTTTTTATTTTTCCATTGGAGAAAACTGGGTATAAAAATAATGGCATTTATTAAAGTAAGAACCACAAGCAGAGACAACGAGAATGTACCAAGCACATACCCAGCAGACAAAAGCAATATGGCAAATGATGGGAACATGAAAAAAATACTTGTTTTTTGTTGGTGTAGTATTAATGTCTTTAACATGAAATTTTTTTACTGCTTTTATATTTGAGGAAAAATTGGGTTAAGTCACCCCATTATGTTTATATAAAAGATTAACATTGTCAATTTTTTACTTAATTAATAAAATAAAGAAATTAAAGTAACGCTAGTTTAAATAAAACATTTTTTATATAGTTTCTTGTATACTAAGGTGTTACATTGTTAAAATAAAAGCATTTAGTAACGTGGCAAATACAATAGTTGTTGCATGTTATTATCATATGCAAATAATGGAATAATTTAGCATAAGTCAGCCTTAATTTAAAGTTAATTAGAGTGGTTTTGGGTTAATTCTCTAAATGTATCCATCATTCTTTTTGACCACATGCTAGGTGCTATTAGTGGATTGTGGGTGGCTATACTAGTCTGTGAAGCATAAAGGCATGCCCATCCAGGATGCCTTCTTACTCTAATGTTTTGTATAAAAAACATTGCCTTTTGCATGCTTGGGTTAATATATTGTGGGGTTCTATTCAGCACAGTTAATATGTCTGGAAATGACCGAAGCAATTGATGTGACGCACTACGTGCTGTACGGTTTGAACAAACACTGGCATCTTGTTGTGTCATTATCATGGCAGTATAAAACCAGGTATGTGTTTCTTCTGCTTGGTTATTTCTTGCATAAAAATCAGCAAGAAGCCAAAAAATTGGGACATGATTGGAGTTTTTTTGTGATAAGAGATAATTAAGGTAGCTCTTGGAATTTTTGTTTATGTTTTCTTTAAGGTATGAAAAAAAAGAATGGTAATTATTTTGATTTAAAAATTGGTCTAATATTGTTTTGTGTTGTTGGTTAATTTCTGCAGTACCAGTATTGGGGGACACATTAGTAGCCTGATTAGTTTGCCCTAATGGAGGCATTGGGGCTATTTGAGAAAAAGAAAAATTATGTAGAGTTAATAATAAAGAAAACATAAATAATATTTTTTTAAGTGGGTGTCTCATAAATATTCCTTGAAAATAAAATAGTATAGGGAAGCAAAAAAATTAAGTCAACAAAAAAAGGGCTTACGCCCTTTTTAAGAATCATTTTGGGTAATAAGGTTATGACTAAACCCCAGCCTGGCATTTAAGCTGCCAAAGCAAATGTATCGTCGTTTGCAGATACTTTTTGTGCTTTAACGTTTTCCGTAACGAGTAGCCTCTTAGTTTACTATGCTGTCAATCGAACCCTGTCAGCCCCATCAGAAAATTACAATAACTTTTTAGTTATATAGTTTTTTGGTGGAGCTGGGTGGATTTGAACCACCATCTTGCCAACTTTCAAAAAATTAGTTAACTACTATTAAGTGTATTCTACCAAAAAAATAAATAAAAAGCAATGGCTTTCAATCAAAATAAGGAAACAATATTTTATACGATTGACAATAAAGAGATGTTGTAATATTGTTACCAAATAACCATATGCAATAATTAGTTTGCAATAAAAGGATAAATTATGCCAGAGTGTTTAGTTAGTACAATATTATTTAGTATATTATGGATTGGTGTTTTGGGGGGAGTGTTTGTGTTACTCTTTTTAAAAATTAGAAACAGAAAGTGTGACATCTTAAGCAATGAGTACATACTAGAGGATAAGGGAAAATTTAGAAATTATTACGTCTAAACATGAATCGGAACAATTAAGGATTTATTCTTAGCAGAAGAGAAAGAATATGTTTTTATTTGTGTACTAGAAGTGGGTTTGGTGGCAAACCTGCGGCTTGTGTATGGAATAAATAATCCTTGATTAAATTTAAAGTCGCCAGAACCAGTGGAGGTCAGCGTAAAAGATAATTGTTTTCTATGCTTCTTTGAAGATTTTGATAGCCTAATAAAATTCAAGTCTTTCTTGAATGTAGCCCTAATAATATCTCCATTTTTCCAATCAAGGTTAAAATCTTTGGGGTCAAATTTAACCACAACTCTGGGCTGGTTATTGCTAGTGACTTGAATAGAAACTAGTGTATTAAATGTTTTATCAATGCTCATAAAATAATTACCTGTTAAATTAAAATTGCAAGGTTAAGCCTGCTGAACCAAAACCTGCAGTGGAAACTCATGGCTCTTAGCAAAATCAATTGCCATTTGTTGTTTTGTAAAGGCCACATCTTTTGTGTACTGACCAACTACACCCTTGCCATCTGTATGGATTTTTTGTGTAATAACAAAAGCTTGTTCTTCTGTCTTGTTAAAAATCTGCTGCAGACAAGACATTACAAATTCAAAAGTTGTAAAATCATCATTTAAAAAAATAACAGCATACATGTTTGGTGGTTTAATATTTTGTTTCTGCGATTGCTTCTCTTTTTCAATAGTTTCAGACATATTGCAATTCCTTTTGATAGTTGGTTTTTAAAAGCATAGGTGTATTATATCACATAAAAAACTTTATGTGGAAAAAAATTCATATATTGTTGTTAGTGGGCATCACAATATAGCAGACTTCATGTGTTAAAAATTCTTAGAATTGAACAGCTTAAAAATATTTTTGTACAATCTTTGCAATCATATTTAATCTTTATACAATAGAATTATATAAAGATTAAATTCATAAGGAGATTTTTATGAGAACAGAGATTATAGCATTAAATAGAGAGCACTTAAAGCGACTTGTTGATGAGGAGATTGAACGCTATGGAAATAATTGCAATTTAAATCACATCGATGTTTCTGGCATTACTGATATGTCTTCTCTATTTAATAGATCTAAATTTAATGGCAACATATCTGGCTGGAATGTATCAAATGTAAGCAATATGTCATGGTTGTTTTATCAGTCAGAGTTCAAAGGAGATATAAACCAGTGGGATGTCTCTAATGTAACTGATATGTCTGGAATGTTTGCTAGATCACAGTTTAATCATAACATAAGCAAATGGAACGTTTCTAATGTAAAGAATATGGAATTTATGTTTTATGGTTCAAAATTTAATCAAAACATATCAAGATGGAACATGTCTAATGTAAAAAATATGCGTGGCATGTTTTATAACTCAATATTTAATCAAGACATTTCAGCATGGGATACCTCTAATGTAACTAATATGGGCTTTATGTTTAATGGCTCAAAATTTAATCAAGACATTTCAGAATGGGATGTATCTGCTGTGACTAACATGTGGGGCATGTTTAGCCAATCATTATTGGACCATGATATCTCCACATGGAAGCCAAAAAAATTAATATATAAAGGTGAGATTTTTAATGGCTCCAAATTAGAACATGACAACACATTGCCATATTGGGCAAATGTGGAGGTGGAGTTTTTAGAGCAAGCCATAAATGCTTATCAATTGCAAAAAAAAATAAGCACCAATTTTAAAAAGAAGCAGGGATCTATTGGTGCAGAACTTAATTTGCTAAAAGTATAGTCATAAAGATAGCATAAAGGTAGGTTGGCTATCAAATAAGGATAAGAGACTTATGGTAAATAACATTAATGAGCAGGTATTAAATTTAATTTTAAAGATGAAAATATGAAGAAAACAATTGTGGCAATAAAAAAAATGCATTTAAAGCAACTCATTAAAGAGGAAATCAAACACTATGGCCATAACTGTGATCTAAACCATATTGATGTTACAAATATTGAAGATATGTCCTATATTTTTTATGAGACAGAATTTAATGGGGATATAAGTCAATGGAACACCTCAAAAGTTGCCATTATGTGGGGAATGTTTCAAAATTCAATATTTAATGGAGATATAAGCCAATGGAATGAGAAAATAAGGACAAACAGTAACAGTTGTAACTTAATCCATATTAAAACATTTAATATGGTAGATATATTAGAACTATTTGGGGGTAATATGCAATAGAGATGTATCTCTATTTGGCACTTTAAAGGTGACCAATATGTGTAGGGTGTTTTGTGAGTCCAACTTTAACCAAAATATTTCTAGTGAAAAAAATTTAATCAACAACTAAATGTGTTGGTGCTTCCTTTTATCACTTCTATTAATACATTCATTGCAATAAGAGGTGTAAATGAAAAAATATTTTGACTAGTAAAATATTTCTGCTTTAATAAGTTGTTAACACTAACGCAGTTTAAAAAAAAGAAAAAGTTATGCTAAAGCCAAGAGAGATAAAAAAAGGGTTTTTAAAAACCTTTAATAGTTCAAAAAAAATGGAACAGCCATATAATTTGCAAATTGAAGATATCATGCACTTACATCAAAAGTCATCTACTATCCTTTTGTCTCTAATTATTGCATTTTTGAGCCTTTTCCCAATCCCTGGTAATGGCATTTTATTTGGACCATTTTTGTTATTGTTGGCAATTGGATTTTTATTCTCGTACACAATACCAATACCAAATAAAATTATGAATTTGTCATTTTCACATAAGGTTAGTAAAAATATTTTATTAGGATTTTTCCATCTTTGGAGATTAATAACAAAGTATTGCAAGGCTAGATATGAAGTAATGAGTCAGCCATTTACTAAGATTTTTTGGTTCTTTATCTGGGTTACCATGTGTGTTTTGATTATACTGCCGATTCCTTTTGGGAATATGCTGCCATCTATTACTCTGGTTACATTTTTTCTTGGTTGGATTTTAAAAGATGGGTTGTTATTATTGGTTGTCCCTTTATTGTCTGCTATAGCTTTTATCCCACTAATGATTAGCTTTGGAATTGTAGTGGCAATCATATAATAACCTATATAACAATTTACATATAATACATATTGTATGATATTTTACATGTGTAAAAAAACTAGATTTAGACAACACACAGCAAGTTATATTTCTATAGCTTAAATGCTTTATTGCAATATTTGTTATATTTGTGACAAATTCAACTTAGACTTGTGTTATAATACAGACCTCCTAGAGGAAGTCATTATGAATATTTTTGCAAAGGTAAAGTGCCATGTTTTATCTTTATGAATTTAATTCCATTAATTTTTAACATGGCATTTGCTGGTGGTAACAGGGGAGAGATTTCACTGCCACAAGAACATATCTCAGCTCAAGAATTAAGTAAAGAACAATGTGGTCAACAACCAATAGAAGTAGCCTTTTTTTCACTTAGTGCTTCAATAAATAATTGGCATCATAATTGGAATTTAGTTTTTGACAGGAGAAATACTGACTTTAAATCTGTATTTAGAGAGTCTTTACAAGTGGGGCAATTTTCAGGGGTTTTAGACCCATTTTTAAACACAAAAGAAATACAATCTGCCTTATCTAACAGGGGGGAGGTTAAGCTAATGAAGCAAGTATTGGTACACCCAACAAAAGAGTGTATCTTCACTACATGTATCCCACATATCCCATTCAAATCAAGCAAGGAAGGAGGAGATAATAATTTTTACAATATGAGTTTTCTTCTGAATGCACGGGAAAGCAGTGAAAACAAATTAATTTTAAATTTCTTATTGCAGTCAAAAAATGAGCAGATAAAGCATTTAACTAAAAAAGAAGATATAGTTCTCGAAGACTCTTTTAATAGCATGGGAATTTTTAACATCATTAATAATCAAGTTCAATTAATAAGGGGGTATGAACAGTTCACTTGACATCTATCCATAACTAACTTATACTGCCCATTATGGATAGATATGTTGCGATAGGTGAAGCCTCTGAAGCGTTAGGTGTGTCGATTACGACGCTGCGCCGCTGGGAGGTCGAAGGCAAGCTGATCCCGGAACGCACGGCAGGACGGCAGCGCCGGTACGATCTTGCCAAGCTCAAGCCGGAGTTGTTTCATGCCGCACCGTCGGAGCGCA
>Ga0209316_100154_pt1 | contig 25638 bp, 25 predicted proteins | sample 3C3metaG_FD_184150 | JGI IMG/M metagenome (GOLD analysis project Ga0209316, IMG submission 184150) | Freshwater bacterial and archeal communities from Indian Creek, Illinois, USA - 3C3 metaG (SPAdes) (version 3) | ecosystem: Environmental > Aquatic > Freshwater > Unclassified | place: USA: Indian... | reverse complement strand
TATTTCCTTCAGCTTTTTCGTATTGGGTATTTCGCATGTAGATCCGTCAACCGCCATTAAATGATACCCGTTGAACCTTTCTCTTCTTGATTTGTACACCTCGTTAATGTAAGTCTCGTTTAAGTCTACAAACAGACGGCTTCTTATATTTCCCCTTTGCTTGGACAAGGCTTGTTTTGTAATTGTGTTGCCTACATTACCGGTATCGTTAAAAAATTCAAGGATTTCCAGAGACAGTGTTTTCCCCGTATTGGAGAGAACAAACATTGCCATGTCCTCAAAACTCATCTTCTGGCTTCCTTCTCTTGAAAATGCTGAATCTTTAATCAGGTAATCTTTTTGGAACTCCTTGTCACCCATTCTGCTCAAAACATTCATAACACGGTCTCTTACGTTGCCTGTTTTCATAAGTTTATGTACCTTTCGGTTGCTTTTAGATTTTGGTAAGTCGTGACTTTTGCTAAATACCAGTTATTGAGCTAATTGCAGCATGTTTATTTCATACAATATATTTAAATATTTACTTAAATGTACTATATTGATATGTTATATATTTTTTGGTCGATAACTGCAATAAACAATCGCCTGACAATTCACCTTTTACAGTATCTTCGGCGATTTTTATGCACAACAGTATTTAAACAAAGGTAATGTCTATATGTCTATATGGACATAAACAACTTGGGATATGCTAAATTAATAAACTAAAATCCTTAGGTTGACAGCATTGTCTGAATAGACACAAATTAGAAGGGTCGTGACGATAACTCTCTTCTCATGCAACCGATGTCACACGTCCCAATGCCACATGTATTTAGCAATCTAAGTCAAGAAAAATTCACTAATTAATGCTAAGATATAATCGGGAGGTAAAATCCGAATGAACATACATGCCATGCCGTGTCAGGACAAAGTCGATGCTGTAATGCGTATGCAGAAATTTATAGCAGAGCATATAAAGGATCGGATCACTCAGTTTCAGCTTTCACGCGCCGCAGGATACTCGGAATACTATGCCGCGAGGATCTTCAAAGAACATATCGGTATTCCCCCTTTTGAGTATATAAGACGACTTCGGCTTTCAAAAGCTGCTATTTGTTTGCGTGACGAACATACGAGAGTGATTGATGTGGCGTTTGACTATGTTTTTGACTCACACGAGGGATTTACCAGAGCTTTCGCAAAAGAGTTTGGCATCACGCCGAAAGCATACGCTAAAAACCCAAGACCTGTTAAACTTTTTATGCCATCGGATATTCGAAATTTCTACCGACCAAAACAAAGAAAAGAGGGTAAATATATGAGCAATGAACCCATCCCAATTTTTATCCAAATTGTTGATCGACCCGCAAGAAAACTAATTCTTAGAAGAGGCAAAACCGCTGAACACTATTTCGATTATTGCGAAGAAGTCGGATGTGATATTTGGGGCATGCTTTGCAGCATCAAAGGCGCACTAAATGAGCCTATTGGCATGTGGATGCCGGAAAGTTTGCGTCCGGAAGGAACTTCTGTTTATACCCAGGGGGTTGAGGTTCCTCTAAGCTGGGAAGGTGAAATACCCGATGGATTTGAGATAATTGAACTGCCGGTATGTAAAATGATGATATTCCAAGGACCCCCGTACGACGATGAAAAGTTTATGGAAGCCATCGATACACTATGGGATCAGACAGCAAATTATGATCCTGAGATCTACGGCTACGAATGGGACGATTCAATCGCTCCGAAATTTCAACTTGCGCCTATGGGTTATAGGGGGTATATCGAAGGCAGACCGGTTAAGCCAATCATCAAATAGAAGCAGTGCAAACAAGGGAAGATGCAGGGCATTCGACACGCTCAATCCAAATATAATGCTCTGATTTTCGCTTGATAATCAGGCGAGTCTGATATGATGGTAAAATTGGAAACTTCACTTAGAGAACCAATTAACGGACAGTTCTCAAGAAGAGTCCCAGATAGTTTCTTTTTCACCGATTCCGCTAATTTGTCCGCAAAAATGACTTTAATATCTCTACCAAAATATCGTTCTATTTTTATATCTATGAACTCAGTTATTTTAAGTGAATTATGCAAATCTGCAAGGAGTTTTTGAGATAGAACGATATTCTTTTCCCGTTCTTCAATATTGGTTGCTATAACAGCAAGATGTAGTGCGAATTTTATATTCTCCTGGATAGGCAGCAACTTAAACGCTTTTCCAAACCATTTGCTATATGGTGCATACATATTGCAGTACAAGAAAGCGAGGCGCATTAGGCGTTCAGCAATTCTTGCACACACAAGGACAGAGCCGATTTCATCACCCACATCGAAACAACGCTTGACAAAGGCTTGCTCTTCGGCAATCAAAGACCAATTGGAAGCGATTAAAAACAATCTTACATGATCCGGATAAAACCGAATTTTGCTTAATTGTTTATTTATATCGAGGTTATCAACAAAAATTTTACCCGATGTGAGTGAAAGTAAACGATGTTCCGATAATGCGAGCCAGTCAACCATAGAAAGAGTGTCAAAATCATGGACTCCTAAATAGGAGTCTAAATATACGTTTAATGTTTGTATAAAAATCAAAGGTGAAACTAAGCCTTTTGTTATGTATTCGGGATGACGAACTCCGCTATCATTCATGTTCGGTTTCGAAAAATTGACACTATATCCTTCATACGTATAGGGTAACTCTTTTGAAAAAACAGAAAAGAGTTGTTCTTTCAAAGCAATATCGGTTTCACTCACAAACATGTAAAAACGAGGACCCCACATATGGTCTGTTGAAATCACATCGTCAAAACCAAGTACATCAGAGCCATATCCGATTAATCCTGACGAGTATACCAGATCAGGAAAATACTTATCCAGAATTGGTTTTGCAATATCAAAGAAAAACCGTTCACTCAAGTTAAGTCCATTTATAAATTCAACCATTACATCTTACCTCACAAAATATGGGTCAAAAATTAACTTTTGTTAGTTTAAGTAAAATTTTTAGGCTCTTTTATCATTTGCTATATAATCGATTTGCTAAACTCATCACAATTTCTTTATCATTATCAAACATGGATTTTCTGCGTCCCACATTTCGGTCAAGGTAACAAGCGGCTCGAATCCTATTCCTTCATAAAACTTCCTTGTTCGTTCATATGGCTCATATCGAGCTTTTTCACTTAAGGTCTTTACCATCATATATTTACAACCATTTTTAATGAAATGCTTTTCCGCTAAATCATATATCTTTTTCCCTATACCTTTGTTCTGATATTCAGGCAACACACCACATACATAAATGTCGTCAACATTTCCGTAATGGGTTTTTACAGCAAAAAACCCGATGCAACGATCATCCTGATTAAGTGCAGCCCAATATGGAAGTTTTGATACTTTCTCAACATACTCATCAATTACAATTTTGTTCCCAAACCATTCAGGCAAGCTATCAAGTATTACTCTTGTATATTGCGATTTAATCGCTCCATCGTTAACTTCAATAATCTTAAAAGTACTATTTTTCATAACGCTAAATCAATACCTGCCTTTTTTGCCTGCTTTTGGCTTAAAATCTACCGATGAACGTAAGTATACTACCGTACCATTCGCAAAGACCGCACCGCACATACTTGATTACCCTCAGTTGAATGAAAAATGCTTCTGATTCTTCATAATAACGTATTGTTGCCAGTGCGCTTGGTTCACCTTAGGCTCCGTCCTTAGTGCTTAGTCTTATCGCTCATACATCTTCTTTAAAATATCCTCCAATGACGATTCCCTCACCCTAATATCCGCAACGGAGTAACGTGATGCCACATAACTAATTGCATCTCCCTTACTCATTTGTGCATAAGGGATTTTATATGAATGCTTGTGTCCTTTGTGGCTTTGTAGTCGAAAATTTGTGTGAACTATTGGCGAAGTGGGTTGCACAAACACTACTTCCAAAATATACTCAGTATCCTTGTACTTATCATGAAAATCAGTCTGCCCTCCGTCGAATAGCAACTTCCCTTTGTCGATAAGCATTAGCCTTTGCGCTACTTCCTCAATGTCTTGCGTATCATGTGTAGTCAGTAGAATGGTCGTATTCTGTTCTTTGTTAATTTTCTTTAGAAAATCACGAATTTTGTCTTTCACAAGCACATCAAGCCCAATTGTTGGCTCGTCCAGATAAACTACTTGTGGTTGATGGAAAAAGCACAGCGCTAAATTTGCACGCATCCTCTGTCCTAAGCTTAACTGCCGAACAGCTTGCTTCAAAAAATCACTCATGTCTAGCATCTCGATAAGCATATCACGCTGACGAGAAAAGTCTTGCGGTGTAACTAATGATTAGGTCAATAAAAATGTAAATTATACTGCCGATAAAATGAAAACAGCAAAAGCTCCAGTCGAAACAGGGGGCAAAATTCCAATAAAGACACTTGCTACAATAAGAATCGGAAGCGAACCAGTGAGTGTATGAATAACAGCCCCTGAATGTGACCCGGAAAGTAGTTGAAAATGATATGTCATCGGGCGAATAAGTGCGAGCGAAATATCACCAGACTGGATGTCGCTACCGATACGTTCACCAAGATTAGAGGTCGTCCATACCATAAGGATATCCATTATTACGAAGTAAGTCATGGTTTCAGTCAGTGTAGTGCCTCCTGCATTACCCGTAGCAAATAATGCAATCCACAAAGCATACCGTGCGCCTAACATGAATAAAGCCGACACTATCCTTGCAAAAATATTAGTTCGATAGGTGGCAAATTGCTGTATGCCTTTAGAAATGATTACGCAATATAAGTTTAGCGCATTTAACATTAGATTCAGTTGTGTAGGCAGTTTGAACACTCCTTCAAACAATGGCATATAAGGCAAGATATGCAGCGCTGCGTTTTGATCTGCCAAACAAAACTTGTTTACCTGAAAAGCAACAGGCTCCGTCCCCAGTGCTTCCTTAGTCATATCATCAACTTCTTGTAGGAAAATCCCACTCACCGGTATTATAATCCATATTTTGTTCCAACGTCAAATTTGTTTCCATTATGTCAAGAGCCTGGTAGTTTCAAAATTTGCCCTGTTCTTAGTGCCGTTCCTGTCATTGCGTACCGTCCTCGCTACTATTTGTAGATAAATTGTCATTACAAAACATTGATACTTTCTTGATTATCATATATAATGTTAGTATAGATAATTTTGAGGAGTTGTTTTTCATGGATACTGGCAATCTTTTAAAAAGTTTGGTGCCAATTACACAATTCAATAAAGGGCAGGCTGCAAAAATATTTGATCGCCTAAAAACCGAACGCCGCATTGTTGTGTTAAAAAACAATGCTCCTTCAGCTATAATTCTTTCGCCTGCCGAATATCTACGCCTCTTGGAAATTGAAGAGGATAGTATTCTACTAAATCTAGCGGAACAACGTCTTGCCGACTATAAGCCGGGCGATGGTATCCCATATGAAGAAGCCCTAGTACAAATGGGTCTTTCACATGAGGAGATCGAAAACGCAGAAGACCTAGAGATTGAATAGTATGTGGCAAATAGAATTTTTACCCGAAGCACTATCCGACCTTGCTCGCATTGATAAAACTCTCAGGGCGCAAGTAACTAAAGGAATAAACAAAGTTGTGCAAAATCCTATTGCAAAATTTAAAGGTGGATACGGTGAGCCCCTGAGAAATCAAAAAGGAAAAGATTTATCAGGATTATACAAAATAAAATATCGCGATATTGGTGTACGCGTTGTCTATGTCTTAGAAGAACAGGATGGAATTATGACCATTATTATTGTTGGTGCACGTGCTGACAATGAAGTGTATGATGAGGCCTATAGGCGGAGAATTAAGCATGATATATGAAGTGCAGGCCAAAACAACCCGCGGAACCACAAAAAGAATATTACCCGAAAGACAGTCGATACGCTGACAACAATCCGCAAACTTAAAAATGCCGGCGTGAAAGTGTTTTTTGAAAAAGACTATATGAGACACGGCAATAACCCTTGATATTACTGGGATATTGCCGTGTTTTGTTTTCGTTTTGTCGCTTGTTTGTCGCTTAAATCCACTAAACAATACTTGAAGATACTCGTTGAAAACCAAAAATAAATTCGGAGGGATTGCGTTTTGCTTGAGTTTGCGCTACAATATTAAATGTATATTTGTGTCCGAAAAGGGGGCATTTTCGAGTGAAGAAAAGTAAAAACAAATTAGTTGCCCCCGTTTTGAAGTGGGTCGGCGGTAAACGTCAGTTATTAGGCACGCTAACTTCGTTACTTCCTCAACGCTTTACTACATACTGCGAACCTTTTGTTGGGGGCGGCGCGTTACTTTTTGACTTGCAGCCGAATACAGCCTATGTCAACGACATTAACATCGATTTAATCTGTGTTTATAATGTGATAAAAAGCGATGTTGAATCTCTCATTACAGCTTTACAAGACTATAAAAATGAAACTGAGTTCTTTTATTCCGTCAGGGATTGGGATAGGGATAAAGAAAAATATTCCTCTCTATCAGATGTTCAGAAAGCCAGCCGCATACTCTACCTTAACAAAACCTGCTATAACGGATTGTTTAGGGTAAATAACGCTGGAGAATTTAATTCGCCTTTCGGTAACTATCGCAGTCCTAATATTGTAAATGCTTCGACGCTCCGTGCAGTAAGTTCATATCTAAATACTGCAAAGGTTTATCTAACGTCATTGGATTATGCAGAAGTGTTAAAGACTTTACCCAAAGGGACATTTGTTTATCTTGACCCGCCATATGATCCGGTTTCGGACACATCCAGCTTCACGGGCTATTCAAAAGGTGGTTTTACCCGTGATGACCAGATAAGATTGCGCGAATGTTGTGACGACTTAAACGCAAGAGGTCTAAAGTTTATGCTCTCAAATTCTGCGACAGATTTTATTAAAGAACAATATGCCGCCTATCCTATTACTATTGTTCAGGCAAAAAGAGCTGTCAATTCTGATTCCACTAAACGCGGCGAAGTTTCTGAAGTAGTAGTAAGAAACTATGAGTAGCTCACCAAAGAGGCTTAATGATATAGCTTGGGAACGGCTGTTCTCAAAGTACGATATTCTCAATCAGATTTCTACTAACGGTCAATTTCAGATATCAGCAACGCAAATTAAAGAATTCAGAGAACCGCGCCTTATGGCAAAATTTGACCAAATAATCAATTTACCCAAAATATTCGCCGATAATCAGTTAGCTATTCTGCCTATTACAAGGGGCGATTATGTTATCTCACATTTTGAAGCATACCATAAATTTGAAGATGATAACACTCCTGTGACAAGGGTATCCCTACCTACATATATTCAGAGTTTAGATTCTAACAATATTCCCAGTGAAGCCATAGCGTTAAACTGTGCTGTGGCGACGGGTATAGTTACAGATTTCCTACAGGATGAAGATTTGGTTTCGACTGTTTCCGGGCGTATGGGTTCGGGGACATTTAGTTTTAATATAACTAACTCACATAAAAATACGCCTTTTCGAATACAAGTAAATAATTCACAAATTGAAATTGACGCAGCATATGAGGGGGTTAAAGGATTAGCCCTCTTTGAAGCGAAACGCGACTTATCAGAGGATTTTTTAGTAAGACAATTATACTATCCTTTTAGAGTTTGGCAAAGCCGCATTACAAAGCAAGTCAGACCACTATTCATGGTCTATTCAAACGGTATTTATCGCTTATATGAATACGCTTTTCAGAATACGAACAATTATAATTCGCTAGTCCTGGTTAGTCAAAAAAACTATTCAATTGAAGATACTTCAATTGAAATTACTGATATTCAAGGAGTTATACAAAATGTCATAACTACGGTTGAACCGCAAATACCCTTTCCGCAAGCAGATAGTTTTGAACGGGTTATAAATATTTGCGAATTATTAAATGAACAAGAATTGAGCCGCAACGACGTTACCGAACAATACGCCTTCGACGCGCGGCAAACAAATTACTATACCGACGCAGCACGGTATCTTGGTTTGCTTGAAAAGCGAAAAGACGGGGCAATACCTGTTTATAGGTTGAGCGATACGGGTAAACGCATTTTAGGGCTAAACTATAAACAACGCCAGTTAGCATATTGTAATTTGATTTTATCTCATAAGGCGTACGGTGATATACTTAGAAAATACCTTGAAAGGGGTAATATGCCTTCAACCGGTGAAATAGTTCAGATAATGAAAGCGGCAAACTTATATAAAGTTGAGAGTGATAGCACGTTTGAGCGGCGTTCTTCTACTATTAAAGGTTGGTTAAATTGGATTCTTGCATTAATAAACGAATAGCAAAACTATTTATTTGAATAAAGATGTGAAAATATGTTGGAAAGAAAGATAATATAGAAAAACCAATTAGCGATTTTTGATATAGGTCGTGATGTCGTCGCGCCAGTTTATATCAAGGATTGGCAGTCAAGCGGGTTTGCAAGAAAGTCAATAAAATCGCACAATGTGTTTTAATTGCTACACCTTGTGGGATTCATGCGTTCATTGTGAATGTATCCACATTGCTGGACGAAAGCCAAATTCTCTTGTAGCTTCTGCATCACAAAAGGTCAATCTTCTGCGTCCACGGTCAGGGTCTCCTGCACTCGACCTAGCTATGCGCCCCTCCGATACACCAGGCGACCGAAGCCAGCCGCCATAGAGTATGTTGAATATGCCGGACTCTGTATACTTTCGTACCTCCGTTATGGATAACACGAACATCGCGTTTTGGGGCGTAACGCTTCCAGTACCTACGTGAGTTAACAGACTATGATCTATCCGCTGGAGTTCGTGTTCCATATCCGAAGCTACATTATCTATATTTTCCGCTGGTAATGCGCGTTCTCTCAGTTCAGCCATTTTATTCAGAATTTATTCTGTTACACTAAAACAAATCACTGTGAGTACCTGTACGTGTGAGATACAAAATCATATCACTTACCGACAACGAATAGATCAATAACCAATCCGGTGTGATATGGCATTCATTATATCCTGCATAAACGCCGCTTAAATTGTGGTCTTTGTACTGAGCGGGCAAATCTTCGCCACTCGCAAGGATTTTAATAGCAGCGGCAATTAAAGAAAGATCGTAGCCACGCTTTCCAATTCTTTTCAAATATTTCTGGAACTTAGTTGATGGCTTTACGATATATTTCACCTAAGCAACTCACTCATCATCTCATCTACATTGTTATACCCTTTATATGCTTGAGGATTTCGTTTCATGGTCTCAACTTCTTCGATAGCTGCAATCGTTTCTGCATTTGGCACATTTCGAGATATATAAAACGGTATTCTTTGTTCTCTGACGGCTTGCTTTGTAAAGGTAATAAGAGCGGCGGTCATAGACAACCCTAAATCAGAAAATAATTCTTCTGCTTGCTTTTTCAATTCATCGTCCATTCGGATAGTGACATTCACGGTAGCCATACAATACACTCCTTCCTTTTAAAATTAATTATAGAACAGAATATGTGCAACGTCAATACAAATCACGCAAAGATATTGTAAACTGTGTCTATTCAGGGATTTCGTATTATAGCAGAAATCAATTTATGCAGGATAAAAGAGCGGAGTCAAGGGACGGTTTCAGCGTACTGGAATGAAATGGAGGTATGATGGAACTGTCCTTGTGGTATAGCGATGTTGATGTTTTGTTGTATTAGCAAGTAATTTCAAAATCAGGGGGTACACTACCTCTGAATAGACACGTGTAAAACATAAACCTCAAAGATGACACGTAGAAAGATGTACTAATCTTTCCAGGCAAAAGAAATAAAAGAACCACCAATAATATTGATGGTTCTTCCGGTGAGAGTTGCACCGTATTGGTGGAGGCGAGGGGAGTTGAACCCCTGTCCGAAAACATACCCACTAAAGCATCTCCGGGCGCAGCCAGTGTATTAACATTCCCTCCCCCGGGCTCCCTCTGGCAGGATACCGGTTTTAGTAGCTTCATATTTTCCAGTACGTCTCAAAGCTTTGACGCACAGGTTCCCTGCCTTAATGACGCCCAAATTCCTCAGCGCAGGAACTGTGGGTTGGACGCTAACCGCTTATTAAGCGGCTAAAGCTAATTGTGTTTTATTAGCAGTTATATTTTTTCCAGGTTTTTAATGCGGCCCCAGAATCCGCAGCCCGCTTCTTTGCAAATAACATCCCCGTCGAAACCATTTCGCCCCCATAAACAAGACAAAACGGAACTCCACACATAAACTCTATCAGAATTACATTTGCACGTCAATCCCCGTTTTCATCTTCTACAGACTCTGCAGGAACAAAATCAATCGTCCTATTGGCAACACTTGCGCCGCCAACCTTTATTCTCACGGAATCGCCCAATCTGTAAATCTTTCGTGTTCTCTCACCTATTAGACAATGATGCTTTTCATCATACACATAGTAATCGTCCTCAATAGCGCTTATATGCACGAGTCCTTCAACGGTATTGTCCAGCTCTACATAAATACCAAACGAAGTGACTCCTGATATTATCCCGTCAAACTCCATTCCGATTTTATCCATCATAAATTCGGCTTTTTTAAGCTTTTCAGTCTCGCGCTCAACCTCATCTGCGATCCGTTCCCGTTCTGAGCAATGATCAGCTATACTGGGAACAAGCTCGTGAAGTTGTGTTACACGCTTCTTTGGCATGCGGCTATTCAAGTCATCTTTGATGATCCTGTGTATCATAAGATCAGGATATCTTCTTATAGGCGAAGTAAAATGGCAGTAATATTTTGCGGCTAAACCGAAATGTCCAAGATTCTCATGGCTATATCTGGCTTTCTGAAGAGTTCTTAGCATGACGGTGCTGATTATACGTTCCTCTTTAGCTCCGCGTATCTTCTCTAAAAGATCCTGAAAAGCTTTTGAGTAAATCTGTCCTCCTGCGCCTTTTAACCTAAAACCGAAATTATTTAGAAACTCGCTAAATTCAATAAGCTTTTTCAGATCGGGATCAGGGTGAATTCGGTAGACAAACGGAAAGTTCTTCCAATGGATATGCTCAGCAACAGTCTCGTTGCAAACAAGCATGAATTCCTCAATTACTCTGTCAGCTATGCCTCTTTCATAAACCTTAATGTCCTTTGTCCTTCCCTTTATGTCAAGAGTGATTTTAGGCTCGTCAAAGTCAAAATCAATGCTTCCGCGACGGTTCCTTCGGTTGTAGAGGATATGCATAAGCTTCTCCATATCGCGCAGCATGTCAATCAAGTCACTGTATTTTTCAATAAGCTTCTCATCATTGTTCTCAAGAATATTTGTGACATCGGTATAGACCATGCGCTCTACTGTGCGAATTACAGTTTCCTCTATCTTGTGAGCCACTACCTCTCCGGTATTGTCAATTTCCATAAAAACCGAAAGTGTCAACCTATCAACTCTGGGATTCAAACTGCAAATACCATTTGAGAGTTCAGGAGGAAGCATAGGTATTACCCGATCGACAAGATAGACGCTCGTTCCTCTCCTGAGTGCATCGTCATCTAAGGCTGAGCCTTCCTTCACATAATGGCTCACATCAGCTATGTGCACTCCAAGGAATAAATTGCCGTTTGAGAGTTTTTCTAAAGATACAGCATCATCGAGATCCTTGGCATCGGGACCGTCTATAGTAATTATTCTCATGTTGCGCAGATCTTTACGACCGGCAATATCAGAAGAAGTTACCTTCTGAGAAATCGCGGCGGTGATACTCATTGATTCTTCGGAAAACTTCTCCGGTAATTCGTACTGCCTCGCTATCGATAATATGTCTGTGCCAACATCGTCTTTGTGTCCTAATATCTCAACTACCCTGCCTTCAGCGTTTCTTCTGCCGTCCGGCCATCTGGTAATCTCAACTACTACCTTGTCCGCAGTTTTAGCACCATTCATATAGTCTTTAGCAATAAAAATATCCTGATTGATCTTTTTCTCGTCCGCAACCACAAAGCCAAATGTTTTGCTTTTCTCAAAGGTACCTACCACAGTTTTGTTGGCTCGGGTCAAAACCTTAATCACCTCGCCCTCTCTCGAACGACTGGTTTGAGAGTGCGAAGGGATAAGCTTGACCATAATTCTGTCTTTATGCATTGCACCGTTCAAATTCTCTGCATAAATAAATACATCTGCTTCAGTCCTATCATCGGGTATCAAAAAGCCATACCCTTTGGGATGCCCTTGCAAACGTCCCGATATGAAACCTAAGTTCTTCGGCAGAGTATATTTTTTCTTTTTAGTAAGCACAAGCTGTCCATCGTTAGTCATATCATCGAGGACAGCTTGAAACATACGCATTTCCCCTGGATGTATGCCTATTCTTTCGGCAAGACTTTCAGCGGAAATCATGGGATTTTTGCTATTTTTTATCAATTCGACTAATTTTACTTTAATGTTCATAACGGCTTCACTTCCTTAATTGGAATTCGAACCGCAGAAATCTTCAACCGTTTACCTGTCTGAGCAATGTAAGAACGATCGCAAGTACAATAAAGGCAAAAGCCGATATCTTGGTCCACATCTGTAATTTACCTTCGAAGCTTTTTGCCTTATTTTTGCCAAAAAAAGTCTCAGCGCCGCCCGCTATCGAACCCGATAATCCGGCGCTTTTCCCCGGTTGGAGCAAAACGACAGCGATCAAGAATATTTGTACCAAAACGAATACCACAGTCAAAACAATTGTAAGAATCTGCATTAATACGACCTCCTTAAAATACGAAACACTATTTAATTCTAACATACAGATTTGTAAAGAGCAATAAAAACAGGACAAAAAGAAAACCAGACAGGGGGACGGTACTCTTGTCTTGGTCTAGACCAAGACAAGAGTACCGTCCCCCTGTCCTGCTGTCTGATTCTTCGACTTATTTGTTCTTAAGGTTAAAAAACACTCCAAGTCCTTTGTATTGAGCCATTGTGCCGAGTTCATCCTCTATACGCAGAAGCTGGTTGTACTTGGCCACTCTGTCTGTCCTTGAAGGAGCGCCGGTCTTGATCTGTCCGGCATTTACAGCCACTACCAAGTCAGCTATGGTTGTGTCTTCAGTTTCACCCGAACGATGCGATACCACGGCGGTATAGCCTGCCCTGTTCGCCATTTGTATAGCGTCAAGAGTTTCCGTTATGGTACCAATCTGATTAACCTTTACAAGTATTGAATTGGCAACACCCAAATCGATTCCTTTTGAAAGTCTCTTGGTGTTGGTTACAAAGAGGTCGTCGCCCACAAGCTGGATTTTTCCGCCTAATTCTTCGGTAAGCATTTTCCAGCCATCCCAATCGTCCTCGGAAAGCCCGTCCTCTAGTGATATTAGCGGATACTTGTTGACAAGATCAAGATAGTACTTTACCATCTCCTCAGAAGTTCTCACAGCGCCTTCGCCCACAAAATGGTATTTTCCGTCCTCGGGGCTGTATAGCTCGGTTGCGGCGGCATCCATCGCAAGCCTTATATCGCTTCCATTTTTGTATCCGGCCTTCTCAACGGCTTTCAGTATAAATTCGATTACTTCCTCACTGGTCTTAAGGTTAGGCGCAAAACCACCTTCGTCGCCTACAGCGGTGCTATAGCCTTTTGCTGATAGTACGGATTTTAGGCTGTGAAAAATCTCTGTGCACATCCTTAGCCCTTCCTTGAAGGAGGATGCTCCAACCGGCATAATCATGAATTCCTGTATATCAACGGTGTTATCAGCATGTTTTCCGCCGTTTAGTATGTTCATCATAGGCACGGGGAGTGTTTTCGCATTAACCCCGCCGATATACTGGTATAGCGGTAGCCCTAGCTGCTCGGCGGCTGCCCTTGCTACTGCCATAGATACTCCTAAAATTGCATTAGCGCCAAGCTTTGACTTGTTTTCAGTGCCGTCCAACTCGATCATAAAATTATCTATACCAACCTGATCGATAGCATCCATGCCAATGATTTCTTCGGCTATAACATCCTCGATGTTCTCAACAGCCTTAGAAACGCCTTTGCCCATATAGCGTTTTTTGTCTCCGTCTCTTAGTTCTGCCGCCTCAAAAGCACCTGTCGAGGCTCCGGACGGTACTGCTGCGCGTCCTACCGCTCCTCCGTCTAGATATACTTCCACCTCAACTGTGGGGTTTCCGCGTGAATCAAGTATCTCGCGTCCTAATACGTCAATTATCTCAGTCATATTTATCTCTTCCTTTCTGTATTTAAACTAAGTTAATTTTACATTCATTCTATTAAATAATACTGCATCGAAATGTATAAGCATCGTCAATCATGCTTTTCCCCGTCATTTCAGCGGGCTTCTCAATGCCTAAAAGCCCAAGCATCGTGGGGGCAAGATCGCAAAGTCTTCCTCCGGTTTTCAGTTTTACGTCTTTTAATTTATCATCCACCAGTATACAAGGTACCGGATTGGTCGTATGGGCTGTGTGCGGGGTTTTTTTATCCTCACTCAGCATCATCTCGGCATTACCGTGATCGGCAGTGATTATCGCCCTACCGCCGCATTTACGGATCGCTTCTACTACCTTACCTAAGCATATATCGACCGTCTCAACGGCTTTTACTGCCGCTTCCATTATACCGGTATGCCCGACCATATCACAATTGGCGAAATTCAAAATCATCACGTCATATTCACCGGATTCAATTCTAATTACAGCTTCGTCAGCCACTTCATACGCACTCATCGATGGCTTATGATCGTAGGTGGCAATTTTCGGTGAAGGAATTAGCGCCCTGTCCTCTTTTTTGTTGGGAGGTTCAACACCTCCGTTGAAAAAGAAAGTAACATGGGCATATTTTTCGGTTTCAGCTATCCGAAGTTGCTTTTTACCTAAGCTGCTAATATACTCCCCGAAAGTATTCGCAAGTGATTGCGGTTCGTATGCAACGCATATGTTTTCAAATGTTTCGTCATACTGCGTAAGCGAAACAAAATGTACCGGAAAGTATCCTTTATCTCGTGAAAATCCTGAAAAGTCCGTCTCTATGAAAGCACGACTTAACTGACGCGATCTGTCCGGCCTGAAATTAAAAAATATCACGGAGTCTTCCGCTCCCACAACAGCAGTGGGCTGTCCGTTATTCAATACCACGCCCGGTAAAACAAATTCGTCGTTTACACCGCTATTATAGGAATTCTCCATTATTTCTACAGCAGACTGAGCAAATTTGCCCTTACCTAGCGTCAACGCGTCATACGCAGCTTTCACTCTTTCCCAACGGTTATCCCTGTCCATAGCATAATAGCGGCCCATGACAGTAGCGATGCGACCTGTTCCGATCTCCGCAATTTTCACCTCAAGCTCCTCGATATATTTTTTGCCGCTTTGAGGCGGAGTGTCTCTGCCATCCATAAAACAGTGCACAAACACTTTGCCAAGCCCTTCGCTTTTAGCCATTTTGAGCATAGCATAAAGATGAGTGTTATGGCTGTGTACACCTCCGTCGGATAAAAGCCCGAAAAGATGCAGATTCGTACCTTTGGCTTTAACGTTTCGCATAGCCTGCAGAAGAACAGGATTCTCAAAAAAAACACCATCATCAATAGCCTTGCTGATTCTCGTCAACTCTTGATAAACTATTCGCCCGGCACCAATGTTTAAATGTCCCACTTCGGAATTTCCCATCTGTCCGTCCGGAAGACCCACATCCATACCAGCCGCTCCTATGGTTGTACTCGGGTATTCATTCCAATACATGTCAAAGTTAGGTGTCTTCGCAGCACACACCGCATTACCTTCCTTTTCCTGGCTAATCCCGAACCCGTCCATTATTATAAGGGCGGTTACATCCTTCATAAAAATCCTCCCGCCCGTCAAAAATTGACTATTCTTGAAAACTCTTTTGCCTTAAGGCTGGCACCACCAACAAGTCCGCCATCTATGTCAGGCATGTTCATAAGTTCCGCCGCATTATCGGCCTTTACGCTACCGCCATATAGAATCCTCACCTTATCGGCGAATTCGCACGTAAACATTTTCCCGATCACTTGACGAATAAAGCGAATCACCTCGTCGGCGTCCCTGCTTGAAGCAGTTTTCCCCGTACCAATCGCCCAAACCGGCTCGTAGGCTATGACAAGCTTTTCAGGATCTACACCGTTTAAACCGGTAAGCCCGATTGTAATTTGTTTTCCAACAAGCTCCATAGTAATTCCCTGTTCTCTTTGAGTGAGAGTCTCACCGACGCAAACAATGGGTATAAGGCAATTTTTAATTGCAAACAAGGTCTTTTTGTTGACCGTTTCGTCAGTTTCGTTAAAATATTGCCTGCGTTCCGAATGCCCTATTATAACGTACTCGACTCCGACTTCCTTTAGCATTTCAGGAGAAACTTCTCCGGTATAAGCACCTTCGTTGTCCCAATACACATCTTGAGCGCCAAGCTTAATATCGGTTCCTTCCAATGCCTCTTTTGCTGCAGGCAGACACACAAACGGAGGGCATACCACCACTTCCGCGCGAGAACCTGCGATCTGTGGTTTTAACTCATCTATAAGCGCACGGGTCTTGGAAGGTGTATTGTACATCTTCCAGTTACCGGCAATAATTGGTCTTCTCATTATTCCTCCTACTCATCTTGCAGCGCGGCAACTCCCGGCAGCTCCAATCCTTCCATAAACTCAAGCGACGCTCCCCCGCCTGTAGAAACATGGGTCACCTTGTCGGAATATCCCATCTGTTCTACCGCAGCAGCCGAATCACCGCCTCCGATTATCGTAATCCCATCACATCGGCTCAAATACTCCGCAACTGCCTCGGTACCTTTCGCAAAAGCAGGGAACTCGAATACTCCCATAGGTCCGTTCCATATAACAGTCTTTGCGTTCAATATCTCTTTACCGAAAAGTTCTCGCGTAACGGGACCTATATCAAGCCCTTCCCAATCAGCAGGGATCTTATCGCTGTCTACTACTTTATGTTCGGCATCAGCCTTAAATTCTTTGGCGACAACATTGTCAACCGGAAGCAGGAACTTAACGCCTGTAGCTTTAGCATCCTCCATAAGACGTTTAGCCAATTCCACCTTGTCTGCCTCAAGAAGCGATTTGCCTACTTCGTATCCTAACGCCTTAAAGAAGGTGTACGCCATGCCGCCGCCGATAATAAGGGTGTCGACCTTTTTAAGAAGGTTTTCTATAACACCTATCTTGTCGGAAACTTTTGCGCCGCCTAGAATTGCAACAAATGGACGCTTAGGATTATCTAGGGCATTACCCATAATGTCGATTTCTTTTTTAAGGAGATATCCTGCAACAGAAGGCAGAAATTTTGTCACTCCTTCGGTTGAAGCGTGAGCTCTGTGAGCTGTGCCAAATGCGTCATTTACGTAAACTTCAGCCAAGGAAGCCAAGGCTTTCGCAAAATCGGGATCGTTTTTCGTTTCCTCCTTATGGAATCGAACGTTCTCAAGCAGAACGATTTCCCCTTCTTTAAGCTTTGTCACTGAGTTTTTCGCGCTCTCGCCAATGCAATCCGAAGCCAGTGTGACTTTTTTCCCCAAAAGCTCCTCAAGTCTCGCCGCAACAGGAGCTAAGCTGTATTTTCCCTCAAACCCCACTCCTTTGGGTCTGCCTAAATGAGAAGCCAAAATGAGCTTCGCTCCTTTATCAAGCAAGTACTCAATCGTGGGCAATGCGGCTTTTATCCGGTTGTCGTCCGTTATGTTGAGTTTTTCGTCTAGGGGTACGTTGAAATCAACCCTAACTAAGACTTTTTTGCCTTTAACGACAACATCTTCAACAGATTTTTTGTTCATTATCGCTCACTCCTTTACAAGAAATGCTTTTACAGAAAACATCTCCACTGTGATGGAGATGTTTTTATGAACTATATTCCCTTTTCAGCCATATATACTATCAAATCAGCCGTTCTTACAGAGTAACCCCATTCGTTGTCATACCACGCTATCACTTTAACCATGTTATCACCTATCACCATTGTTGAAAGCGCATCCACTATGGAAGATCTCTCATCGCCTTTGAAATCTATAGATACCAGCGGGTTCTCCTCATAGCCTAATATTCCCGCAAGAGGTCCCTGTGCCGCTTCCTTTAATGCTGCATTGACTTCGGTCGCAGATGCCGGCGTCGCAAGCTCAGCCACAAAGTCCACTACCGAAACTGTGGGGGTTGGTATTCTCATAGCAAAACCATTCAATTTCCCTTTAAGATCAGGCAATACAAGCGCGACAGCTTTAGCTGCTCCGGTGGTTGTAGGTATAATCGATAATCCGGCAGCTCTTGCCCTTCTAAGATCCTTGTGCGGCAAATCAAGTATGTTTTGATCGTTTGTGTAGGAATGAACGGTGGTCATCAAGCCTTTTTTGATTCCGAATTTGTCGTGTAAAACTTTTGCTACAGGCGCTAAACAGTTAGTCGTGCAGGATGCGTTTGAAACCACATGATGGTTTTTAGGATCATACTTGTCCTCGTTTACACCAAGCACTATTGTTATGTCTTCGTTTTTCGCAGGCGCTGAGATTATAACCTTTTTCGCTCCTGCCTCTATGTGCTTCACCGCTTTTGCCTTGTCGGTGAATATGCCGGTAGATTCAACCACGAGATCTATTCCTAATGCTTTCCAAGGAAGATTGCCCGGATCCCTCTCTGCCAGAACCTTGATTTCTTTACCGCCGACTATAAGTGCGCCTTCCTTTGCCTCGACATCTTTAGCGAATATGCCAAAGCACGAGTCATATTTGAGCAAATGCGCAAGCGTTGGGGCATCTGTCAAATCATTGACGGCTACCACATCGATTTTATCCTCATATTTTTCTATGATAGCCTTAAATGTGTTTCTTCCAATCCTTCCAAACCCGTTTATCGCAACTCTTAACGCCATACATTTTTCCTCCCGCTTATAAATTAATATGCATTTTATGCATATCGTTAGCATTTCACGAATTAAGTAAAATAAACTTCCAAGGCTGACAAAAACTATTCAAATCCGATTTATCGCAGCCGAAATTATTTTACATTAATTTTCCGTAAAACTCAATAGCCAAAAGCGTGACAAGGGGACGGGGGTGCTGACACACGACATGTGTCAGCACCCCCGTCCCCTTGTCACTCAGAATCCAATTTCCGTCAAAATATCCCTAAGCGTAGCCGCCGAATGCTTAAACCCTTCTCTTTCGCTATCATTGAGCGGTAACTCGAGTATTTTAACGAGTCCGTCCGAATTTATAAGCGAGGGAAGGCTAACACATACGTCAAAAACGCCATAATGACCTTGCATTAGTGAAGACACGGGTAATACAACATTCTCATCCCTTAATATCGCTTCGATAATCCTTCTAACCGCAAGACCTACAGCATAGTAAGTAGAACCCTTGCCCTCAATTATCTTGTAAGCGGCATTTTTGACCTCTTCAAAAATCCGTTCCTTATTCGTGTTGCCGCAGTCTTTTCCGCAGTTTAAGCAATAATCCTCAAAGGGAATCCCGGCAATGTTCGAAACGCTCCACGCTGCGACTTCAGTATCTCCATGCTCGCCTATTATGTATGCATGAACGTTTTGCGAAGCTATGTTGCAGTGCTCGCTCAATAAAAATCTAAAACGAGCGCTGTCTAAAAGAGTACCTGAGCCTATCACACGATTTGACGGAAGACCTGAGATCTTTAGTGTTACATAAGTCAAAATGTCTACCGGATTTGTGACCACAAGTATTGTGCATTCCTTATTGTGCTCAACGATTTTAGGCACAATTGCTTTGAACACGTTGACATTCCTTTTTAAAAGATCAATCCTTGTTTCGCCGGGTTTTTGGCTTACCCCTGCGGTAATAACCACTACGCTTGAATCCGCACAGTCGTCGTATGTACCGGCTTTTATCCTGACGGGGGGTACAAAGAAGATGCCATGGTTTAAATCCATGACTTCCCCCATAAGTCTGCTTTCATTCAGATCAATCAACGCTATCTCAGAGGCCGCCCCGGCATTCATTAGCGCATATGCTGTCGTTGAACCGACAAGGCCTGCTCCTATAATAGTGACCTTATCAGCAATTAACTTCTTGCTTGCCATTTTTATCTTCTCCTTTGCTGCTAGGCGGTTAAGTTTTTGACTAGTTTTGCCCGCCAACCTTTATGGTTTGTATTTTATGACAATTATACTCCCGAACCGTAAATTTTTAAAGCATTTTCCAATGAAAGGAGTATAAAAAAAGACGAGTTCCCATATTTCAGAACCCGTCTTTTATCGTAATACTAGAGCTTAATTGAGCTCGATCTTTCTGCCTCGCCTTACTTCTTTAGCTTTAGGCAAAACTACTTTAAGTATTCCATCTTTGTACTCTGCATTCACTTTTTCGTTATCAATTCCTTGCAGCAAAAACGATCTTGTGAACTGCCCTATCCGTCTTTCTCTGCAAATGTAGTTTTTCCTATCATCCGATGAGGACTCTTCACATTTTGCTGTAATCGTCAAGCGATCGTCTGATATATTAAGGTCTATATCTTCCTTTTTTATCCCCGGTATTTCAGCCTCAACGATGTAGTCATTCTCAGTTTCACGAATATCCGCTCTCATAACTGCTACGCCGGCAAAATCCGTAAATCCTGTGTCAAAAAACTCATCAATCAGATCCCTTCCAAAAAAGTTCCTGAACAAATCACCCGGTACAAGCCCACCACGCCTTCTTCCAAATGGTACTATCTCTTTCATCAATGACAACTCCCTTCATTTATAATAAATATTGTTCCCTGAAAGAACTGTCTTTATTATATTTGGAAGGTTAAAGATAGTCAAAGTTCATGAAGGGCAAATAAGGTCAATTATGAATTGTGTACCGTAGAATTCTAAATAAAATATCTTTTAACCTCTCAAAATCACTGTTTTTCTCACTTTTTTAACTTTTATTTATTCACTAATACCGGGAACGGTTCTATCGACGGAACAGACCTGCCAAACAAAACGTCCCGGTGGTTGGTCTGTCCCTGTGGTTGGTCAATCCCAGTCCGTGTGAAATATTCCCGATTTATCGACCCTCTCGTAAGTATGGGCGCCAAAATAGTCTCTTTGGGCTTGGATGAGATTAGCCGGAAGAGTCTCGCACCTATAAGAATCAAAATACGCAAGAGCCGAATAAAAAGCGGGGATCGGCAACCCCGCTTTTGCCGCAAGTGCTATCACTTTTCTTAGACTATCAAGTGAATTTTTTATAGAATCGATAAAATATGGATCAAGCAATAGGTTTGGCAGATTTTTGTCTAACCTGTATGCCTCCTTGATCCTCTCTAAAAACTTTGCTCTGATTATACAGCCCGAACGCCACAAAAGTGCTATCTCCCCCAAATCAAATCCCCAAGAATATCGGGCTGATCCCTTCTTGAGTATATCAAAGCCTTGAGCGTAAGAAATTATCTTAGTAGCAAAAAGCGCTTTTTTTATATCATCCACTTGCAGAACATACTCTTCGAAAATATTATAATCCGTTTTATGCAGAATTTTGGCGGCTTTAACCCGTTCATCCTTCATAGACGACATATATCTTGCAAACACCGCTTCGGCTATCGTCGGAGAGGCAGCCCCCAGTTCTAAAGCCTCACTTGAAGTCCACATACCTGTTCCTTTTTGTCCTGCTTTATCAAGTATGACATCAACCATTGCCTTACCTGTTTCAGGATCAGTTCTAGCCAATATATTCGCTGTAATTTCAATAAGATAAGAATTGAGCTCACCTTCGTTCCATAGCCTAAACACTTCACCGATTTCCAAAGGTTGCATTTTAATCAATTCACGCAACAGAAAATATGCCTCGCTTATAAGCTGCATATCCGCATACTCAATACCGTTGTGCACCATTTTCACGAAATGACCCGCCCCATCCGGGCCAAGATAAGCGCAACAGGGTAAGCCATCGGAAGCTTTAGCCGATATCGCGGTCAACAACTCTGAAACGCTCTCCCATGCTTTATTAGAACCACCCGGCATTATGCTCGGTCCGTTTAACGCCCCTTCCTCTCCTCCCGATATGCCGACCCCCATAAAATCTATGCCCTTTAATTGCAGATCACGAGTTCTGCGAATAGTATCCTTAAAAAAAGAGTTGCCGCCGTCTATGAGTATATCTCCTTTATAAAGTAAAGGAGTTAATATGTTTATCAATTCATCGACCGCTTCACCGGCTTTTACCATTAGGATTATTTTCCTTGGTGTTTTAAGCGAAGCCACAAGTTCATTAAACGAATATGAAGCGCTCAAACCTATTTTATCTTTAGCTGCACCTTCCATAAAATCAGTCGTTGTAGAGGTAGTACGATTATACACACAAATTTTAAAGCCCTTGCCCTCAATGTTAAGAGCAAGATTTTGCCCCATCACAGCAAGACCAATTAATCCGACATCAGCTTTTAACATATCTGCATCTCCCGTTCGTATTAAAGTGTTATACACATTATAACACAACATTTATCAGCGAACTCTAAATCTCCCTTCACATGCCCATAATCCAAGCGCAGGATTAGTAACAAAATAAACCTTTTCTCCATCCTCCGTTATATTGAATCCCTCGCGAAGTTTTTCAGGGTTATACTTTTCAATCGCTCTCTCATAAGGCATATAGTTAAAGTTTACACTCTCAATCTCTTCTTGTGTCATATGTTTAACGGCGTAAGTTATTTTGAATCGTTCATCTGATGAGCCGTGAATAAGGTGTGCCGCAACAGATTGGTTTTCCTGTAGGTCTTTATTTTCTTTATAAAGTTCAAGTATCCTTGCTCTTCCGATATATCCGTATTTTCGTATCAATGCGTCATTACCTATATCTTCGCCACACTGTCTTATTCCGGGTGCTAACACTATAAGCTCTCCCCCGTCAGCTATAGCCATCCTTGTCCGGTAAACAGCCTTGTTACCAATCCATGTACTCTTGAATTCGTGCGGATCAAGCCATGCGACAATCTTTTCGATCGGTTCATCAACAAAGGTTATGTTCTTCTCCTGGCTCAAAGCCACAGCTTGCTCAAAAACCGCCCGATCTCTGCCTATAAAAAGGCCGTTAATTGCAACGCCATTTTCGTCACATGTCGTGACGGTAAAAAGGTATAGAAGAGGCACATCCGCCAAAAACTTCTGTTCGGCATAGTCAAGTACCTTTCGTACGGGCGAATGATCTCTGCCCATCATTCTTTCCATGCCGTAAACAGCTCCGAGCATGTGGGTCTTATCAATCATATTCTTACCACCACAGCCTACAAAGATATTTTTGCTGTAGTTCGCCATACCTACCACTTCATGGGGCACAACTTGACCTATCGAAATAATCAAATCATATGAACCGCTTATAATAAGCCTGTTTACCTCGACATCTATCGGTTCATCGATTAAACCTTCTGAAACATCGCGCACGAAGGAAGACGGAATCTCACCGATGTTTACCACATCAGTCCTCCAGTTGTGAGCTATGAAACGATCAAAAGGAATGGTTTCACCGAAAAACATAATCTTCTCTTCTTCGGTGACAGCCATATGAGTACCCAAAGCCGGAAGAACATCGACTGAGCAGACATTTTTGAGCAAATCATAATACATTGCTGTGATTTTACCCGCACCGGAATGCATTCTTGAAAGATCGGGAGGTATGAGCAAAACTTTTCTTAAATCTTTCTTCTGATCATCAAGAGAACTTTTGATGGCGTTATATATGTCAATATCATTAATTCCTGCGCTGTCGGTTGATTTTATTATAATTGGATTCAACATTCTCACTCCTTTTTTCCTGATATCGTATTGCTTTTGAGAAAGACTTAACGCTTATATTTCAACTATTAAAAATGCTTATAAATCCTTGCACCGCAAAGCTATTCTTCTCATCAGCGGCAAGTGTCCTAATATCACAATACGGCATTTGATCCTTCAAAAGAATTTCATATATACCGGTAAGATTGTTTCTCCCGGCAAGCATAATTCTTTTAATCCCTTTCCATTTTTGCGCAGCCATTTTCTCAAAACCGGATATTATCCCTCCGACAATAACTCCTTCAAGATAAGATTTCCTTTGATAGTTCTCGGCGGCATCAAATATCTTCATGGCATGACATATGTAAAGCGCTCTGTTGAATCCATACTTGTTAAGATTCCTTACGCCAAGCAGTGCCATTTGCGGATCAATCACCGAGTTAGCAACTGAAACCGAATTTGATAAAATAGTGCCGGTTGTTATAGCATAAAAAAGTTCACCGGAAAAGGTTGACCATATGTCTACAAGCTCATTATTTCTTATGTACGCTACATGTGTGTGTGATCCCGGAAGAAATACCGCTATGTCCTCGTTTTGCCATTCCAGCGGAAAATTAGGAATTATTCCGAATACTTCTATTTCTTCGCCTCTCATATTGTTGATACTTGCAATGTTTTCTGTATCTGCTTTAAAATCATCGGAAACGGTCTTAACGCCTCTTATGAGTCTAATTTCTCTTTTGAAAAAATACTGTTCATAATGTGTATAAATGCTGTCATAAAGCTTTTTTTGAGAAACCGGCGTTGAGATATGAGCAACTTCATTTATTCCAAACGGACTTGTTACCATGCCTGAAGCAAATACAGCGCCAATCTGACTCTCATCTATGCCGTTTTTGTAAAGCAAATCGTCAAAAAGCCGCTTTAGTCCTTTAAGAAGCACTAGATTACTGCCCGCAATCGAAGAGTCTTTCGACCCTACGGCGCTTTTTATCATATCATGTATCTTGCCTTCTTCGATAAGGTAAGCTCTTGTGTTGGTAGTTCCCGAGTCAAAATATACACAGTGCATTTTACACCTTAATTTTCAATAAGTACTCTCTTGCCATTATCGTAATTTTCTCATACTCACCGGCATAGATTGCCTTTGTGTCAACAAGGCTTCCACCGACCCCAACGCCTATTGCTCCGGCTTTTATGAATTCAGCTGCGTTATTTGAATCAATACCACCTACCGCTACAACTGGAATATGGCTTAAAGGTGCCAATACTGCCTTTATGTAGTTTGTACCTAATACGCCTGCAGGAAAAAGCTTTACAATATCCGCTCCTGTATAATAAGCTAAAACCATCTCGGAAGGCGTAAAAGCTCCTGGTATTGATATTTTCCCTAACTCTTTTGTTTTCTTGATAACCAAAACATCAGTATTCGGCGAGATAACATACTGAGCACCGGAATCAACCGCATCCTCTACCTGCTTTGTAGTAAGAACAGTGCCGACCCCAAGGCTAACGTCGTTTCCAAATTCTTTTGTTATAAGTTTAAGTGATTTTAGCGTATCAGCCCTTGTATCATCGTTTTGGTGGTTATATGTGACTTCAAGAAGTCGAATCCCACCGTTTAGCAGCGCTTCGACTGCCGATAAAATCCTGTCTGAGCCTATACCCCGAATAATCGCTATTATTTTATTATGAAAAATACTTTTAACGATATTGTCGTACACAAGGTTTCTCCCTTCTGTTGTTAGAAATTTCTCAACACGCATAATACGCGAGGTTATTGCACTCAAAAGGCATCAAACCAATAAGCTTTATAACTTAGCAAGCGCTCCGTAAATCCCCGTCAAAGCGTGATAGCTTTGTTCAAATACAGGCATAATATTCCTGTAAATCTCATGATGCTGCTTTATCGGTTCAATTTCCTTGCTCGTTTTCACGAAATCATGTATCACGTCAAAGTTTTTGAAAACACCTGCACCT
>Ga0209316_100152_pt1 | contig 25887 bp, 24 predicted proteins | sample 3C3metaG_FD_184150 | JGI IMG/M metagenome (GOLD analysis project Ga0209316, IMG submission 184150) | Freshwater bacterial and archeal communities from Indian Creek, Illinois, USA - 3C3 metaG (SPAdes) (version 3) | ecosystem: Environmental > Aquatic > Freshwater > Unclassified | place: USA: Indian... | reverse complement strand
GAGCTGCAGTTCAGCAAAGAGCGCTTGCTTTGACCGAAACCATAAGGGATGTATACATTAAGTTGGAAGGATTACAGAGCGAGCTTAACCAGAATATAATCTTTAAAGTACAAGATATCAATTCATATGCTACGAGGATTGCGGCGCTAAATGAACAGATTTTCAATTTCGAAGTAACAGGCAGAAAAGCCAACGACTTGCGGGACGAGCGCAATCTTTTACTAGATGGATTATCCAAGCTCGTTGATGTGACAGTATTTGAGGACAGTCACGGACGCTTGAGGGTAGATATGGGAGGCGGCAGGATGCTTGTTTCTCATACTGAATCTTTCCGATTGGACGTAGTGCGAAGAAGTGATAGCCTAACGCATCCGCAGTATCCTAAAAACAACCATGTAGACGTTGGCGGTTTAGTCGATGTTATATGGCAAAGCTCGGGTGAGATAGTGCGCATTAGCGGCGGCGAGCTTAAGGGCTTGATGGATATGCGCGACGGGATAGGCGGGATGGGTCCTCTTCCGGGAGACGCTCTTTTTCCCGGAGTGCCGACTGAGCTTTCGGGGACCGGGGCTGTGAGGAATTTGGCGTCTGCGCCAAACAACAACAATTCTAACGGCGTCCCGTACTATATGCGCATGTGGAATCTTTTTGCGGATACATTAATGATAACGTTTAACGAAGTACACAGGAGGGGATACAACTTGGCGGGGAATACGAACATATATCTTTTTTCTGACGGGATTTCTTCCCCTGCTCCCATCTTAATACCCCTACCCCCACCGCCTCCTTCACTACCCCCTGCGTTTTCTCCACAGATCCTTCCCCGACAGCCTATTGCAAGATTTATAACAATATCGGATCTGGTGCGTGACGATTGGAACAATATAGCCGCCATTCATGACGTACAAGCTATTCATCCTACATTAGAGCGCGGCAATAACAAAAATGTATTAAGGCTGCTTGACTTAAGGCACAATACTTTTATCGAAGAAATACCGAATATAGAGAATTTCACCAAAGGACTGATTTCTACCTTAGGTGTCGCAAGTAGGCAGGCCGCCCATATGAACCACAATCAGGAGACCCTAACTGAAGAGATGAGCCGCAGGAGAGAGTCGATATCATCGGTTTCAATCGACGAGGAAATGTCGGCGATGGTGCGCTTTCAGCACGCATACAACGCCTCGGCCAGAATGCTTACGGCAATTGACGAGATGCTTGATGTGCTTGTGAACCGGGTGGGTATCGTCGGGAGATAATGAGATCTGTCCCAATCGATAGAACCGGACATAATAGAGGTTAGATGTTAGATTTTAAACGAATATGAAGGATTGTTTTCAGACTGATCTTATTACTTGAAGAACACAAGATCCGTTCCTATTATTGCAGGAGGATAATTGCATGAGAGTTACAAATGGTATGCTCATCACCAATATGATGAGAAATTATAGGCGCAACCTAAACCGCATCGAGGATTATCAAAACCAGCTCGCTTCGGGCAAGAGTATAAGGCGTCCATCAGATGACCCGTCAGGTGCGTCTAAAGCCTTAAAATTGCGTTCTGATCTTTCGATGAATGAGCAATACATAAAAAATGCCGACAATGCCTTGTCGTGGCTTAATATAACCGAAACCGCGCTAAGGGATATAGGAGATACCCTGCAGCGGGCGCGCGAGCTTACGGTGCAAGCGGCGAACGGTACTTTAACACCAGAAAATCGTGCGGTGATAGCCAATGAGATAGAACAGCTACAGCAGCATGTTTTTCAGGTGAGCAACTCAACATATGCGGGCAGGTATATATTTGCCGGATTCAGAACGGAAGTTCCGGCGTTTTTGAGTATTCCGGGAGCTATCCAATTTCAGGGAAACGCGGGAGAAATTGCTTTTGAAGTCGGTATAGGCAGCAGGATCGCAGTGAACGTGACCGGAGGACCTTCCGGAGTCGATATTGCGGGACTTTACTCAACCCTTGAAAATCTGAAAAACGATCTGAGAAGCCCTGTAATCACGCCGTCAATTAACGCATATCTGACCGGCATAGACGGTTTCTCAAGACAAGCATTAGCTCACCGTTCGGCTGTCGGGGCGAAGGCCAATAGGTTCGAGATGATACGTGCCCGGCTTTTAGACTCCGAGGTCAACTTCACCGATCTTCTGTCAAAAACTCAGGACGCCGACATAGCGGAGGTTCTTATGAACTTAAAAGAGGCGGAGGCTGTCTATAACGCTTCGCTGGCTACCGGCGCCAGAATAATTATGCCTACTCTGGTAGACTTTTTAAGATAATCCCAATAATGGGGACGGTTCTATCGATGGGGACAGATCTCTAACCGGAAATCCGGCTAAGAAACCGGAGGTCTAATATACGTAATTTGAAGCAAAGGATAAAGAGCGGCAGCCAAAGTTAGGAAACTCCCGCTATGTAACCTCTAATCTCAAGAAAAGGACGGGATTTATGGATATGATCATAAATTCGCAACAATTTGGACAGGTGGAAGTACCTGAAACTGAAATAATAGTTTTTCCGCAAGGCTTATACGGATTTGAAGACCTAAAAAGATTCGTCCTTCTCGGCAATACAGGTGAGTCTAATCCGTTTATGTGGCTTCATGCGATAGATGATCCGACAATTTGCTTTGTGGTGATCGATCCTTTCGTATTCAGGAAGGATTATTCGCCTGAGACTACAGACGATATTATTGAATTGATTAAGCTAGATAAAGCTGAGGATTTAAGAGTGCTGGCCATAGTCAATATTCCGGAGGATGTAAAAAAAATGACCGCCAACCTAAAAAGCCCGATAATTATAAATTCGGCAAAAAACATAGCCTCGCAGATGGTCATGGACAACGAGGGGTACAGCTTTAAACACCTCATTTTGGATGAAATCCAAAAAACAGCTTAAAAAGCAAGGAGAATCAAAGTGCTTGTTGTAATGCGCAAAAGCGGTCAATCGTTTACCATAGGCAAAGATATTGAGATACAGATTCTTGAAGTGCAACCAAACGGGGTGAAGATCGGCATATCCGCCCCCAAAGATCTTTTGATATTAAGAAAAGAGCTTTTAGACGAAGCAAGGCTTGTCAACAGGGGATCGGTGATTAAGTCTGTAAGGATTACTTTGACGGATCTTAAGGAAACTCTTGGAGAAAACGAGTAAATTTTTTCGGACTGTACGATACTTAAAATATTGGTTAGAAAAAAAGTCTAAATAAATTTTGCATAAGGGCGATATATATAAATGTAAACAGGTTGTATTTCCCTTACGCTACGGCCGGGCGAAGGATTGTGCGCCAAGTTTATATAAGGTGTCAAAGCCGGTTTGTCCGAAAGGAATCGGACAAAATGAAATCAAGGAGGAAATGTCATGAGAATCAATCACAACATAGCGGCATTAAACACACACAGGCAGCTGACCGCAAACCAAGCGCTCGCTTCCAGTTCGCTTGAGAGGCTTTCGTCAGGACTTCGCGTCAACAGAGCAGGCGACGATGCGGCAGGCTTAGGGATTTCAGAGGGCATGCGCGGACAGATTCGCGGGCTAAGCCAGTCTATCCGTAACGCTCAGGACGGAGTATCGCTTATTCAGACAGCGGAGGGCGCACTTAACGAAACTCATAGCATACTGCAAAGAATGCGTGTGCTCGCAGTGCAAAGCGCTAACGACACCAATATAACCGCAGACAGAACGGCGGTTCAGGCTGAAGTCAACCAGCTCTTAGCGGAGGTTAACCGCATAGCGACCAATACCCAGTTTAACACACAGACATTGCTTGACGGAACCTTTACAGGCAGAATGTTCCACATTGGGGCAAATGCGGGGCAAAATGTTTCTTTGTCAGTTGCCAATATGAACGCAACAGGACTTGCTATAACCGGGCTATCCGTTGCTACTCAGACCGCCGCAAACGCTGCCATCACAACCGTGACCGGCGCAATCAGCACAGTGTCAACCGAGCGTTCCAGCCTTGGTGCGATGCAGAACCGTTTGAACCACACTGTTAACAACTTAGGCACATCTGTTGAAAATCTTACCGCCGCAGAATCCCGCATACGCGATGTAGACATGGCGGATGAGATGATGCAGTTCACCAAGATGAACATACTTTCACAGGCAGCCCAAGCAATGCTCGCACAGGCCATGCAGCAGCCACAAGGGGTACTGCAGCTTCTCAGATAACAATTCAGGCGCATCTTTCAGAAACCTTAGGCATATCCTAAGGTTTCTTGCGCTTTTTAACCAAATGCGGAGGAGGCAGCATATATGTCATTGGTGAATATATCTCCCGCACAAACCACACCTCCCGTGCAGCCTGTAAGGCGCGGAGAAACGAAGCAGGCACGGCTTGACGACGAGAGAGGAAGAAGGGAATACGCCGCAGAGCATTTGCTTGAGAGCAGGGGAAATGCGTACTCAGATATCTCTGAAGCTCAGATAAGCGAGGCGGTGCGCAGGGCGAACAAATCTCTTGAATGGGCGAAAAGGCATTTCGAATATTCGTTTCATGACAAAACAAATACTTTTGTGGTTAGGGTTTATGACAGCGAATCGGAGGAGCTTATCCGTGAGATACCTCCCGAGAGAATACTCGATCTTGTGGCCAGGCTTTGGGAAATAGCCGGACTCATAGTTGACGAGAGGGTATAAGGAATTTATGCATAAAAAGAAATGTGCTTTCATGGTTTTGGACGGTGATGAAAAAAATATCAAGCGAGGGATCAAAAACCATGGATACGACCCGGATGATCTTTTTATGCCTGTGCTGCCAAAAACGAGCGGCAAAAGGCGCACCGTTTGGTGGTTTAGCGCCGCAGCTCTTTATAACAGCATGGATTCATCGGGGGGCAGACTTTTATATTGGGGTGGCTGCAGATTCTTTGATCGCTTCCTAAAGGAGAGCGCTAAATGGAATGAAAATAACGCCTATTTCTGGTCGCATTGGGACAGGACACTAGAAAAAGGCGTGCAAAGATTTAACGCTGGTTTAGGCTTTTACTTGCCGCATTATGCGGTGTCAGAAACAGGCGAGCTACCCTCCTGGCTGGGCAACAGATTTTTATACGAATACATCCTAAAGGCTCTTTCTTCAAAAAAAATTGCATTGACAACAAAGGGCAGGCTGTGGCCCGCCCCGGCCGAGGAATTGGGCTTGGCTAAGGGGCGGGAACGCTTAACATTGGCTATGATTGTGAAGGATGAGCAGCAATTTTTAGCGGGGTGCCTTGAATATGCGCTGCCCTTTATAGACGATATCGTTGTCGTTGACACTGGTTCGGCTGACGCAACCTTAAAAATTGCTGAGATGTACTCAGCGAAAATTATAAACCATCTCTGGCGGGATGATTTTGCGGCTGCGAGAAACGAATACCTAGCCAATTTGCCGGATAGCTTTGTTCTTTGCCTCGACGCCGACGAGATATTGCTTCCCGAAACAGGCTTGACTTTAAGAGCGCTTGCGGAGAAAAGAGAAAAGAAGGTTTATTTTTTCGATACATACAATTATTCTTCCGAAACAACGTCACAATTCAGCGTACATGGAAACGTAAGGCTTTTTTATAAGGACGCTTACACAAAATATATCGGGCGAATACACGAACAGCTTGATTCTCCTTTTGAGAAGGTGAATGTAACCGACACTGCGGTAATTCATTACGGTTACCTATCAAAAATAGTAAAAGAAAAAAATAAGTCTGAAAGAAATACCATTTTACTTGATGCTGCGACAAAAGAGCAGCCAAAGGCATTTGATTTTTTTAATAAGGGAATTGCGAATATGTCGTATTCCAAGTTTGATGAGGCGCTGGATTCATTTATGACATATTTTAGTATTCAGGATAAAAATCTTCTTAAGCTTTATCCATCCGCATACTGGCAGGCGGCAAGCGCCGCCATGAAGCTTGGCAAGTATGACGAGGCTCTCGCTTTTGCGGATAAAGCTTGTGAAACGAACCTCTCGGAAGCTTTTTTCGTTCGCGCCGGGATATATGAGAAATTAGGAGAGTTACAAAAGGCGGTTGAGGATTATGTTAAGGCCTCCGAATCAAACGAGAAAACCGAGATATACAAGCTCTACAATCTTATGGATCCGTCGGTGAAAATCTGGCGGGCTGATTACATGGCGGCTTCCCTGCTTGAAAAGCTGGGCAGACTTGAGGAGGCCTCTGTGAGGCTTATAGCTTCGCACAAAGGAGACGGGGACGCAGTGCTCCCCGTGATTGCTTTGGCAAGGACGGCAAGAAAACAGGGGAAAAAAAGCGAAGCGCTAAAGTGGGCGAAAAAAGCGCTTGATTACCCTGGCGATTCTTTTGAGGCCATGCTTGAGCACACAGAAGCGCTTGCCGACGCAGGAAGCATTGACGAAGCGTTTGTCTTTGCGGAAAAATGCGCAGGCAAAAGAGATGGCTACTGCGCGATATATCTTAAGCTGGCTGAGCTTTTGCGGGGAAACGATAATATTCTTTATAGCTGCAGAGCTTTTGAGGAATACTTGAAGTTTAACCAAGAAAACTATGAAATCATAACTCTGTACGCTAATTGCCTTTTAAAGAACAACGAGCCTGAAAAAGCTTTAGCGGCGCTTGACATTGAGCTGTCTGAGAATGAAGCTTCCCAAACGGCGCAGAAAATGCACATAGCCAGAGGGATGGCTCATCATGCTCTTGGCAATTATTATGACGCCATCGACTCGTATGCCTTAGCTTTTGATTTAGGCGGCGAAAATCCTGAGCTTTTGTTCAATATAGCTTTGACCATGACCCAGATAGGAAGGCTTGAGGATGCCTTGTCGGCGCTTGAGCGCCTTGTGATTATCAATTCCGATTATCCCGGAAGCAAAAAGCTTTTTGATATAATAAGCCTTAAGGCGAACGCTTTGATAAATTCTTAAAATCACGGCTCAATAAATCATCTAAATTTTAAACGACAAAATTCGATACATATAAAGAGGCGAAGATGTCCCCACCTTTTTAGGTGGCGGGTACAACTTACTTTCACAGGCGGTGGGCATATCTTCTGCTTCGTTGAAGCGCACAGAGGCAAGAAAATTTTCTTACGGTTGCGTTATAATGAAAATGTGTTTTTTCCTTTGCGCGTGTCGGTTATTAGCTCTGTTCAGGCAAAAGCGGCGCACTTAGAGTGGGGTATTTACGATTGATAGCTGCGGCGTCCGTCGAAGCTTTTGTGTCTTGTAGGAGCAGTCTGGGAGGTTATGACAATGTTGGTTGGAGGGACAGGTCAAGGTGCGGGGGGACTTAGAGTAGGCGGGCTTGCCACGGGGATTGATACTGAGTCGCTTGTAAGGGACATGATGCGTGTGCATCAAATTAGAGTTGACAGATTAAAGCAGGACAGACAACTTGTCGAATGGCGAAGGGATGCTTACAGGGAGGTTACCACGCTTTTGCGCCGGTTTTCAGATGATTTTTTTAGCGGCTTAAATCCTTCGTCCGATATAAGATCAAGAGGCAACTTAATGGCAATGAGGGCAATTTCAAGCGACACTTCCTTTATGACGGTTCAGGCGGCTTCTGAAGCTGTCCCCGGCACGGTTACAATAGCCGGAATAGACAGGCTGGCTACGCCGACGAGTGTATTGGGGAGAATTAGGCCCATTGCGTCCGGGCAGAGCATCGATTCTTCCCTTGAAGCACTTGGGTTTGCCGCAACAGGTACAATTGTAAATTTTAATGTTGGGGGAAGAGCGTTTTCTTTCAATTCGACCGGTACAATGCGGCATGTAATGAATACGGTCAACGCCGACACAGCGGCAGGCGCAAGGTTTTTTTATTCGGGTATAGAGGAAAGATTTATAATACAAACAAAAAATACTGGCGCTGCGACTTCTGCGCTTACCACCTCGGGCGCATTTCTTGAAAATTTGGGACTTGCGGGTCCGACTCAGGTAAGGGTTAACGGCCAGGACGCAAGCGTAAGGTTTGGTGCGACAGGCGGTGGTAGCGTTACGGTGACGCAATCAACCAATACATTTACGCTGGACGGCATAACTTATAATCTTGCGCGGCCGACACCCACAGGCACATCTTTGAGCGTAACCGTATCGCAGAATACGGACAGAATTGTCGAGGTTATCAAGGGGTTTGTCGAAAGATATAATCGAGCGCTAGCCGATATCAACACAAAGCTTTCAGAGCAAAGGTTCAGGAATCACCTTCCTTTAACTGATGAGCAAAGACGCAATATGAGCGCGCAGCAGATAGAGCAGTGGGAGCAAAGAGCCAGAAGCGGACTTTTGCAGAACAACCGAACTTTGCAGTCTGTGGCAGACGCGTTAAGAGCGGCAGTCACAGAGCCTTTTTCGGCTGCCGGTATAAATTTGCATGAGATAGGCATTACAACGGGTCCTCATTTTGAGCGAGGAAGGCTTCACATAAATGAGACGCGTCTCAGAGAAGCCTTGAGCACAAGAGGCGAGCAGATTACTACACTTTTTACAACTCAATCGGCCGTCGCTTACTCGCCCGATCTTACATCCGCACAAAGAACGCAGCGAACAGCCGAAAGCGGCATAGCTCACAGGGTATCGGATGTATTGCAGGACTTTGCACGACTTACAAGAAACGTAGCCGGAAGGAAAGGAACGCTTCTTGAACGTGCAGGGTTTATCGGCAGTATAACAGAATTTCATAACGAGCTTAATTCTGAGATTCGAGAGATCGATACTCGCATAGATTCCGCACTCGCAACCTTGGAGCGCAGTGAGCAGCGTTATTGGAGGCAATTTACGGCGCTTGAGGACGCCATACAGCGTATGAATGCGCAAAGCGCATGGTTGGCGCAGCAATTTGCCGCAGGCAGTCAGCAAAGGGGATAGGTGGTAAAATGGTTACGAATCCATATCAAAAATATCAACAGCAGAGCGTAATGACGGCAAGCCAGGAAGAACTTCTGATTATGCTGTATAACGGCTGCATAAGGTTTATAAAGCTTGGAGTGCGGGCTATAGAGGAAAAGGATGTTCCTGGCGCACATACCAACATTGTCAAAGCACAGGATATAATCTTGGAATTCATGTCTACATTAGATTTAAGATATGATGTCGCAAAAAGCCTGATGCCGCTTTACGATTATCTGTACAGGCGTCTTGTGGAAGCAAACGTTGGAAAAGATGCGCGAATTCTAAAGGAAGTGCTCGGATTGGTAACCGAGCTTAGAGATACTTGGGTAGAAGCGGCAAAACAGCTAAAGCAGCAGAGAGCAGTGGGTGGGTGAACGATATGGACAGCGCATACAGCCGGCTGATAGCTCATTTAGTTGATATAACTCAGGCTAAAGTGCGTTATCTTGAGCAGGTGTTGCTATTCACGCAGCAACAGACTAACGCACTGAAAGATGGGGATTACGAGGCGCTGTCAAGTCTTATCGATCAAAAGCAGGCACATATCGACGCCATAAAGAAGCTTGACGGCGATTTTGAAAGGATTTATTCTGAAATCCATGGAAAACCGCTGGTTTTTTTGCCTGCGCTTCAGGAGTCTGTTTCGAAGGCTCAGAAGCTTATCATGTCAATTCAAACAACAGAAGCCGAAAACAATGCTATCGCCAAGGAAGCCATAGACGAGACGAAAAAGAAGCTTAAAAATATCGGCACGGGCAAAAAGGGTTATAATGCATATAGAAGTACGATTATTTTAGGCGGCGGAATGCGTATAGACGAGAACAAGTGATAACCGGAGCGTTATGGCTTGTTTTCATATTTTTGTTGAGCAGCGCATTTAAAAAGGAGCTTGCATAGATATGAAAGTTGTAATTCTAGCAGGCGGCATGGGAACAAGAATAAGCGAGGAATCGCATCTTAGACCCAAGCCCATGATCGAAATCGGAGACAGGCCGATTTTATGGCATATTATGAAAATATATTCACACTGCGGTTTTAACGATTTTATTATTTGCTTAGGTTATAAAGGCTATATGATAAAAGAATTCTTTGCCGACTATTATTTGCACATGGCAGATATTACCATAGATTTTACGAAAAACGGAGATGTGTCGGTACATAACAACGTAGCCGAACCTTGGAAAGTTACGCTTGTCGATACGGGTCTTCATACCCAGACCGGAGGAAGAATAAGAAAAATACGCAAGCATGTCGGAAACGCCGCATTTATGCTCACATATGGCGATGGAGTGAGCGATATTGATGTCGGAAAGCTTTTAGAGTATCATAATGAAAAAAAGCAAATCGCGACCATTTCGGCAGTTCAGCCGGGCGGGCGTTATGGAGTTTTGGAAATAGACACTGATTGCGGCGTCACAAGCTTTCGCGAGAAGGCGGTTGAGGACGGGGGCTGGATAAACGCCGGATTTATGGTGCTAGAACCCGGTGTGTTTGAGTATATATCCGACGATGATATGGAAGCTTTTGAAAAAAGACCGCTTGAGAATTTAGCTTCCGATGGACAGCTTAACGCATATAAGTACGAGGGGTTCTGGAAATGCATGGACACACAGCGTGACAAATACGCTTTAGAGGATATGTGGCAAAGCGGAAACGCTCCGTGGAAGGTCTGGAATGACTAGAGAACTTCTCGATTTTTACAACAATAAAAGAATACTGGTCACGGGACATACCGGCTTTAAGGGAAGCTGGCTTTGTTCTATACTTTTAACAGCAGGCGCACAAGTCTACGGCTATGCGCTTGCCGCACCCGAGGAAGAAAATCTTTTTGATAAACTGCAACTAAACAGGCGCATGATTTCAACCTTAGGCGATATACGTGATTTCGGCAGGCTTGAATCAGTATTTGACGAAGCCCGGGCCGAAATCGTTTTTCACTTAGCTGCCCAGCCGTTGGTAAGATTGTCGTACTCCGAGCCGGTCGAGACGTTTTCGACAAATATAATGGGAACAATACATCTACTTGAGGCTTTGCGCAATTGCGAAGGTGTAAAGGCATGCGTTGTTGTGACCACCGACAAGGTCTATGAGAACAATGGGCAAACGCGGGGTTACGCAGAAGAAGACCGCTTAGGAGGCAGGGATCCGTATTCCGTAAGCAAAGCGTGTTCGGAGTTTGTGACAAAATGCTATAATAAATCTTACTTTGAAAATAAAAGCTCTGTAGCGGTTGCAACAGCAAGAGCGGGCAATGTGATTGGCGGAGGGGATTATGCAAAGGATCGGATTATCCCTGACTGTATCAGAGCCGCCAGACGAAACGAAACGATTATAGTGCGCAACCCGTATTCGGTAAGGCCATGGCAGCATGTACTGGAGCCTCTTTCGGGCTATATGCTTTTGGCTGAAAAACTAGCCGAAGGTTGCGTCAGAACAGAGAAAGCCTTCAATTTCGGCCCTGAGCCGGACGATTTGCCGGCTGTCGGAGAATTGACGGATATTTTTTGTAAATGCTGGGGCGATAAATTAAGATGGGAGCACCGGCCGGAGGATTATGCCCCTCACGAGGCTTCTGTTTTGTTACTTGACAGTACCAAAGCAAAAGAAACTCTCGGATGGAGTTCTAAGCTTAACGCTCGGCAGGCGGTAAAGCTAACGGTGGAATGGGAAAGAAGCGCCGACAAATTGGCGGCTTCGGAAAGACAGATAGAGCAATATTTTGAAAGCGACAGGGTTATAGAATGACTTTAAATGAGAATTTAGCCGGTAAAATTGTTGAACTGCTGAAAAGTGCGCAAGACGGGGCGAAAAATGCTTTACATGCGTTTCAGACGGGGGATATAAGCACTTTCGCCCGGATTATGAGTGAAATGCAAAATGCGATTTTAAGCGTGCAAGAGAGTCTTGCACCGTTTTCTCAGGTATTGTCCATGTCTCAGTGTTTTAACATCATAACGAATATCCAAAACTCCATAATAAATATGGTGGATCGCATAAGCGGCGCAGATTCAAGACGTGCGGAGATAATACTGGAATTCGAGATAGTTCCTCTTTTAGCCGAGCTTAAAGAGGATATTTACTTTTTTTGCTTGATTTATCCCGATAAGGACAGGATGGGCAGATATTATAAAGAAGAATTTGCGAAAAACCATCAGAATGAATATATACGCGACGGGAAAGCGCATTTTGACGTTTCGCTCGTTGTTGTTGCGTGGAACAAGCTTGATTATACCAGACAGTGCATAGAGAGCCTGCTTAAGTATACTGATGTCGTTGGATTGAATTGTGAGATTATCACTATTAATCACGGCTCCGAAGACGGAACAAAAGAGTACTTTGAATCGCTTCCTCATGAAAAGAAAATAAATTTCAAGAAAAATATGTGCACGATTGCCAGTTCATATCTTCTTAGGATAGCGGAAGGCAAGTATTGCGTAAGTATAAACAACGATGTGATATTGACGGAAAATTGGCTTGAAAATTTAATTAAATGCGTGAGAGCCGACGACAGGACGGCGATTGCGTGTCCCGTAACTTCAAATATAAGCAATCATCAGTCTATTCCCGTGTCATATAAAAACTTTGAAGAGATGCACAAGTTTGCGGCATCGTACAATATATCAAATCCGGATCTATGGGACGAAAGAGTTAAGCTATGCCCTCCGGTAGCCATAATGAATATGGATATACTGAATATGACAGGTTTTTCCGACAGATATTTTGTTCACATGGAGTTCGGTGACGATGATACGGGAGCATTATTCAGAAGAAACGGATACAAGCAGATTCTTTTGTGCGATACGTTCTGTCATCATTTCGGAAGCATTACGCTGGGTGAATCCCAAAGAATAAACAACACCCTTGAAAAAAGCAGAAAACTTTTTTTGGACAAATTTGGTTTTGATCCTTGGAATCATGGTTTCTGCTTTGACATTGAAGTGATAAATGCTCTTGACTGCAAACTTCAAGGTGGTGTAAAAATACTGGGAATAGATGCCGGTATCGGCTCAACGCCGCTACAAATCAAAAATGAGCTGCGGCATAACGGCAACAGGGAGGCTTTGTTATACAGCTTCACGACCGAAAAGCTTTTCGAGCCTGATTTAAAACCGTATTCGGATTATTTTACTCTTGATGCGATTGAGAATATTGAAGCTTGTTACGAGGAAATTCAATTCGATTTTATCTATATCGGCAAAATGCTTGAGGAATATGACTGTTTTGAGAGTCTTATGCGCTCGTTGAAGAAAATGCTGAAAAAGAACGGTCAGATGATTTTCAAGATTAACAATCCTTATAATGTTTGCGCTATTTATGAATTGTCCGGCTTTAGAATGCCCGGGGGCGAGAAACGTATTCAAAGGCTTGATCCTTTCTGGCTGCATGCTTATTTGGGCAATTTGTATGCGGAATGCAGGATAACAGCGAATGGAAATGAGATTCCCGCCCAATTGGCTGATTTTTATAAATATCTTTTAAAGTCAAGCAATGGTTTTGCAAACAGCGAGATATTTTTAAAAGCTTCAACTTTTCATTTTACTTTGAAAGGTTAATAGTATGGCGAAAACAGTACTTTTGACCGGAGCTAACGGATTTATAGGGAAGAATGCTCAAAAGCTGCTTAAAACCGCCGGATATGAAGTGCATTTCACCTCATCTTTGAATTTTTTGCCAACTGAAGCGGCTTGGCATAAAATTGACCTTTTAGATAGCAAGGCAGTCAGAGATTTCGTAAGAGAGCTTAAGCCGGATTATCTTTTGCATCTTGCTTGGGACACCACTCCGGGAAAGTATCTTAAAAGTCCTTTAAACCTTGATTGGGTGGCCGCAACGCTGAATTTGTGCAGGATATTTTATGAAAACGGGGGCAGGCGCACCGTTTTCGCAGGAACTTGCTTCGAATATAATTTATATGATCAAGCGCTCAAAGAGAATTCTTTATGTGTCCCGTCAACGCTTTACGGAGTATGCAAGCTTGCCTTGGCAGAAATAATAAGCAAGTACTGCGAAGAGCGCAGCCTGTCATTTGGGTGGGGACGCATATTCTACCTTTACGGACCTTATGAAAACGAAGGGCGGGTTATACCGTATGTAATAAAGTCATTGTTGGGCGGCAAAGAGGCTTTATGCTCGGACGCTTGCGTAAAACGTGACTATCTTTATGTTGAGGATGTGGCAGCCGCATTGATACATCTTCTCAACATTGAGCAAAACGGTATTTTTAACATTGGCTCGGGTAACGCATTGCCGTTAAAAGATCTTTTATGCTTAGCAGCTCGGCTCACAGGCAGACCGCATTTATTGAAGCTTGGAGTTTTGCCTTCCGCAAACGAAATACCCGTGATTGAGGCGGATGTGTCTAAGCTCGCACAAACAGGTTTTTTGCCCCGATATAGCTTAGAAGAGGGTTTGAGCAAAACTGTTGAATGGTGGAGGGAGAAAAACGCATGCAAGGACAGCTGAATACTAAGGCTAATCTTTCCGGAGAAAGGGTATGGGTTTATGGCTGCGGTAATTTTGGCAAAAAGATTTATCATATATTGAAATCAAACGATGTGAACATAGCCGGATTTTTTGATAGAAAAGCTTCAGGCGATGATGAATTCGACGGCTTGCCTGTTGTTAATCCGAAATCGTCTGAAGTCTCACGAAGCTGCATGGAAAACGACCTTATAATAATTTGCATATTTTGCGATCAAAATGATGTTAAGGCGATTAGGGCGGATCTTTTACACTCAGGGTACAAAAGAGTGATTTTTTATTATGATATCGTTTTGCCGTTTGAAAAAATTGCCGTTAATTTTCACAAAGACGAGGACGCCGGCTATATCAGCGCCAATAATGACCATATTGAAAATGTTTACAAACTGTTAGAGGATGATAAAAGCAGGAGAATATTTAAAAAGTACATCTCGGCATATGCCGGGAGAAATCTTGATGAATTTGAGATGGCTGATTATGAGCCTCAATATTTTCCGAACGATATTCATATGAACAAAGGCACAAGCAGATTCATAGACTGCGGGGCTTATGACGGCGATTCTATCCGCAGTATGGTCAAAAACAGGGGTAAGGCCGAGAGCATAGCGGCGTTTGAGCCAAGCAGGAAGACGCTTGAGAAACTTAACGATTACATTTTGAATACCGATGAAGCGCCCGCAAATCATATTAATGTTCTTCCGTATGCCGTATGGGACAAAGAGGAGACGCTCGCTTTCAATAACAATGACGAGGAAAAGGCGACTGCCAACTCGTTGTCGGATTCCGGCAACGAACAAATAGAATGTGTTTCTATCGATGAGGTTTTAAGGGAATTTAAGCCAACATTGATCAAAATGGACGTAGAAGGCGCGGAATACAATGCGCTTTTAGGCGCCAGGCAAACAATTTCTGAATGCAGGCCGGATCTGGCGATATGTTTGTATCATGCGCTGTCCGATATCTGGCGGATCCCATTGCTAATCGACAGCTGGAACTTGAATTATAAATTTTATATAAGGGCGTACAGAATGTTCGGATATGAAACGGTTCTATATGCCACGTGCAAGGATTAGGAGTCAATATGCCAAAAGTACTGCACATTACAGCCCATTTAGGGGGCGGCGTCGGAGGCGTCCTTTCCGCGGTTGCCATTAACGCAAAGCAGAACGGTTCGGTTTTCCGCCATGAAATAATGCAGCTTGAGCCGACTAACAACCGGCATTATGTTGAAATTTGCGAGGAAAACGGTATTCCTCTTATGCTGGCTGATAAAACGAACATCAAAAATAAAATAAGCTCGGCGGATATTGTCCAGATCGATTGGTGGCCTCATCCGTTAACTATGAAATTCATGAATGATAATTTATCCGCAGTACCTTCAAGATTGGTAATCTGGAGCCATGTTTCAGGGTGCAAATATCCGTATATACCGGCTGGTTTTATTAAACTTCCGAGTAAATTTATATTCACTTCACCTTTTTCATATGAAAATCCTTATTGGGATGAAGAGACCAAAGACAAAATACGAGAGATCTCAGAAGTCGTCATAAGCTCAAGCGGGAATTATACGGGTAAAAAATGCGGAATAAAAAGCGGTTCCGAATTTGTTATAGGATATGTGGGCTATTTGGGGTACAGAAAGACAAATCCCGATTTTGTTAAGTTTTGTGAAGCCGTGGATATACCCGGAGTACAGTTTACGGTAGTAGGAGATATATCGCATGGCGAAGACCTGATAAGAGACGCAGAAAAATCCGGATTGAGAGAAAGGTTTGTATTTACAGGCTACGTGAATAATGTAGAAAAACAGCTTGCGAATTTTGACACATTTGGTTATTTGCTAAACCCTGAACATACCGGAACGGCGGAGAATGCGCTTTTAGAGGCGATGGCGACAGGAATTCCTCCTGTTGTCCTCAATCAGGATGCTTTAAAACACGTAGTGCGGGACGGTTATACGGGATTTGTTGTGAACGACATTTGCGAGTACGGAAAAGCTATGCGGTATTTGTTTGAAAACCCACTTGAAAGGATACGCATTGGCGAGAACGCCAGCCGATTTGCAAGAGAGAATTTCTGTATAAGCAACACCTTAAGAGGGCTTGAAAAAGTCTACAGTGAAGTTTTGGCAGCCGATAAAAGAGTATGTGATATTAAAGGCGTGTTTGGCGACAACCCGTACGAGTGGTTTAAAATGTGCCTAGGCGATGAAAAGGACAATGCTTCGAATCTGGAATTTATATTAGGCCCCAGTAAGTGCTCCATATATCAGTACATTAAATATTTCCCTGAAGATAAAGCGTTGGAGCAGTTTCTTTCAAGTGTTTTGCCTGTTAATGAGGAGGTAAATTGAAAGCGCAGATAAAACCCAGTTATGATGCAAATAGACGTAAATTGGCCGATATTATCCCTTTGGATACTCCGTTTACCGTATATATCGAGCCGACAAGATACTGCAATTTTAAGTGCTTTTATTGCATGCATGCCACCAGAGGCGAAAAAAACGGAGCATTAGAAAAGACGGGGCTTGATATAAAACATATGCCTTTTAGTGTTTATGAAAAAATTCTGGATCAGTTGTCAAGATTTCCGCAAAGAATAAAACGCATTGTATTCTCGGGACTTGGCGAGCCGCTTATATATCCTGAATTGCCTAAAATGGTAGAATACGCAAAAAAAGCCGATATTTTTGAAAGAGTTGATATTATTACCAACGCTTCGATTTTGAGCCGCGAAAAATCCGATGCGTTGATAAAGGCTGGATTATCAAGAATCCTCATATCTTTGCAAGGGCTCAGCAGCAAGAAATATAGCGAAGTTTGCGGTGTCTCCCAGGATATAAACGAACTGGTCGAGAACATAAGATACTTCTATGAAAACAGGAAAAACTGCTCGGTATTCGTTAAAATAATAGACGCAATATTAAGCGGAAAAGAAGAGGAAGAGAAATTCTTTGACATGTTCGGGAACATATGCGATTTGATCTACGTCGAGCATTTAATTACTTTAGAGCAGCAGATGGGCGATCATAACGGGCTTGCGGACAACAGAAGAAACCTTAATAATCAGATATATGAGGAGTCGGATATTTGTCCCGTAATTTTCTATCATATAAACATAAATGTGGACGGCGACGTTTTTCCGTGTCCCGTACCCGGGCTTCCGAAATCATTTTCATTAGGGAACATAAAAGAGGATGAACTCAAAAGCATATGGAACGGGAACAGACGCAAAAATTTGATCCAGGAGCATTTAAAGCTAAATCGTAAAAATATCGGTATATGTAAAAGCTGCGTCACTTACGCGTGCATAAACGACACCAATGAGCGATTGGACGAATATGCGGACGGACTTTTGCATTTATTTGAATCCTGATTAAGGAGCGCTTCTTATGAAATCACAAATCAAACCAATTTGCGGGAATGAGCGCGTTAAGCTTGCGCAGGTGGTTCCGCTTGAGTCGCCTTTTTCCATATTCATATTTCCTACGACATTCTGTAATTTTAAGTGCAATTATTGCGGACACAGTTTAGGGCACGCAAAAATGCGGGAGCTCTACGGATTTTCTCCTATGACGATGGAAATGCCCGTATACAGAAAGACTATCGAGCAAATCGCTCAATTTCCGGATAGACTGAAAATGCTTTCTTTAACCGGTCACGGCGAACCGCTCATGAACCCTCGTATATCGGATATGGTCGCATATGCCAAAAAAAGCGGGGTCGCTGAGAGGATAGAAATAATCTCAAACGGCGCGTTGCTGACAAAAGAGAAAGCAATACAGCTTGACGAAGCTGGTTTGGACATAATCCGCATATCCTTGCAGGGTCTTTCATCGGAAAAATATGAGCAAGTATGTTCGGTCAGAATTGATTTTGAAGCTTTAGTAGATACAATACGATATTTTTATGAAAATCGGAAGAAATGCGAAATTTTCGTAAAAATTATGGATATCGCCTTGGGAGACGGTGAAGAGCAAAAATTTTACGATCTATTCGGAGATATAAGCGATCGCATGCATGTTGAATTATGTAAACCTGTTTACGAAGGTGTTAATTATGAAAATGTCACAACAGACACGGACAGATACGGCAATGAAAGCAAGAAACGCGATGTTTGCCCGCTTTGTTTTTATATGTTAAGCGTTTTTCCAAACGGGGACGTTGTGCCGTGTGATAGCATATATAAGCCCGTTTTGCTCGGGAATGTAAGCGACGCAACGCTGCTTGACATGTGGAAGGGCGAAACGCTTCGTCGATTCCGGATAATGCATCTTAAAAGGAAACGATATGACAATGCAAAATGCAGCGTATGCTGTGCCCCGGATGATGTTTCGCACAAAGAAGATGTATTGGATGATGACGCTTCAGGCTTACTGCTGAAGTTTGACGAGGGCTGCCGTACATGAAAGCAAAATTTCTCACAAATCAGACTCCGGGCGGTACACGATCTGTGTTAGGTGAAATTCTCCCTCTCAACACACCGAAACTGATTCAGATTTTTCCTGTATATGCCTGTAATTTCAGATGCCAATATTGTTTTCATGCCCTGCCCAAAGAAAAGAGGGGCTATGAATGTGACGATATCCTGATGGATTTTGAACTTTTCAAAAAAGCTATCGATGATATGAGAAATTTCAAGGAAAAGGTAAAGATGCTTCGGATAGCGGGTCTCGGAGAGCCGCTTATGCATAAAAATATCGCCGATATGGTAGGTTACGCAAAAAAGAGCGGGATCTTTGATAATATCAATATTGTTACCAATGCCTTCCTTCTCGATGAAAATCTCACTTTGAATCTTGTTGACGCAGGTCTTGATATGCTTCGCATCTCTGTTCAAGGTGTTTCTGCACGGCAGTATAAGGAAATATCCGGCACAAATATTGATTTTGACAAATTTGTCGAGGGTATAAGGTTTTTTTATAATAATAGGCGTGAAACCAGAGTTTATATAAAAATCATTGACTGCGCCTTGAAAAGCGAAGGCGAGAAGGATAAGTTTTTTGATATTTTCGGGGATATTTGCGATATAATATCGATTGAATACATGACTCCGACCGTGGAAGGAATAGATTATGAAAAATTATCCGGTGGCAGAGGCCTTGACAATACTCAGACCGGCAACGATTTGTCTTGCTGCGAAATCTGCCCCATGCCTTTTTATATGATGCAGATTAATCCCGACGGAAATGTAGTTCCTTGCTGTGGATGGAGTATCCCGGCAAAACTCGGCAACATTAAAGACAAGAGCGTCGCAGATATCTGGAACGGCCGTTTGTTTAACGGATTCAGAGCGTCAATGCTGACTAAAGCGGCCAATTGCGGGAAGATTTGCGCGGCTTGCACGCTTTATCGGTACGGCATGTTTCCGGAAGACAATCTTGACATTTATGAACATAAACTTCTGCCGTTGTACAAGAATTACTGAAAGGCTTAAGGTGTTTTACGCTATAATAAATGGCATTGATTACGCTTTAGAAAGTGATTTTGCCGCAAAATCAAGATAAAATGCGTGAGAAATACAGATTAAGTTTAAAAAAATACTGGAGGAAAAAGAATGAAGCTGATAATTGATACAAATTCTAATGTTTTGGTTCAGGAAGTAAACGGGGAATCCCGCACAATTGATCTTTATACAGAAGAGGCATTTGAGCTTGTTTCTCATCAATGGTTGAATATAGGATGGAATCAGAAATACATATACACATTTTCCTGGATGGGACGGCCGATTATTCAGCTGCCGGATGACATGTTTCGTATTCAGGAGATTATTTACCGGGTAAAACCGGATGTAATTATTGAAACGGGGATTGCGCACGGCGGGTCATTGATTTTCTATGCCGGCTTGTGCAAGGCTATGGAGAAAGGCCGGATAATTGGCGTTGATATAGAAATTCGGCCGCATAACCGCAAGGCGATCGAGAAGCACGAATTATTTCCGCTGATTACTCTCATTGAGGGCGATTCGATAGCACCGGAAATAGTTAAGCAGGTTAAAGGGCTGGTAAAGCCGAATGAAACCGTATTAGTGATACTTGATTCATGCCATACAAAACAGCATGTTTTGGGTGAATTGGAAGCATATCATGACTTGGTTACACAGGGATCCTATATCGTTGGAACTGACGGAATCATGAAATTTCTTGATAAAGCTCCCCGAGGCAAATCTGATTGGGCTTGGGATAATCCGTCCGAGGCGGTCGCCGAATTTGCGAAAAAACATCCTGAATTTATTGTAGAGCAACCGGCTTGGCCTTTCAATGAAAGCGAATTGACCGAAAACATAACCCACTGGCCGGGCGCATATTTAAAACGGATATAACTCTCGAGCTGAAATTCTCCGGAATTGAAAGGTGCTTAAACGCACTATTTGTAAAATAAATGATTTAGCAAAGAGGTGGAATTTAATGCAGCTTGATATCAGGCAAACGACAATTCCGGGCTGTTATGAAATTTTCTTCAAACCGCTGAGAGATGACAGAGGTTTTTTAGTAAAAACTTTTCATGAGGATGTTTTTAAAGCGAATGGCTTAAAGACGCATTTTCCCGAAGAGTATTTTTCATACTCGCATAAAGGGGTTTTAAGAGGCCTGCATTTTCAGACGCCGCCTAAGGATCACTTTAAGCTTGTTAATTGCGTGCAAGGAGAGGTTTTCGACGCTGTGGTCGATTTGAGAAGGGGGTCTCCGACATACGCTAAGTTCGAAACTTTCGAATTAAGCGCCCGTAAATCCAACATGATTTATATCCCGCCGGGATTGGCGCATGGTTTTTACATTATGAGCAAAGACGCTATAGTGATGTATAGGGTTACGACAGTATATTCTCCTGAACACGATGTCGGTTTGCTCTGGAACTCGGCTAATATCCCATGGCCTAACGATAACCCGGTTCTGTCTGAGCGGGACGGAAAATCCATAAAGCTTATTGATTATGTAAGCCCGTTTGTTTTTTGGCAAACTTATTAAATATTTGCATAAATGTCTGATTTTTTATCGGGTATTAAGCGGAATATGAGATAAAAGCAAATTTTCAATGTTCTATTTTGTAAATCATAGTGCAAAGATTGAGCATTATGTGATTTCGGGATGTGAGTTCTGGCGGAAAGAAACTTTGTTGATAGGAGCTTAAAATACTTATGCTTGAAATCCCACTGGAAAAAAGCTAAAATTAAATAACATATGAATCCTGCGGTATTTCCCCGATGAATGGGAGGCTATTATTATGTACGAAAAACTATCAACTATATGCAAAAAATATGACATTTCCCTGCTTTATCTGTTCGGTTCTCAAAAAGACAGCGCATTACAGATATTGCATGGCTTTCCTGTAAGTATAAACGATCCTTTGACCGACATAGATGTCGGAGTGGTGTTTTCTCGGCTTATCCCCGATGGATTCAATAGGGCAAAACTCTACGGTAAATTATACAATGATCTTGAGGATGTGTTTTTACCATCTAAGCTTGATCTTGTATTTTTGGAGGAAAATCATTCGGTTTTCCAAGCCGAGGCGCTTAAGGGTATATGTGCTTATGCCAAGGACGAGGCTGAAAAAGAACGTTACGAGGAGGACATACTCCGAAGGGCTTGCGACTTTGCGCCTTATCTTAGGATGTACTACAATGAAGTATTGGAGGATTTTTGAGTGATAAACAAATTCCTTAAGCAAAACATATATCGAAAGCAGCGAAAGGCACTAATATACTCTTGTTAATAAAGCGGACATTTGGCTTAACGCACTTTTAGTGCTAAGGAGACAGAAAGTGAAAGACTTACAAGCTGAAAAGGAACAGATCGAGCAGGCAAAACATAATCCGGAAGCATTCGGTGAGCTTTACGATCAAAACTATTCCGCCATATTTAACTATTGTTTGCGTCGTACAGGAAATGCCGAGCTTGCTCGCGACATAACCGGTGAGACGTTTGTTAAGGCGCTAGCAAATATAAAAAGCTTTAAGTGGCGGGACATTTCGTTTTCCGCTTGGCTTTACCGTATAGCAGGCAACGAGATATTGACCTTTTTTCGCAAAACTTCTTACAAAGCGGTTTCATTGGAATATTTGCAGGAAGTCCAAGGGTATGATCCGGAATCGCAATATGACCTTGAAGACGAAGTAATAGCTGCCGAACAAGAACTCAAAAGACATGTGGACTATTTGTTTTACAGGCAAAAGATAAAGCAAATGCCGGTAAAATATCAGGAAATAATCGCATTGCGTTATTTTGAGGGAAAAAGCCTTAAAGAGTCAGCCGAAATTCTAGGCAAGCCCGAGGGTACGGTCAAGTCGCTTTTACATCGCGGCCTTGATAAATTGCGAGCCCATATGAGAGATAAATAATGAAATTAAAGTGCAACTTTTTCAGAAAGCAGCGTTAGATAGAATAGAGGGTTGAGTGATATGGAAAAAACGAAAGAAGCCGAAAACAGAAAATTGCATGCTACGCTTGAAAACCTTAAGCTACCTACGGTGAAAATGCCGGCACACCAGAAGAGATTGAGGGAAACATTGCTGAATTCAGGCTATTTCGCAGGGGAAACTCCACAATCGTTGACCCGTAATAAGATTAATGGAGGGATAAGGATGAAACCGAAGATTTTTGTTATAGCTGCTTCTGTTGCACTGATGCTTCTAACATTTGGCGCTTACATGGCATTTTTTGCTACTCCTCAGGTTGTGGCAAACCTTGCGTTGCAGGTAAACCCTGCGATAAATTTAAGGCTAAGCGATAGGAACACAGTAGTTGACGCCGAAGGATTGGACGAACAAAGCAGGACGCTTCTGGCAGGACTTAACATTAAGGGCAAAGAAGTGCAAGAGGCACTAAGTATAATAGCGGAAGCATTACACAAGGCGGATTTTCTAACAGACGAGCGTCGGATACTTGTTGCGTTAAGCCCGGTGGGCGACAGGTTGGGGGAAGTAGAACTTCAAACTTTGAAGGGCACAGTTGAAGAGGCATTAAGTGGATACTTGAATGAGCATGATTTGCAGGTAAAAGTTGTTAGCGCCGTGATAACAGATGAGTTAGCCGATGTTGTTCAAAACTTCAACCTTAAACCGGAAGATTACGTGGATCTCGTTTATGAAGCCGGTTCTGAGGTTGCGATTCAGGCGCTGAACCTTGGAAATGAATTAGGCATTGACCCGGCTCTGTTCAAAGAGGAATTCGGTACAATTGCCGCATCACTCATTGATATGACGGAGACGGGAATAACAGAGGAAAACGCTCTGGCCATTCTAAGATCAGGCCTTGCAGCAGATATGACGCTTGAGGAGCTTACTACCATAACAGCAGCGAGGATTGACCTTCACGAGGCCGGCGCATCACAAGATAACATCATGGCTATCTTTAAGCTGATGGAGGCGCAGATAGCCGCAGGCGTGGATAGAGCGCTGCTTCTGGAAGAGATTACTACTATTACTGCGGCTAAAATAGATATGCTTGACGCAGGAATCCCGGCGGACATCGCACTTAATGCTCTTAAAACAGCTTTAGCCGCCGATCCGACGCTTGAGGAGCTTACTACCATAACAGCAGCGATGATTGACCTTCACGAGGCCGGCGCATCACAAGATAACATCATGGCTATCTTTAAGCTGATGGAGGCGCAGATAGCCGCAGGCGTGGATAGAGCGCTGCTTCTGGAAGAGATTACTACTATTACTGCGGCTAAAATAGATATGCTTGACGCAGGAATCCCGGCGGACATCGCACTTAATGCTCTTAAAACAGCTTTAGCCGCCGATCCGACGCTTGAGGAGCTTACTACCATAACAGCAGCGATGATTGACCTTATCGAAGCCGGATTAAGCAAGCAAGAAGCTCTTTTGAGGATACAAGATGCTATAGCTGCCGATCCAACGCTTGAAAACTTTGATGATTTGCTTGAGGATCCTGTAAAACAAAACGGAGAAGATGACGAGATTATTGAAGAAGAGCCTAAGCCTGAGGATGAGGTTGGAGATGTGCCGGATGTTGTGGAAGATGAGGAATCCGAGTCTCAAAATAAGGAGAAACAAGAAGAAACTAATGATGCCGCCGTGACGGACAAACCTGATACTGACGAAGCAGAGAAGGAAACGGATGTTGTAAGGGGTGTTGAATCCGAGTCTCAGGCTGATGAAGCAAAAGAGGAAACGGATGATACCGCTGTAACGGACAAACCTGAACCGGACAAACCTGATACAAATCAGAAACCGGATGATGAAACCGACAATTAAACATAAGATGTAATTGATATGAATACGGAGTTCGTTGTCATACCTAAGAAAGACAGCAACCCCGTATTCTTTATTGTCATAAAGATTTGACCCGATTGCATCATACAAAAACTCTATTTAATCGACAAAAAAATTTTTTAATATTTTTTCAAAATCTATTGCATTCAAGGAAATATAAGTATATACTGATTTCAGGTTCTAAACTTAGTTCTCTGGTTGGTAGAACAGCATTCGTTTTAGACGGGGCTTATTGAAATCTTCTACAGGAAATAGTCCCAGGAAAGCCGAAACTTTTTCAAAGCAACGATTAGAAGCGATGAAAAAATAAGGTTTATGGTTAGCTAGTTCGGGCATAATCCGGGCACGCTAAGGGTGGAACAAATATTATTAAAGCGAGGGATTATTTCCATGTATCGTGATAAAACAGTAGCCTGTAAGGACTGCGGAGAAGAGTTCGTTTTCACCGTAGGAGAGCAAGAATTTTATGCTGAGAAGGGTTTCGCTAATGAACCTTCAAGGTGTAAGCCATGTCGTTCCGCTAGAAAGACCAGCGGAGACAACGGCAGAAGAGGCGGAGGCGGCGGCGGTGGAGTCAAAAGAGAAATGCATCCTGCAGTATGTGCAGAATGTGGAGCTCCTACGAAAGTTCCGTTTATGCCTAAAAATGACAGACCCATTTATTGCAGCGAGTGCTTTCAAGCACGTCGGTAAATTTGGTACGTTTGTCGTAGCTTAAGCTAACAAAAAGACCCTGGATTAATTTCCGGGGTTTTTTGATTTTTAAGCCTTGAGAACCAAAATAAATGTCCACAGTTAAAAGGGCTTGAAAATAGGTTATACACAGAGTTATCCACATTATCAACAGGTTGCAGGTTGGAAAACGTTATGTTATACTTTTTTTAGACGTTTAACTGCGACCTATAGCTTCTGTGAATTGTTAGGAAATGATTGTCGCGTCTTCTTCCGACATCCAACATTCAACAGCTAACCTCAAAATTCGAAAGGAGTTTTTGACTATGAAGATCATTTTAAGCGGGAAAAACATTGAAATCGGCGAATCGTTAAGAAAACAGGCGGATAAAAAGATTAGAAAGATTGAGAGATATTTTAAGCCGGATGTCGATGCGCAGGTTACGTTATCCACAGAGGGGTATCGTCACATAGTCGAGGTCACCATCCCGTTTGACGGCGTTGTTATAAGGGCGGAAGAAACAACGGATGATATGTACATGTCGCTTGATAGGGTGATGGAAAAGCTCGAGAAACAGATTCACAAGCATAGGACTAAGCTTGAGAAAAAGCTTAAAGAAGGTGCGTTTAAATT